>Ga0302154_10000491_pt1 | contig 37088 bp, 35 predicted proteins | sample I_Bog_N2_3_FD_193507 | JGI IMG/M metagenome (GOLD analysis project Ga0302154, IMG submission 193507) | Peat permafrost microbial communities from Stordalen Mire near Abisko, Sweden - I_Bog_N2_3 | ecosystem: Environmental > Terrestrial > Soil > Wetlands > Peat | place: Sweden: Abisko, Stordalen... | reverse complement strand
TCACGTTTATAGTCACCTGGTCAAAGCCTATGCCCAGGCGTTCGGCGATGCGCTCACGGGTCACTTGAGGCGCCTGGGTCGGCGCCCAGACTTCGCAGTGGCCGTCGTTGAAACGGGCGATGGCAACCATCGGCTCCATTGGCGACTGGGACAGGTGCGGCAGGTAATAACCGGCTTCGAACTGGCTGTCGGCGCGCTTCAAGGCCTCCTCGACATTGCCGGTATCGCGCACCACCTTGCCGGGCTGGCGTGCCGAAGTTTCCAGTTCCTGACGGTAGGCAATCGAGTCATAACCGGCATTGGCGCCGTCATCCCAGACGATCGTCAGCGCGTCGCGGCCCTTGATCGCCGCCCAGGTGTTGCTGGCAATCACCGCCACACCGCCCAGCGGCTGGAACTCGGAAGGCAACGGACGACTTTCGATTTCCACGACCTTGAGCACCCCCGGGACCTTCAGCGCGGCGGTGGCATCAAAGGATTTGACCTTGCCGCCGTATACCCGGGGGCGGGCCACGGTGGCGTAGACGGTGCCTTCAAAATGCACATCGGCACCGTACAGCGCGCGACCATTGACGATATCCGCACCGTCAATGGCCCGGGTCGACTCCTTGCCGATATAGCGGAATTCCGCGGGTTGCTTGAGTTTCAGGCTGTCGCGGGCAGGAACCGCCAGCGCGGCCGCGGCGGTCGCCAGGGCCCCATAACCGAGCTCACGCCCGCTCGGGCTGTGGATAACCTTGTGCAACTGCGCCCGGCATTCCGCCACCGGGACTTTCCACTGCGCGGCCGCGGCCTGTTCGAGCATGCTCCGGGCCGCTGCGCCACAACGCCGCATCGGTTCATACCAGTGACGCATGCTGCGCGAACCATCGGTGTCCTGGTTGCCGAAACGCACCTCGTCGGCCGGCGCCTGCCTGACCTTGACCCTTGCCCAGTCGGCCTCGAGCTCGTCCGCCACCACCATGCTCAGGCTGGTGCGCACGCCCTGGCCCATCTCGGCGCGGTTGCAGATCACCGTCACACTGCCGTCGGCCTCGATGCTCACATAGACCTTGGGATCATCGACCCAGCCATTGGGCATACGGTCGGCACCGTATTTCTGCTCGCCTTCGGCAAAGGCCGAGGGCAGGCCCCAGCTCGCCGCCAGGACCAGCGCACCGGTGGCGCCGACGCCCTTGAGAAAACCGCGCCGGCTGAGGTTGCTCAGGACAAAATCGTTCAGGGACAGGTTCATGCCTTGGCCTCCTGGAGATGGGCCGCGGCCTGGTGAATGGCAGTCTTGATGCGGTTATAGGTGCCGCAGCGGCAGATATTGCCGAGCATGGCCTCTTCGATCTGGGCATCGCTGGGCTTGGGGTTGACCTTGAGCAAGGCCGTCGCCGACATGATCTGCCCGCCCTGGCAGAAACCGCACTGGGCGACGCCACCGTCCAGCCAGGCTTGCTGCACCGCCTGGCCGACCGGGTCGCTGTGCAGGTTGTCGATGGTGCTGACGCTCTGCCCCGCCACGGAACCGACCGGGGTGATGCAGGAACGCACCGGCAATCCGTCGATATGCACGGTGCAGGCACCACACAACCCCATGCCACAGCCGAATTTGGTCCCGGTATAACCCGCCACGTCGCGGATCGCCCAGAGCAGCGGCATGTCCTCGGTGACGTCCAGCGGATGGTCTTGACCGTTGAGTTTCAGGGTAATCATAAGCACGCCCGCATAGTTCGAGGTTATGGGGTCGAGCCCTCTGCCAAGGGTTGCCGCACGGACGGCATGGCGGATGAACTCAGGCTGATCGGATTTTTCATGAAGTGAACGCTTCATGAATCCGTTATTGAAGTCAGTATTTACAGCGTTAATCGGCTCAAGGAAAGCCGTATCAATAAAAAAAGCCCTGTATACGCTACATATACAGGGCTTTCTGGGTGAACCCACCTTGCAGCATAGCTTCAGTAGAGATTCGGCTCCATTTCCAGCTCAACGGCAAATCGTTGCAAAATGTCAGCCTGGATCCGCCGTGCCAGGGCCAGCAATTGCAGGCCGCTCGCCGTACCGTAGTTGACCAGCACCAGCGACTGCAAAAGATGTACACCCGCATCTTCTTCGCGAAAGCCTTTCCAGCCCGCCGCCTCGATCAGCCAGCCCGCCGCCAGTTTCACCTGGCCATCAGGCTGTGGATAACTCACCAGCCCGGGATGCGCCAGCTTCAATTCACCAGCCTGCACGGCCGACACCAACGGGTTCTTGAAGAAACTCCCGGCATTGCCCAATACGGCCGGGTCGGGCAGTTTTTCGCTGCGGATACTGCAAATGGCCCGACTGACATCGCTGGCGGTCGGCTGGTTGATACCCTGCTCGATCAGGCGCTGGGCCACCGGGCCGTAACCCAGGTGCAGATGCTCGGCACGACTCAAGGCAAAGCGTACACGCAGGATCAACCAACGCCCGGCGGCGTGCTTGAACAGGCTGTCGCGATAACCGAACCGGCATTCCTGCAGGGAGAACTCGCGCAACTCGCCGGTCTCGCGATCCAGCGCGGTCAGGCCAGCGAACACATCCTTGATCTCGACCCCGTAGGCGCCAATGTTCTGCATGGGTGCCGCGCCGACGGTACCGGGAATCAGGCTGAGGTTTTCCAGACCGCTCCAGCCCTGGGCCAGGGTCGACAGCACAAACGGATGCCAGGGCTCGCCGGCCTCGGCTTCGATCACGACATTGACGCCGTCATCGTGCAGCAGGCGAATTCCCCGGGTGCCCATGCGCAACACCAGCGCCTGGATATCGGCAGTCAGCAACAGGTTGCTGCCGCCACCGATCACCAGCAACGGCAGTTGATGCTGCGCCGCATAGGCCAGGGCCTCACGGACATCGGCATCGCTGTGGGCCTCGGCGAACCACTGCGCACGGACATCGACGCCAAAGCTGTTATAGGGTTTGAGGGACACCCCGGCTAACACTGGCAGGGTCATAGACGCCCCTTGAGTTCGATCACCAGCCGATCGCTGGCCTGCTCGATCAGATCCAGGACCTGCTCGAAACCATGTTCTTCGTCGTAGTAAGGGTCCGGCACTTCCTCCACCGCCCCGTCATAACGTCGCAGGAACAGGTCCAGTTCGGCCTTGCCCTGAGCCGGTTGCAACAACTTGAGGTTGCGCAGGTTGCTCTGGTCCATGGCCAGGATCAGGTCGTAGCGATTGAAATCCGCCGCAGCAACCTGCCGGGCACGCTGGGCCGACAGGTCATAGCCGCGCATCCGCGCCGCCCGCTGGCTGCGGCTGTCCGGCGACTTGCCGACATGCCAGGCACCGGTGCCGGCGGAGGCCACTTCGATCTGCTCGGCCAAGCCGGCCTCGCGCAATTTGTGCCGCAACACACCTTCGGCCGTGGGCGAACGACAGATATTGCCCAGGCAGACAAACAGAACCCGCATCAGACCTCCAGCAACCGACGAACGCGATCGAGGTCTTGCTCCGTATCGACGCCGGTGGGTGGCGCCTCCAGGGCATCGGCGACATGAATCCTCACGCCGTGCCACAGGGCCCGCAGTTGCTCCAGGCGTTCGGTGGTTTCCAGCCAGCACGGCCCCCAGCTGACGAAATCATGCAGGAAGCCGGCGCGATAGGCGTAGATGCCGATATGACGGCGGAACGGTACGCCTGACGGCATCTGCTCACGACTGATGGCAAAGTCATCCCGCGCCCAGGGCAGGGTCGCGCGGCTGAAAGTCAGCGCCAGGCCGTTGATGTCGCTGACCACCTTGACCACATTCGGATTGAACAGGGTTTCCAGGTCATGGATCGGCTCGGCCAGGGTAGCCATGCGCGCTTCGCTGTGGGCCGCCAGGTTGGCCGCGACCTGATCGATCACCACCGGCGGAATCAGCGGCTCATCACCCTGGACATTGACGACGATGTCATCTGCCGCCAAGCCCAGCAAAGTGGCCACTTCAGCCAGGCGATCGGTGCCGGACTCGTGATCTTCGCGGGTCAGCAGCACTTCGGCACCAAAGGCCCGGCAGGCCTCGACAATACGCGCATCGTCGGTGGCGACCACCACCCGCTGGGCGCTGCTTTTGCACGCCTGTTCCCAGGTGTGCTGGATCATCGGCTTGCCGGCGATCAGTTGCAGCGGCTTGGCCGGCAGGCGGGTGGAGGAAAAGCGCGCCGGAATGACAACGACGAACGGGGTGCTCATTTGTCCAGGCGCTCGTCGGTGCTCAGGGTCCGGGCTTCGCTTTCCAGCATCACCGGGATGCCGTCGCGGATCGGATAGGCCAGGCCCGCGCCCTTGCTGATCAGCTCGGTCTTGTCGGCGCTGAGCTTGAGGGGACCTTTGCAGATCGGGCAGGCGAGGATGTCGAGCAGTTTGGTGTCCATGAGGATTCCCTGGATAAAAACGGGTTTAGGGCAAGAGACGGTCGGGCAACAGGCGCAGCAGCTGGGTGTCGAACCAGGCCGTGAAGGCCTCGGACGGCAACGCATCCACCGCCAGGTACCACCAGTCGGGCGCCGCGAAGGCCCGGCATTTCACCGCATCCTTTTCGGTCATGACCAGCGGCAGCGTCGGTTCGAAGCTCAAGGCCCCGGCGCTGTACTCGGCATGGTCGGCAAAGGCATGGGGTACTGGCTGCCAGTGTAGCGTTTCGAGGGTATTGAAGAAACGTTGCGGGTTGCCGATACCGGCGACCGCATGCACGGCCTGTCCGGGTGGAAAATGATCGACCGGCTTGCGCTCGCCGGTCAGCAGGTTGACCAGCGCCGTCGGTTGCAGGCGAAAGGCGAAGCCGTTGTCACGGTCCTCGCTGGCGCCGTTGTAGAGCACGCCATCGACACTTTGCAGACGCTCGACCGGTTCGCGCAGTGGGCCGGCGGGCAGGCAACGGCCATTGCCCAGGCCCCGGACGGCGTCGATCAGCACCAGTTCCAGGTCGCGGGCCAGGCGGTAATGCTGCAAGCCATCATCGGACAGGATCAGGTCGAGTTTTTCCGTCGCCAGCAAGGCCTGGACCGCGCGACTGCGATCCGGGTCGATCATCAACGGCACGCCGTTGCGCTGGACGATCAGCAGAGGTTCGTCACCGGCCAGCGCCGCGGCCTGGTCGGCCTGCACGCGCCAGGGCAACTGCGGCGGCTTGGCGCCATAGCCACGGCTGACCACGCCGACCCGCAGGCCGCGCTGCCGACAATGTTCGATCAGCCAGAGAATCATCGGGGTCTTGCCGGTGCCGCCGACGGTGATATTACCCACCACGATCAACGGCACCGGTGGTTGGTAGATCGTGCCTTCGCCCGCGACGAAACGCGCACGCTTGCCATCGACCACCCACCGATACAGCCACTCCAGCGGGCGCAGCAGGCTCAACGCCGGATGACCGTCGTACCAGGCGGCGAGCAGACGCTCGGAGAAACTCATCAGGGTGCCGGCGCCGCTTCGACGGTGGTCATGCGCAGATGGCTGAAGCCCAGCTTGCCGGCCGCATCCATGGCGGTGATCACGGCCTGGTGCTGGGTCTTGCCATCGGCGCTGATCGACAGCGGCAGGCTGGTATCGCCGCCGGACTCTTTCTGCACCGCATCCATCAGGCTGGCCAGGTCATTGGCTGGCAGGCGCTGGTTGTTCACCGTATAGACCCCCTCGGCACTGATGGCGATATCCAGTTCCTTGGGAATATGGTCTTCGGCTGGCGAGCCGCTGACCGCCTGCGGCAGGTCGACCCGCAACTCGGTCTGGCGGGTAAAGGTGGTGGTGGTGACAAAAAACAGTAGCAGGACGAACACCACGTCGATCAACGACGTCACGTTGATATCCACGGGCTCCAGGGGCTTGCGGCGGAATTTCACGCTTTACCCTCTGGCATGTCGACATCGCGGTCGCCTTGCACCACCTCGACCAGCTTGATCGCCTCCTGCTCCATGCCCACCACCAGCTCATCGACCCGACGCAACAGGAAACGATGGAAGAACACCGCCGGAATCCCGACCATCAGGCCCGAAGCCGTAGTGATCAGCGCCTTGGAAATCCCCCCGGCGAGCACGGCGGCATTGGTGGTCATGCCCGTGCCCATGAACGAGCTGAAGATATCGATCATGCCCAGCACCGTCCCCAGCAGCCCGAGCAAGGGCGCCATGGCGGCAATGGTGCCGAGGGCACTGAGGTAGCGTTCCAGTTCGTGGATGACCCGGGCGGCGGCTTCCTGAATACACTCTTTCATGATCTCGCGACCATGCTTGGAGTTCGCCAGGCCCGCGGCGAGGATCTCGCCCAGGGGCGAATCGGCACGCAGTTGCTTGAGCTTTTCCTTGTCCAGTTGCTTGTCCTTGATCCAGCGCCAGACCTGCCCGAGCAGATGCTCCGGGGTCACGCGGCTGGCCCGCAACGTCCACAGGCGCTCGGCGACAATGCCCAATGCAGCGATGGAACTCAAAATGATCGGCAGCATCATCCAGCCGCCGGACTTGACCAATTCCCACACAGTGACAGTCCCCTCGAAAAAGTGCGCCACTCTAACATAGGGGTTGCGCGGGCCGAAGATCGTGATGTCGCATCCAGGGGGACTTTAATAACCCAGGGTTATTGAAACACTGCGGACTATTGCCGCCAGAAACGCCGCGCGGCGTGCAGGGACTCCGGTTCGTCGAAACGCCCCAGCACCAGACGCAGTGCGCCCTGCTCCGCGCTGTCGAAGATGGCCATGTCCAAGGCTTTGTAACGTGCGATGACCTGCGGGTGGGGATGCCCGAAGGAATTACCGCGCCCACGGGAAATCAGCACGCCGCGCGGGGCCAGGCGTTGCAGGAAGACCATTGACGAGGAACTGCGGCTGCCGTGATGGGGCGACTGCAACCAATCGCTGGCAACGGCCAACGGACTGTCGAGAAACGCCCGTTCGGCCTCGATATCGATATCGCCGGTCAGCAGCAGGCGCTCGCCGTTGGCCTCGATCTGCAAGACGCAGGAAGATTGATTGCTGTCCCGGGCCAAGGGCCAGCGCCACAGGGAAAAGCGCACGCCGTCCCACTGCCAGTGCCGGCCACTGACACAGGGCTGGGCCTGCAACGCCGCGGGCAAACCCTCGACGTCGCCGCCAAGCACCTCGCTCACCGGCAGTCCGCGGCGCACGGCCAGGGCCCCGCCGGCATGATCGGCATCGGCATGGCTGAGCAGCAGCGTATCGAGCTGGCGCACTCCCAGCTTGCGCAAGGATGGCAGCACCACCCGCTCGCCCTGGTCGAACTCGCCGAAACGCGGTCCGGCGTCGTACAACAAGGTGTGCTCACGGGTTCGGACAAGGATCGCCAGGCCCTGGCCGACATCCAGTTGCCAGACCTCGGCCTCGCCCGGCGCCACCTGGGTCGAAGGCGCAAACACCGCCAGCGCCGCCAATGGCCAACCCAGGGGACGCAGAGGGATACCGGCCGGCAGCAATAACAGCAGGATACCCAGGCCACTCAGCGCCCAGGCCCAGGGTGGAACCGCCGCCGGTATCCAGGCCGGCACTTGCGCGGCCAGCCATTCGAGCCCTTGAAACAACCCCGCGAGCAAACCGCCGGCCAGCCACAGCAGCCCCTCGCCCACCCAGGGCAGCGGCAACAGCAGTGTGCCGAGCAAGGCCAGGGGCAATACCAGCAGACCGATCAAGGGCACGGCGATCCAGTTGGCCAACGGCGCGCTGAGGCTGACCGGCAGGCCCAGCAACAGCAACGCGGGAAACAAGCCGAGGGCGATCACCCATTGCCCACGGGTCCAGCTCTGCCAGGGGCGCCAGGCCCCCAGTCGTCCACTGAAGGTGAAGATCAGCACCGCCACGGCGGCGAAGGACAACCAGAATCCCACCTGCAGACTCACCAGCGGATCGAACCACAGCACCAGGTTCAAGGCCGCCAGCAACGGCACCAGCGCCCCCAGATGGCGATAACGCAAACGCCACAGCAGCACCATCGCGAGCATCACGCAGGCCCGACGCACCGGCACGCCGAAACCGGCCAGCAGCCCATAGCCCAGCGCCACCGCAAACGCCAGGCCACAGGCCCACGGCAGCCAAGGCCAGCGACCCGGCCACAGGCCATAACGCGCCAACCCGGCGATCAGGGCGTAGACCAATCCCGCGAGCAAACCGATATGCTGGCCGGAAATCACCAGCAGATGCAGGGTGCCGGTGTCCTGCAGCACCCGCCAGGTCTGCGTTGACAGGCCCGAACCGTCACCGAGCACCAGCGCCACCAGAGTGGCCGATTGTCCCTGGGCATCGACTTGCAGCAAGCGCCGCCTGATCCCATCGCGCCAGGCACCGCTGGCGGGCACCAGCAATTGCCCGTCCTTGATCGTGCCGGTAGCGCCGATACGCCGGGCGAGCAGCCAGGCTTCATAGTCGAACCCGGCGGGATTGAGCAAGCCGTGCCCACGTTTGAGCTGCACCGCCAGGCGCCAGCGCTCGCCACTGCGCAGATCCGGCCCGCCGAACCAGGACAGCCGCAAACGCGCCGGCAGCCGGGCCCGACGCGAAGTCGCGCCCTCCAGTTCGAAGCGCACCACCCGTTCGTCCCGTTGCGGCAAACCGACCACCCGGCCCTCCACCCACAGGGTCTGGCCGTCCAGCTCCGGCGCCAGTCGATCGTCCAGCGCCCGTTGCGCCTGGAAACAGGCCCAACTGAAGCCGAGCAGAAACAACGCCAGCGGATAAGTGCGAAATGGCAACAGCATCAAGCCAAGCACCGGCAGCACCAGCAACAGCCCAACGGGCGGCAATTGCGGGAGCAATCGCAAGAGCACAAGCCCCGCCGCCAGCGCCAACATCCCTGTTCGCATAAAGCCTTCCTTGAACCTGTTCAGCTCTCGGAATAGCCGGGTTATGCGGGCGGTGCTTTATTTACTGTCACAAAGTCTGAATCGGCCCCCCGTAAAATCCGGGCATACTGCCCGCCTGAACTGCCCGAGAAGCCTTATGCCGCGTCGCTTATTCAAACGCTACATGCCGGACCCGACCCGCATCAGGGAACACAAACACTTACGTTTTTTCGGTCCCCTGCTCCACGATCCGAACCTCTGGCACCTCAATCGGCACTCGGTGGCACGGGCCATGGCAGTGGGTTTGTTCGCGGCCTTGATGCCGATGCCCTTGCAGATGCTGCTGGCGGCGTTCCTGGCGATTCTGGTGCGCGGCAATCTGCCGATTGCCGTCAGCCTGGTGTGGCTGACCAACCCGCTGACGATCCCGCCGATTTTCTATTGCGCCTACCAGCTCGGTGCCTGGTTGCTGCACGTGCCGCCCCGCGGCCTGCCGGACGAGTTGACCTGGGCCTGGATCAGCGGGCAGCTGTCGACGCTCTGGCAACCGCTGTTGCTGGGTTCAGTGGTATTGGGAGTGGCGCTGGGCGCCTTGGGCTATTACCTGACCATGAGCTACTGGCGCTGGTGGGTGGCCAGGCAATGGAAACGGCGCCTGGAACGACGCCGCCATCCATGAAAACCCTTACTGGCGCATACCGCGGCCGCTGACCAGTAGCCGTGCACAACCGATGTACAGGGCCAGGGTCGCCACGACCATGAAGGTGATGGCCACGCTGATGCGGATGTCCGACACCCCGAGAATGCCGTAGCGGAAGGCGTTGACCATATGCAGCACCGGATTGGCCAGCGACACGGTCTGCCAGAACGGCGGCAGCAGGGTAATCGAGTAGAACACCCCGCCGAGGTAGGTCAGCGGCGTCAGCACGAACGTCGGGATAATCGAGATATCGTCGAAGTTGCGTGCAAAGACCGCGTTGATGAACCCCAACAGCGAGAAGATCGTCGCCGTCAGTATCACCACCAGCAGGGTCACGCCCAGGTGATGGACCTGCAAATGGGTGAAGAACAGCGAGAGCAGGGTCACGATAATCCCCACCATCAGCCCGCGCAGGACACCGCCAAGGGTGTAGCCGATCAGGATGGTATGGGGAGAGACCGGCGAAACCATCAACTCTTCGATAGAGCGCTGGAACTTGCTGCCAAAGAAACTCGAGACCACATTGCCGTAGGAGTTGGTGATCACCGACATCATGATCAGGCCCGGCACGATGTACTCCATGTAGGTGAAGCCACCCATGCCACCGATCTGCTTGCCGATCAGGTTACCGAAGATCACGAAGTACAGGACCATGGTGATGGCCGGCGGTAGCAGGGTCTGCGGCCAGATCCGGGTAAAACGCCGGACTTCGCGGTAAACGATGGTGTTGAGGGCGACCAGGTTGGGTTGCAGTTCCGAACTCATACCGCCACCTTCGACAGGTTTTTTTCCACCAGGGACACGAACAGCTCCTCGAGGCGATTGGTTTTGTTACGCAGGCTCAGGACTTCGACCTGCTGCGTGGCCAGTTGCCCGAACAGCGCCGTGATGCCCACCGCCTTGTCGACCTGGACTTCCAGGGTGCGACTGTCGAGCAGCTTGCTCGGATAGCCGATCAGCTGCGGCGGGTGCTGCAGGTCGTTCTTCAGGTCGAGCAGGAAGGTCTCCACATGCAGTTGGCCGAGCAACTGGCGCATGCTGGTGTTTTCGACGATGGTGCCGTGATCGATGATGCCGATATTGCGGCACAACTGCTCAGCCTCCTCCAGGTAATGGGTGGTGAGGATGATGGTGATGCCTTTCTGGTTCAGCTCGGTGAGGAAGGTCCACATCGAACGACGCAGTTCGATGTCGACCCCCGCGGTCGGCTCGTCGAGGATCAGCAGGCGCGGTTCATGCACCAGCGCCCGGGCGATCATCAGCCGGCGCTTCATGCCGCCGGACAACGACCGCGATGGCACGTCGCGCTTGTCCCACAGGCCCAGTTGGGTCAGGTACTGCTCGGCGCGTTCCTTGGCGATTTTCGCCGGAATGCCGTAGTACCCGGCCTGGGTCACGACGATATCGAAGGTCTTCTCGAACTGGTTGAAGTTGAACTCCTGCGGCACCACGCCAATGCAGCGCTTGAGTGCGGCGGGTTCGCGATCCAGGTCGTGACCGAACACCTTCACCGTACCGCTGGACTTGTTCACCAGGGTCGAGAGGATGCCGATGGTAGTGGATTTGCCGGCACCGTTAGGGCCGAGCAAGGCGAAGAAATCACCTTCGGCGACGTCCAGATCGATACCACTCAGGGCCTGGAAACCGTTGCCGTAGGTTTTGGTTAGCTGCCGGATGGACAGAGCGGAACTCATATCGGATTCATGCACCAAGAAGGGAGGAAAGAACTAAATAAGGGCACGCCGTTTTCAATGCAACGGCGGCGAACCAGGCTCATGGTGCTTGGCCTCGCCGCACAAGTACAGCAACCGGCGTTAATAATGGCTATTAAGTCAACGCGGTCATGACTGCACGCTGATAGGCCGGACGCAGCTTCAAGCGCTCGTACCAGGCACTCAAATGAGGCATTGGCGGGCGTTCGATGGGCATTTCGAACCAGGCATAGATAAAGCTGCCGAGGGGAATATCACCCATGCCGATCTCGTCGCCCGACAGGTAGGGTTGCTCGGCCAGCGCCTCATCGACTCGCAGCAGCAGGTCGGCGCAGATCTTCAGCGAAGCGTTGATCGCGGCCCAATCCTGTTGCTCGACGGGGGTACGCAATACGCCCCAGAACACCCCGCGAAAGGGGGTGGCAAAGGACGAGGTGGTCCAGTCCATCCACTTGTCCGCCCTGGCCCGGGCCTGCAGATCATTGGAGAACCAGTTGGAGCCGGCGGCATGCTTGGCGGTCAGGTAGCGCACGATGGTGTTCGATTCCCAGAGGACAAAATCGCCATCCTCGATCATCGGCACCAGCTTGTTAGGGTTTTTCGCACGATATTCGGGAGTATCGACGATACCGAACGCCCCGCCGGCATCCAGAGACTCGTAGGGCAGGCCAAGCTCTTCGGCACACCACAAGGCTTTTCTGACGTTCGACGAATTTTTCCTACCCCAGATTTTCAGCATGACAGCCTCTCTATGGATAAATGCCGACGCAGTCTACGCCCGAACGGCCCTGGCTCAAATCCTTGCACACGAGGAAAGTAGCAGAGCGGATAAGGCTCATCGCAACCTGGACCGTGACGAAACCAGCGAACTCCACCGACACGGGATGGTCACTATCGTTAGCCTGCTCACTTTTGGACCAGGTCGCCCGGGCCGTTGCACCTGCACGCATGTGCCTACAGATTTGGACACACAGCCCCAAGCCCCGTTTAGCGGATGCCGACTAAGCTCAATCGGCACCTTGGCGCTGTCTTTAAGGAGGATTGAATATGCTGCTGTTGTGGATACTGGTACTGGTGATCGGCGTCGCCTGGCTGGCGCATCGCCGAATCGCTCCGCTTCCCGTACTCGGCATAGTCGCCGTCTACCTTGTCGCGATGGGCCGCTTCGGCCATGCGCCGGGCAGCCTGATGCTGGTGCTGTGGGTGCTGCTGGCAGTGGTCGCGGCTACGCTGCTGCTGCCCGATCTGCGCCGCAAGCTGTTCACCGCCCCGCTGTTCGCCTGGTTCCGCAAGGTCCTGCCGCCGATGTCCGCGACCGAACGCGACGCCATCGACGCCGGTACCGTCTGGTGGGATGGCGAGCTGTTCAGCGGGCGCCCGGACTGGAACAAGCTGCTGGCCTATCCCAAGGCCCGGTTGACCGAGGAGGAACAGGCGTTTATCGACGGTCCGACCGAGGAGCTCTGCGCCATGGTCAGCGACTGGCAGATCGGCCAGGCCATGGACCTGCCGCCCGAAGCCTGGGCGCATATCAAGGAGCACGGCTTCTTTGCCCTGATCATCCCCAAGGAGTTCGGCGGCAAGGGCTTTTCCGCCTATGCCCACTCCCAGGTGGCGATGAAACTGGCGACCCGCAGCGGCGACCTCGCCTCCACCGTGATGGTGCCCAACTCACTGGGCCCGGCCGAGTTACTACTGCATTACGGTACCGACGAGCAGCGCAATCACTACCTGCCACGCCTGGCCCGTGGCGACGATATTCCGTGTTTTGCCCTGACCGGCCCGTTGGCCGGTTCCGATGCCGGCTCCATGCCGGACACCGGGGTTATCTGCAAGGGCCAATGGCAAGGCGAGGAAGTCCTCGGCCTGCGCCTGAACTGGGAAAAACGCTACATCACCCTGGGCCCGGTGGCGACCTTGCTCGGGCTGGCCTTCAAGGCCCATGACCCGGAACATCTGCTGGGCGACGAGGAAGACCTGGGCATCAGCCTCGCACTGATTCCCACCGACACCCCGGGGGTCGAAATCGGCCGGCGCCACCTGCCCCTCGGCGCGGCCTTCATGAACGGCCCGAACTCGGGCAAGGACGTGTTCATTCCGCTGTCGTTCCTGATCGGCGGCCAGGACATGCTCGGCAAGGGCTGGATGATGCTGATGAACTGCCTGTCGGTGGGCCGTTCGATCTCCCTGCCGGCGGTGGGCACCGGCGCGGCCAAGTTCACCAGCCTGGTGACCGGCCAGTACACTCAGGTCCGCGAGCAGTTCAACGTACCGCTGGCCGCCTTTGAGGGTATCCAGGAAGCCCTGGCCCGTATCGGCGGCAACGCCTGGCTGATGGACAGTGCGCGGATGCTCACGGCCAATGCCGTCGACCTCGGCGAGAAACCCTCGGTGCTTTCGGCGATTCTCAAGTACCACCTGACCGAACGCGGTCGCGAGTGCATCGCCCACGCCATGGACGTGCACGGCGGCAAGGGCATCATCATGGGCCCGAACAACTACCTGGGCCGCAGCTGGCAAGGCGCGCCGATCTTCATCACGGTGGAAGGGGCGAATATCCTCTCGCGCAACCTGATGATCTTTGGCCAGGGCGCAATTCGCTGCCACCCCTTCGTCCTCAAGGAAATGGCCCTGGCCGCCCGCGAGGACCACGACCAGGCGCTGGTGGAGTTCGACAAGCTGCTGCTCGATCACATCGGTTTTGCCATCAGTAATGCCGCCAGTACCCTGGTCCTGAACCTCGGGCTCGGGCATTTCGAAGCGGCGCCGGGCAATCGCCTGAGCCAGGGTTATTTCCGCGCGTTGAACCGCCAGGCGGCGGCGTTCGCCCTGCTGGCGGACCTGTGCATGATGCTGCTGGGCGGTGAACTGAAGCGCCGCGAACGACTGTCGGCACGCCTGGGAGATGTACTCAGCCATCTGTACCTGGCGTCCGCGGCACTCAAGCGTTATCACGACCTCGACTCCCCGGAATATCTGCAACCGCTGTTCACCTGGGCCATGGAAGAGAGCCTCGGGCACTCGGAACGGGCCCTCGACGAGTTGCTGAAAAACTTCCCGAACCGCGTACTCGGCTGTTTGCTGCGAGTGGTGGTATTCCCCTTCGGTCGTCGACATACCGGCCCTTCCGACGAACTGGATGCCGAAGTCGCCGCCGTACTCGGTCGGGCCAAGGGCGATCCGGCACTGGAAGCCGTACTTGAAGGCTGCTACCGCCCACAATCGGCGAACGACCCGGTCGGTGCCCTGCAACACGCCTACGACTTGCTGGGTGCCAGTCATGAGCTGCAGAAAAAGCTCCACAGCGCGCTCAAGAGCGGCCAGGTCAAGCCTCGTGCCGAAGAGTCGGCCATCGATGCCGCCCTGGAGGCCGGCGTATTGCAGCCTGCCGAAGCCGAAACCCTGCGCCAGGCGGAAGCGGCCCGGCGCAAGGTCATCGACGTGGACGATTTCAGCAAGGAAGAACTGCGCCCGGGCCAAGGCAAGGTTCGTTAGGGGGCCCAGGTAGACAGCCTGACACGACAACGGGCGCCGAGAGTCTTATACTCTCGCGCCCGTTTTACCCTTGAGGACCCCTGTCATGTCCAACCTCGTTGCCGATCACCTGGTCCTGCTCGACCACCTGCGCAGCATTCTGGTCGCCGTCGGCGAAGCCGAGCAGGTCCCCGAAGAAAGTCACGCGCTGTTCCTCGAACGTTTCGATGAGTTGCGTGCGCAACTGCCGGTCGAACCGGTGGAAAGCCAGTACCTGGGCCAGGACCTGCTGTGCCAGGTGATCCTGCGTTATCCGCAAATTGCCCACCTGGTGCCACGCGACCTGCTGTGGTTCTTTGGCGGTGACTGCCTGCATTACATGCCGGATGACGAACTGGAGCTGTACCAGGCGCTGGAAGAGCGCCGCTATGAAGCCGAACAGAACGACGAACCGTTCGACTGGAACCAGGAAAAACAGCTGCTGGCGCTCTCGACCCAGGACAGCAAGCACTGATCAAAACCGCTCCATCTGGCTGGGCGCCTACAACGCCTTGCGCAACGTCGGCTCCCGGGCCAGGCGCTCCACCAGGTAGTCGATAAACACCCGCAACTTCGGCGACAGGTAGGGCGTCGGCGTATACAGCAGCCAGAGGCCGCCGTGATAGGACGCCAGAAACGTCCAGGCCGGTAGCACCTGGACGATCAAGCCCTGCTCCAGGGCATGCCGCGCCGTGAAATACGGCAGGCTGCCAATGCCGATATGCTGCAACACCGCATCCAGCCGCACCCCCGTGTGGTTGGCCGCATAGCGCCCGCGGACCCCGACGGTCACCGACTTGCTGCCCTGCCTGAACTTCCAGCGCGCGTCGTTGGGCGTATCCCCCAGATAGATGCAACTGTGCTCCAGCAGGTCATGGGGGTGCTGCGGCGTACCGTGTTCGGCCAGGTACTGCGGCGTCGCACAGAGCAGATGCTCGATGGGCATCAACTGGCGGCCCACCAAGCCGACCGGCGGATGGTCGGTAATACGCAGGATCAGGTCGACATTGTCCTCGATCAGGTCCACTGGCCGGTCCTCGAGAATCATCTGCACATCCACCTGCGGATAACGTCGCAGGAACTCTGGCATATGCGGATGCACGACAAAGCGCCCCACCGCCTTCGGCACGCTGACCCGCACCAGCCCTTGGGCCTCGTGGGTGTACTGACCGCTGATCTCCATCACCGAGCGCGCCGCGCTGACCATTTCCCGACAACGCTTGAAGGTCTCCTCGCCACTGTCGCTCAGGCGCAATTTGCGCGTGGTGCGCTGCAGCAGCCGGGTCGCCAGGGCCTTTTCCAAACGGGAAATCGAGCGGCTCACCGCCGAAGGCGATGAACCGATCTGGCGCGCGGCTTCCGAGAAGCTGCCGGTCTCGACCACCTTGACGAAAATCGCCATTTCGCTCAGCAACGCCAGCGGTAGATTGATGCTCATGACGCACAGGTCCATTGAGATTTGATCGGATTATCACACGCCTATGGCCTTTTTATACTGGCAACCGACAGCCTGATGGAGATCCGAATCATGACCCAGCGCCTTTTTTTCAATAGCGACGAACTGACCTGCGAGGTCGAAGTGCTTGCCTGCACAGCCCATGAAGAGGGCTTCGTCGTAACCCTCGACGCCACTCCCTTCCACCCCCAGGGCGGCGGCCAACCCTTCGACACCGGCTGGATCGGCGAAAGCCAGGTGCTGCGAGTTCTGCAAACCGCCGAAGGTATCGCGCACCATGTCGATCGCGCGCTCCCCAAGGGATCGGCCCGGGCCCGGGTCGATGCCGAGCGACGTTCGCTGCATGCACGCCTGCACTCTGCCGGTCATCTGATCGGCCACTACGGCGAGAGCCAGGGCTGGAAACCGCTCAAGGCCCATCACTGGCCAGGGGAAAGCCGTGTCTCGTTCAGCCGCGGCGAGCAGCCGAAAACCATGGAGGCAAGCGCCATCCGGCAGGCCCTGGAAGAGTGGATCAAGGCGGATAAACCGCGCCACCTGCACATGGCGGGCGAGCAACGGGAGGTGAGTTTCGGCGAACTGCCCGCCTACCCCTGTGGCGGCACCCATGTCCGTTCGCTGAGTGAGATCGGCCAGGTCGAAGTCCTGTCCATCAGCGAAAAGAAAGGCACCCTCGCCGTCAGCTACCGCGTGAATTGATCCCCTCCAGCGCAGATATTCAGGAACACCTATGCACAGCCAATACCTGAACGAATTCCTCGCCCTGGCGGCCATTCACTTTCTCGCCGTGGTCGCCCCCGGCCCGGATTTCGCCGTGACCATTCGCCAGAGCGTGCGCTTCGGCCGGCTCATCGGCGTAATCACCGCCCTCGGCATCGGCGCCGGGATCTCGGTGCATGTGCTCTATACCCTGCTCGGCGTCGGCGCGCTGATGCACAGCGCACCCTGGCTGCTGAACGTCGCCAAGGTGATCGGCGGTGGCTACATCCTCTACCTGGGCATCAACCTGCTGCGCAGCAAAGCCCAGGCAGCGCGCACAGATTTCGGCCAAGCCGCCGACGACCTCCCACGGCAAAGCCTGGCCAAGGCATTTATGATCGGCTTCCTGACCAACGCCACCAACCCCAAGGCCACGCTGTTCTTCCTGGCAATCTTCACCACGGTGGTCAGCGCCTCGACCCCACTGGAGATCCAGGCGCTCTATGGCCTGTGGATGTGCAGCGTCAATGCGCTGTGGTTCATCCTGGTCAGCCTGCTGTTTTCCAGCGAGCGGGTCCGCCAGGCGTTCCTGAAAATGGGTCACTGGTTCGAACGCACCATGGGCGTGGTGCTGATTCTGTTTGCCGGGCGCCTGATGCTGTCTTTATAAGCAGCCCACCGACGAGGCCCTTGAGCGGGAAAAGATTCAGCGTGGTTTGTATTTCCCCAGGAAAAATCCTACATCAAGGGCTCCCGCACAGCGGCCCTATGGTGTTAGCTTGGGAAAATATCTGTCCTATCGATCAGATTTTTCTCACAAACTACCTGCAAAGGAATGCTTCCCGTAATGAATTTCCCACTCAAACACCTGGCCACCACCACCCTGATGCTGGCCAGCCTTTCGTTGCTCACCACGCCCGCACAAGCCAACATCACCCCGCAACAGAGTGCGGCCATCCTGGGCACCTTCAGTGACGCATCGGTCACGGATTTCAGGCAGTTCCTCGGACGCCTGGGCAAGAGCGACCTGGCCAAGATCGACGACCTCGGCCCGGCCATCGGTGCATTCCTCGACAACAAAACCCTTTCCCCCGAACAGCAGAACGAGATCCATCGCCTGCTGGGCCTCTATGCACGGGTGAAATACGGCAACGCGGCCACCGAGACCTTGCGTGAGCTGGTGGCTATCCCGACCGTCCGCGTGGACGGCGTGGCCCAGCACGAGAATCCCGAATTCATCAGGATCGGCGAAAAAATCAAGGATCTGGCCCAGGCCTTCAACCTGAACTTCCGCAACGTCGACAACCGCGTCTATGAAATTTCCCTGGACGGCAGTGGCGATGAACTCGTGGGCATTCACGCCCATGCCGACGTGGTGCCGGTGACACCGGAGAACTGGGTACTGAAAGACGGCACCCGCCTCGACCCGTTCAAGGTCACCCTGATCGGCGACCGCATGTACGGCCGGGGCACCGAGGATGACAAGAACGGCATCGTGGTGGCGCTCTACGCCATGAAGATCATCAAGGAAGAAAAGCTGCCACTGGCGAGAAACTTCAAACTGCTGGTGGACACCACCGAAGAGACCACCGGCGACGCCATCCCCTATTACTTCGAACACAACCCGGTCCCCAGCTATAACCTGGCGCTGGATGGCGGCTACCCGGTGGTGATTGCCGAGAAAGGCTACGGCACGGTCATGGCCAAGTTTGCCCGACGCAAAGCCGAGGGCAAAGGCGCGGAAATCCTCTCGCTGACCGGAGGCATGGCCACCAACCAGATTCCGTCGACGTCGGTCGCCACCCTGGCGAGTGACAAGCCCGCCGAACTGGCCGCCAGCCTGCAGCAGGCCGGTACCGATTATGCCAAGCGCAATGGCGGCAACTTCGATATCACCGCCAAAGTCGTCGGCAAGGAGGTCAAGCTGACGGTCACCGGCGTTTCCGCCCACTCCTCCGAGCCCGAGTCAGGGGTCAACCCGGTGGCGAGAATGCTGGACTTCATCAACAGCCTGGACGGCAAGATCGCGCTCAAGCACAACCACATCACCGACGCCGCCCGCTACGCCGCCGACAACTGGGGCCTGGACTACCTGGGTGGCAAATTGGGCGTGGGCTTTTCCGACGCCTTCATGGGACCGCTGACGGCATCCCTGACCTATGTCGGGATGGATGAAAAAACCTTCAAGCTCGCGGTCAACCTGCGGGTGCCGAAGGGCAAGTCTCCGGAAACGCTCAAGGGCGAAATCGCCGGCAAGCTGAGCGCCTGGAGCGAAAAGACCCACATTGCGCCGGCCTTCGACTACTCGATCGCCGAACCGATGTACCGCAACCCCGAGGGTGAATGGGTCAAGGCATTGCTGGCGGTGGCCAGCGAAAACCTGGGCATGGAACACAAGTTCGGCACTTCGGCCGGCGCAACCTCGGCCCATGAGTTGCCCAATGGCGTGCAGTTCGGCCTGGCCAGGCCCGAGGTCAAGTACACCGGTCACACCGACAACGAGTTCAAGACGGTCGAGCAATTCCTCCTGGACCTGCAGATCGTGACCGAAATGATGGGGAGCATCGGGCAGATGCCGAAGCTCTGAGCCCTATAGGACCCGCCCTTCTGGCGGGTCCACTGCCTTGATCCGACGCGAAGTCGAACAGCAACGGCTGAATCACGCACAAACAAAAACGCCGCTCATCACTGAGCGGCGTTTTCATTGAATATGGAGCGGGAAACGAGACTCGAACTCGCGACCCCGACCTTGGCAAGGTCGTGCTCTACCAACTGAGCTATTCCCGCAAATGGCGTCCCCTAGGGGACTCGAACCCCTGTTACCGCCGTGAAAGGGCGGTGTCCTAGGCCACTAGACGAAGGGGACACGCTAACTGAAACACATGGTGTGTATTCCAGTGCCCAAATCCGCATCCGAAGATATCGGTTCTGGTTTCACTCAGCCCCGCCCGAAAGCAGTGCTGTTTAAAAATGGAGCGGGAAACGAGACTCGAACTCGCGACCCCGACCTTGGCAAGGTCGTGCTCTACCAACTGAGCTATTCCCGCATTGGCGTCCCCTAGGGGACTCGAACCCCTGTTACCGCCGTGAAAGGGCGGTGTCCTAGGCCACTAGACGAAGGGGACACACTACAACTTCACTCCCTGCCGCGCTTCGCTGTGTGCTTTACGCTGCAAGTGGCGCGCATTCTATGGATGGATCGAGGGGTCGTCAACCCCCAAGGATAAATTTATTTAAATCAATGACTTCGCCACCCTTTACAGGGCTTTCCCGGCGCTCCTCGCGTCTGCCCCTTGGCGCCTATATTCTGGCGCCCGACAAGACGTTATAGTGATCTCGGGAAATAGTGGCGATGTGCTCTATCCCAGGCGCCCTGCAGCGCGTCGATCAATGCTATCGGCGAAAACGCCAAGCCACTACACTCGTTCGCATTACACCTTGAAGAGGTCTTAACGGTGACACCATTCATGATCACCCTGCTGGTCGCAGCCGGGATCTTTCTCCTGATCGCCATCGGCTTCCTCAATCATATGGCGGAAAGCCGCAAGCTGGAAAAGGCCCGACTCAAGGTCGAGCTCAATGACCGCCTGCGCCGCTGCGGAGAAATCACCGAGACCTTCCCCGGCCAATTGATGAGCCCGGCCCTCAAGCTGCTGCTGACACGCCTGGAACTCAACGTGAACCAGCGGCTGCTGAACATGGAAAAGACCAACAGCAAGTTCAAGGCCCGGGTGACCGAGCTCACGGCGCTGGTCAGCCAGGGTGAGTCGATTCCGGTCAACAACCCGCCCGGCCCGATCCAGACCGAAGCCAAGGCCAAGGATGTGCGCTTCCTGTTGGAAGCCCTGCACGGCCAGATCACCCGCGCGGCCCAGGACGGTTTCCTCCCCGCCACCGAAGCCAAGCACTGGATCCGTGAAGTGCGGCATATCCTGGTATTGCTGCATATCGAGTTCTTCAACAACCTCGGCCAGCATGCCCTGCAGCAAGAACAGCCGGGGCAGGCGCGCCTGGCCTTCGAGCGCGGCGTGCAATACTTGCGCAAGCAGCCTGAGCCGGCTGTCTATAACGAACAGCTGATCTTCATGGAGAAGCTGTTGGCCCGCGCCAACTCCATGGTGCTCACCAACATCAAGCCCACCGAAGAAGACGTCAACGAGCTGACCATGGGCCTGAAGGACGTCGAAGCCGACGCCGACTGGAAGAAGAAAGCCATCTACGATTGATGGAATCCCAGGCATAAAAAAACGGACAAGCCAGGCTTGTCCGTTTTTTTATGCGTTACCGGGAAATCAGGCGACCGGATTGATCGGCTTGTCCGGGTACCAGACGTCCATCAACGGGCTGACTTCAACGGAGGTCAGTTCGCTGCGGGTCTTGAGCCAGGCTTCAACGTTAGCACGTTGTTCAGCGCTGACCGAGCCACGCTTCTGCAGGCAAACCAGACCGTAGTCATCGCCGCCGACATAGCCCAGACCGTTGGCTTCCATCGCTTCTTTCAGGAATGCGTCGAGGAAAACGTCGATAGCCTCTTCACTCAGGTCTTCTTTGAAATCCAGGTTCAGCTCAAAACCCAACTCCTGAAATTCATCGACGCACAGCTTTTTGCGCAGACGCTGGGAACGGTTAGTCGCCATGAAACAATCCTCAAAAGTAATAACGGGCGGCACTTTATCAGTTTAAGGCTGCAATTGCCCGGATCTGTGCTGCCGCCGGGCCGATCCGCGGAAAAAAATCAGTAATACGTGGCCGGCCCAAGGCCCAAGTTCCGCTGCCCTGGGGCATAATGCCGTCAATTTCACGACCATTGAGGGATTTTTGTCCACATGCCCTCGTATTTCCCCTTCGACGGTAGGGTTCCATTTCATATGATCAAATCTTTACGTCCGCTGCTGCTCGCCGGTCTTCTCCTTCCCCTGGCCCTCCCCTCCTACGCAGCGCCCGTCAACACCACCCTCTCTCCCAAGGTCCAGCAGGCGCTCAGAGCCAGCAAGCTGCAAAACGACGCCTTGTCCCTGATGCTGGTGCCACTCGACGGCCCCGGCATCCCCACGGCGGTCAACGCCGACGTGTCGGTGAACCCGGCCTCGACCATGAAGCTGATCACCACCTACGCCGCCCTGGAAATGCTCGGCCCCAACCACCAGTGGAAAACCGAGTTCTACACCGACGGCACCCTGAGCAACGGCGTCCTGCAAGGCAACCTGTACCTCAAGGGCGGCGGCGACCCGAAGCTGAACATGGAAAAACTCTGGCTGCTGATGCGCGACCTGCGGGCCAATGGCGTGAACCAGGTGACCGGCGATCTGGTCCTCGACCGCAGCTTCTTCATCCAGCCGCAACTGCCGGAATTCAATGACGACGGCAACGACGAGAACAAGCCGTTCCTGGTCAAGCCCGATGCGTTGATGGTCAACCTCAAGGCCCTGCGCTTCGTCGCGCGCAACGACTCGGGCAAGGTGCTGGTCTCGGTGGAGCCGCCGATTGCCAGCATCCGCATCGACAACCAGGTCAAGGCGGTCAATGCCAAACAGTGCTCCGGCGACGTGCGCTACAACCCGGTGGTCCAGGACGACGGCAGTACCCTGGTCACCGTCAGCGGCCAACTGGCCGAAGGCTGCAGCTCGCAGACCTACCTGTCGCTGCTCGACCACCCGACCTACGCCGCCGGTGCCGTGCGCGCCATCTGGCAGGAATTGGGCGGCAGCATCCATGGCAAGGACCGTTCCGACGTGGTGCCCAAGAGCGCCCGCCTGCTGGCTCGGGCCTACTCGCCGGACCTGACGGAAATCATCCGCGACATCAACAAATACAGTAACAACACCATGGCCCAGCAACTGTTCCTGAGCCTGGGTGCGGAGTATCGCAACGATGCCGACGGCGATGACGCCAAGGCGGCGCAGCGGGTGGTGCGTCAGTGGCTGGCGAAAAAAGGCATTATCGCGCCGCACCTGGTGATGGAGAACGGCTCCGGCCTGTCCCGTGCCGAGCGGGTCAGCGCGCGGGAAATGGCGAGCATGCTGCAATCGGCCTGGAAGAGCCCCTATGCCGCGGAGTTCATCAGTTCGCTGCCGATCGTCGGTACCGACGGCACCATGCGCAAACGCCTGAAGCAGACGGCCATGCGTGGCGAGGCCCATATCAAGACCGGGACCCTGAACACCGTGCGCGCCATTGCCGGCTTCAGCCGCGACGATAACGGCACCACCTGGGCGGTGGTGGCGATTCTCAACGACCCGAAACCCTGGGGTGCCTCCTCGGTACTCGATCAGGTGTTGCTGGACCTGTACCGCCAACCCAACGTGCCCGACGCGAACGAATAACCCGAGCCCTGAATATCAGGGCCCGGGATCCGTTGTGATCAGCGGGCGCTGATTTTCCAGGCGCGGTGGATCTTGCTGTTGCGGGCGAAATCCGGGTCCAGGGTCTGGGCACTGATTTCCTCGACGGCATAACGCGTCGCCAGGTGCTCGTCCAACTGGAACTTGCGGAAGTTGTTGGAGAAATACAGCACGCCGCCCGGTGCCAGGCGGGCCACGGCCAGGTCGAGCAACTGCACGTGGTCACGCTGGACGTCGAACACGCCTTCCATGCGCTTGGAGTTGGAGAAGGTCGGCGGATCGATGAAGATCAGGTCGAACTCATCACGACTGGCCTCCAGCCAGGCCATCACATCCCCCTGCTCAAGGCGGTTCTTGTCGGAGAAGCCATTGAGCGACAGGTTGCGCCGCGCCCAGTCCAGGTAGGTTTTCGACAGGTCGACGCTGGTGGTGGTGCGCGCACCGCCCTTGGCCGCGTGCACACTGGCGGTCGCGGTGTAGCAGAACAGGTTGAGGAAGCGTTTGCCGGCCGCCTCTTTCTGGATCCGCAGGCGCATCGGCCGGTGGTCGAGAAACAGACCGGTGTCGAGGTAGTCGGTCAGGTTGACCAACAACTTCACGCCACCTTCGTTGACCTCGGTGAATTTGCCCTGGGCGCTCTGGCGCTCGTATTGCTTGGTGCCGCTCTGGCGCTCGCGGCGCTTGATGATCACCCGGCTCTTGTCGACGTTCAACGCCTGGGGAATCGCCGCCAGGGCATCGAACAGTCGGGCCTGGGCCTTTTCCGGATCGATGGACTTCGGCGCGGCGTATTCCTGGACGTGCACCCAGTCGTGGTACAGGTCGATGGCCAGCGAGTATTCCGGCATATCGGCGTCATACACCCGATAGCAGTCGACGCCTTCACGCCGGGCCCACTTGCCCAATTGCTTGAGGTTCTTCTGCAAACGGTTGGCGAACATCTGCCCGCCTTCGCTCAGGCGGGCCTGCTCGACCACTGGCGCAGGGGCCGGTGCCGGCTTGATCGGATTGCCGTTCTTGTTGAATTTCGGTGCTTCGGCCACCTCCTGCGCCAGGACTTCAGCCTGTTCGCGTTCGATCTGGCGTTGTTCCGGTGTGCGACGCTCGCCGGTGACGAACTGATCCGGCACGACCTTGATCAACAACAGCTTGCACGGCAAGGCGCCGTTCCAGAACGAATACTGCTTGTGGCTGCGAATGCCCATGCGCTTGCCCAGGTCCGGGGCACCAGTGAACACCGCCGCCTCCCAGTTCAGGCAGGACTGGCGCAGGCGCTCGCCGAGGTTCTGGTAGAGGTAGAGCAGGCTGGCTTCGTCGCCCAGGCGTTCGCCGTAGGGAGGGTTGCAGATCACCAGGCCTTTCTGGTTCTGGTCCGGGCGCGGCTCGAAGGTCGCCACTTCGCCCTGGTAGACCTTGATCCATTCACTCAGGCCGGCGCGCTCGATGTTGTTGCGCGCGGGCTGGATCAGCCGTGGATCGGCTTCATAACCGCGAATCCACAGCGGCGGCTTGGCCAGGCCGGCTTCAGCACGCACCGTGGCTTCTTCGTGAAGTTTCTTCCACAGCGCCGGTACGTGACCGAGCCAGGCGTCGAAGCCCCAGTGCACGCGGTTGAGGTTGGGCGCCATATCGGCGGCGATCATCCCGGCCTCGACCAGGAAGGTCCCGACACCACACATCGGGTCGGCCAGGGCCCCGCCTTCGGCGGCAATCCGCGGCCAGCCGGAGCGGATCAGGATCGCCGCCGCGAGGTTTTCCTTCAGCGGCGCGGCCCCCTGCTGCAGGCGATAGCCGCGCTGGTGCAGGCTGTGGCCGGACAGGTCGAGGGAGAGGATCGCCTCGCCACGGTCCAGGCGCAGGTGAATGCGCAGGTCCGGGCTGATCTTGTCGATGGACGGACGTTCGCCGGTCGGAGTGCGCAGTTTGTCGACAATCGCATCCTTGACCTTCAAGGCGCCGAAATGGGTGTTGTCGATGCCCGAACCATGGCCGCTGAACTCAACGGCGAGGGTCCCGTCGGAGACCATGTGGTCCTGCCAGTCGACGTCGAGCACGCCATGGTAAAGGTCCTCGGCGTCCTTCATCGGGAAGCGCTTGAGCACCAGCAGTACACGGTTGGCCAGTCGCGACCAGAGACACAGGCGATAGGCGGTCTCCATATCGGCCGTGCCACGGATGGCCGAGGTGTGCTCGCGCGCCTCCTCAAGGCCAAGCCCGACGGCTTCCTCAAGAAGCAGGCCTTCAAGGCCTTTAGGGCAAGTGAGGAAGAGTTCGTAACGATCCGACATGGGAATTCCCGGGCTTCAAGCCTTCAAGGAACGGGCAAACGCATCGCCCGCTCGGTTTCGATCAAGCGCTTTTCTCGAAGAGCGCTCGTGTGGCGCACCATTGCGCCTGTCCATCCAGGCAGATCCTGCAACCGGAGGGGTTGAAAGAACCTTGATGCCTGGACAGCTCAACTCTCGTAATAAAAGTCCTTTTTTAACAAAAACTCTCGTAACAAAAAGTCACATCGTGACCCTTCGTCGAATAATACCTGACTACAACGGGTCGGCATTCGCAACAGAGAATGAAACTCATCATTCATCTAAGGGCTGATCATAGCTGGGTTTTCTTCCGCTACTCGAGCCAACGGCCATCACATCTTATGGCCATAACACCATTATCGTTACGTCCTTATGACAAAACGGTCATTCACACGCCCCTGCGCATTGGTTAGAACTCACATCAGGTTGACGTCGCAATGGCGTCAACACCCCGCCCTACCGCGAAATCGCCCAAGTGCTTTTTCGTACCAGGGCGGAGCTCGCCACGCCGGCAGCGAGCACCAAGGTAGATGCATTCTGCCCGACTTCGCCAAGAGGTCGACGGGACATATAACAGTCAACCAGTGAGGGCAACACCCTATGAGAAGACTTAAGCGTGATCCGTTGGAAAGAGCATTTTTACGCGGATATCAATACGGCGTTCATGGCAAATCCCGTGAGCTTTGCCCCTTTACTCTACCGTCGGTACGCCAAGCCTGGATCAATGGCTGGCGAGAAGGACGCGGCGACAACTGGGACGGTATGACCGGCACTGCGGGAATCCACAGACTCAACGAACTTCACGCTGTCGGCTGATCAGGGCACATTCCGACATGACAATTTGAGCAACAACCGACTTACCATGCACGCCCCATCCGGGCGGCGGGCTTCGGCCCAGGGGCTCCTACGGAGCCCTTTTTAATGCCCCAGGCTTAGCGCCGCAAGGCCGCGATGGCATCCACCGACTGGCGAATCAGCGCCGGTCCCTTGTAGATGAACCCCGAATACACCTGCACCAGGCTCGCCCCGGCGGCGATCTTCTCAGCCGCGTGCTCGCCCTCGGTGATACCGCCGGCCGCGATGATCGGCAAACGCCCGGCCAGTTCAGCGGCCAGCACCTTGACGGTATGGGTACTCTTCTCGCGCACCGGCGCGCCGGACAGGCCACCGGCCTCGTCGCCATGGGCCAGGCCTTCGACACCGACGCGGCTCAGGGTGGTGTTGGTAGCGATCACCGCGTCCATGCCCGACTCCAGCAGCGCCTGGGCCACCAGCACCGTCTCTTCGTCGGTCATGTCCGGGGCGATCTTGATCGCCAGCGGAACGTATTTGCCATGCTGCTGGGCCAACTGCGCCTGGCGCACGCGCAGGGCCTCGAGCAGTTGCTTGAGCGAATCGCCGAATTGAAGGCTGCGCAGGCCCGGGGTGTTCGGCGAGCTGACGTTGACCGTCACATAGCTGGCGTGGGCGTAGACCTTGTCCAGGCAGATCAGGTAGTCATCGACGGCACGCTCCACCGGCGTATCGAAGTTCTTGCCGATATTGATCCCGAGGATGCCGCTGTAGCGCGCGGCGCGAACCCGCGACACCAGGTTGTCCACACCCAGGTTGTTGAAGCCCATGCGATTGATGATCGCCTCGGCTTGCGGCAGGCGGAAGATCCGGGGTTTCGGATTGCCCGGCTGCGGCCGTGGCGTCACTGTGCCGATTTCAACGAAGCCGAAGCCCAGCTGGGCAAAACCGTCGATGGCCGCGCCGTTCTTGTCCAGGCCCGCGGCCAGGCCCACCGGGTTGGGAAAGTCCAGGCCCATGACCGTCACCGGGTTCGACGCCGGGGCCTTGCACAACAGGCTGTTAAGTCCCAGGCGGCCACCCGCGCCGATCAGGTCCAGGGACAAATCGTGGGAGACTTCCGGAGAAAACTTGAACAACAGCTGGCGGGCCAGGTTATACATGGGCGGGCTTGACTCGGATGGCGGCGATAGTGGCCGGCGATTATAGCCGGGACCCGGCAAAAACCATAGGCGCACCACGAGCCCGGCTCATCCACAAGGCGGCAACGCGGTCGCCTCGGCGCAACCTTGCAGGCTGGTGACCAGGGCCAGGCGGGCCAGCGCCTGGTGATTGCCGGCTTCCAGCTCCAGGACCCGGGCGACCGCCGCCCGCGCCTGCTCGACCCCCGCGCCGCGATCACACAAACCGAGCATCGACAAGGCCAGCCAGGTATCGGCCAGTTGCAGCGCACTCCAGGGCTCGCAACAGGCGGCTATCAGCTCGGTCGGCATGGCGCCCAGCGGGTCCTCCAACACCGGCAGCAACGGCACCACCGGACCGGTAAAACGATAGCCCTTGCCGTAGACGGTGGCGATGTAGCCCTTGCTCTCCTCGAGCAATTTGCGCAGCACATAGATACAGCGTGTCAGCGACTCCTCGGCCGCGTCCATGCCAGGCCAGACGCTGTCGAGCAAACGATCCTTGGTCACCAGCCGGCCAGCCGAACCCAGCAACAGGCGCAGCACCTGCAACTCCTTGGGCGGCAGATGAACGCCCCGGCCGCATCTCACCAGGTTTCCATCGCTTTGCAATATCCATTGACCAAAGACGAAGGTTTGTCGCGGAGTCTTTCCAGTGACGCTGTCCATAACCTCGACGCAATCCTCTATAGAGATGTACGACCATTCAAAAATAAACCCGGGAAAAGGGCCTATTCACGAGGAACGTCACGACTATAGGAATTCACATCGAGCCATGTCGGTAGGACATTTCCCGCATGGAAAAGGAATATTCAACAAAGCAGCCCGCTCGACAAAACCTACAGGTCCGAGGCCGATTCCTTCATACAAACTGCGCCAAAATGCAGGAGTTTTAGTAGCTCCTCGCCTCTCCCCGGGCGTTTCCTACAAGGCGACACAGATCCGCCACGGTCCGCCAGCGTACGACCTCAACGACCGATAACCTGATACGGAACGCCGCATTGAGCCGCTCAACCAGTTCGGCACGGTCCATGTCGTTGCTGCCCAGGTCTTCGAGCAGCCTCGACTCGAAGCGGATCCTTCTGCGCGGTACTGAAAAATGCTCGGCGAGCAGCACCATCACCTGTTGCTCGATAAAGTAGTCACACTCTCCCGGAACCAGGTAGCTCATGGGTTCATTTTCCCGCAAACCACGCCGGAACATGACGACAGGAGGACCGCCTGCAAATCCTCGAGATAGGCCCGCGAGCGCCGTGGCAGCTCGCCGTGAACCGCCTGTCCGAGCACATAGTCAAAACACTCCCGGGCCTTGGCGTGCGCGCCGAGCGCCAGTTGGCACTCGCCGGTATAGAACATCGGCCGGTAGTCGCCACGGTCCTGGGCAAACGCCACCGCATACAGCTCGATGGCCTTGCGGTAGTGCCCGGAGACCTGATAGACCGCCGCCAGCCCCATCCAGTAATGACTGTTGTAAAAATCGTAGATACACAGGAAACGGAAGAGTTTTTCCGCTTCCTCCAGGCGTCCTTGCTCCTGGAACTGACAGGCGTGGGCATAGAGGCCCTGCACCTGTTCGTTACCGGTTTCGCTCATCTCCTTGAGCGCCTCTTTCGGGATACCCATCACCACACCCCCGAGGAACACGTCAGTGGCTGACGTCTTGACTGTCACGAGATCATCAAACCCATGGACGCCTGGATATCGCAGAGGCGACTGGGCGCCACGCCCAGCAGTTCACGGACCTCCTTGGAAAAATGCGACGAAGAGGCATAACCGAATTCCAGCGCCACATCGGTCAGCGAACACTCGCCGCCGATCATGCTCAGCAGCGCCTTGGCCGTGCGCCAGTCACGCAACTCGGGCTTGGCCGCACAGCCCAGGGCCTGATGGCATAACCGGCGAAAATGCGAGACCGACACGCCATAACGCTTGGCCAGGCCAATCAGTTTCTCGCTGGTGGTGCCCTGCTCCAGGAGAAAACGCACCAGCCAGTAGTCCTGGTTTTGCCGCAGGACTTCGGCAAAACGCTGATAGGCGGGATCGGCGCGCAAGGCGCAGTCGATATACCAGGATTCGAGCAAGGTCCGGCTGGCCGAGACCCCGGCCGCCAGGGGCAAGGCCGCCCAGGGCGCGGCGGCCGATCGTGCCCGTTCAAAGCTCATGCCCTGGTCGATAAACACCTGCAGCTTGACCAGGCTCGCCTCCACGGGGCGCTCGCTGAGCAGGTCACCGCCAATGACCCGCAACATGCCCCGCGCCACCAGCAAGCCCTGCCAGCCCGCCGGCAGGCACCAGGAGACGTTCGCCTCGTCATGGGCCAGGCACACGCCGGCCTCCCCCGCCCGTACCTGTACAACCTGTTCACCACATAAAAAGCCCGGACACCTGGTCGCGGATAGTTGATTACTCTGCACACTGCGCCCCGTCTCGTTCTTATTGAGCGGTGCGATGATGGCCGGGTGGCGCCAGCCAATCATGATGAAAATCTGATGAAGCGTTGTCCGAAAGCACCCGAGCGCAGGTCGGTGCTCGCGCCGGGCTCAAATCGCAGGCGAAAAAAAGCCCGGCCGAAGCCGGGCTTTTTCTTACCGCAAGCTAATTACTGAGCTTGGGCTTCTACCGACGCTTCTACGCGACGGTTGATGGCGCGACCAGCTTCAGTGGCGTTGTCAGCCACTGGACGGGTTTTGCCGTAGCCAACCGACTGGATGCGGCTAGGAGCAATACCGTCTTTGACCAGAACTTGTTTCACAGCGTCAGCACGACGCTGGGACAGCTTCTGGTTGTAAGCATCTGGACCGACGCTGTCAGTGTGACCAGCAACAACGGTGTTGGTTGCTGGGTACTGCTTCATGAAGTCAGCCAGGTTCTTCACGTCGCCGTAGCTGTTAGGCTTGACCACGGACTTGTTGAAGTCGAACTTCACGTCCAGCTCAACTTTGACAACCTGTGGAGCAGGAGCCGATTCAGCTACTGGAGCTGGAGCCGCTTCTACTGGAGCAGGAGCTGGAGCCGGAGCTACTTTGCCGCCGCTGCCGCCGAAGTTCACGCCCAGGCCGATCAGAGCCTGGTAGTCCCAACGACCGTTGTCCAGCTTGTAGTCAGCTTCACCGCCAACACGAGCGTACAGGTTGTCAGTGATGTAAGCCTTCACACCGGCACCGGTGGTCAGGTAGGTCGAACCGTCACGACCAGTGTGGCCATCAGCAGCTACGTTGGTCATGCTGCCGTGGGACACGCCGCCTTCAACATAAGGACGGAACATGTCGCCGACTTGACCGAAGTGGTACTGGGACTTCAGACCGAAGTGATCGCCATTGATCTCTTGGTTGCCAGTAGCGCCGCTCGAACGGGTGTAGTCGTCCTTACGGTAGGTCAGGTTCACGGAAACGTCGTCGGTCAGGAAGTAGCCGATCGAGACGCCAGGAGTGCGACCATTCTGGTAATCGTCGACGCTGTGGTTCCAGGTCTTGCCCCAGAACGCTTCACCTTCGACCGCGCCTTGGCCTTGTGCCAGTGCGCCGAACGAAGTAGCGGCAATGAGAGAGCCAATGGCCAAGCCCAAGGTGTTTTTCAGTTTCATCCGTTAAATCCCCATCTGGTGATTGTATAGCAGTCCCACAAACCGGGGGACAACTCGGCGGCAAGTGTAGCAGAACTTGCCTACACGTAAGAGACATTTGCGCTGAACTAAGTTTCAGCGATACCCGCAAATTTCTCACGCAATTTGTCGAGGGCCCGTTTATAGCGCATTTTCGTGGCGCTCAAGCCCATGTGCATGATGTCTGCAATCTCCTGAAACTCCAGCTCTGCGACAAATCGTAGCACCAGAATTTCCCGGTCAATCGGGTTCACATGCACTAACCATCGATCCAGTCCGCCCTTCTCCTCAGGTTTCGGCGTCTTCTCTTCAGACGCTTCCTCGAGGGGGTCGAGACTCAACGCATCCATCAGGCGCCGCTTTCGGCGCTCTTTGCGATACTGCGTAATACATTCGTTGTACGTGATGCTATATAGCCATGTCTTGAACTTGGATTTACCCTCAAAGTTCTTGAGGCCATACAGCACCTTCAACATCACTTCCTGACAGACATCGTCCGCATCGCGTTCGTTCCCTAAATATCTTGAACAAACGCTGAACAAGGTGCGTTGATAGCGCCGCATCAATTCTTCATAGGCGCGAGTCACATGAAACAGCTCCGAATGCGCACGCGCCACCAACTCCTCATCGGTGAGTTCGCGGGGGTCGTAGCGCATGGAGAGCGATTGAGCTTTATTCAAAACGAGTCGGGCCGACAGTCAGGTCAATGTCCGCCGCAGCCCATGGCTGCGGGCATTTTTGCGGCGGCATAGAGTAGCAGGGTTTGCCGGGTTAGCGACTGCTCACATGCTGCTCCAGCAAGATCCGATTGGAGAGAGAGACTAGCTCACCCTCATCGGTCAGCAATGTGGTCTTGACCGTGCCAATCTCTTCAATCTGTCCTTCGACCTCACCCACTCGCACTTGTTGCCCAACCTGATACAACTCACGCACATAAATTCCCGCCAGGATCTGCCCGGCGATCTCCCGACTACCCAACCCCATGGCCAGCGCAACGGCCAGACCAACGGTAATGAGCACGATGACAATCACATGGTTCAGCAGGTCGGTCTTGACCTCCAGCTGACTGATCGCCACCGAAATACTGATGATAATCACCAGGCCCTGGGCAACCCGCCCCAGGCCCGAGGCATAATCCAGGCCAACCCCTTCGGCCGCACCGCGCACCAGCCCGCTGACCAGCTGTGCCAGCAAAACCCCCACCAGCAGCACCAGGGCCGCACCGAATACCTTCGGCAAATACAGGGCCAGCATGTCGAGCGTAGCTGAAACTCGCTCAAGTCCAAGGGATTCGGCCGCAGAAACCAGGAAAATCAGCAAAATGAACCAATAAACGATCTTGCCGATCAATGTCGAGATCGGCACCTGGAGGCCGGCACGGCCGAGCAACTTGGTCAACCCGGTACCGCCCATCAGGCGATCCAGGCCCAACTTGGCCAGCAGCTTGGACAGCAGGGTGTCGAGCAGCTTGGCCACGACGAAGCCCAGCAACACCACCACCAGCGCCCCGAACAGATTGGGGATGAAGTTCGCGACTTTGGTCCACAAGGCAGTCATTGCCGTGACGAGGCTCTGGGTCCAGAGATCAAGTTCCATATTCAGTCAGCCTTATCCGTGGAGCGAGCAATAGGGGTACGACGGGAGACCGGCGAAACATGGGCCGATCCGTTGTTCAGGGCGATCATCAGCGCCTGCAGCCAACGGCCCATCAGACTGAAGAGATCACCGGCGCCAACCTGCCGGTTGGCGGTTTTCAGGACACGCCCCAGGCAAGCGTCGTCGTCACGGGTGGACGGCGAGGCCTTGAGCATGTCACGCAGGGATTGTTCGAACGGATCGTGCATACGCACCTCTCGGTATATCTGTGAAAGACGCGATCATTTTTTTGCAGGTCACATGAAACATGTTTCAAACCCAGCGCAAACGTCGGAAAAGCCACCATTGTCCGACGGCAACGGCGACGATCAGCAGACACGCGATGACAAAACCGTAGGGGTCTCCGGACCACGGAATACCCCCGACGTTGATCCCCAGCAGACCGGTCAGGAAGCTCATCGGCAGGAAGATCCCGGTGATGATCCCGAAGCGATACATGGTCTTGTTCATGCGCACGTTCAGACGTCGGTCCTCGGCCTCAAGTACAAGCCCCACGCGCTCGCGGGTCAATTCGAGCTCTTCCAGGTAACGGGTCAGACTGTTGTTCAATTCGTTCCAGTAACCGGCTTCTTCATCGGCAAACCAGGGCAGCTTGATCCGGCTCAACTGGCCGAAAATATCCCGCTGCGGCGCCAGGAAACGTTTCAGCCCGGCGGCCCGGCGACGTATCTGCACGATGGCGCCATGTTCGGGGCTATACCGTTCGTCGGCATCTATCTTTTCCTCTTCGTCATCGACCACTTCCGAGAGGTCGCTGACCAGATCCTGCACCTTCAGGGTGAGGTATTGCGCGATGTAGAGAATCAGTTCGGCGGCGTTTTTCGGCCCCTTGCCCTGTTCCAGTTGCACCAGCAACTCATCGGTGGCGCGCAACGGCCGCAAGCGCAGGGAAATCACCCGCTGATGGGCGGCGAAGACCCGCACCGAGACCATGTCTTCAGGCTCGGCGCCGGGGTTGAGGTTGACCCCGCGCAGAAACAGCAGCAACTCGCTTTCGGGCAACGGCAACAAACGCGGCCGGGTATTCTCTTCCAGCAGCAGGTCACAGTTGAACTCGCTCAAGCCGCTGGAAGTGCGCAACCAGGTATGGGTCTGCGGATGGCTGCGATCCCAGTGCAACCAGAGGCTTTCCTCCGACTGCAGCTGCAGGCCATCAAGCTCCGTCCGAGCAATCGAGCGCGCACCGCCCCTACCATCCAGAACCAGGGCATGAACCAGCCCCCACTGCGCGTTTTCTTCCTCGAACATCCTTACCCCATTGTGTTGCAAAAATTTACTCAGGCATCTTCAGCGGGCTGGGCGCAATGATCACGCCGTTATTGTCCGCGTAGATGTACTCGCCCGGGCGAAAGGTCACGCCGGCAAAGGTGACCGGGACATTGAGGTCGCCAATGCCACGCTTGTCGGTTTTCATCGGATGGCTGGCCAGGGCCTGCACCCCCAGGTCGGTCTGGGCAATCACGTCGACATCGCGGATGCAGCCGTAGATCACCAGCCCTTCCCAGCCGTTCTTCGCCGCCTTCTCGGCCAGCATGTCGCCGAGCAGGGCACGGCGCAGGGAACCACCACCATCGACCACCAGCACCTTGCCGCGGCCATCGAGCTCGACCTGGTCCTTGACCAGGGAGTTGTCCTCGAAGCACTTGATGGTGACGATCTCACCACCGAAGGAATCGCGGCCACCGAAATTGCTGAACATCGGCTCAAGCACCTGTACCAACTCCGGATAGGCGTCGCACAGGTCGGGGGTGACGTAATGGTCCATGGGTAAACTCCTGTAGGTGGAATCGAGAATGCCAGACTACGCAGGTCGCGCTACAAGATGAAACGCTTGTCCCGGTCGAATGTTTAGACAATGACCCAAACCGCTCAATGCGTCATATCTTAGCCTTTACCACCCCTGAGCGGAATGCCCTTGTCAGACCGTTTCCTGAACGACGGCTGACTCGGCCTGTAGGAAAACCTGCTGGTCCCGCAGCCAATCGGCCACCTTTGGCCAGACTTCGGCCTGTGCCGGCTTGCTCACCAGCATCTCGACATGGCCGAAATCCGAGCTGAAACCCTGCTCGCGGCCCAGGCAGAGAAAGTGCTTGTGCGCCGAGCCGATCTGCTCGAACAGCTTGCGACAGGCCCAGGCCGGGTCCTGGTGATCGCCGACAGCGGTGACGGCCAGCACCGGCACATCCACTTCGGCCAGGCCACCCCACCAATCCCGCTCGGCGTCCCGGAAACGCCCGAACAGGCCATACCAGCGCAGGCTTTCGAGGGCCAGGCCGATGGGTTCGTCCTCCGGGCCGCGCTTGAGGCGCGAACCGGACAAATGGGCGAAACGCCGCAGCAGCAGGCGGCCGCCCCACTCCACTGGCGGAATCTTCAACGGCCAGTAGGTGCGACTGACCTGACAGCCGAACAAGGCCGCCGAAGCCACCGCGGGCGCCCCCAGGTATTGACCGCCGAGGGCCGCCGCCAGGGTGGTGCCGCCCAGGGAATGGCCGATCCAGTGGGGAATCTGCCCGCTTTGCTCGCGCACGAAGGCGGCAATGGCCGGCAGGTCATAACGGGCGTAATCGGCCACGCGATTGCGTCGATAACCGTGATTGCGCGCCGACAGCCCATGACCGCGCATTTCCGGGATCCAGACGTCGAACCCGGCACGCGCCAGATAGGCGCCCAGGCCAATGCCCTTGGCGGAATACCAGAAGCGCCGGTTGGAAAAGCTGCCATGCAACAGGATCACCGGCACGCCACGTGCCTCGGGCTCGTCGGCGAGGCCCAGGCGGGTGACCGCCAGCTCGACGGTGCCATCGGGGCTGTTGCCCGGTTTCAAACGATAGACGTCTTCACAGAGATCGCCACGACGCTCGGCGCTGATCAAAGCCACCGGAAAAAGATTGCTGCTGCTTTGCATAAGGCTCTTGCACAAAAAAGGGCGGCCCATGTGGACTCGCCCTGACAATAAGGTTTGTAACACCCAACTTCAAAATGGCGCCGACCGTTCAGGTCGGCGCCCTATTCAGTCAGGCCTGCGCTTGCCCTTCAGCCAGGAAGAACCAGGTCTCCAGCACGGAATCCGGGTTCAACGACACGCTTTCAATGCCCTGCTCCATCAACCAGAGCGCCAGGTCCGGGTGATCGGAAGGCCCCTGGCCGCAGATGCCGATGTACTTGCCTGCCTTGTTACAGGCCTGGATGGCGTTGGACAACAGCTTCTTCACCGCCGGGTTACGCTCGTCGAACAGGTGCGCGATGATCCCGGAGTCGCGGTCCAGGCCCAGGGTCAGCTGGGTCAGGTCGTTGGAACCGATGGAGAAACCATCGAAGAACTCGAGGAATTCATCGGCGAGAATGGCGTTGGAGGGCAACTCGCACATCATGATCACCCGCAGGCCGTTCTCGCCACGGGCCAGGCCGTTGGCGGCGAGCAGGTCGACCACCTGGCTGGCTTCGCCCAGGGTACGGACGAAAGGCACCATGATTTCGACGTTGGTCAGGCCCATCTCGTTGCGCACGCGCTTGAGGGCACGGCATTCGAGTTCGAAGCAGTCACGGAACGACTCGCTGATGTAACGCGAGGCGCCGCGGAAACCCAGCATTGGGTTTTCTTCTTCCGGCTCATAGAGCTTGCCGCCGATCAGGTTGGCGTATTCGTTGGACTTGAAGTCCGACAGCCGCACGATGACCTTCTTCGGCCAGAACGCCGCCGCCAGGGTGCTGATCCCTTCCACCAGCTTCTCGACATAGAAGCCGACCGGATCGTCATAACCGGCGATGCGCTTGTCGACGCTGTCCTTGATTTCCGTTGGCAGCCCGGCGTAGTTCAGCAGCGCCTTGGGGTGCACGCCGATCATGCGGTTGATGATGAACTCCAGGCGGGCCAGGCCCACACCGGCGTTCGGCAGCTGCGCGAAGTCGAAGGCACGGTCCGGGTTGCCGACGTTCATCATGATCTTGAACGGCAGTTCCGGCATGGCATCGACGGAGTTTTTCTTGATATCGAAGCCCAGCTCGCCTTCGAAGATATAGCCGGTATCGCCTTCGGCACAGGAAACGGTCACGCCCTGGCCGTCTTTCAGCAGTTGGGTGGCGTTGCCGCAACCAACCACCGCCGGAATCCCCAGCTCACGGGCGATGATCGCCGCGTGGCAGGTACGCCCGCCACGGTTGGTCACGATGGCACTGGCGCGCTTCATCACCGGTTCCCAGTCCGGGTCGGTCATGTCGGAGACCAGCACGTCGCCTGGCTGGACCTTGTCCATCTCGGACACGTCCTTGATGATCCGTACCTTGCCGGCGCCGATGCGCTGGCCGATGGCACGGCCTTCCACCAGCACGGTGCCGGTTTCCTTGAGCAGG
>Ga0302154_10000480_pt1 | contig 37427 bp, 28 predicted proteins | sample I_Bog_N2_3_FD_193507 | JGI IMG/M metagenome (GOLD analysis project Ga0302154, IMG submission 193507) | Peat permafrost microbial communities from Stordalen Mire near Abisko, Sweden - I_Bog_N2_3 | ecosystem: Environmental > Terrestrial > Soil > Wetlands > Peat | place: Sweden: Abisko, Stordalen... | reverse complement strand
GGCATCACGCGCCAACATTTCCACATAAGCCAGCAGGTGGTGACCAAACGTCACCGGCTGCGCTACCTGCAAATGGGTAAACCCCGGCATCACGGTCGTGACATGCTGCTCGGCCAAATCCAGCAATGAGCGCTGCATCGCCTCAATCTGGCTGACAATCACATCGATTTGCGCGCGCAGCCACAGACGAATGTCAGTCGCAACTTGATCGTTACGACTGCGTCCGGTGTGCAAACGCTTTCCCGCGTCACCGATTTTCTCGGTCAGGCGACGCTCAACATTCATGTGAACGTCTTCCAGATCCACGCTCCACACAAAGCCGCCAGACTGAATCTCGTCGCGAATCTCCGCCATGCCTCGTCGGATTGCCTGCAGGTCGCTATCTTCGAGCACGCCCGCGCGGTTCAGCATGGCGGCATGCGCCAGCGAGCCCTCAATATCGAAGAGCGCCAGTCGGTAATCGAAGCCAACCGAAGCGGTATATTTTTTGACAAGTTCCGTCACCGGTTCAGAAAACCGGCCGGACCAGGCGTTGCTTTCTTGCATCGCGTTCGCCTCCTGGGAGTATGCATAATGGAAATTGATTATAAGCGTAAACCGCCTTCGCGGGGCGGCCCGCTTGCGGACACCCAATTTCTCGCCGGACAACGGCGTTATTAGCCTGTGACATCCAAAGCAGTCGACCCAACGATTGCGGCGCCATCACTATGCCAACCGCGTGATAGAATTGAGGGGTGTCTACCCACATCTAACATAAGCGCTTTTATGGATAAAATTGTCATTGCCAGCCGGGAAAGCCGTTTGGCCATGTGGCAGGCCGAACACATTCAGGCCCGCTTGCAAACGCTGTACCCCGGACTCACGGTCGAGATTCTCGGCATGACCACCCAGGGCGACCAGATTCTAGACAAAACACTGTCTAAAATCGGCGGTAAGGGCTTATTCGTCAAAGAGCTGGAGCAGGCCTTGCAACAAGGCCGCGCCGACTTGGCGGTTCATTCGATCAAGGACGTGCCAATGCAGTTGCCACAAGGGTTTTCCCTAGCGGCGATTTGTGAGCGCGAAGACCCGCGCGATGCGGTGGTCAGTACGCGCTATGCCGATCTGGCCGATCTGCCCGAGGGCGCGATAGTCGGCACCTCGAGTTTGCGGCGCGAAGCTCAAGTACGCGCGCGTTTTCCACACCTGCAAGTCAAACCACTACGCGGCAATGTGCAAACCCGGCTCGCCAAACTGGATCAAGGCGATTACGACGCGATTATTCTGGCGGCCTCGGGCTTGAATCGATTGGGGCTTGGCGATCGCATCCGCGCGCTGCTCGACCCGGAAGATAGCCTGCCGGCGGCGGGTCAAGGCGCGTTGGGTATCGAAATACTGACCGAGCGCACCGACTTGGCCGCCCTGTTGACCGTGCTCAACCATGCCGAAACCCATGCCTGCGTCAGCGCGGAACGTTCGCTATCGCGCGCGCTGGGCGGTAGCTGCCAGTTGCCGCTGGGTGCTTACGCCACGCTGGATGGAGAACAATTGCAGTTATCCGGCCTATTGGCGCATCCCGATGGTTCGATGGTGTTGCGCGCAAACGCCAGTGCGCCTTGGCAATATGCTGACGCTTTAGGCCGCACTGTGGCTAAATCCTTGCGTGAGCAAGGGGCGGATGAGCTGATCGAGGCCATACTCGAGGAGCAGTAATGTGCCTGGCTGAGCGCGGCATTTTGATTACCCGCCCGCTGGCGCAAGCCACCGGCCTGGCTTCATTGCTGCGCGAACAAGGCGCCCGGCCCGAGCTGTTTCCGATTATCGAGATACAAGAACGACCGGATCAACTGGCGCGCTTGCCCAATCAGTTCGCAAGCGCCGACTGGGTAATTTTCGTCAGCCCAAGCGCCATTGACTGCGCCATGCCGCGCCTAAGCCTGATAGGGCCGAAACCGCGCCTGGCCTGCATCGGCGCCGCCAGCGCCGCCAAACTCAGCGTACTCGCGCGCGCGCCGGTGCTCTACCCAACCAGCGCGAGCGACAGCCACGCGCTGTTGCAACTCCCCGAACTGAGCACGGTGGCCGGGCAGCGGATTTTGATCGTACGCGGCGAGGGAGGACGCGCCGAACTGGGCCAGGCGCTACGCCAACGCCAAGCCCAAGTCGACTACGCCGACATCTACCGCCGCGTCGACAGCGCACCGGACTGGCCACGGTTTGACCACTTGATGAACGAACAGCGACTGGACGCTTGCATCGTCACCTCCAGTGAAATTGCCGAACGATTATTCCAGCTTGCTGGTAGCGCCAGAATCCAGGCGCTACAATGCCTTCACTACTGTGTGCCACACCCTCGTATTGCCGAGCGACTTGCGGCACTGGGCGTGGCGCGGATTGTGACAACCCGGGCCGACGATGCGGCGATGGTCGCCGGCCTTAGAGAATGGTTCTCCCGTCACCCATGAGCGAAACCCAGAACGTAGACACAGAAACGCCCGTTGCCGTAACGCCGGTTACCGAAACGCCCGTTGCCATAAAAAAGCCGTTAAATCTGGCATTGATTGTGGCGCTTGGCGCGCTGGCGCTGTCGGGATGGCAAGTGTTCGCCACCCAGCAACAGCTGGCGCGAGCGCGCTTCGAGCTTTCACGCCACAACCCTGACGCGGCAATTAAAACCCTGAGCGAGCAACTGCGCGCTAGCGATGCGCGCCAAGTCCTGCTTGAAGCCAAGCTAGGGCAATCTGCCGGACAATTAGCCACGCTGAATACCATTTACCAGGACATGACCAAGGATCGCTCCGATTGGTTATTGTCCGAAGTCAGCCATACCTTGGCATTGTCGAGCCAGGAGCTGCAACTGGCGGGTAATGTACCCAGCGCTATCTCGGCGCTGCAAGTGGTCAATGACCGACTGGCGCGTTTCGACCGCCCAGAGCTGATCGGCGTCAAAGCCGCCGTGGCCCGCGACCTGGAAAAACTGCGCGCGCTACCGTATCTCGACACCATCGGACTGTCAGCCAAAATCGATAGCCTGACCCAGAACATCGACAATCTGCCGCTGGTGGTTGATATTCAGCGTCAAGCCGTAGCCCCGGTGGCGACGCACGGCACGGGCTCGATGTGGGTGCAATTAATGCGTGATATTTCGCAGAGCCTGGGCGAAATGGTGCGCATCCGCCGCATCGATAAACCCGAAGCGGTGCTGCTATCACCCGAACAATCGTTCCTGCTGCGAGAAAACCTCAAACTACGCCTGCTGGACGCGCGTATTGCGCTATTGCAGCGCAATGCATCGCCTTACAGCGCCGATATCACCGCGGTGCAAAGCTATGCCACCCGCTACTTCGATGTCAGCGCGCCGGCGACGCAACAATGGCTGGCCGAGCTGAAGGAATTGAAGGCCGCGCCGATTAATAACGCGCTGCCCGATTTGTCCGATAGTCTCAAGGCGATCAATAGCGCGCAGTCCGCGCCGGGAGCCTAAACCGTGAAATTCGTACTCTGGATTACCGGCTTATTCGCCCTGGCCGTACTGGTCGGGCTAACGGCCACTCTGAACGACGGTTATGCGATTCTCTTCATGCCGCCTTATCGCATGGAAATTTCGTTCAATCTGATGATTCTGTTGCTGATCGCGGTCATCGCCATCACCTATGGCATCCTGCGGCTCGTTCACCTTGCCATGGGCCTGCCGGCGGAAGTCCGGCGCTTTCAACGACAAAAACAACTGAAACAGGCGCGCCATGCATTGCGCGATGCCGGCATCGCCTTCTTCGAGGGGCGCTTCCAGAAAGCCGAACGCGCCGCGGTCAAGTCGATCAGCGGGGAAGACGCACCAGAAAATACCGCACTGGCGCTGTTGATTGCCGCGCGCTCAGCCAGCGCGATGCATGACTACGAAAACCGCGACAGCTACCTGGCGCAACTCGATACCTTGCCTGAATCCTTGCAGTTGGCGCGGCACATGCTGGAAGCCGAGCTCAAGATCGAAGCCAAGGATCCTTTGGGCGCGCTGTCGGCCATCGAGCGCGCGCGCTCAATTTCACCCAATCTGACCAACGCGCTGCGCCTGGAACTCAAAGTGCGGCTGCAACAGCACCAGGCTGATACGGTATTGGCCCTGACCGAGAAGCTGCTCAAGTCAGAAGCGATGGAACCGGAGCAAGCGCGCAGTTACCGCTTGGCCGCCTATGCCCAGCAGCTCGAAAGCCTGATCAATGGCAAAGAGATTCAGGACTGGCTACGCAAGATTCCAGAAGCCGAGCGCTTGAATCCCATTTTGGTCGGCAATGTGGTCACTCGGCTGACGGCGGCGGGAGAGCCGGATCAGGCGGCGGCATTGTTGGCCGAAGCGTTGGCGGATGACGAGCGGGCCACGCCTGAATTGACGCGCGAACTGGCGCAGCTGGCCGACCTGTTGAATGACGAGAAACGCCTGGAGCTGATGAAGGCGGGTGAAGGCTGGCTTAAACAGCGTCCACGCGATTACATGCTGTTACTGGCTTTGGGACGTCTGGCGCGCAGTCAGCAACTGTGGGGCAAGGCTCAGAACTACCTCGAAGCCAGTCTGTCGATCCAGCCAACCTTGATCGCCCATGCCGAACTGGTACGGCTGTTCCAGACCATCGGCAAGGAAGAGCAAGCCGCGCAGCACTATCGTGACAGCCTGGAGCTGGCGCTGGAGCAAGGCTGCTGAGCGCGGCGGCCGAGTAGCCGCTTTTGCAGCCGCGGACGCCAAAACCCGACAGGCTCCTAGCCCGGTTGTCATCTTCACGCGCAGCGTGGAGATCCAGGCTTTTCGCTGGCAATGCCGCAAGTCCCCTGGATCCCCGCCGCGATGCGGCGAGGATGACGACTTGATGTAGGCGGCCAGCCATCTCCATTGGTGTACTCAATAGGTATTAATAAAAAGCCGGCAGAATAATCTGCCGGCTTTTTTATAACGACAACCATCAAACTCAGTGGCTTGTCGATTTAACCAGTTCTTCCACCACTTTCTTGGCATCGCCAAATACCATCATGCTCTTGTCGAGGTAGAACAGCTCGTTGTCCAGGCCGGCATAACCGGTGTTCATCGAACGTTTAACCACAATCACGGTACGCGCCTTATAGGCTTCCAGAATCGGCATACCATAGATCGGACTGGCTTTATCACGCTGAGCCGCTGGGTTGACCACGTCGTTCGCGCCAATCACCAGCACCACATCGGTATTGGAAAAGTCAGAGTTAATCTCTTCCATTTCCAGTACTTGCTCATAGGGAACTTCTGCTTCAGCCAACAACACGTTCATATGCCCCGGCATCCGCCCCGCCACCGGGTGAATCGCATAGCGAACCTTCACACCCTTCTCGGTCAATAACGCGGCAAACTCTTGCAACGCATGCTGGGCGCGCGACACCGCCAGCCCATAACCCGGCACGATCACCACCGAGTCCGCGTTACCCATCAAGAAAGCCGCGTCTTCCGGCGAGCCCGTCTTGTAATTCTTGGGGCCGCTAGCCGCAGCCGCCGCGCCGCCGGACTCCGCGCCGAAACCACCCAGCAACACCGAAACAATCGAACGGTTCATGGCGCGACACATAATGTAGGACAGAATCGCCCCACTGGAACCCACGCAAGCGCCACCAATGATCAACACCGGATTATTCAGCGTAAAACCAATACCCGCGGCCGCCCAGCCGGAATACGAGTTCAGCATCGACACCACCACCGGCATGTCAGCGCCACCAATTGGAATAATCAGGGTCACGCCCAACACTAGCGCCAACGCCACCATCAACAGGAACGCCGCCTGGCTGGCCAGAACAAAGTAAGCCACGCCAAAACCGAGCATGCCGAGCGCCAGCACCAGATTCAGCAAATGCTGACCACTGAAGTTGACCGCGCGCGCGCCGAACTTGCCCGACAGCTTGCCATAGGCAATCACCGAAGCCGTGAAGGTAATGGCACCGATAAACGCGCCGATGAACAGCTCGACCTTCTGCGCCGCGGTATGCTCCTGCCCAGAGTGGAAGATCGCGGCAATCGCAATCAATACCGCCGACAGGCCCACCAACGAGTGCATCGCGGCAACCAGCTCAGGCATGCCAGTCATTTCCACGGTACGCGCCTTGTAAGCGCCAATGGTCGCGCCGGCGGCCATGGCCAAGGCAATCAGCCCCAGAACCGGCTTGTCCATGATCATGAAGGTCGTGGCGATCGCAATCACCATACCAATCACACCAAACAGATTACCGCGCCGGGCCGTTGTCGGCGACGAGAGCCCCTTCAATGCCAGAATAAATAGAATGGCCGCGACGAGATAAAAAATCGCTGAAATATTTTGCATCATCGCTCCTTACCTTTTCTTTCTGAACATCTCAAGCATGCGTTGAGTCACCATAAAGCCGCCGAAGATGTTGATACTGGCCAAAAAGATGCCGATGGCACCGAGCACCGAAGTCAGCGTAATCGACTGACCGTTGATGTCGACCACCTGCAGCAAGGCACCGACGATAATCAAGCCGGAAATCGCATTGGTCACCGCCATCAGGGGGGTATGCAATGCGGGGGTCACGTTCCAGACCACGTGATAGCCGACAAACACGGCTAGAACGAAAATCGTAATACTAGTGATAAATGGATCAACCATTTTTGAATGCTCCTTCTCCAGAGAATGCGCAGGGCCTAGCGCGGCTGGATTATCCTTTTGCCGGTGGGAAACGCACGCTACCCGCATGCGTGATCAAGGTTGCGGCCAATAGGTCGTCTTCCAGATCAATCGTAAACCCATCGCTCTTAAGCATCAGGCCAAGGAAGGTCAGCAAATTGCGCGAATACAGACTGGACGCATCGGCGGCCAATAGACCCGGCAGATTGTGCGTACCCACCAGCGTCACACCGTTTTCAGTGCGCAGCACCTCGCCACTTTGCGTCAACTCACAATTGCCACCGCTCTCCGACGCCATATCGATAATCACCGAACCGGGCTTCATTTCCAGCACCACATCGGCATTCAACAAGCGCGGCGCAGGGCGACCGGGGATCAGTGCCGTGGTAATGATGATGTCGGCCTGACGCGCATGCTTGGCGACCAACTCGCCCTGGCGACGCTTATAGTCGTCTGACATTTCTTTCGCATACACACCATCATTGGCGGTTTTTTCTTCATCAGACATCGGAACTTCAACAAACTTGGCGCCGAGAGACTCAACTTGCTCTTTGGTCGACGAGCGCACGTCAAAAGCTTCCACCACCGCGCCAAGACGCTTGGCGGTAGCTATCGCTTGCAGCCCGGCGACACCGACGCCCAAAATCAGAACCCGCGCCGGCTTCACCGTGCCAGCGGCGGTCATCAGCATGGGCATGAAATGCGGATAGTACTGAGTCGCCAACAACACCGCGCGATAGCCCGCGATATTGTTCTGCGAAGACAGCACATCCATTGACTGCGCGCGCGTAGTGCGTGGCAGCAATTCCATGGCAAACGCCGACAACTGCTTCGCCGCCATCGCGCCTAAATTCGGGTTGGCATAAGGGTTCATCATAGAGATCAAGGTCGCGCCGTCTTTCATCTCTGCGATCTCATCAGCCTCGGCGGGTCGCACCTTAAGTACGATATCACCTTGCGCCAACGCCGATTGTCGACTATTAACAATCGTAGCCCCCGCTGCGCTGTAAGCCGAATCTGGCGCCGCCGACAGCAAGCCGGCGCCTTGTTCGATCAATACAGTGTGCCCCATGGCCACCAACTTCTTCACCGTTTCCGGTGTGGCGGCCACGCGCGTCTCACCAGCCGTACATTCGGCTGGAATAGCGATCTGCATCGTTATCCTTTCTTCTATCAATGGCATAAATGGTCAAATGGTAAATACCCGCTCGGGTCTTAAATTACGAGCAGGTATCTGAATCTAATTTATGCGGGCACATCTACGCAATACATTTAGACATCCGCGGCATCCGCTTAAAGGTCCAATACTGACGGCAATCAAGAGCTCGCTAGTCCATCATGCGCGCCACGCCCGACACCGAGACCAAGCCAACGCCCCGGACTACCGGACAAGGCGCGACAGTGTCTGGGTTTTCTACCGGCACGCGGCCCAATATCCTAGCGCGACCATTATATGCAAAAATTGCATGGACTTATGCATTAAAACAACAGTCAACTATGACAGTAAGCTCTGCGGCGCCAGGTGTAAATCCGCGCAAGCCAATCGCTAACAGCCACGTCGCATATTGCAAAATATCCCGGTCCATAGCGCAAGATTCGTTTAAGATTTACTTCTTCGCACTACATTTAACCAGGCGTAAGCGCCACGCCAGGAGAATCCGACAAGGACCCATCATGCAGCCTTGGCCTTACCCGCGAATTTTTGCCCACCGCCTGGGTGGAAGTCTCGCCCCCGAAAACACCCTGACGGGCTTGCGCCGTGCCTGCAAAATTGGCGCGCGCGCGGTGGAATGCGACGTCAAACTCTCGGCGGATGGCGTACTGTTTCTACTGCACGACGATACACTTGAACGCACCACCAATGGCACGGGATTGGCCGGGGTGCAAAACATGACTGAACTGCGCAAGCTGGATGCGGGAATTCGGCACCACAAGGCTTACCAGGGCGAAGTCTTGCCGACCTTGGAGGAGCTCGCGGCCGCCACCATTCCTTATGGTATCGCGGTCAATCTGGAGATCAAACCCAACCCGGGACAGGATGAAGAAACGGGACGAAAACTGGCGCAGCAGGCCCGCGTATTGTGGGAGAAAGCGGAAATAGCACCGCTGTTATCCTCATTTTCACCCGCGGCGCTACGCGCCGCGCGCCAAGGGGCGCCGGAACTGCCGCGCGCCCTGCTGGTGGAAGATATTCCGCTAGACTACCTCAGCGCGCTGAGCGATTGCGCCGCGGCGGCACTGCACGTCGACCACCACGGTTTAACGCAAAATGTAGTTCACAAACTACATACGCAAGGCTACCGGGTCATGGCCTATACCGTCAACGAAACATTACGCGCGCGCAAATTACTCTCGTGGGGCGTGGAAATGCTCTGTACCGACCGGCCCGACTTGCTGCTGACGCTGTAAGGTAAACCCCAACCTAGCTCCCCTGGCGCAGTAACCGGTCCCGCTCCCACCACCGTGTGAACGCCAGGCGTTGGGACGCGCTCATGGTCAACGCACATTTACTGCGCCGCCACAGCACATCCTCCGCCTCCGCCGCCCACTCGTCGGCACAGAATAGTCGAACCTCGCGCAGGTAGAGGCCGCCGCCGAAATACAAACCCAAGTCATCGAGCGACCGCACGCCCTGCAGCAGAATCTCGCAACGGCTACCATGGCGGCGCGCCATGCGGCACAAATGCTCCACCGGAATAAATGGAAAACGGCGACACAGATCGACCAAGTAGTTCTGCATGCTATGACTGGGCAAGCTGCCGCCGGGCAATGTCGGCGGCGGATCGGCCAGCGCGGTCATATCAGGGAAATAACTGGCCAATTTTGCCCGGACGCATTTAGCCAACTGACGGTAGGTCGTCATTTTGCCGCCATACACCGAAAGCAAAGGCGCAGCACCCTCTGGCGCATCCAGTTCAAGCCGATAATCGCGCGCCACCGTACTAAGTTCCTTCGCACGGTCTTCTTTCACCGTGCGTACGCCGGCGAAACTCCACACCACATCCGTAACGCGCAGCGGCTGCTGGAAATACCGATTCACCGCGGCGCACAGGTACTCAATGTCTTCGTGACTGACCGTGAGCTCAGTAATCTCGCCCGCATAGGGCGATTCAGCACTGCCGATCAGATTAAATTCACCATAGGGCAAAACCACAATCAGGCGCTGATCATGGTTTTGTAGCAAATACGCATGATCGCCCTGATATAAGCGCGGCACCACAATATGACTACCCTTGACCCAGCTCACGCCGGCCGGATTCTCCTGATCAGAGCCAAGCACGGAGCCCGCCAGGGAGGCCGCCCAGGGTCCGGCGGCATTGACCAACCCCCGCACGCAAAGCTCACGCTGCGATCCATCGGCGCACAACAACTCGACCCGCCACAAACCTTCTTCGCGGCGCGCGCTCATGAGCCGGGTGCGCGGCAGAATCGACGCACCATACTCTTCGGCCTGCATGGCATTGAGTACCACCAGTCGGGCATCGTCGACCCAGCAATCAGCGTAGCTAAAGCCGTGGGTCAACGTCGGCCGCAGACACTGCCCGACCGAATGCCGACGCAGATCGATCTGTTGACAGCCTGAGAGTCCTTTGCGCGGGCCCAGATGATCGTAAATAAATAAGCCGGCGCGTACTTTCCAGGCCGGACGAGCGTCGGGAGCGAGAGGAAGAACAAAAGACAGCGGCCAAACGATATGCGGCGCCATGGACAACAACACTTCGCGCTCGGCCAATGCCTCGCGCACCTGACGCAATGCGCCGCGTTCCAGGTCACGCAGATCGCCATGGATCAATTTACTGGAGCGCGAAGACGTGTGAGCAGCCAAATCGTTCTGCTCAACCAGCAGTACGGATAGGCCGCTTTGCGCGGCGACGTTGGCAATACCCGTGCCATTGATGCCGCCGCCGATCACTAGCAGGTCAAAGTCGGGAGGCATATGCTCGCTCTTATGTGAGTCTCTACTTTATCAGCATATCCAATCCATCAGCCACATGCTATCTCGCGATGCAGCGCGCCAACCGCGGGCACAGCGCAATAGACCAGTAAAACACATCCTGGCTTCGCATTTTGTCCACGGCATATGCGGGAGACTGAACATTCTCGGTGGGCGGCTACGCAACTAATCCTCAACCGGCGCTAGCAGGCGGTGGATCTCACCACTCTGCACCATCTGTTGCAGAACATGCTCGATGTGTGTTTTTTCGACAAAGTAGCTCGAGGCACGCGACAACACCAGATTACGCGGCCCAGTCACCACCACGGGCCCGGCCAAGACAATTTTATCGTGGAATTCCGCGTTCTGAAGCAAAACATTGGCCTCGCCACACACCATGATTGCCACATCGATACGCCCCGCCAATAATTTGCGTAAATTTGATAATTTATCCGGCGCCACGTCCTTAAGCAGCGAGGCATCCTGATCAAAGCGGGTAAAATAATGCGCCCCCCCAGCCAAGCCGATGCGCAACGGGCTCAGATCATTGTATTGCCGCACCCGCAGCGCGGTATTGTCCTTGCGCCGATAAAACCCAATGGCGCTGCCCGGCGCAAACGGAGGCTGAAGAAACTCCACCACTCCATCCCGGCCAACCCCGGGGGCAATCCCGATCGCCAGGTCGGCATCTCCCGCGCGCAACCATTGCAGACAACGTAACAACGGGCATAGCCGTACCTGGAGGGGCACACCGAGATGTCCGGCCAGCGCGGTGACAATATCCAGATAGGGGCCCGCAGCGCGGCCGGACGCATCGACCGTTTTCCAGGGAGGTAACGGACTAAAGGCCAACACCAAGGGCTTCATCGGGGCCGCCACGGCCGCCATGGAACACGTGCACAGCAAACCCGCGGCCCATAAATGGTTGAATCGGAGAATACGGTCTACGAGCTGTTGGATCGTTTGTTGTAACACGGGACAACCTTTGCTTTGTTATACGCGCTCCCGCCGGGGACCCTCGGACAGGCCTCGTGAAGCGCCCCAACTCTAAGGACCCTCTGAACAAGTTATTTGGGCGGCGTAAATAACTTGTTCAGAGGGTCCCTGACGAACCGAATAATCAATAAACCACCCGAATGGCAATCATAGCTTTTGAATTTAGCAATTCACACTTTTTTTACCACTAATCGCTTACAAAACAAACTGGTTATCTAATGCCATTAGAATTTTAATTTGTGAAATTTATGCGCATTATTTAAGGGATAAATATTTTGGCCTATTCGTTAAAATTAATTTATGACATACTTTTAATACTATAAAAACGATAGAACTTCAGCCGCACTTAATCAGCGACGTATGAGGCTATATTTAGAACAACACCTTATAAATAAGCCTGCCATTACAATGCCATTACTTGTGACCCGCTTTATTTGATGCAAGTGCTAATGACTAACACCGTCGCTTCCCCACCCGCCACGCGTTTCGGCCGTCGCAACCTCTGGACGGTACTGCTGTTATGTTTATCGATTTTGGTGTTGAGCTCATGGGAATTGTGGAGCGAGGTTGAACAATTCCGCCAAACCGCCAGAGAAGTCGACGATAACTCACGCCAGGCGGCGGCAGCCTATGCCGAGTTAATCGCTAACCGGCTGAATACCCAATTCGTTGAACTGCAATCACTGGCCGTAACGCTGCTAGAGCCGAGCACCGTTGCACACGCACCCCCAGAACGCACCCAACAGATCCTGCGTCATTTCCTTGAGCTGCATCCCAGCCTCGACGCCTTTAATATTCAGTCCCCGGATGGCAATCACCTCATCTGGTCGACCCGTGGGCACGAAAAAAAGGTTTTCGAGCCGCAATCGTATTTCACACCGCTGCTGGCTAACCCAGACTTCTTGCTCGGTCAGGATCTGTTTCTACCGCACGCCCATGCCCGGATTATTGCCATGCGCTACCGGATACATGGCACCCACGCCAGCTTCTACGTCGGCAGTCCCTATTTGCTGGACCACTTGCTACTGCAGCAAGACACCTCGGCCAGCCTGTTGGCCTGGCGCTTCAACGTCCTTGATGCCCGCGACGCCAGCCTGCTGGGCTCATGGCACCAAGGCCAACTGAGTTTTGGCGCCACAGACATTCCTGCCGACGGCGTGCGCGTGCGCGTGCCGGGTTACCCACTGGTGGTTCAGGCGTTGGCCCCCGCCGGCCTGGCGCGCCAAAACTATTTACGCACCGCGCCCACCCGTTGGGCCTTCGAGGCAGCCAGTCTGGCTCTGATGCTGGCGGCGGCATGGAGCATGCGCCGCCTGATCCGTGAGCGTGAGCTACAAGCGCAACAGTTGCATGAAATGACCGCCTTTAGCACCGCGTTGTTTGATTCGGTCGGCGCGATGACCATCGTCAGCAACACCGCAGGCGAAATCGTGCGCTTTAATCATGCCGCTGAAGCCTTCTTGGGTTACCGGTTCGATGAGGTGTGCGAGCGCCCCTACTTCTGGCTACGATTTTTACCCGAGGAAGAACGCGAAGCCGCGCGCGCGATGTTTGCCACCATGTGCCAGGATGCCGAGCCACACCTCTACGAACATCACTGGATCAGCCGTGGCGGACAGCAGCGCCTGTTTGCCTGGTCCAGCACCGTACTGCGCTTCTCGCAAGACGCGCCGCAGTTTCTGGTGACCGTCGGTCTGGATATCACCGCGCGCAAAGCCATGGAACAAGAGTTGCAAGAGCATGCATTGCGTCTGCGGCGTCTGACCAACTTCAACAGCATGCTGGCCCAAGTCAATCAACTGATTGCCTCCGCCGCCGACGAAGAGCAACTGTTGCAAGGCATTTGCGAACTCGTGGTCAAGTTTACCGGTATCGCGCTCGCCTTTATTGCCCGCCCTGATCTCGAAGGCCGGTTTCAATTCCCGGCGGCTAACGGTCAACTGGAATATCTGGACGACTTGTATCTCTCAACGCACCCTGACATCCCGGAAGGCCAAGGGGTTTGCGGGCAAGTGTGGCGCGATCAACACGCACACTTCAGTGCATTGATTGAAAGTGAAATGCGGCTACAGCCCTGGTTTCAACGGGCGCGGCGTCTGGGATTTCAATCGATGGCGGCCATGCCAATCCGACGCAATGGCCAAATCTGGGCGGTATTGACGGTCTATCACCAGCAAGACAACATTTTCGATCAAGATCTTCAAGCATTACTGGAAGAACTCGCTCAGGATATCTCGCTCGGGCTGGATCACATTGAAACTCAGCATCTGCAAAACGCGCTGCTGGACAATTCGGTGGTCGGAATTCTACTGATCAAAAACCGTGTGATTCAAAACTGCAACCGCCGCATGGCCCAGATGCTGGGCCGATCAATCGCCGAAACCATTGGCCAATCGTCGCGACTCCTCTATGCGAGAGGTGACGAAGACTATCAGCGCATTGGCGCGACCTATGACGAATTGCGTGCCAGCGGGCAAGTGCGACTGTCGTCGGTGCCAGTGACGCGTAAAGATGGTAGCCGGCTGATTTGTGATTTTTCCGGTGTGCTGCTGCAAAACGCCAGCGAAGAATTATCCATCTGGACCATTGAAGACGTCACCGCGCGCGAAGAACAGGGACAACGGCTGCAGCGCCTGGCGCTGTTCAATGCGCTATTGGCCGAGGTCAACCAATTGGGCGCCGCCGCGTTGGACCTTAATTCGTTTTATGCGGAGGTCTGCCAGGCGGCCACCAAGCTGTCGCAAATGCAACTCGCCTGGATCGGAAGCCCGACCGAATCCGGCCTATTCGAAGTCCTGGCTGCCCACGGCGAGGTCGACTATCTCGATGAAGTCTCGATTTCGTCACACGCCGACATGCCGGGCGGCAATGGCCCCACCGGCCGGGCATGGCGCGAAGATCGTCCAATCTTTATCGCGCACTATCTCAGTAACGATCTGCAGCCCCCCTGGACCTCTCACGCCGAGCGTTATGGCTTCGGCTCCTTCGCCGCCCTGCCGTTGCACGCGCAAGGTCAAGTCTGCGCGGTGTTTACCGTGTATTTCGGCCAAGACAACGTGTTCGATAACGAGAACCAACAGCTGCTCAACGACTTGATCTCCAGTATCGAACGTGGTCAAGCGAGCCTGGAGCAACGCCATCGTATCACCCTGCTGCAAGGGCTATATCATGCGCTGATGAGCGAGGGCGAGGTGGTGCTGCAAGCCAGCAGCAGTGGCGAAATGCTGCAACGCACCTGCGATAAGCTGGTGCATGGCACACAATTTCACGTTGCCTGGGTTGGGCAACCGGACAGCGCCGGCCTGGTGCAGATTCTCGCCAGCGCCGGCGAAGGCGCCAGCCAGCTGGATGCCATGACCATCGATATCGCCGACTTCGAACACTCGCCGCTGGTGGTGCGCGCCTGGAATGAACAAACCCTGCAGTACAATAACGATCATCTGGCGGATCCGCAGTTGGCGAAATGGAGTCCGTTTCTCATCGCCCATCGCTGGCATGCCGGACTCGCCGCGCCAGTCAGACGCGCCGGTGAGATCTGGGGCGTCTTGGTGTTTGTCTCTCCGCTGCGCAACGTGTTCGACGCCAGCACCATTACGCTGTGCCAGCGGGTTGCCGAATTACTGGGCCATGGCCTGGATGAGCTCGACCTCAAAGAGCGCCTGAACCGCCTACAAAGCGAAGAAGCCCATCGCGCGCGCCACGACGCACTGACCAATCTGCCCAATCGCCTGGCCCTGGAACAGTACCTGCCGCAAGCCATTTCCCGCGCCAAACGTCATGGCAGCATCCTGGCGGTCGGCATGATCGATCTGGATGATTTCAAGCCGGTCAACGACACCTGGGGACACGAGGCGGGCGATCAGTTGCTGCAGGAGCTAGCGCTGCGCCTGCAGGCGCGCATGCGCGAGTACGATTTCCTGGCCCGGCTCGGCGGCGACGAATTCGTGATCGTGATCGAAGATCTCGATCCACTACAATTGACCGCGCAGTTAACCACACTGCTTAACCGGCTACATGGGGCGGTGGAAATTCCATTTCAACTCGCGCAGCACGCGCAAGCCTCGCTAGAAATGAGCCTGGGACTCGCGTTATTCCCGCGCGAAGCCGAGGATAGCGACTCTTTGCTGCGCCTGGCCGACGCGGCCATGTACCAAGCTAAACTACATAAGCGCCAACGCTTGCAATGGTGGCGTTTGGGCGCATCCAGCGCGAACGAACCCGAACGCGAGCCGATATTCGATGTCTATGGCGCGGAGGCCGCGATCCTGCTCACCAAGGTACGCGAGTCACTCCAGATCATCGCCAAGCAGTTCGTCGCCGACTTCTACGGCGAACTTCAACTGCGAGAACAACCGCATGACATCCTGAAGAATCTGAGCCCGGCCGAAATGGAGCGACTACAACATCGGCAGGCACAGCATTTGGACTTCCTGCTCGATCCACGCACCACGCAGGCCATGATTCAGCAACGCGCGCGCCATTTAGGGCAAGTCCATGCGCTGGTCGGCGTCAGCGCCGCCGCGCTCTCCAATTCCATGGCCTTATATCGTCGCTTGCTACGCGCTCATCTGAATCAAAACCTGTTGCCGGCGCGCGAACGCTACCAGTTGGTGCAAGCCGCGGAAGCCCGGGTGCAAGAAGATATCCAGACCGAACTGCAGTCCGCGCAAGAAGTGAGCGATGCTTATTTGCACACCCTGACCCAAGGCTACCCATCGGAACACACCCTCTGGGCGGATATTCTACCGGTCGAGCTGGACCATATCGCCAAACTGCCGGGCATTCTAGCCTGCGAACTGCTGCATCAAAACGCGGAAGGCGTGTTTCAAGTCGAAGCCAGCGCCGGAAAAGTGGCGGATCAAGTGCGCCAGATTCTGAGCGCGCCGGGAACCCAAGCCATACTCGACGTGCGGCAAACCACCGGCAAAGGCTTGATCGCCAGCGCGTGGCACAGCGGCGAAATTACCCACACCGCCGCCTATGCCAACGACGCGCGCACCGCCGCCTGGCAGTCCGAGGTGGAATCACTGGGAATTCGCAGCATGCTGGCGATTCCAATCCCGCGCGCGCCGCAAAATCCGGTACTGGTACTGGCGATTCAAGGGGCCTACCCGCACCAGTTTGAATCGACTTGGATGCACCAGTTCGCCACCAGCATGCAGCAGCGCTGGAGCACGATCTGGCAACGCGGCAACAGCCCATCGCAGGCCAGCTCGCTAGAGCAGGAAACCGCGCAAAGCTACCGTCAGCAATTGTTCTCTGGCGGTCTGCGCATGGCAATGCAACCGGTGGTTGATCTGCGTAGCGGACGTCTGGTCAAAGTCGAGGCATTGGCGCGACTCCATATGCCCGATGGCCAAGTGATTCCTCCCGCCAATTTCTTGCCCTTGCTCGGCACCACGGAACTGGATGGACTGTTCCGCATGGGATTGGATCAGGCGCTATCGCAACTGGCGCAATGGGATCAACAGGACTTGAGTATTGAAATGGCGCTTAATTTGGCGCCCAGCACCTTGCTGGACCTCGACTGTCCACGCTGGGTCGAACAGGCGCTGCACCGTCATGGCATTGCGCCGCATCGCCTGACACTGGAATTACTAGAAAGTGAAAAGCTCAGCGACATTCTGCAAGATCAAGCCATCGTCCAATTAAAATTGCTTGGGGTGAAACTGGCCATGGACGATCTGGGTTCGGGCTATAGCAGTTTGCAACGGCTTTCCACACTGCCGTTCAATACCATCAAGATCGACCAAAGCTTACTGCTGCATATCCGTGACAACCCGGTGCAAACCCTCAGTCTGATCAATACGATCATCCAGATGGGCCAGGACTTTGAACGCGACGTCGTGGTAGAAGGGCTGGAAGACGCCGACTTGATCGAAGCCGTCACCATCCTGGGCGCGCATTATGGCCAAGGCTATGGCCTGGGTCGACCAATGATGCCGGAAGCGCTATTTGACTGGTCGCGACACATACCGCACCCAACATCGATTACCGAGGTGCATAGCTTTCTCGGGGCATTGGCTTATCACTGGAAATTCGTGCATAAGCACTTCGGACCGCAGTCCACACCGCTCGCCGCGTGCCCGCTCACCCACTTTTTCGAGCATAAAGGCCTGGAACACTGCGAAGCCGCCGCCTGGCACACCCAAGTCCATGAAGATAGCGACCACCGGGAAGCGTCGCAAAAGCTGATCGAATGGCTGGAGCGTTGCGTGCGCGAACACTCTTAGCCGGACGCGGGGGAGGGTTAATAACCATACTCCAAATCCACCGCGGTCTATTATGATAAATAAATAGCCGCGATAATCCGGCATGGGTCTCCCGGAGAAGGGAAACGGATTGAACCTTCACATCCGCAGTATTGTAGCCAGTCTGCTGGTCGCCGCATGCGTCGCGGCGCGCGCGGACCCGCTCTGCCGCAAAGTAGTGATTTCGGCTGACCCCAGCTACCCACCGCTGCACTGGTATGATGGCAACCAGCTGCAAGGCGCCAGCATAGCCATTGCCAGCCAAGTCTTCAGCGCACTGCGCGTTCCCTACGAAGTGCGTTATGTTGGTCCGCTAAAGCGGGTACTGGCCTTGGCGCGGGCCGGCAAGATTGATGTCGTCGCCACCCTCAAGATCACCCCCGAACGCCAAACCTTTCTCGCCTTTGGCCACAATATGGCGCTGACTAATCCAGTGGTGGTATTTATCAACCGCGACCATCCGTTTATTTACCATGGCTGGAACGATTTAGCGCCGCTGCGCGGCGCCATCGCCTTGGGGAATGTATTTGGCGGCGGTTTTGATACTTATTGGCCCTCACACCTGAAAATCACCCAAGCCGGCGATCTGAACCAACTGTTCAAACTGCTGGCGTTCGCCCGCGTGGACTACACCATCATCGGCCTCTACCCCGGACTCGCCTGGTTGGTCGAACAGAAAAAAGAAGGCCAATTCGGCGTACTGCAACCCTATGTCACCACCAGCAACAATTTCGTAGCCTTCGCCCGCGCCAGCCCTTGCATGCGACTCTTGCCGCCCTTCGACCAACAACTGGGGATCATGCAGCGCCAAGGAAGATTCGATCACCTCAGCGACCGCTATCTGGACGTGTGGCGCAAACACCCGCAGTTACAGCAAAACTTCTAACCGGGGACGCTCAGCTTGTCATCCTCGCTCAAAGAGCGGGGATCCATCCCATGAGGAAACTCGCGGCATGGTCGGCGAAAAGCCTGGATCTCCACGCTACGCGTGAAGATGACGAGCGTGGAGGTGCGCGATGATGACGGACGGACGTGGCGCGTAGCGTAGTGCGGTGCGGTGCGGTGCGGTGCGGTGCGGTGCGGTGCGGTGCGGTGCGGTGCGGTGCGGTGCGGTGCGGTGCGGTGCGGTGCGGTGCGGTGCGCGCGGAGATTAAACACTGAAGGCACCGTGGCGCAACCGGTTCCGGGTAAGTCTAGTGTGTCGCCCGCTCGAAACGCGCCTGGTATTTTTTCACAATCGCCCGGTATTGCGCCGTGGTCTTGAAACGGTCCAATGCGTCGGCGATTTTTTGCGCCTCGGCTGGAGGCGTGGCCAACGAGGTCACCACCCACAACGGAATCGCCATCACCGGCGTGAGCTGAAACGTGGGAATCCATTGGCTAAACAACACCTGGTGCGGCCCCTGGCGCAATGACTGCAGCGCGGGATAGACCGCCATGCCTTGCATCAGCAAAACATCCGCCTTGCCGGTGACCAGTTTCATGAAGTTGTCATCGCTCGCGGGTGAGGCATCCACGGCAATCCCCATGGTTTGCATCAGAGAGACCGCCGCCGCGCCCAGCTTGGCGGCGACCCGTGGCTTGGATTGTTTGATTTGCGCCAGACTCGAATAACGCGCTCTACCGCGTAGCGTGAAGCCATACAAGGTGTCGGTATAGACCACCGACAGCCAGCGCCAATCCGGAAAGCGCTGCGGCGATTGCGCCAAAACCAGTAAAATCGCGCCGGGTTGATGAATGGCCAATGCCTGAGCGCGTGGCCAGGGCGAACTCGGCGCCAGCTCCACCCGCAAGTGAGCCGCGCCAAAGGCGGCGGCGGCGATTTCCATCATCATTCCGCTGGATTGCGCCAGTGTCGGACCGGTCGTAATCATGTAGTCCGGCAACGATGACGGATAAACCGTCAGCTCAGCGCCATGCGCCGCGTAACTCGCTAAGCAACAGCAGAATCCAATCACCCTCATTCGCGCCCCAAATCGGTTCACTCCGCTCCCCCTGACACTCCGATTACTTTTTTATAGCGCAATCGGCGCCGGCAATGAACACTATCCGACGCAAACCTCTAGGGTTTCACGGCAGGCGCCCGTCCAGAGCGGTGAGGATGGCGTATGCGGCGCTCACCCGATCATCAATCGGGTAATTCTTGTTAGCCAGCATCACAATCCCCAACTGCTGTTCGGGAATAAAGGCCACATACGCCCCAAACCCGTTGGTGGAGCCGGTTTTATTGATCCAGACGTCCGCGCGCGGAGGCTGTGGCGGCCGAATTTCAGTCACCGGTGTCGCGTGATACGCCATGGCCGATGAGTTCCCGGCCAGCAGGGTCCGCAATGCCAGTGGATAGGGATATTGTTCCCAGATCAGATCCTGCGTCATCACCCCCGCCTGAAAGTAGCCGGTGTGCGTTGCCGTGATCGCCTGCTGCAGCTTGGGCTCAAGCTTGAACTGACTCATATTGGCGCCGATGAAACGGATCAAGTCGGCGGCGCTCGCCTTGACGCCATAGGCTTCGGAAGACAGCACCCCGGGGGACATTCTGATCGGGGCATTGTCCTTGGTGTAGCCCTGCGCATAGTCCGCCATTCTGGCGGCGGGAACATTGATATAGCTGCTCTTCATGCCGAGCGCGGGAAACAGCCACGCCTCCATCAGCGCGCTAAAATCCTGCCCCATGCTCTTGGCCGTGATCAAGCCTAAGGCGCCAATTCCGGGATTGGCGTAAGTGCGCGTGGTCCCCGGCGCGTAGGTAGGCCGCCACGCCTTGAAATACGCCATCAACTGATCGTTGTCGCGAATCGTGTCAGGCACCTGCAATGGCAACCCACCCGGCGTATGGGTACCCAGGTTGAGCAGACTGACGTCCCCGAACGAGCTGCCTTGCAGCACGGGCAAGTATTTACTGGTCTTATCCGACAAAAAAAGGAAGCCGTTGACTTCGGCATAGGACGCCAGCGTGGCGGTCAAGGTCTTGCTGACCGATCCGAGTTCAAACAAAGTGTCGCGTGTGACCGGTTGGCGGGTTTGCGTCGATGCCACACCATAATTGAACACATAGGACTGACCCGCGACTGTCATGCCGACACTCATGCCGGCAATACCATATTTCGCCATCAAGGGCCGTACCGCGCTGTCGACCACCTGCTTAATTCTGATTTGCGGGGCAGGAGCGGCGCAGCTAACGGACGCGCAGGCGCTTGCGCCTAAAGCCAGGCAGACCAGGGCCGCAAGACCCTGAATTATGAATTTCATGTCATCCACTTTCACTAAGGGCCCGAGGCCGCCGCAAAAAGCGGATTCAGAGGGTCCCTAACATCTAAAATAAAGCACCCACACATTGAGCAATTCCAGTCAGGAATGGGCGCGGTATATCGAGCATAGTATGTCCGGTGAACAGAGGAAAAGTAATGAACGAAACTTGGGATAAATCCTATGCCGCGCGATTCGACCGGGTCCTCGACTACATTGAGGCTCATCTGGGCGATGAACTCCGCACTGAGCTTCTGAGCCAGGTCGCCCACTTTTCCAAGTTCCACTTTCATCGGCAATTCGCCGAATACATCGGCATCAGTGTGGCACGATACGTGTTGCTGTTACGGTTACGACGCGCTAGTTATCTTCTAGCCTTCGACCGCCGCGTCAAAGTCATCGACATCGCACTGGAAGCCGGATTTGAAAACCCGGAATCATTCACGCGCGCGTTCAGAAACACCTTTGGGACCTCGCCCAGCGCATTCAGAAAACATCCGGATTGGGTTGACTGGCATCAACGCTACCAGTTCCGGATTCCCGAAAGGAAACACACTATGCAAGTTGAGATTGTTGATTTCGCCACCACCCGCATCGCGGTACTGGAGCATCGCGGTCCAAGCCAAATGGTCAATGACTCGGTGGCTCAATTCATCGCCTGGCGCAAGGAGAGCCTGCTTTCACCCAAAGACAGCAGCAGGACTTTCGGCATTGTCTATGACAACCCCGACACCACAGAACCGGAGCTCTTCCGTTTCGATATCTGCGGAGAAGTCACCCAAGATGTACCGCCCAATGCGCGGGGCGTCATCGCCAAGACCATTGCGGGCGGGCGTTGCGCGCGCGCGCGCCACCTCGGCACCCATGCCCGAATCGGTGAAAGTATTTATCCACTGTATCGCAGCTGGTTGCCGAGCAGCGGCGAAGAGTTACGCGACTTCCCGCTCTACTTCCATTACCTCAATCTACTGCCGGATACACCTGAAAACGAGCTGATGACCGATATTTACCTGCCATTGAAATAGCCCACCCCGCCCGACGCGCGCCGGGCGGGGTTGTTCAAGCCTGTGCCGGCGCTACTCGCCAGAAGCGCACCGCAAAAGCCGCCAGGGAGGTCAGGGTCGCCATGCCGGTCACCGCAATCCATCCCCATTGCGCCAATACCAAGCTGCCCAGAGCGGCCCCGCTCGCCATGCCGATAAACATCCCGACAAACAACACGGCGTTCAGACGGCTGCGCGCGCCGGGCTCAATGCCATAGACAATGGTCTGGTGCGCAACCAGTGTGATCTGCACCCCCAGATCAAAACCGACCGTGCCGATACCCAGCAACCACAATTGCGCGTGCGGCGTCAGAACAGGGCTCAGGCACAGCGCGGCAAACGACAACGCGGTCAACCCGGCGCCAAGACGCGTCACCCGCGCCGGCCCTTGGCGGTCAGCCAGGTGGCCGGCCAACGGCGCGGCTAGTGCGCCGGCGGCGCCCGCCAGGCCAAAGGCCCCGGCAACCGCGCTGCCCAAATGAAACGGAGCGGCATGCAGCATCACCGCCAGCGTGGACCAGAAAGCACTGAACCCCATCGATAACAGCCCCTGCGCCAAAGCGGCCTGGCGCAGCGCGCCATGACGCCGCAGCAGAACAAACAGCGAGCCGAGTAAAGCGCGGTACGACAACGTTGTCGTCGGCATGAAGCGCGGCAAGCGGCGCCAGACGGCCACGCCAATCAGGCCCACGCCGCCAGCGGCAACGATAAACATCGCGCGCCAGCCGAAGTTCGCGGCCACAAACCCACTGATCACACGCGACAGCAAGATGCCCATCAGTAAGCCGGTCATCACCGTGCCAACCACTTTCCCGCGCCGCGATTCATGCGCCAGGGTAGCGGCGGCCGGCACAATATCCTGGGCCAGCGTGGCGGTCAGGCCGATAGCCAGGCTGGCGCCCAGCAGAACATCCAGGGATGAAGCGAAACCGGCCGCCAACAAAGCCAACACCAGCAAACCCGATTTGATCAGGATGATGGCGCGGCGATCATGGCGATCGCCCAAGGGCGCGAGCAGCAGAATACCCAGCGCGTAGCCCAACTGGGTCAAGGTCGGAACAAAGCCAATGGCCCCGGTACTGGCGCCGATATCGGCCTGCAGAATGCCGAGCATCGGCTGACTATAGTAGAGCGAGGCCACTGACAAGCCGGCGCCGATGGCCAGCAACAGCACCAGAGCGCGCGCCGGCTGCTGAACTTCGCGCTCAGCGCCTAGCGGCGCTTGTGCGATCAGGGCGCCATTTTGGCCAGAGACACTAAGTTGGTCATGCGTTTTATGGATAGATGACATGTTTGCCTCCTGATGATTTACTGATGGCGCCCAGTCTGACGACTATCCCCTGGCCATGGTAGTACCATGCCGTGCAGATTTGTTATACATTTAACGTATGAAGAAATCGGTGATCACCACATTATCCAACCCAGCGGCGCCATCAGCCGCCAGCGGCTTATCCGGTTTCGGCGACCGAATCGAACTGATGCAGACCTTTGTGCGCATTGTCGAAGCCGGCAGCCTTTCCGCTGCGGCAGCTCAGCTGGGCACCACCCAGCCCACCGTCAGCCGGCGCCTGCAAACCCTGGAACGGCTGCTGGGCGTGCGCCTGCTGCAACGCTCCACGCATGCCATGCGCCTGACCGAATCGGGCAATCGCTGTTACGAACACGCGCGCGAGTTGCTGCAGAACTGGGCCGCCTTTGAGTCTGACCTGCGTGGAGAAGATGAAGAACCGCAAGGGGTATTGCGTGTGGTCGCGCCGCACGCCTTTGGTCAAGAGCGCTTGATCGCCCCGCTGGCCGAATACCTGAAGCGCTACCCGCGCATGACCGTTGAGTGGTTATTGCATGACGACAGTGCGATTCAGGACTTCATCGCCGCCGGAATCGATTGCGCCATTCAGGTCGGAGAACTGACCGACACCTCACTGGTCGCGATCCGCCTGGCCGAGGTCGCGCGCATTGTCGTGGCGGCGCCGGAGTTACTGGCCGGAAAGACGCTGCCCGAGCAGGCTAGCGATCTGGTCAATCTTCCGTGGATCGCGCTGCGCACCTATTACCGTAACAAGGTGACCCTGTCTCACGTGGACAGCGGCGTGGTACAACACCTGACCCTGACGCCGAGAATGAGCACCGACAGCCTGTACGCCATGCGCAGCGCGGTGCTGCAGGGCGTGGGCATTGGCATCGGTTCGGCCTGGGTGCTGGCCGACGACCTGGCCGCTGGCCGGCTGATCCAGCTCACGCCAAAATGGCAGGCCGCGCCGCTGCCGGTCAATCTGGTGTTCCCCTACGCCCGCTTTTATCCCGCCAGACTACGCCGTTTTATCGAGGTGATTCGCGCCGCCGCGCCCACCATGGTTACGGGGTAAAGCGCGAGGACTTCGTCAATGATTTAAAGCGCCGCCACCACCGCGTCTCCCATCTCGCTACAGCCGATCTGCCGCATGCCCGGCTTAAAAATATCCGCCGTACGCAAGCCTTGTTGCAACACTTTACGCACCGCGGCTTCAATCCGCTGCGACACGTCCGCGCGCGCCAAGGTGTATTGCATCATCATGGCGACCGACAGGATGATCGCCAGCGGGTTAGCGATATTCTTACCTGCGATATCGGGAGCGGAACCGTGGCACGGTTCGTATAGGCCTTTGTTGTTGGCGTCCAGCGAAGCCGACGACAACATGCCGATCGACCCGGTCAGCATCGCCGCTTCATCGGATAAAATATCGCCGAACAGATTGCCCGTCAGAATCACGTCAAATTGCTTGGGCGCGCGCACCAACTGCATTGCGGCATTATCGATATACATGTGGGATGTCTTCACTTGTGGGTATTCCCGCGCAACATCCGAGACGATCTCACGCCAGAATATGCTGGTATCCAGCACATTGAATTTATCCACTGAACACAGTTGTCTAGCGCGATTCATCGCCACCTGGAACGCAATATGCGCCACACGACGGATTTCAGATTCCGCATAGTGCATGGTATCGAATCCTTGGCGCTCCCCGGTTTCTAGGGTGCGGATTCCACGTGGCTGTCCATAATAGATATCGCCCGTCAACTCGCGCACGATCATGAGATCCAGCCCGGACACCACCTCGGCGCGCAAGGTCGATGCCTCGACCAGCTCGGGATACACCATGGCCGGGCGCAAGTTGGCAAACAAGCTCAGCTCGCGACGGATGCGCAGCAACCCTTGCTCCGGACGCAATGGACGCGCCAGGGTATCGTAGCGAACCCCACCGACCGCCCCCAACAACACCGCGTCGGCATCGCGCGCCAAACGCAAAGTCGCCTCCGGCAGCGGGTCGCCCGCTGCGTCATAAGCGGCGCCACCGATGTGCGCGAACTCCAATTCGACTTTCAGGCCATCACTACGCAAGGCGTTCAATACTTTTACCGCTTGCGCGGTGATTTCAGTTCCTATGCCATCCCCTGGCAATACGGCGATCTTCATTTCACTAACCCCTTCATGATTGAGTCATGCCGAGTTTAGGTAGATGACTTCCATATGTAAAAGACATAATATCTATACAAAATATAGCCACATCCTATATGAGATAACCGCTAGTTAACCCTTCCGGCATGGCTCAATCACCGCTGAGGGCACTGAATGGAATTACATCAATTGCGCTATTTTTTGGCCGTGGCCCAAACTGGATCGTTCACGGTTGCGGCCAGATCCTGCTTCGTCAGCCAGCCCAGTCTGAGCGCGCAGATCGCCAAACTTGAAGACGAACTCGGCGGACTACTCATTGAGCGCCACCGGCAGGGCGCAAAGCTAACCAAGCGTGGAGAGTTGTTTAGAGGACGCGCCGCGGAAGCATTGCGCCAACTGGAGAGCGGTCGTTTTGAGATTCAGCAGCTTGACGGTTTGGCGCGCGGGACCGTGACACTCGGGTGCCTGCCAACCACCGGGGCATATCTCTTACCGCCGCTCTTAAAGACATTTGCTAAGGCGTATCCCAAGATCGAAGTGATTCTTCGTGAAGAAAGTTCGCCACAATTAGCCCATATGCTGAGCGAGAGCGCCATCGACCTCGCCATACTGGATGAGGCGGGCCTGGGAGAGGGTCTGCGCTCCGAGGTGATTTTTTCCGAACAGCTACTCATCGTCATCCCTGCCGCGCACCGGCTGGCAGGCAGCCATCGAATAGCGCTCCAAGCCCTGAATGACGAGCCATTGATCTTGATGAAACCCGGGCACGGGTTCAGAAAAATCGTATTGGATGCCCTGATGCGCGCTGGCGTCACGCCGCGCATTGTTTATGAAACCGGAGAAATCGACACCGTTCAGGCCCTGGTCAAAGCAGGCTTGGGACTGAGCATCGTCCCGCAAATCGTCAAACGCGCCGACCTGAAGTATCTAGAGATATTGCCTCCCACCCCATCGCGCACAGTCCACATTGCATGGCTGAATGACAGCGCGCTGAGCCCCGCCGCCTTGGCCATGAAGACACTGGCCAGCAGCATTCAATTGCCTGGATCGAAAGAGTGAGGTTTGGAGGGCCATCGCGATATCCCCGGCAAGCCGATCATCACGCCACGGTTGGCCAGCAGCCAGTTTGCGCCGTGCTCGGCGCCTGATCGATAAACGTCCACAGCAAGGGCAGCGCCGCCCGACGACGCCAGCCGCGACACACTTTGAAGCGCCAAAGCCGTTCGGCGCCGGCAAACCCGCGCGCGGCGTCCGCGCTCCAGTCGATCTCGGCAACACCCTGCAACTGCAACAGATCGCCTGAATCAAAATCGACCAACAGCAAGGCCGCCCGGGGCTCGCCCAGCAAATTACCCAGGGTATTGAAATATCGATTGCCCGAAAAATCCGGAATCCACAGTTCATCCCCGTCCAGGCGGACAAACCCTGGCTGGCCGCCCCGATGCGACATATCCGCGCCACCCTGCGCGCCGATGCCGGATCGAGACCGACTGGCGACAAACAACGTATCCGCCGCCGCGATTAACGCGCGCGCGGGCTGATCCAGACCAGACAGCCATTCGATCGCGGCGGGCTCACGCGCCAACGGCCGTGCCTCGCGTCGTTGAATGTATTTCGGGCAATTACCGAAGCTTTGCCGCACCGCAAGCTCCACCCCATTCTTCTCCAACACGCAAATCCGCCCATTGGCCCGATTACGGCGGCGGTTGGCCAGATCAATCCCCAGCAGACCGATCTCTTGTCCCAAGCTGAACCCCTCGATCACCGGGTCACCACTTGCCTCTGGGTACGAGAGGCATAACCGGCGCTCATCCGGGGCCAGAACAAAGCCCGGCTCGCCGCTCAGCATCGTCGCGCCGGGCCAGCCGTCAGCCCCCACCGTACTCAGCAGCAGATAGCGCAACGACTGAAAAAAATCACGATGCTGCTCCGGCATTTGGCTGCGAATCGCGGCGCCCTTGCCCTCTACTGCGGCGTTACGCTGAGCGGCCAGTTCATCGACATGAAACGGCGAGGTATCCATGTCCGGCTACTTCGCGGGGGCCGCTGGCGGCGCGGGCATATCGAAAAAGTGCGGCAAGGCCTCAACCTTGGCAAGCCAAGCGCGCACCGCCGGATAAGCATCAAGCGCAATTCCGCCTTCCGGCGCATGGGCAATGTATGAGTAGCAAGCCAGATCGGCAATCGTCGGCGCTTCGGTCGCCAGATAGACGCGAGTACTCAGATGCTGCTCCATGAACACCAGCAAGCGACGCGCAATCTCCCGCGCGGACGCGGCATCGCCCTGTCTGGCCCCGATCGCGATCATGCGCGCAATGGCGGGGCCAATCATCAGCTCTCCCGCTGCAATCGATAGCCAACGCTGAACCTGCGCAGCCGCGAGCGGTTCATCGGGTAACCAATGACTGCCTGGCGCGTAGCGCCGTGCCAGGTACACCAGAATCGCATTACTGTCCGCCAGCGCCAGCCCGTCATGCTCCAACACCGGAATCTGCCCAAGGGGGTTGAGGCGCAGAAACGCCGCGCCGCGCCGGACATCCGCCGGCGCGGGCTCGCGTCGAAAAGGCAACTCCAGCATCGCCAGCAGCAACTCGACGCGGTGGGTATGGCCCGACAATGCGGTGCCATGCACGATGAATTCAGGATGTTCCATACGATTTGTCCTTAGTTCGGTTTCAATCCGCCCAGTATCATCCTTCCATCTTTCCCTGATAATCAGTCACAATTGAAAGTGATAATTTCTATTCTCGGAAAGATAAATGGACCGATTCGACGAACTCACCATCTTGGTCGCCATCGTTGACGAAGGCAGCCTCGCCGGCGCGGCGCGGCGTCTCCATCGCTCCGGCCCGGCGATTACGCGCGCGCTCAACGCGCTAGAGGATCGCATCGGTACCCGACTGATCCAAAGAACCACGCGCCGGCTCGCCCCGACCGAGCAAGGCCTTTATCTGGTCGAACGCGCGCGCGCCCTGCTGGCGGACTATGAGGCGGCGACTCACCGCGCGGCGATTGAGCCGCTGCGCGGCCTGCTGCGGATTACGGCGCCGGTGCAATTCGGGCGCAAACATGTCGCGGCGCTGGTCGAGCGTTTTCTCGACGCCTACCCGGAGCTCCAGGTCGAACTGGTACTCAATGATCGCAATCTGGATTTAATCGAAGAAGGACTCGACCTCGCCATCCGCATCGGCGTTTTGCCCGATTCGTCACTGATCGCGAGCCGAGTGGGAGAAGTCCGCAGAGTACTAGTGGCCAGTCCCGCCTATCTCGCGCTACGCGGCAGCCCCACGAGCCCGGCCGATCTGACCCGGCACGACACCATCTTTGGCACCGCGCGCGCCACTGCGCGCGAATGGCGCTTTGGCACCCGCGACGGAGAAGCGATTGTGCGTTTGACGCCGCGCTTTCTGGTCAACGACACCGAAGCGCAACTACTGGCCGCGCGCGCGGGTCGCGGCATTGCCCGCGTACTGTCCTATCAGGCCGCGGACGACCTGGCGGCGGGAACACTGATCCGTCTGATGAGCGAACTTGAACCGGCGCCATTACCGGTGCAGCTGGTGGTCAGCGGGGGGCGCTACATGGCGCCGAAAGTCCGCGCCTTCCTCGATCACGCGGGTCCCGCCCTGCGCGCCCTGCCCGCGATTCATTCTTAACCATCGCGCTGGACGTAATAGCGCGCCGATGTACTCCACCGGGCACGGCGATACGGAGGGAACGATTTAGACCCAAAAGCGGCCCGAAGAGCGCAAAGGACCCTCTGAACAAGTTATTTGCGCCGTAAATAACTTGTTCAGAGGGTCCCTAAATCAGCACGATGAACCGAGGAGAGTCAGAGGGGTTCCAATCCGGGATCAGCCACCACCGCGGCGGGCACCGGGTTGGTCTTGGCCCTCTCGCCGCGCCGAACCCACGCGTATAGCGGGATCGAGGCCAGCATGGTCAACGTGCCATAGAAAACCGTGTCCTTGCCAGAACCCGCCGTGGCGTAAAAACAGTAGACCAGGGCAAACAACGCAATGAGGCCATAGCGGCGAAACTCGGCGGGCGGCACCTTACAATCACGCATGATCGAGTAGATGCCGGCGATCGACAGAATGTACGGCACCAAATTGGTAAAGATACAGAGTAAGGTGATGATCTGGAATTGCTTGGACAGATTCGGCGACATCGTCATGAAGCCAATGCCGCTCATTAGCACACCGGTCAGCAACATTCCCTTAAACGGCGTGCCAAAACGGTTGGTCACGGCGAAGATCTTCGGGAACATGCCGTCATCGGCCGCCGCCTTGGACACTTGCCCTGTCGTCAGAATCCAACCGTTGAGTGAGCCTAGACAGGCAACCACCGCGCAAATGCCGACGAAGGAACCGGCCCAGTCGCCAAACATGTATTGCGCCGCCGCACTGAAAGGCGCGGCCGAAGCCGCCAACTCCTTACCGGGAACAACACCCATAATGGCCACGGTGGATGCAATGTAAATCACCGCGGCGAACAGCGTCCCCATCATGGTTGCCAATGGCACATTGCGCCGTGGATTATCCACCACCCCTGCCGCCACGCAGGCGGTTTCCAGACCCATGAAGGCCCACAGCGTCAACGACGAGGCCGCCATGATCGCATCAGAGCTGCTCTTGCCAGAGACATTCCAGGTGGCGCTCAGATAAGCAGGATGGAAGTAGAACCAGCCCAGCACCGCCATGCCACCGATAGGAATAATCATGCCTAGCGATATCACCTTCTGCATCCGGCCAATAAAACCCGCGCCAGGATAATTGAGGAAGGTAAAAAACCAGATCGCGGCAATCGCGGCCTCGGTTCCGGAGACCGGGTCTTTCAGCGCGGGGAAAAAATACGATAGATAACCAATGCCAGAGATGGCAATCGCGACATTGCCAACCCATAAAGATAGCCAATAACACCAGGTTTCGGTAAAGGCCGCGTACTCACCGATACCATCCCGCGCATAGGCGTACATGCCGCCCTCTTTCGGACAGAGGAAACCCAGTTTGGAAAAGGTGATCGCCATGGCCAAAGCGCCGGCGGTAGAAATGAGCCAGCCGAAAATACTGATGCCGCCGATACCGGCCAGACTCGAGGGTAAAAGAAATACCCCTGAGCCCATCATGTTCAGGGCAACAAATATCGTCAGAGAAGAGAGGCCCATCTTCGTTGGGGTAGTTGAAGACATAAAGTGGCTCCGTTAAATATCTAGTTGAGGTGACTAACTCAAGGCGCGTGGCGCCCGAACATGCGGTTCCTCCTTAATTCGGGTGAGCAAAATCCGCTGCGAATTCAACGCAACGAAGACATTCCATTGCGAACCGAATACGCAACCCATCGATGGCAAGAAGAGCGACACCGAGGGCCTAGCAATGCGGCCACAGTTTAAGCAATTCCTAAAACACCATAAAATCAATGTCATGCATGTAGCCATAGACGCGGTCTATTCCAAGTGCGATGGCACCGCCGGCATGATGGATCACGGGAGAAGGCAAACAGAGGGGAAATCAGTGAACTGCGGGGTGTTGGATTGCGCGCGCAAAAGGTCCTGAAAACCAGGTCAGTTGGCGGGCGGATGAGTCGGGTTGTGCAGCTCAATGAGGTTGCGCATCTGCTCACGCAACCAGAGCATCGCTGGCTCTTTGTCTTGCAATGGGTGCCAGACACAGTTCAGGTGGTAGCCAGGCAGCTCTGGCGGCAAAGACACCAACCTCAGAGGCCAGTAGCTCGAGATCAGCACGGCGACGCGCAGCGGCAGAATAAACAGGTGGTCGGTGTGGTTGACGATCGCGGCCGCCGACATATAACTCTGACTCTCGACTGAAATCTTGCGTTGCAATCCTTGCGTGGCGAGAAAGTCATCGAGCGGCGTGCCGCGCTTGCCCAGCGGCGAATGGAAAACATGCGGTAACGTAATCAGATCACTCAGGGTCAGCGCGTCCTGCTTCAGCGGGTGATCGACACGCAACAAACCCGCTAGCGGCTCGGTCAGCCAAGTTTCCCGGCACAAATAACTCGGAATCGACATGTACTCATCAAACCCCAGTAATAAGTCGATCTCCCCATCCGCCATGGCAATCTCAGGAATTTCTTCGCGCAGTATCCTAATATCCAAATGGATTCCAGGCGCGTCGGTCGCTAGCTGCTTGACCAGCGGCGGAATCAGCACGCATTCGACGTAGTCGGTGGTGCTGAGGGTAAAGCGCCGTTGTGAGGTTAAGGGGTCAAATTCCTCCGGCTGGTTCAGATGATTTTCCAGCTGGCTCAGCATCTGATGTACACCATGCTGCAAATAAATAGCCCTTTGCGTCGGCTGCATCCCTTGCGGTGTGCGCACCAAAATCGGGTCATCAAAAAAAGCCCGCAAGCGATTGAGTGCATGACTCATTGCCGGCTGGCTGATGAACAGTTTTTCCGCTGCACGCGTGACACTTTTCAGGCTGATCAAGGCATCAAGCGCCAAGAGCAAGTTGAGATCCAGTTGGTGCAGCTTCATATATTCACCGTATTTATGATTGCATTTATATTGTTCATTTGATGAATATTCTAGCCGATCCTAGACTGCAGTTGTCAATCAACACACCGAACAAGAGAGATCTAACATGGCAAAGCTGGTTACGATTGCGGCCACGCAAATGGCGTGCTGCTGGGACGTGGATAGCAACATCGCTCGCGGCGAAAACCTGGTGCGCCAAGCGGCCGCGCAAGGCGCGCAAATCATTCTGTTGCAAGAATTGTTTGAAGCGCCGTATTTCTGCATTGAACAGGACCCGCAGCATTTTGCGCTGGCCAGCACGCTCGAAGAAAGCCGTCTGATCCAGCATTTTCGCAAACTGGCCCGTGAACTGCAGGTGGTACTGCCGATCAGTTGGTTCGAGCGCTGCAACAACGCCTATTACAACTCGCTGGTGGTCATCGATGCCGATGGCTCGGTGCTAGAGACCTATCGCAAGACGCATATCCCGAATGGGCCGGCCTATCAAGAAAAGCAGTATTTCACTCCCGGAGATACGGGCTTCAAAGTATGGAATACCCGCTACGCCAAGATCGGGGTGGGGATTTGCTGGGATCAGTGGTTCCCTGAAACCGCGCGCAGCCTGGCGCTGCAAGGGGCTGAACTGATTTTCTTCCCAACCGCCATCGGTTCCGAGCCCGACTATCCGAACATCGATAGCCAACCGCACTGGACCCGCGCGCAGCAAGGCCACGCCGCCGCCAATCTGACGCCGGTGATTGCCTCCAACCGTATCGGCACCGAGTCGAGTCTGCTGCACCCGGACTATCAGATGACGTTCTATGGATCTTCGTTCATCGCGGACGAAACCGGCGCGCTGGTCAAGCAAGCCGATAAAACCAGTGAGTGCGTACTGGTCCACACCTTTGACCTGGATGCGGTACGTCAGCGCCGTGTGGCATGGGGCGTGTTTCGCGACCGCCGCCCGCAAATGTATGATGGATTGAAAACATCCGATGGCATCAACCAGGCACGGTGAGGCAAGCATGAAAACGCAAACACACAATAGTCGGCCCGCTCATGACGGGTTCCAGATGCCGGCGGAATGGGCTCCACACCAAGCAGTGTGGATGATTTGGCCGTACCGTCCCGACAACTGGCGCAACAGTGGCCGTGAGGCTCAGCAAACCTTCGCGGCCATCGCCAAGGCCATTTCCGCCGCAACACCGGTGTTCATGGCGGTTCCGGAAAAACACCTCGCCCGGGCGCGTGAAGTGATGTCCGCCGAAGTCACGCTGGTGGCGTTCGAAAGCAATGATTGCTGGATGCGCGACACCGGTCCGACGATCGTGTCCGACAATGCGGGCCATCTGCGCGGAGTGGATTGGCAGTTCAACGCCTGGGGCGGTTACAACGGCGGGCTCTACGCGCCCTGGGCCCAGGATTGTGACGTTGCCGGCCACGTTTTGCAATCGCATGGCTTTGACCGCTATGAGGCGCCACTCGTACTGGAAGGCGGGTCGATTCACGTTGATGGCGAAGGTACGCTGATGACGACAGCGGAATGCCTACTCAACCCGAACAGAAATCCAGGGTTAAACCAGGCGCAGATCGAAGCGCTGTTGTCGGACTATCTTAACGTGTCGCATTTTATCTGGCTGCCGGAAGGCGTGTTCATGGATGAGACCGATGGTCATATCGACAACATGTGCTGCTTTGCCAGACCGGGCGAAGTGATTCTTCACTGGGTGGATGACGAAAATGATCCACAGTTTGCCCGTTCTCAAGCCGCCCATGAGGCATTGCTCAAAGCGCGCGACGCCAAGGGCCGTCAGTTGAAGATTCACAAGATGCTGGCGCCGGGTCCGTTGTATTACGAGGCCGCGGAAACCGCCGGGGTAGAAGCCACCGGGCAGGCGGTAGCGCGCGAAGCGGGCGAGCGCATGGCGGGTTCATACGTCAACTTCCTGATCAGCAACGGTCAAGTGATTTTCCCCTTGCTGGATGCGCGCACCGACGCGGCGGCGGCCAGCCATCTGCGGGAGATTTTCCCCGACTACCGCATCGTGGGCGTCCCGGCGCGCGAAGTGCTGCTCGGCGGCGGCAATATTCATTGCATCACCCAGCAGATCCCGGCGGGTCGCGTGGGCTAAATCGACGCAGTCGACGCCGGAGGGAGGCTGCGCCCATAGGCGTTAACATCGCTCATTGGCATCCCAGTGATCCCGTTGATAACGGCGCTTGCGCGGAGGTTCGCGCAAGCGCCGTTTGATTTCGGGCCATGGCGATAGAACGTCAACTCACTGTTTGGCACTAACTTCCAGACCTTGAACGTGGCGAAAAAAGCCAATCATGCCAGCGAGGGGGATCCGACCACCAACCGAAAGCAGGGCAACAGGCCCGGTCGGGCTGACGCCTTGCGTAGCGGAAGGAAGACCGGCCGGGCCTGTTGCCCTGCGGGTTGGGGCGCCAGAGTCGCTCATTCAAGATCACACGTCCGATCAACGTAAGTCCGACAGGTGCCGAAGACTGGTGCCCCTATTTCCCTGGCTACCATCTTTACTATCCCAGCCGTCGTTACTTATCTCCGGCCTTTGCGGTGCTGCTCGATCAGCTACGCTATCGCGTCAGCCCGTAGGCGGCATACGCTCATAAGCGTACGCGACGTTGGGAATGTAAGGCTAAATACCATTGATTGCCGCGCCTACGAAACAATTTGTTCAACCAACTGTTTTACCTTCAATGCCTTTTCGAAATGATCCAATTTATGCGTTTGAATCCACCATTTCGCGACCTCCATCAAAAGCTCTGGGTCGTCATTTTTGTTAGCGAAGAACGCATAAAATGACAAGCCAACGTTTTCCCCCTTCTCCCTGATTTTGCTTTCGCAAACATGAATTATTTTCTGCCTCAAAGATATACGCATTTTTATTTGGAGTAATTAAATAGGACTTAAATTCGGCTATATGCAAAGTTGCAACACGATCTTAACTTGCGGCGAAGTGAGGTTGGACGTGATTTCCGGATACCAACGTAGCAACTATGCAGCCCGCCGTTCCTGCTCGAACCATGCGGCATAATGCTGAGCCGGGGTTCGGTAGCCTATAGACGAATGGCTGCGCTTCCGATTATAAAATACCTCGATATATTCAAACAGATCTTGTTTGGCCGCTGCGCGGGTTGCGTAGTCCTCATGAAAGACCCGCTCGTTCTTCAAGCTATTGAAGAAGCTCTCCATCGGAGCGTTATCCCAGCAATTCCCTTTCCGGCTCATCGAAACCCGCATGCCGTATTCCCGCAGTAATCCTTGGTAGTCATGGCTGCAATATTGGCTTCCTCGGTCTGAATGGTGCAGCAATCCAGGAGCGGGATTACGACGGAATCGCGCCATCCGCAAAGCGTCCATCACCAATTCCCGAGTCATCCGGCTGTCCATGGCCCAGCCGACGATGGCGCGCGAATATAGATCCATCACTACCGCCAAATACAGCCAGCCCTCGCGGGTCGGAATGTAGGTGATGTCCACCGTCCAGGCCTTGTCTGGTGCTGCCATATTGAATTCCCTGTTCAGGGTGTTCGGCGCAACCGGCAGGGAATGCTTGCTGTCGGTGGTCACCTTATAGCGGCGCTTGTGTCGACCACGAATGCCATGCTGCTGCATCATGATGCGAACCCGCGTCTTGCTGACGGGATAACCCCTGGACTTCAGCTCCCGATAGATTCTCGGTGCGCCATAGGCTCCTTTGAACTCAGCGTAGATACTGCGGATGAGTGTCAACAACTGCATATCCGATAGCCAATGCACAGGGCCGCCGCAGCGATGCCAATCGGCAAAGCCGCTCGTGCTGACGGAAAGAACCCGGCACAAGGTTTGTAAGGGATAGAACGCGCGCATTTGGTCAATCCAGGCGTATTTCACTGCGACTTCTTCGCGAAATACGCCGTGGCTTTTTCCAATATTTCGAGCTCCATCTTCAATCGGGCGTTTTCGGCGCGCAGTCGAGACAGCTCCATCTGTTCGGCAGTGACCGGCTTGCCTGTCCCTGACGCCAACTTCCCGGATTTATGTGCCTTGCGCCAATTCGCCAGTGTCTGCTCGGATATGCCGAGATCGCGCGCAACCTGAGCGGGAGACTTGCCCTCGTTCTCAATGAGCCGAACAGCTTCCTGTTTGAACTCGGTGGTGTAACTCTGTTTTGGAATCTTGAACATCTGATCGAACCCTCCGCTTACCAGTTTAACTGGCTACGGGTGGTATCCGAAATTCGCGTCCAAGCTCAAAGATTGTCCTCATATTTCAAAAAAAACGCCAACGCACCATCGACACCGAGCCGGTGTTACTGCGCCAACTGATGCGCGATCGACAAGTAGCCACCGAACGCGCTCAGTGATTTGGTCGAGCTCCTGCGCAAGCAGGACAGCGCTGGACGCGGTTGGAACGGGGCTTACTTGCCGATGCAAAACCGGCTAAAAATCACACCAAGCAAGTCGTCGGGGGTAAATTCGCCGGTGATTTCCGATAGCGCGTTTTGCGCCAGACGCAGCTCTTCGGCGAACAGTTCCACTTGCAGCCAGTCGGCCGCCGCCCGATCGAGGTGATCGGCGGCGCGCACAATCGCATCCACATGGCGCGCGCGCGCCAGATAAACCCCTTCGGCGCCGGCGCTAAAACCGATCATACTCAGCAACAGACTTTTGAGCAGATCGATACCGCGATGGGTCTTGGCCGAAAGATGCACCGCCGGGTGACCAGCGACTTCGTTGCGCGCCGGTTCACCCGCCGCCAGATCAATTTTATTGAACACAAACACGCGCGGCAGTCCGACAGGCAGACGGATCAAAATCTCTTGCAGATCCGTGCCGATACCGGCGCGGCTATCCACCAGCACCAAGGCCAGATCAGCCTTGGCCAGCGCCTGCCAAGTGCGCTCGATGCCGATTTGCTCGACCTTGTCTTCGGTCGCGCGCAAACCCGCGGTATCGATGATGTGCATCGGCACCCCATCGAGCACAATTTCTTCGCGCAAGGCATCGCGCGTGGTACCGGCAATCTCGGTAACAATCGCCACCTCATCGCCGGCCAAGGCATTCATCAGGCTGGATTTGCCGACGTTAGGCAAACCCACCAGCACCACATGCATCCCTTCACGCAGAATCGCCCCCTGGCGCGCGGTGTTCTGCACCTCGCACAGGCGCTCGCGCAAGCGCTCCAACTGGCCCAGAGCATCAGCGGCCTTAAGAAAATCGATATCCTCTTCAGGAAAATCCAGCGTGGCTTCCACTAGCATGCGCAGGGTGATCAGCGCGTCGGTCAGTTGATGAATCTCGCTGGAGAACGCGCCCTTGAGCGACTTCAGCGCGCTGCGCGCGGCGGATTCGCTGGCGGCGTCAATCAGATCGGCCACGCTTTCCGCCTGCGCCAAATCCAGCTTGTC
>Ga0302154_10000477_pt1 | contig 37544 bp, 22 predicted proteins | sample I_Bog_N2_3_FD_193507 | JGI IMG/M metagenome (GOLD analysis project Ga0302154, IMG submission 193507) | Peat permafrost microbial communities from Stordalen Mire near Abisko, Sweden - I_Bog_N2_3 | ecosystem: Environmental > Terrestrial > Soil > Wetlands > Peat | place: Sweden: Abisko, Stordalen... | reverse complement strand
GCTGGGCTACGGACGCATCGAAATTTTCACCAAACCCGGGACGGACAAATACCACGGACAGTTCTCCGTCGTGGGAAACGACTCGGGCCTGAACACGCGCAATCCATTTCTCGGCGACGCTCCGCAAGCGCCATACGATTCCGTGATCTTCCAGGGCAACATCGGCGGCCCGATCAACAAGAAGGCATCGTTCTTTTTCGACGTCCAGCGGCGCAACATCGACGAGATAGCCGTGGTGGATGCGACGATCCTCGGCACAAACTTCCAGCCGACGGCATTCGACCAAAGTGTGCCCAACCCCCATACCCGCACCAACCTTAGCCCTCGGATTGACTACCAGGTCGGCCCCAACAACACGCTTACGACCCGCTATCAGTACTACCGTGACACGCAGCAGAACGCCGGCGTCGGCGGCCTTGTGCTGCCGGAGGCCGGCTACGATACTTCGTCTACCGAACACACGGTGCAGATCAGCGATACCCAGATCTTCGGAACAAAAGTTGTAAATGAAACCCGCTTTCAGTATCTGCGCGACAACAGTACCCAGACTCCCTTAAGCACGGCGATTGGCGTTAATGTGTTGGGGGGATTCACGGGTGGGGGCAGCAGTGCGGGAACGCAGACCGACCACCAGGATCACTACGAACTGCAGAATTACACGTCGATATTACAAGGCAAGAATTTCGTGAAATTTGGCGGGCGTCTGCGGGCGGTACACGAAGTGAACCTGTCCAGCGCTGGATTTAACGGCAATTATACCTTTCCGGATATCACGACCTACAGCAATGCACAGCAGGGATTGCCGGATGGAAGTCCGACCCAATATTCCATCAATGACACGCCGAGCGGCGCGGCGGCCACTGTTCCGGTGACGATGGTGGACGCGGGTCTGTACGTGCAGGACGACTGGAAAGTGCGCCCCAACCTCACGCTGAGCGGCGGCCTACGCTTTGAAACGCAGAACGCGATCCACGATCATGCCGATTGGGCGCCGCGGCTGGGCTTTGCGTGGGGCATTGGCGGAGGAGGCAAGAGCGCTCCAAAAACCGTGCTGCGCGGCGGCTTTGGCCTGTTCTACGATCGCTTCAGCCAAAGCCTGATTCTCAACGCGGATCGCATGAACGGAGTGACGCAGCAAGAATACCTTGTTTCCGATCCGAGTTATCCGATGCCGCCGCCCGTGAGCAGTTTGCCGTTGACGGCACAGGCGATCTACCAGATCAACTCCGGACTGCACGCTTCCTACATCATGCAGAGCGCTTTCAGCCTGGAGCGGCAGGTCACGAAGATCGCCAACGTTACGATTTCATATCTGAACGCGCGCGGCGTGCACCAGTTCCTCTCCATCGACACCAACGCACCTACGCCGGGGACGCCGAACTCGGACGGACCGCGGCCCAATCCCAACGCGGGCGAGATCAACCAATATTCGTCCGATGGACTTTTTCGTCAGAATCAGTTGATCGCGAACTTCAACATCCGCGCCGGCGCGAAGCTGTCCTTGTTTGGCTACTACTCTCTCAATTACGCGAACAGCGATGCTTCCGGCGCTGGCAGCTTTCCCTCGGATCAGTATGATCTGAGCCTCGACTATGGGCGAGCCTCCTTTGCGATTCGGGACCGTGTGTTTCTTGGCGGGACGATCGGACTGCCGCGCGGGTTTCGCCTCAGTCCGTTTATGATTTTCAATTCCGGGTCGCCCTACAACGTCACCGTCGGTCAAGCGCAGAGCGATTCCCTCTTTAACGTTCGCCCAGCGTTCGCAACCGACCCGCAGGGGGCGTGCCTATCTCCCACGGCGGCTTGCCATTACACGTTTAGCACTACGCCGGGGCAGTCCTACGCTCAAATTCCCATCAACTACCTGACCGGTCCATCCAACTTCACGCTCAACCTGCGCCTGGCGAAAACCTTCGGCTTCGGACCGGAAACTTCCAAGAACGGAGCCCCACAGGGTGGTGGTCCAGGCGGTGGCGGCGGGCGCGGAGGCGGAGGTGGAGGTAGCTTTGGGCGTGGCGGACCGGGCGGCGGCATGTTCGGCGGTGGCCCACCGGCAAGCAATCGGCGCTACAGTCTGACCTTCAGCGTCAACGCACGCAATGCACTGAACAAAGTAAACCCGGCAACTCCCATTGGGGTGCTGCCGACCAATCCGTCCGATCCATCGGATTTCGGGAAGTCGATTGCTCTGGCGGGCGGCGCATTCTCGAGCGCGGCGGCCAATCGAAAAATTGAATTACAGGCGATGTTCAGCTTCTAGGGATTCGTGCAAATCCAATCGCCGGCGCCGGGCGAGCACGCCCGGCTCTCCATGGCGGAATCGTGCCTACAGCCTTAGCCGCAAATCGCTCGAAGTCCCGCCAGCCGCTGGAACATAGCACTTGAGCGTGTAGTCCATCACCATGCGGTCGGCGTTAAAGCGCCAGCCGAGAGTGCGAATGGTGCGCTTCATGCGCTTGATCCAACCGCGTGGAAGGCCGTCACGGTCGCGCTGGTAATAAAGCGGGATGACTTCGTCCCGCAGCACCCGCATCAGATCTTCGCCGTCGCGCGTGTCGTGGATATTCATATCCGAGTGGGTTCTGCCGTTGCCGATAGCGAAACCGTTCATGCCGTCGTAGGCCTCCGCCCACCAGCCGTCGAGGACCGAGAGGTTCAATCCGCCATTCAGAACGACTTTCTGGCCGCTGGTTCCGGAGGCTTCCAGCGGACGCCGCGGATTGTTGAGCCAGACGTCGACCCCCTGCGTCAAGTGGCGGCCCACGTTGATGTCGTAGTCTTCGATGAAGACCCACTTGTCGGAAAACTGCCGGTCGCGCATCACTTGCGCCACCTGCTGCAGGACGCGTTTGCCAGGCTCGTCCAGAGGATGCGCCTTGCCGGCAAACACGAACTGCACCGGCCGTTTCGGATCGTTGACCATACTCGCGATTTTTTCGATGTCGGCCAGAATCAGATTGGCGCGCTTATACGTTGCAAAGCGGCGCGCAAAACCGATGGTGAGCGCATCGGGACTGAGGACGCGTTCCAGTTGCTCCAGCACTTCGCGCGGCTCATCGCGGCGCATGGCCTGCTTGACCGCGCGGCGGCGCACGAATTGAATCAGTTGCGATTTCAGGTTGAAATGCGTTTCCCAAAGCTCGCCGTCGTCGACATTTTCAATGCCATCCCAGATCTTGGCTTCGCTGCTGCGCAAATGCCATCCCGTGCCGAGATGGCGGTCGTAGAGACGAAACATCTGTGGCGCCAGCCAAGTGGGGACGTGCACGCCGTTGGTGATGTGTCCTATGGGAACCGCGTCTTCGGTTTTGCCCGGAGAAAGTCCGGTCCACATGGCGCGGGAGACTTCGCCATGCAGCGAGGAAACTGCATTGGCGCGACGCGAAAGCTTCAGGCCCAACACGGTCATGCAGAAGCGTTCATCACTGTCGGGATTTTCGCGTCCCAGCGCCATGAAGGCATGTTTGGAAAGACCGAGAGCTTCGCGCAACGGTCCGAGGTGTTCCTCGACCAGATCGGCGTCGAAGCGGTCGTGGCCGGCGGGCACGGGCGTATGGGTGGTGAAAACCACTTCGCGGGCAACCCGCGGCACGGCCTTATCGAAGCCGATGCCTTCGTCATCCATGCGTTGTCGAATGGCTTCGAGGACGGCAAATCCGCTGTGTCCTTCGTTCAGGTGCAGAACCCCAGGGGTGATGCCAAGCGCTCGCAGTGCGCGCAAACCGCCGACGCCGAGCAGCAGTTCCTGGTGCACGCGCACGCGGCCGTCGCCTCCATACAAACGCGAAGTCATCTCGCGGTCCTCGGGAGTATTGCCTTCCACGTCGGAATCGAGCAGAAGCAAATCGCACCGGCCCACTTTCACGCGCCAGACTTTGGCATAGATCGCACCGTGGCGGGTATCGACCTGCACCACCACGGGTCGGCCGTTGGTGCCGATGGCCGTCTCCATGGCCAGTTGATTGACATCGGTCTCGAGGTACTCTTCGTGCTGCCAGCCGTCGCGATCGAGGCGCTGGCGGAAATATCCCTGACCATAAAACAGGCCTATGCCGACGAGGGGAATGCCGAGATCGGAGGCGCTCTTGATGTGATCGCCGGCCAGAACTCCCAGTCCGCCCGAATAGACCGGCAAAGATTCGTGCACGCCAAATTCGGCGGAAAAATACGCTACTGGACGGGGCCGCAGCACGCCGGCATGGCGCGCACCCCAGGTGCGCTCCGCATCCTCATACTCGCGCAAGCGGCGATAGGCATAGTTGATGCGGCTGTGCAGCGCGAGTTCGTTGGCGCGCGCTTCGAGCTTGGCGAGCGGATACTCGCTGAGCAGCGAGACAGGACTGTGATTGAGCTGGCTCCAGCGCAACGGATCGATATCGCGGAACAAGCCGACCGAATCGTGATCCCAGCTCCACCACAAGTTGCGGGCCAGCGCCCACAGACGCTCCTGGGCTGGCGCGATAAAACGGTCGAGGGTGCGCGCCTCGCTCACCACATGCGCCACGCGCGACGCAGCCTCGGTAAGCTGGCGAATCTCACTCTCCGGAAAGACTCGCGGCTCCACGGTTTGCACCACCAGCACGCCCTGCAACACGCCGCGATCAATGAGGGGAACTCCCAGGAAGGAATGGTATGTATCCTCGCCGGCTTCGGGAAAATACTTGAAGCGGGGATGACTCCTCACCTGCTCCACGGCCACCGGACGAACCTGTTCCGCGACCAGCCCGGCGAGCCCTTCGTGAACCGCCATGCGCAGCTTGCCAACGCATTCCTGACGCAACCCGAGGGTCGCGGCCAGAACCAGATTGGCGCGGTCGGGCTCCAGCAGGTAGGCGGAGCAAACATCGGTGCCGAACCGCCGGGCAATCAAAGCGACCACGTTCATCAGGGTCTCGGCCGGCTTGCCGGTCTCCGCCGCCAGGTTCGCGATTTCCTCCCACGTCAGCACATGGCTGGCATCGAGAGAGCAGGCAGCGTGACTTTGATCCTGCACTAGCTCATTCGGTCGATCCAATCTAGTCTCCATTTGGTTAGAAGCAGCTCCCAGTTCTCAGTCAACCCGCCTGCTTTGAAGGGGCGCGGCTTCAACTGGGCTCTATTTGCCCTAAATCGTTTTAGCCGCTAAACCCTCCCCTGAAACATTCTATCGGGTGTAAACCAAACCGCTCCACCCGGAGCTGAAATTCTTGATTACCACGGTGCAAATCAGGATGGCCAGGATGCGGTTCTTGGATTCCGCAGTCGTCGGTAACTCCCTGATTCAACGACGACTAGGGGACTCTGATTAGTTCCAGGTTTCCCCCGTGCCCCCCGTGTACCCTGTGGTTTTATGCTCTCTGCCGACACTGAATCCAGAGTTTCCCCAGGCGCAGCCGGCATCGGCTGCCGTTCATTGCCGCGTCAGCTTGAAGCGCGCGAAGGGCTTGGCCTCGCCTTTGACCACATTGTCGAGCCGGTTCTCCCAGGTGTTGGTCTTGGGGTCGTAGAGGAAAGTGTTGGTGAAGCTGGCGTCGCCGTGCTCGTCCGTGAAAACGAAAGCCAGCTCATTCTCTTTCTCTTTAGGAGCGAGGGCTGTGGCGTGCCCAATGGATTCCGTCGTCAATCCGCCGTATACATCCATCCACGCGCAGGCGTATTGCTTGGTCTTCTCATTCCACCCGATGAATACCGTCGCTTCGTACAGCGGCTCGCCTTTGTCGTTCTTCTGCCGCGACACTTCGCGAAAACGCAGGTAATGGTGCTGGAGCACCCACTCCGCCTCGAAGTCGTGCGTCACCGCCTGCTTGCCCACCGTCCCCTGTAGCACCCACTTGCCCGCCAGATGGTCGAGCAGAGGCGATTGCACCGGCGCCTGTTGCGCCATCAACGTCACAGCCGTCAATATCGTCAGAATGCCAAATCGCTTCATCGTCGCATTCTACATTTTGAAGTCAATGAGTGGAATGGGGATTTATGGACAGTTTGCTGAGTCAATGTGGGCGAACTCTGAGAAACACGACGCCACCGAGCGGCTGTGACCCGTAGATGGGCTTCAGCATCTCTGGCGCTCCGTACCACATGATCTGACCACCGATGGCCGCTGACAGGTGCGGAATGTGGCCGACTTCGCGCTCGTAGCCAACTGTGTACGCTTGAACGCGGGTGAAGTATCGCTCCGTGAAACCGGGTGGCAATGGATTCTCACCTAACAAAAGTTCATTGGTACGGTCGACATTCTCGATGCGAGACCAAACGTAGTTCTTGTTCAAGAACTGGAGCGTGGATTCCAACAAGTATCCGTTTCCGACGTTCCCGTCCGACAGGCTCTGATTGCGTCCCCATAGCATCGTTGAATCCCAATTGCCTTTACGCATCGGTCGGTTGTACATCAAAGATGCCGTCATGCGCCGAACGTCTTCGTTCGGGAACAGGGCTTCTGGGCTGTGAAGTCGAGCAAGCGAATACTGAAAGCTCCAATTCTGGCCGGGATTCAAGGTCAAGCGGCTCGACCACGAATCCATCCCGCCCGAAGCCAAATCCCAGCGGTGTTCGTCCGGTTCGCGCCCGTGGAAACCTGACGCCTCCAGTCTGAAATTTCGGCGCGTGACACCCACTGTGATGACATCGCCCGAGATGTGCGTCGAGTCTTCCAGGTGATGCCCAAGCGTAGCAATTGGGTCTTCCGATGCAGAGGCCCGATGAGGATAAGCGACAGGCCCCATCGCAGGATCGCCCATCGGAGCAGCGTAGAACGAAAGCATTGTATTCTCGCTCAGCTTGTAGTCGTACTCCGCGGCGAGTTCCATGAAGAAGTTATGGGGATGCTGACCGTCCGCGATGGGAAGTCCGAACGCAGTTTCGCCCTGCTGGAACAGTTCGGGGTAGCGTCTTTGGGAGATGGTCGCGGGTTCAAGACTCAGCATCGCTCGTAGGGTAAGAACTCCTTTCCCAAGCTTCCGCTGGGCCATCGGCATGAGCCAATTGGTGGAGAACAGTTTGTCCCCACCACGCGGGCCGGACTGCTGAATGTCGTCGAGAAAGGCTACGCCGTGGAACATGAACGTCCAACTACCCTTGGCCGTCATAAGCATTTCAACGGGCGTGGAGTTTGGCTCCGCATCTGTGCCAGCGGTTGCGTGCTTTTCCAGAAGTTCAATAAAAGAATGGGATTCCATGCTCATCGTCTGATCTTTGTTCGAGTTCATGTTCGCCATGTCGTGTGTCGCTTGATGCGGCTTCGTTTGTGCCGACATGTCCATATCTTGGCGAGTATCCTGTCCAACCGATAGACCGACAGAAAAGAAGAAAACCAACAAAATGTCTCGTATCGACCGCATCCATCGCCCCCAAGCGTGATTTGAAAAAAAGAGTTCACGGTGCCCCAGCGTGCAGACTCCTCCGAACGCAGAGACAAAACTAGTTCTGTGGTTTCTCGTTGCTAGACGCGAAGCGGGGTTGTAGTGGAAAGAGAGCTTGAAGAAGGCGAACTGGAAAAAAACAATGGTTCGTGTGAACGACCGCCCTTAGTTTCAGCAACAACGTACGAGGGAAATGCGTGCAAATCTCGGTCGAGCGTATTCGCTCGCAGAATCGAAGGACTGTGACCGACCGCGCAACACTGATGACTTGCTGGTGCGCGGGCTGGTTGACCATGATTGTGGCACCCGGCGGGGATTGCTGATGCCGCAGCAGCCGACGGCAAAAGCATTTGGCTGCCGAGCAGCACTGATGAGCACAGCAGAAGGGCTGCAACGAGTTTTGAGCCGAACCGAGTCACTCTCCCCATATGATGCAAAACAAATTGCGAGTTTGCAATCACCTGATGCAAAGATTGCCCGCTGTTAACAGCCGATTTCACTTAAAGACCACTCCTGGCGCGGCAGGGACGGGCGACTCGCCCGTCCCCACACGCGCCTTTCGCCTTACCCTTGTGGCGGATGCAACACGCGGAACGTGCTGCCTCCATTCGACCAGACCAGCACCAGCGCATCCTGGCCGCTCTTCACGTCCGATAACGCCTGTGCCACGTCATCCGCGGATTTCACCGCATGCCGGTTCACTTCCATGATGACGTCCCCACGCTGCAAGCCGGCATTATCCGCCGGGCTGCCGGGCTGGACCTCTTCCACAATCGCGCCATGGACAGACTCCTGCGTTTGCAGTTCATTGCGAACGTCGGGGGTCAGTTCCGCGAGCTTCAGTCCCCAACGGCCCTTGTGTTCGCCGCTGGCCAAATCGGTGCCTTTGTCGCCGCCCAGCACTTCAAGCCTCACCGGAATGCTGGTCGTCTTGCTATCCCGCACCACTTCGAGATGGATGGTGTCCCCGGGCCGTTTTTGTCCGACCAGCATCTGCAATTGACCGGCGTCGGTGACCGGCTTTCCATCGAGTGCGGTAATCACATCTCCGGTGCGCAGGCCGGCTTTCGCTCCGGGTGCATCCGGCTGAACTTCGCTAATCACCGCTCCCTCAGCTTTCTTCATGTCGAAGAACTTCGCGTTGTCGGGAGTCACGTCGGAAATCTGCACTCCGATAAACGCATGCGTGATCTTGCCGTCGCGAATCAACGTCTCGACGGTAGGCTGCACTATCTGCGCGGGAATGGCAAAGCCCATGCCTGCGAAAGATCCCGAGGAGGAAATCAGAAACGTGTTGATGCCGATCAGTTCGCCGCGCGCGTCCACCAAAGCTCCGCCGGAATTTCCGGGATTGATGGCAGCATCGGTCTGGATGAACTCGCCCGGCTTGCGCCGGTCGCTGGCGTCAGGATTGGGACGGTTGAGCGCGCTGATGATGCCGCGCGTCACCGTGAAGCGGTATCCGTAGGGATTGCCGAACGCGAGCACCGTCTGCCCCGGATGAAGTTCAGCCGAGTTGCCCCAGGGCACGCTTGGCAGATTGGTTCCATCGACCTTAATGACCGCGAGGTCGGTCAGCGGATCGGCACCCACCAACTTTGCTGAAAGAACTTCGCGATTGCTCATGGTGACGCGAATATCGACGGCTCCTTCGATGACGTGATTGTTGGTAACGATATATCCGTCGGGAGAAATGATCACGCCGCTGCCCAGGCCGTGTTCCATACGGTTCTGCGGCTGCGATGGCATGTTGAACTGACGTCCGAATTGCTGACCGAAAGGACTACCCGGGCCAAAGAACTGCTGCATGTCGGGCATGCCTTCGTTCTCACCATGCTGCGGGTTTGCTTTCGAGGCGACGGTTACGTTGACGACGGCGGGTGTCACGCGCGCCGCCAGTGTTTCCATGGCCCGGTCGAGCGTGAGCAATGCCGCCACGCTGTTGTCGTCGAGCGGCGCCGCTGCCGGAGCAGGAGCTGCCGCCGCCTTTGCCGACTTCGCAAAATTGAACGTTGCCACCGACCCAACCGCCACAATGGCCAGCAGAGCCACTGTCAGACGCCGGGTTGCCGCTGCCTTACAACTTTCGAACCACGTCTTCATTGTCTTTTTCTCCTGTGATTTCATACCTGCAACTAATTATGTAGTTGCTTGTTGCAAAAATTTTTGCCCTAAATCGAGCTGGCCACCGGCACACTCACCACCCGTTGTTGAACCGCGCTCACAAACGTCACTCGCCACACTTGGACGCTCCACACCGGCGAATCGGAGCCTCCCCATTGTGTGGCTTCGACAAACACCAGCGTTTGGAACTGTGGCACGAGTTGTGGATCCGCACTCGCGCTTACCTGCACTACTTGCGCAGGCATCGGTTCGGCATTAAATCGAGCCGCGACTGCCGGTGCCGGAGCAGACTGGCGCCGGGCAACAGCATGCGTTCGTGCCGTCGAGGCACGAGTGGGAATGACCGCAACGCCCGTCATCGACCTTAGTTGCGACGGGAACTGCGACGGCAACGCCTGCGACCCGGTCTGCCCGTCCGCAGCCGTATAGACATGATCCACATTCGCCTGCATATCCTGGTCAAATGCGACGAACTGGGGTGCATGCGGAAACGCCGCCAGACAGAGCACGGAGAAAACGGCAACCATTGCCAGCGCCGGTTTCCACACCCGCGTGGCCGAGGGCCGGTTGGAGTCGAGAATCCGCGCCAGGCGCAGTGCAGCCTCGCTGGCTCGGTGTACCGCGGCCTGGGCCATCGACCATCGCTGATCGGCTGGCCCCTTCTCGGTCAGGCGATGCGCCAGGCTCTTTTCCAGCAGTGAGACCAGGCAAGTTGCGTACCCGCGCGGGTTGGAAGTTTGTGCCAGCACAGCGTCGTCGCAAGCCATTTCGCGTTCCACTGCGAGATGGCTCTCGATCCACCACACCGCGGGATGGAAGAAGAAGATAGCACGCACGATTTTCTGAATCAGATTGGTCCAGTCGTCGGCGCGGCGCAGATGCGCGAATTCATGCAGCAGGATGACGTTTAGATCCTCGGGCGATAGTTCGCGCAATGTCCAAGCGGGCAGAACGATGGTCCGCTTCCAGAAACCAAGGGCGGAGGGCACGCGCACTTCCTCCGAAGTGCCGACCCTGACTGCGCCGGAAGCACTGAGCCCTTCCAGCGTTCGCTGCACAATTGGGTCGAGATCCGCCGCAGCGACGGCCGTGCAGCTCCGCCGCAATTGCCGCAACTGCCAGAGCCCCGACGCCAAACGTGCCATGGCCACGCCCGCGCCCAGAGCCCAGGCGACAAAGACAAAAAGCGCCCAACTCCCCGGGATGGTAATCGCAGAGTGGAGGTGTCCCTGCGCCATCCCGAGGGCGGGCCACGTCCTTCCTTTGTCGGCGCCAACGTTGAATCCGCCCAGCAAAGGAAGCACAGCAACCATCAGCAATGCCACAAACCACACGGCAAAACGGGTTCCAGAACTTTGCTTTCGCAACACCCGCAGCAATATCCAGGCGAAGAATGCGATCAGCAATCCTTCGGGCAGCGCATTCAGAATGCGCCCGACCGAGAGCTGTGCGATTGTCTGAATCATCGTCTGCGTAGCGAGCCAGTTCATTTCGCGTCGCTCCGAGTAGCGTCTTTCTTAACCGTATCCGTTTGCACGAAGTCTTTCTGAACCAGCATCTCCCGCAGGTGAGTGATTTCCTCCGGGCCGATGCCCTGATCCTCGAGCAGGTTCAAAACCAGCTGTTCATGCGAGTCCTTGAAAAAACGGCTTACCAGATGCCGGATCTCCGACCGCGTTGCCTCTTGCTGCCCGACCAGCGGCGTATACACGTGCGCTCGCCCATCCTTAAGATGTTTCAGATAGCCTTTTCTCTCCAGAACGCGGATCGTCGTCAGCACCGAGTTGTAGGCCAATAGAGGCTTTTCCTTAATAGAATCAAGGACTTGCTGGACCGTACCCGAGCCCTTCCCCCAGAGCACGTGCATGATCCGAAGTTCGGCTTCAGTCAAAGTTTCCGATTGTCTCGGCGGCACCGGATTCTCCTCGAACTCTTAGACGCTTCGCGAAGCGAAAGGTAACTAATTGTTTAGTTGCAGGGAGGGGACAGGGGGTTGCCCCTGCGTCTTGCGAGGGCGAACTATAATCGATTTGACGGCCGATTCGAACATTCGACCAAGTCGCAACTTCACCACCGGTATCGGGGTTGTTCCCCCTGTTGATTGTTTTGCCGAACAGAAAGCGTACCCATGATTGCTGATCGGAGAGTAGTTCTCCTCGCCGCCGTTCTCACATCGATTGCATGGGGAACGTGCGACTTGTGGGGGCAGCAGGGCACCGAACAACCCTCCGTGCTGAACATTCAGCATTCCGTGACCACCTCGAAACTCGGCTTTCCGCAGTTTCTCTACATGTATCACCTGCTGGACGGTGTAAATTCCACCGCCGAAGCACGCGCTCTTACGGGCACAATTTCGCTTCAGAACTACAGTTCGAATTTCAGCGAAGTTCTGTGGTTACTGGCCTACTGGCAGGGCGAATGCCCAGTCGATGACCAGAGTCTGGCGGGGGCAAACTTTATTTGGAGCGACATTCTGAAAAACCCCTCGCAGTCAGTCTCCAATCTTCCGGTGAACCTTCATTTCCCCCATCCCTTGCCCATAACGGGGTGCATCGGTTTTGTTTTCGGCGGAGGGACGTTGGTGGCAGGCAAGGTTACGATGTCGGCCGACTTGGACCTGACGTACGAACCGTCGAACTCAGAGGCGAACACGGTGGTCGATCTTTCCGGCGAATATTGTTTTGGCCAAAACTGGGGCTGCGAAAATGCGACGACCGACGACAACAGAGGATTCGGAGTTCCGATCACCATGCCGGCCGGGCAGTTGGTGGAACTGTTCGGAGACATCTCCGACAGTACATTTGATGGGACCGACAACTTCGGGCCGCTTCCGACCGGCAAGTCGTGGGGCGCGGTCAACGATTTTTACCTGCTCCCCGGAGGCTGCGGACAGTTTGGGAACAACCTCAACCGCCAGGGCTTCCCGAAGCCATTGCCGCTTGCCACTCTCTACAGTTGGCTTCCGGACAACGCGCAGCACCTGGAGAGCGTGCCTCTGGAATATGAGATTCCGCCGGACGAAACCGGTCGGGCAAAGCTTCAGAAAAGGGTAGCGAGAATTTTCCCCGCTCCCGTAACCGTGAATGCCGGGGATTGCCTGGTAGTGATTTACGGCAGACAGGGTAACGGAGCGACCGACAACGAAACCCAGGTAAAAGCTGTATTGGCGCCGTAACCAGGGGGGCTGGCCGCCCCCGTAACTCAATAGACAACCTTGCCCGGCTTTTCTTCCCACTCCCGAAACGCCGCCAGCGCCTCCTGGCGCATCATCGGAATCATGGGAATCTTGCGCTTGGCGTGAGGCCGTGCGAATTCCGCGTAAATCGCGGAATCGTCGAATCCCGCTTGCGCGGCATCGCTGGCAAGACTGCCGTAGAAAACTCGCGCGATGCGCGCCCAGTAGATTGCGCCCAGGCACATCGGGCAAGGCTCGCACGAAGTATAGAGATCGCAGCCCTTGAGCTCGAACAATCCGAGTTTCTTGCACGCCTGGCGAATCGCAAGCACTTCGGCATGGGCTGTCGGGTCTTTGACCGCCGTGACCTGATTCGCGGCTTCCGCTACTACGTTGCCATCTTTCACGACGACCGCACCGAAGGGACCGCCGCGTCCCGAGCGGACATTCTCCAGCGAGAGCTGAATGGCGCGGACCATGAAAGCTTGGTCCGCGGGGCTAGGTTGTTTCGAACTCAATCGCCAACTCCTACTGCTGAATGGTCGTGTCCGCGTGGTCCGGCTTCTGCGTGGTTTGCGCCGGGCTGGGCAGTTGCGAACGATCCCAGCCTCCGCCCAGAGCCTCGACCAGCGCGACGGCGGAAGTCATCTCCTGCACCTGAAGACCGTTCAGCGTCTGCTGGTCGGCCAGGACCACAGTCTTCGCAATCAGCACGTCGAGATAGGGATCGATGCCGTCGTCGTACCTTCCCTGCTCGAGCTTGAGGTAGGTTTGCGCGCTCTCGACCGCCTGCTGCTCCTGTTGGACTTCTTTGGACAGGATGCGGACTTCGGCAAGACCATCTTCCACCTGCTGAAATCCGGCAAGCACCGTCTGCCGGTAGCTGGCAAGATCCGCGTTGTAGGTGGCCACGTATTGCTGCACGGTGGCGCGGCGCAGGCCGGCGTCGAAGACGGTTTCCGAGAGCGATGCACCCACAGACCAGAAGCGGCTCGGCCACGAGAGCCAGTGCGCGATCGACGAACTCTCAAAGCCGCCGGACGCGCTCAACGTAAGGTTGGGATAATAAGCCGCATAAGCGATGCCGATTTGTGCGTTGCCTTCGGCCATGGCGCGCTCGGCGGCGGCGATATCGGGCCGCCGCTCGAGCAATTCCGAGGGCACGCCCACCGGGATCGGAGGCGGAGCCGTCGTCATCGGCTTCACGGGAATGGAAAACTCGGAAGCCGCCTTGCCGACAAGCACGGCAATCGCGTGCTCATATTGCGCGCGCGCGATTCCGACGTTGGTGGCTCCGGCTTGCGCGCTCTGCAATGCGGTTTGGGCTTCGACCACGGAAATCTGGTCGTCGATGCCGTCGTCATAGAGCGATTTCGTCAGGTCGTAAGCTTTCTGGTCTGCTGCCACCGTGTCGTCGTAGATCTTTTGCAGCATGTCCTGCCCGCGGATCTCGAAAAAATATTCCGCCAGACTGGCTTGCTCGGTGAGCCGTTCATTCTCCAAATCGGCAGCGCTGACTTGAGCGGCGGATTGGGCTGCGCGCACCGTATTGCGCACCTTGCCCCAAAGGTCGGGCTCCCAGGACGCCTCAGCCGGTAACGAATAGAGCGAGCTTTGCAGTTGGGGAGTGGAGCCGCTTCCTGTGTTCTGGGCCAAGTTTGCCGAGGTCCGCGAGTGGGTGATGGAGGGCGCAGCCGTCAGCGTCGGAAAGTATTGCGAGCGTGCCTCGCGCACAATGGCGCGCGCTTCCATGAAGTTCTCAAAATACTGTTTGATGTTCTGGTTGTTGATATCCAGCTGTTCTTCGAGAGCGTTCAGCTCGGGATCGTTGAAGATCTCCCACCACTTGCCGCGCAGTTTGGCATCGGCAGGTTGAGCGACCGTCCAGCCTTCGTTTGCGTTCAACTGCGTGGGCGCTTCTTTGTAGACGGCTGCGGGCGCCTGGGCTGACGGCGCTTGCGCTGACGGCGGATGATATTTCGGCCCGACCACGCAGCCCGATAGCATCAACGACAGCCCAGCCGCAGCCAGCGCAGCCGAGAAACCTAACTTTTTTCGCTGGAGGATGATCATAATTTTCTGCCTAACTAACATCGTCTCAGTCCGTTTCAACCGCGCTAGCCGGCCTCCGGAGCCGGAGCTCCGAGCTCGCCATGCTTTCTGTTCTTCACGCGAAGCCGCGCGCGATCCAGGAACAGATAAACCACCGGCGTTGTATAGAGCGTGAGCACCTGGCTCAGGATCAAACCACCGACGATGGTGATCCCCAGCGGCCGGCGCAACTCCGAACCGGTGCCGGTGCCAAAGGCCAGCGGCAACGCTCCGAACAATGCGGCCATCGTCGTCATCAAAATCGGACGGAAGCGCAACATGCAAGCTTCAAAGATGGCGTCACGCGTGCTCTTCCCTTCCTGGCGTTCGGCGACCAGCGCAAAGTCGATCATCATGATGGCGTTCTTCTTCACAATGCCGATCAACAACACAATCCCGATGATGGAAATCACATTCAAGTCGATCTTGAACAGCATCAGCGCCAGCATCGCGCCCACGCTGGCCGACGGGATCGTCGAGATAATGGTCAGCGGATGCACCAGGCTCTCGTAGAGCACACCCAGCACGATATAGACGGCTAATAACGCGATCGCGATCAGCGCCTTCTCGCTGTTCAGCGATTGCTGGTACGCCAGAAGTGTACCGGCAAAGAAACCTCGAATGGTCGAGGGTGTCCCCAGTTTCTGCTGCATGACCGCGACGCGCTGCGTGGCGTCGCTCAAGGAAACTCCCGGAGCCAGATTGAACGACACCGTCACCGACGGAAACAGGCCGGTGTGGTTGACGGACAGCGGCGTGGTGCTGGAGGCGGAGGTTGCGATGGCGCTGAGCGGCACGTTGCCGTGGCTCGACGTGCGCAGATAAATGTCTTTCAAGCCCTGCGGCGTCTGCCAATATTGCGGAGCCACCTCCAGCACCACGTAATACTGATTCAGTTGGGTGTAAATAATTGAGACTTGGGATTGGCCGAAGGCTTGGTAAAGCGAGGAGTCGAGCGACTGCGCCGTAAACCCCAACTTGGCGGCGGTCATTCGGTCATAGGTCACGAACTCCGAGAGTCCGCTGTTCTGCTGGTCCGAGTTGACGTCCTGCAGGCCGGGGAGTTTCTTCATCTCGGTCAGCAGGATGGGACCCCACTTCGACAGATCCTGCACGTTGTCGCACTGGATGGTGTACTGGTACAGCGCATTGCTACCTCGACCCCCTATACGGAGATCCTGAGCCGCCTGCAAGAACGCGGAGGCCACGGGTAACTTATTCATTTTTGGACGCAGCCGGTTAATGATGTCGGCGGCGCCGGACTTTGGCGGGCGCTGGGCCAAAGGCTTGAGGGCGATGTAGATGAAGCCGGAATTGATGGTACCGCCGCCGCCGGTGAAGGCAATCACATTGGCGACCGCGGGATCGCTTTTTATGACCCCAACCAGCTGTTTGATCGAGTCGTCCATCACCGGAAACGATGCATCCTGCGGCCCCTGCAGCCCTCCGACCAATGCCCCCGTATCCTGCTGCGGGAAGAATCCCTTGGGAATGGTCCAGATGATCGCAACATTCAACGCGACCGTGAGGATTAACAGCGCCAGCGTCAACCCCGAGTTGTCGAGCACCCAAATCAAGCTGCGGCGATAGCTCTCCAGTATCCACGCGAAAACCTTCTCGCTCCCGCGGTACATTCTGCCGTGCTTTTCTTCCTTCGCCTCCTTGAGCAGATACGCGCACATGGTGGGCGTGGTGGTCAACGAGACCACCATCGACACCAGGATGGCGGTTGAAAGCGTGACCGCAAACTCGCGGAACAGGCGCCCCACGATGCCGCCCATCATCAGAATGGGAATGAAGACCGCGATCAGCGACATGCTGATGGAAAACACGGTGAAGCCTATCTCCTGCGCGCCCTTCAGCGCCGCCGCGAAGGGCTTCATCCCCAGTTCCAGGTGGCGCGAAATGTTCTCCATCACCACGATGGCGTCATCCACCACGAACCCGGTCGAAATCGTGAGGGCCATCAACGAAAGGTTGTCGAGGCTATAGCCGAGCAGATACATCACAGCGAACGTGCCGATCAGCGAAACGGGAACGGCAACGCTCGGAATCAGCGTGGCGCGCGGATTCCGCAGAAAGATGAACACCACCAGAATGACCAAAGCGACCGAGATCATCAATGAGCGCTCAACGTCGCTCACCGAAGCTCGAATGGTGGTGGTGCGGTCCAGAACGATAGTGGTATCGATACCCTGAGGAATCGAAGCCTTCAGATATGGCAACTCACTGCGTATGTTATCGACGGTCTGGATGATATTCGCGCCCGGCTGGCGGAAGATGATCATCATGACCGCGGGGATGCCATTCAGAAACCCGGCGGAGCGTATGTTTGATACCGCATCGGTGACGTTGGCTACGTCCGCGAGCCGCACCGCTCCTCCGTTGTGATAACCGACGACGATCGGTTTGTAGTCGTCGGCGATCGAGATCTGGTCGTTGGCAACGATGTCGGCGGTCACGAAACCGTCGGAGATCTGCCCTTTGGCCAAGTCGGCATTCTGCGTGCTCAACACCGATTGCACGTTGGCTATGGTCAGACCGTAGTTATTGAGCTGAGTGGGATTGACATCGACTCGCACCGAAGGCAGCGAACTGCCGCCCACCGTCACCTGGCCGACGCCATTGATCTGCGAAAGCTTCTGCGACATCACCGTCGAAGCTTCGTCATACAGCTTGCCCGTGTCGTATTTTTTGGAGGTCAGGCCGATGATCATGATCGGCGAGTCGGCGGGATTTACTTTCCGATAGGTGGGATTGCCGGGCAGATTTGCCGGCAGATAGGTTCGGGCTGCGCTGATGGCCGCTTCGACGTCGCGCGCCGCTCCGTCGATATTGCGGCTCAGGTCAAACTGAATTGTGATCGAGGTGGTGCCGAGCGAACTGGCGGAAGTCATTTCCGTAACTCCCGCAATGTGTCCAAACTGGCGCTCCAGCGGAGTGGCGACTGAAGATGCCATGATCTGGGCGCTCGCTCCCGGCAGCCCCGCACCCACGGAAATGGTTGGGAAGTCAACCTGGGGCAAAGGGGAAACTGGCAACACTGTAAACGCGATTGCCCCGGCAAGCGCGATGGCGAGAGTCAGCAACGTCGTCGCCACCGGCCGCCGGATGAAAAGTGCGGAAGGGTTCATGACGGCTCCGCGGGTTGCGCTGGGCCAACTGAAGTGCCGCCTGAGGTTTCATCGGGGTGCGAGTGCGACCGGAAGCGCGAGAATCTTTGCCCCAGTCCGTCAAAGAAAATGTAGATCACCGGCGTGGTGTAGAGCGTCAGCGCCTGGCTCAACAAAAGCCCGCCGACCATTGCAATTCCCAGAGGACGTCGAATCTCCGAACCGATGCCGGTTCCAACCGCCAATGGAATTCCGGCAAGCAAGGCGGCCATGGTGGTCATCATGATCGGGCGGAAGCGCAGCAAACAGGCTTCATAGATCGCATCGGTCGCGTTCTTGCCGTGCTCCCGCTCGCCTTCGAGCGCAAAGTCCACCATCATGATTCCATTTTTCTTCACAATTCCAATCAGCAGGATGATGCCGATAATCGCCACCACGCTCAAATCCTGCCGGAACAGCATCAGCGCCAGCAGCGCGCCCACTCCGGCGGAGGGTAGGGTCGAAAGAATCGTGACCGGGTGGATGAAGCTTTCATAAAGCACGCCCAGCACGATGTACACCGTCACCAGCGCAGCCAGAATCAGCAGGGCCTCGTTCGACAGCGAATTTTTGAACGATGCCGCCGTGCCCTGAAAATCTGCCTGCAAGCTCGGCGGCATGTGCATATCCTTCTGCACCTTGTCGATGGCAGTAATCGCGCTGCCCAGGGCGGCGTTGGACGCCAGGTTGAACGAGATCGTCACCGCCGGGAACTGCCCCTGGTGGTTGATGGAGAGCGCCTCGGATGTGCGCTGGAAATGCGAAAATGCGCTTAGCGGGACAGCATTGCTCATCGCCGAACTGCTGGTGGTATTCGCGGAAGAACTTGTTCCCGATCCCGTCGAACTGCTGCTCGGCGACAACGCGTTCGAAGGAGCGGTGAGCGCTCCCGAAGAAGGCGTGTAGAGCACCGGAGCCGTGGTTGCGTTCGATCCGGCAGCGGAAGATCCGGTGGCGGAAAACGAAGTAGACGCTCCCGGCCCCGAGGTTCCCGACGATGCGTTGGCTTGAATATAGAGGCGTTGCAGCGTGTTCGGATCCACCTGAAACCCTGGATCGGCTTCCAGAATCACGTGGTACTGGTTGAGCTGCGTGTACATCGTATTGATCTGGCGCTGTCCGAAAGCGTCATACAAGGTGTTGTCGATGGTGGAAGGAGCGATACCCAGCCGCGACGCGGTGGCGCGATCGATGATCAGCGAAACCGCCAGTCCGCCGGTCTGCTGATCGGTCGCCACATCTTCCAACTCCGGCAACGCTTTCAGTTTCGCGACAAAACGATTGGTCCAGTCATTGAGTTCGTTGGCATCCGGATCTTCGAGCGTGTACTGGTATTGCGTGCGGCTCACGCGGTCGTCGACCGTGATGTTCTGCACGGGCTGCATGTAGAGCGCGATGCCATCCACTTTTTGCAGCTTCGACTGCAGCCGTCGGATCACATCCGAAGCGCTGGTGTGACTGCGGTCGGCCAGCGCCTTCAGGTTGATCGACATGCGGCCGCTGTTGAGCGTGGTGTTGGTGCCATCGGCTCCGATGAATGAAGAAAGACTTTCAACCGCTGGGTCCTTGAGGATGACCTTGGCGAGTTCCTGCTGTTTCTGCGCCATGGCTTGAAACGAAATGGTTTCGGGAGCCTGCGAAATCGCCTGAATGACTCCGGTATCCTGCACCGGGAAAAATCCCTTAGGAATCACAATGTAAAGAATGATGGTGAGCACCAGGGTTCCGACCGCCACCAGCAGGGTGATGGTTTGATAGCGCAACACGGTCTTCAGGGTTCGACCGTAGAAAGCGATCATGCGTTCAAAAACAGTCTCGGACCACCGGTAAATGCGCCCCTGTTGTTCCTTGGGCTCGTGCCGCAAAATGCGTGCCGACATCATGGGAGTCAGCGTCAGCGATACCACCGCCGAGATGATGATGGTGACCGCCAGAGTGACGGCAAATTCGCGGAAGAGCCGCCCCACCACGTCGCCCATGAACAGAAGCGGGATGAGCACGGCGATCAGCGAAACGGTCAGCGAAATAATGGTGAAGCCGATCTGCTCCGCGCCCTTCAGCGCCGCGTCCATCGGCCGTTCCCCTTCTTCGATGTAGCGCGAGATGTTTTCAATCATCACGATGGCATCGTCCACCACGAAGCCGGTCGAGATGGTGAGCGCCATCAGCGAGAGGTTATCCAGGCTGTAGCCGAGCGCGTACATGGCCGCGAAGGTTCCCACCAGCGACAGCGGCACCGCAACGCTTGGAATGATGGTGGCGTAGAGACTTCGCAAGAATAAAAAGATCACCATTACGACCAGAGCGATGGTCAGCATCAGCTCGAACTCAACGTCATCCACCGATGCCTGAATCGCGGTCGTCAGATCGGTGAGCGTGGTCACCTTCACCGATGCCGGCAGGTTGGTTTCAAGCTGCGGCAGCAGCTTCTTAATGGCCTTGACTACGCTGATGGTATTGGCGCCGGGCTGGCGCTGGATGTTGAGAATGACGGCGGGCGTCTGATCCATCCATGCCGCCTGCTTGTTGTTCTCGACGTCATCGACAATCTCGGCGACATCCGTGAGCATGACCGGCGCGTTGTTACGATAGGCAACCACCACGCTGCGATAATCGGCGCTGCTGACGAGTTGGTCGTTCGAGTCGATCTGGTAATCCTGCCGCGGCCCGTCGAAGTTGCCCTTGGCGGCATTCACGCTGGCCTGAATCAGCGCGGTCCGAAGATCCTCGAGATTGATGCCATACGAAGACAGCGCCACCGGGTTGGCACGAATGCGCACCGCCGGCTTCTGCCCGCCGCTGATGCTCACCAGCCCGACTCCATTGAGCTGCGATAGTTTTGGAGCCAGCCGCGTATCCACCAAATCTTCCACTTGCGGCAACGGCACGGAATCGGAAGTGATGGCCAGCGTCAGCACCGGCGCGTCGGCGGGATTCGTCTTGCTGTAAACCGGGGGCGCCGGCAGATTCGCGGGCAAATAACTTTGTGCCGCATTGATCGCCGACTGCACCTCTTCCTCGGCAACGTCGATGTTGAGGTTCAGGGTGAACTGCAGCACAATGACCGAAGTGCCTCCCGAGCTGGTGGAGGTCATCTGGCTGAGCCCCTGCAACTGGCCGAACTGCCGCTCCAGCGGCGCCGTCACCGTGGTCGCCATCACAACCGGACTGGCGCCCGGATAGAAGGTAACGACCTGGATCGTCGGATAATCGACCTCGGGCAGCGCCGAGACCGGCAATTGCGTATAGGCGACGATGCCAACCAGCAGAATCGCCGCCATGAGCAGCGAGGTCGCGACCGGCCGCATGATGAATGGTCGCGACGGACTCACTGGACTGGGCCCTCGCTTGTCGTCGCGGGCTGCGGCTGCTTGGTAACCACGACCGGCGAATTGTTCTGCAGCTTTTCAAAGCTGCTGCTGGCAATCACGTCTCCCGGATTGATGCCTTCGACCGCCGTGTTGCCGCCATCCGCCACTCCAAGCTTGATGTTGCGGATCTGCGCTTTGTTATTTTGGATCAGGTAAACAAACGCCGTCTGGCCGTTATGCTGAATCGTCGAAGTCGGAATTAACGTGACTCCTTCAAGCGTCTTCACAAGCAGTTTCGTATTTACAAACTGGTTGGGGAACAGAGCGTCGTCTTTGTTATCGAAGCTCGCCCGCATTTTGACCGTGCCGGTGGTGGTATCGATCTGATTGTCGAACGTCAGCAGCTTTCCGCTGGCGATCTTGGTCTGCTGCGTTCGATCGAAAGCTTCCACTGTCAGCTTTTTCTTGAGCCGGGTCTGCGCCTGCACCTGCGCCAGGCTGTCTTCCGCGATGGTAAAGATCACAGTAATCGGCTGCACCTCGGTGATCACCACCAGCGGGTTGGTCCCATTCGCCTGCACGACGTTTCCGGGATCCACCAACCGCAGCCCCACCCGGCCGGTGATCGGCGCCGTGATATGGCAGAAGGCGACTTGCACCTTGTCGTACTGCACGATGCCTTCATCGAGCTTGACCGTTCCCTGGTCCTGCAGCACGATCTTTTCCTGATCGTCGAGCGTCTGCTTGGGAATCCCGTTTTTCGCCCACGCATCGCGGTAGCGTTGCAGGTCCATCTTTGCCTGTTCCAGGACGTAGGTGTCGCGTTCAAGCGTCCCCTCGGCCTGCATGAGTTGCGCCTCGAAGGGCCGCGCATCGATGTCGATTAACGCCTGGCCCTTGCGGACCAACTGGCCTTCCGTGTAGTGGACCTGGCTCACCAATCCTGTGACTTCACTGGTAATCGAGTCGGTATAAATCGGAGTGACCGTGCCAATCGCATCCAGGTACACGCCGATGTTTCCCTTCTGCGCGGTTGCGGTCGTAAGGGTGACGGAACCGCCGAGAGCGCGCCGCGACGGAGCGGCGCTTTGGCTGTCGCCGTGATGACGCAACACCAGCCAAAAAATAATCCCGAACACCAGCAAGACCGCGATCCACATGAACGGCCGTTGCCACTTGGACTTGTGCGAATCGCCCGCCGACGGTAGCTGGTGCGAGCGATCGATGTGCGCATCGGGAGGTTTGTTTTCCATCCGTTCTTCTGGCATCGGTTGTTGTAGCTTTCTAGCCTGCCTGCAAGGCGTTTTGGTAAAAGCGGTTCGACTTCCGAACTCCCTGAACCTTAATAGTCTAGCGCGACATGGCTTCCCATGGGGGCTCCGCCGAGCGGACCTCCGATCGGAACATTTAATCGGAACATCTTTTTGCGTCGCACACGGTAAAGATTCCGTAACGGAAGGTAAATGTTCGTAAGCAGCCCGTGAACACCAGCGCCTCCCGACAAGAATTGTGCAAACAGATGACAGAGCGTTGACAACCTGCCGCTACCGCGGAACTAGCATTCGATTGCCTGGCAGGAGCGGGAAATCGTCGTTCGAGAACCTTTCCTCGGCGACCCACCCCGCTCACCGCTCGGCCCCACACAATCCTTAAGGAGGATTCTGTCATGCAACGTCGCAAGATTGCTTTCACAATTTGCCTCGGACTCGCAGCCCTGCTGGTTTCGAGCGCAGCCCAGGCGCAGTATCAACTCACAAATCTGGATTCCAATCAGGCAAAAACGGCCAAGTTTATGGACCCGCTGCAAGTGAACGGTTGGGGAATCGCTCGCAGCCCAGGCGGAGCCTGGTGGGTCAGCGATCAAGGCTCAGGCTGGTCAACGCTCTACAATGGCGCGGGAGCGAAGCAGGGCCTGATCGTTTCGGTTCCTTCGTTCAACGGCGCAGGCCCCGGTCAGCCGACTGGAATCGTCTTCAACGGAACGGGAGAATTTCCGGTGCAGGGATGGTCCTCGTTCTTCATCTTCGCGACCTTGGATGGCACCATCAGCGGATGGGCGCCGCAGTCCAATCCCAACGCCTCGATCATCGCGGTGAATAACTGGGCCGCCGGCGCAAGCTACACCGCTCTCGCCATTACCAACCGCCCTTCGGGAAATCTTCTGTATGCCGCCAACCTTCCCAACAACGTAGTCGAGGTCTACGACGCGAACTTCAACCTCGTCAATACGTTTACCGACCCCACGCTGGGGCCGACTTATGGGCCATTCGGCATCGCGGATATCAACGGATTGGTCTATGTAACCTTCGCGCTCATAGACCTTGCCCCGAGCGGCCAAATCGATGTCTTCCAGGAGGACGGGACATTCGTAAAAGTGCTGGCGAAGGGCGAGCCCTTGAACCAGCCTTACAGCCTCGCCGTGGCGCCCAGTAATTTTGGACCGCTGAGCAATACTCTTCTGGTCGGCCCCAACCTGAACCATCCGGCCCCGATCAGCGGCTTTAATCTCGCCACCGGCCAGTTCGTGGGCACCATCAAAGACACCAACGGCAAGGATATCGCCATCGACCAACTCTGGGGGATTGGGTTCGGCGGGGGAAATGCCAACAGTGGACGCACCAACCAACTCTTCTTCGCCTCCGGTCCCTATAACAATCTGGCAGGTACGTTCGGTGTGATCGATTTGAAGTAGCCCGAACCAACCTGGGGGAGGGCCACTTCTCGCGCTTTTCGAGAAGTGGCCCTCCCAACACCCCCGCGTGGGACTCAGACCTGCTTGGACTCAAATGAGAAAACTGTCCACCACTTGCCATCTTTCTCAACGCGAACAGGTCGGATGGCCTCACCCGTCAGTGTCGAGATGGAGTGTGCCCAAAAGTCGCGTGCCGCAATATTCGATTCCATGACACGAACTTCCCACATCCCCGGGAATCGCCTCCACACCTCGTGGGCGACTTGTGTTCCGATTCCACATCTCCGGTATCCACGAAGAACAAAGAACTCTGCCACATCCCAGACCGTCTCATCGCCAGAAACTTCCGACCCTCTCTTTACGAGAGTCAAGCCTGCTAATTTGCCATCTACCCAGAAAAGAAACGGGTGTCGGCCAGGTTCACTCCAATAAAGCGGAAGGCAGGTGTAGCCGAACCTGCCGTCAGCCCCCGGTTCCAAATCGAGGAACTCGCTGAAGTCGTGTGCATACAACTCCAGCAGATTGGCCAGGATCGGCTCTTGCTCCGGTCGGGCAGGGATGACCTCGATATGCGCGGATAGCTTCTCGGCGCGTTCTATCACAGCGACATGGGCTCGTCGAAAACCGTTCCGGGACGATTGTAGCGGGTCGCCAGGTCTCGCGCTTTTGGAGACCTGGGATTCCACCCCCACATCAAGCATGGATTTCGTTCGTCGCGCCTAAGAGGTTACGCCGCGGGGAATCCCAAGGCCACTGAGCGCTATGGAGATTTTGCGCCAACTGAGACGATTCCCTAAACCTTGGAGCTTCGGGGACGGAGTAATGCGAATTCAAAAGTTCCAATTCCGAGTTTGGATTTCGCGACAGATAACTGTACTGTTAGTCTCCCGGGCTCCGGTTCGCGCGCGTAGGGTCTCGATCAGCCGCACCAGATCTGCTTGATCCTTGCAGGCAACTCTGAGGCGCACATCAAATGATCCAGTCAGAATTGCCATACTGACTACTCCCTGCAACTTCATCACGGCGGCCTCAAAGCTCTGTGCAGTTGTACCAGGCTGGAGCCTAACGTCAATGTAGGCCTCCACCGAAAGTCCGAGCAGGACAGGATCTAGGAAAGCGTGAACCCCTCGAATGACCCCAAGCGACCGAAGCCGCCGAATTCGTTCGGCCGTAGCGTTTGGGCTGAGGTAAACAATACGACTCAGATCTCGGAAGCTCACCCGACCGTCCGCGCATAGCTCACGGAGAATTTTTCGGTCGATGTCGTCCATTGCAGCGTTTTTCTCGGTGGGTTTGTTCTTTCGAGGCATCGCACCGCACAAATCACTGAATTTAGCTTCCTAATCCAAACTGTTCTTCTCACTCTCTCGTCTGGACAGCTATATTTGCAGTATAAGCTAGGAGGTCACATGACTAAACTCTGCACTTTGACCCTTACGCTGTTCTTAGCGCCGGCGTGCTTAGCGCAGGCTGCGCGCCCCACTGTGGTTACACCGCAACAAGCAGACGACATCGTGGACCATCTCATAAGCAGCCTAGCGGATTACGTGTTCCCAGAAGTCGCGGAAAAATTGCAGAGCCAGATACGAACGCGTCGATCCGAGTATCGAGCCATAAGTGACCCGAATGCTCTTGCCGCGAAACTGACCGAAGACTTGCGGGCCGTGGGGCACGATCATCACCTTGCGGTCAAAGTTGGCGAGGAACTCGCTGAGTTTAAAGCGCCCACTCCGGCGGAGGAAGGGCACTCGCACGCCTTCGATCTCGCGAACGGACACGGTATCCGAAGCGCCCGTCGCTTGCCCGGTAACATTGGCTATCTTGATCTGGCCTACTTCTCGCCCGATTCAGATGCCGGAGCAGCGTTCGCAGCCGCCATGCAAATGGTGAGCGGCACCGACGCCCTCATTGTGGATCTGCGCCGCAACGGTGGAGGGGACGGCGATGCGGTTACGGCTTTACTAAGCTACTTTTTTGACGACCCGATTCAGCTAACCTCCAAGGTCGAACGCAGGAATGGCCAATCCTTTGAACGGCAAAAGTGGACTATGCCCTACGTAGCGGGACCGCGCTACCCCGACAATCCCATATTTCTCCTGAGCAGCACTCATACTCATTCTGCCGCCGAGCAATGTGCTTATGATCTTAAGAATACGAACCGCGCCACTATCGTTGGTGAGCACACCGCGGGAGATGCAAACGGAAGCTCGGGTGAGATCGCGTTAGGCTACCATTTCTCTGTCTTCATCCCGGATAGTCAGCCGAGAAGTCCAATAACGCACAGCAACTGGCAGGGAACAGGAGTGGAACCGGACATTCCTACAACTGCACCTGACGCGCTGGTTACGGCTTACAAGTTGGCCCTCCAGAAGTCTAAGCCGAGCCTGGAGTCAGAGGCGCTAACTAAAGAGCGACAGCTAGCCCTGCAAGATCCGCAGGCCGCTCTTTCTGAGGAGATCGCTGGATTCCAGAAGAATTAGCGCCCACAATCCCCCTCGAAGTCATCGTTTCTTGCGGATAGTGATTTCGGTTTGGAATTGCGGCAAGGGAAAGTTAACTGTTGAGAACAGCGACAGCACTCACTGAGAATCCCAGGCGAGCCGATTTTCCCCTTGGGGCGAATCCACACCATCGCGGGCCCGCGACTGTAGCGCGGACACTCTTGTCCGCGTGTCCGCAATCACCGCACTTAGCTCCCCTTGTGATCCAAATCCTTGACACCCTCTCTTATAATAAAAGTATCAACACAATTAATCTCAACCGCGCGGCCCTCCGGCCACTAAGTCGAGGTCCGCAACCAGAATGTGGGGAATGAACTAACTCATTAGGAATCAAGATTTTACCTATAACTCTTTTCCGCTCAAGATTTTGGCGGGAGTTTCTCGCTAAAGTCTTGATTCCAATAGACCGAGGGGGGAGGGGGTGGGGGGGGTACCCGAACGCTGACAGAAGTTGGAAAAGCCAAGGAGTGCTCATAACTCATTAAGAAATAAAGACTTTACGAGTAACCCGTTTAAACTCAAAGACCTGGCGCGACTCACCTCCAAGTCTTTGATTCCAATAGACCGGGGAGTAGGGGGAGTTAGACGACCGAGCGCATGTCACGCCACTAGCGTTGCGGCTGATAGGCAGGATCGTTCGGCGTGGAATCGTCATAGTCGCGTCCATATTTGTTCTTGTGCGCCATATGCGGACCATTCGTCTCCGGCACTCGAATCACTCCGAGAGAGGAAGCATTCTCGCCGATCGTGACTTCGCGAGTCAGGGGCTGCGTGTTCTCCGGACCCATGCTCTCGCTCCACACGTGCAGAATGTAGCGACCGTATGGAACGCCCGTCAGGTTCAGTTGCCCGTCTCGGTTGGCGATGGCAAACAGCGGCGTCGCCAGCGTGATGACCACAGCACTCATCTCGGGATGAATGTTGCAGAAAATGTAGCTGATGCCGGGCCGGTCGAAGCGCACCATCCGCGAAGTGCCCGCTTCATAAAGACCCAGATCAAAGCGCTTGCCTTCAAACAGCGAAAAAACGTTGTGAAAAAAAGGATCGCGATTGGGAAACTCCACCAGCGACCCAGCCGGAACGACCAGGATGTGCGGCTCGAAACTCTTGTTTTTCTGCACCAGTCGCAGGTTTGGCAGCGGAATCGCTGCTGGGTTAATGGATGAACTTGGCGTCCCTGCCGCTTCGCCGGCCGATCCCGTCATTGGCGCGGCGATTGGCGTCAGCCACACCACCGTGCCGGGAATGGCCGCATGCCGCGTGTTGCCTGCAACCTCGACGCGGCCATGTACCGACGCGGTCGGCACTGGCGGCGTTGCTGACGCTTGTGTCGCGGCCGTTTGCGCATGCAGCCCAAGCGCGCCAGCGTACACCATCGCGAACGCGAGTACGAATTTTCTATGGCTCGTCATCGAAACAATCGTCGCTTCGCCCGTCCCCAATCGCTCAAAAAAGTACTCCCATCATCAGATTCAGATGACCAGCACTGTTCGCTGGGCCAGTCAGCGAATCCGTTGTCAGGTGTCGATATTCTGCGGAAAACAGCAGGTCCGATCGCGGACGATAGATCATGTTCACAAAACTACCCTGATTTCTCGCCAGCGAAGCATTCGCGCCGCTGTATATATAAGGATAGGAGAAATACTCCAGATCGGAGGCATAGGGATTATCCAGCCCAAATGCCGCGTTGAATTCCCATTTGTTCTTGGGCCGATATTTGAGCTGTGCCCAGCCGCCAACCGAATTCAATCCTCGCACTTCCGTACCCGGCGAATTCGCAGGCCCGGAAAATAACGCGGATTGTCCGAATGCGCCGTAGAGCCCACCCAATCCCTTGCCGCGATAGAGCTTTCCACTCAAGGAAAACTGACTGCTCAACGGCAACTCAATGTCGGTCATTGCGGCCCAGGCATCGACATTCTGTCCATAACCATAATCCTGCCGGTTGTAGTATCCTCCGACGCCCAACCGCAACGGTTGTCCGTCCACGCCATGCGTCCATGCGATTCGCGCGGCATACGCTGGTTGCCGCGATTCCTCCCCCGGACCAGCCAGCCGTGAATAACCTGAGTACGGCGCTTCGCCGGTTAATGGATCTAGAATTCCTCCCTGCAATAGCAGACTCGATTGTTCACCCAATCCCACTCTGTGCTCCACCCGTATCTGCGGAACCCAAGCCCACAGGTTTCCCGCGCCAGAGAGAGCCGGGATCGCCAGCGAAGCAAACGACGTTGGCGAAGTTGGCGAGAAGAAGATCGCATCCTGCCCGACAACAACCGAAGTGTCTGTCCAGTCCATCCGCATCGTGGCCGTTCGCAACCGCATCAACCCCGAGTCGACTCCGTTCGGAACGGAAGGAAATCCGCCGGCGAGGTCGAGCTGCAAATCCGCCCTCGTCTTCGCGCCCGCGACGGTTGGCCCGAAAGCCTCAAACCCGAGTTCGGACTGTCGCAGGGTCGCGCCGAAGCTCCCCCCGGAATCGCCCGCCGGCCGCGCATACGCATACATGGGGAAATCGATGTTATCCACCACACCTTGATTGCTGAACAGGTTCATCAAGACGATGCCCGACACGCGTAACCGGTACTTCGACGCACTCTCGACTTTGGTCTGATACTGATCGTCGACCTTTCCGCTCAGCAACTGGTATTCCTCTTCCAAAGTGGCCGCGCGCTCACCGGACTTCCGATCTTCAGGCTGCAATCCCGGCTGCTGATCTTGCGGAGGGTTGTTTGGCAGCACGTTCGACAAAGTGGTTGCCGAGCTTGCCACCGCGTTCCTCAAGACGGCGTCTCGCGGCGCTGCGCCAGAGCGTACTTCATCGAGTGCCCGCCGCAGTTCGGAGGTTTCGGCGCGGGACTGCTGCCAGTCAGAACGCATTCCGTCAACCGCGGCCCGTAACTCGCGAACTTGCTCCCGAAGCTGGCGAATGGATTCGTCGACTAGATCGGCCGACTGTGGTGACAGGGAATTCTGCTCGGAGCGGTTTACCGATTGCTGTGCAATGCCGGATGTGGTCCATAACAGCACGCACGTCAGCACACCCCACCGGAACCATTCGAACCAATGCTTATCACTCATCTCGCCCTCCGCCATTGTTCGCACTTCTCTTCCCTAGCCAGTGTGCCGCACTGCCAGACTATTCTCCGTTGCTGGATTCAGCGGGATCTTCACACGAAATGTCGTTCCCTTCGCCGACGTTTGCTCGACGATAACGTCGCCGCCGTGATCCTGCAGAATCTTCTGCACCACGGTCAATCCCATGCCGGTTCCATTTTCTTTGCCATGACTCACAAAAGGCTCGAACAAGTGGTCGCGCACAGCGTCGGCAATTCCGGGGCCGTTATCTTCGATGCGAATTTCCAGACTTTCTCCCTGACGGCGCAACCCAATCTCGATCTTCCCGGCTTCCGCCGGGACGGCTTCGCACGCGTTTAGCAACAAGTTCAGCAACGCGCGCTCCAGCTTTTTGAAATCGAACCAGCCTTCGGTCGAGCCTTCCGCGGAAATGTGAATCCGTATGGGTTGGAATTCGGGATGCGCCTTGACCCCCTGCACGGCGCGATCGACCGCCGAGCGCACGTCGCCATAGCTCGGACGCACGGACTCTCGCGTGCGCGAAAATTCCAGCAGCGACTCAAGCAGATCGGTCATCTGGTTGACCGCAATCCGTATCTCGGCGTAAAGATCTTCGCGCTGCCTTGGCGTCAGGTTGCTTTCGCAAAGAAATTCCGCGTTGGCTACGACCGCAGCCAGCGAATGGCGCAAATCGTGCGAGATCGAACTCGCCATCCGCCCGATCGTCGCCAGCCGTTCGGCATCCAGGAGTTCGCGCTGCGTTCTCTGGAGGTTCTTTCGCATGCGGTCGAAGGTTCCGGTCACTTCCGCAACTTCGTCGCTCCCACGGACGTGCAGCGGGTACGCATAATCTCCCTGATCCAGCGCGCGGACTCCCGCTACCAGATTCCCGAGCGGACGCGTAAAGGTGTGGGAGATCAGGGAGACCAGCAGACTCCCGGCCAGCACCGCCGCCAGTCCTAGCGCCAGCAGGAGCTCGTTCAGGTTTCTGAGGAATGCGGTTGCCTGATCGAAAGACTTCAACACCCACAAATTCAGCGCCGGGGCGCCCGGCATCGGCAAATCCACGGACGTCGCCAAGAAGCGTTCCTCGCCCAACCGTATCTGATCCCCTTGGGGCGGTCCGCCTGCGGCTGTTCTGGGCGGTACTCGGAGCAGCTCCGTTTCCTGGGCAGGCTTCAGCGTGCTGCGCACAATCACATCGCCATAACGAAAAGCAACTTCGCTCGCGGCCACGCGGCTCAAGTCTCGCGCAACATGGTCGTCAATTTCGTAACCGAGCAGCAGATATCCCAGAACCTGTTGTCCACTGGCGGGGCCAAAATAAATGTCCTGGAGGAAAACTTCGTAAAGATGGCCTTGCACGTACCACCAGTGACGCGGCCCTTCGCGCGAGGCCACGTTCTGAACGAATGCGGGGAAAAAATTCTGCCCCTCGCCAACCGTAACCTCCTGCGAGGTGGCTTGCAGCGCCATGACCTTGCCCGAGGCATCGGCCAGTAGCAGCAAGTCGCTGCCCGCGAGGCGCCACAAGTCCCGCGAAGCGTCCTGGATAGTCCCGGGATCGTGAGTGGTCATGAGCGCGCGCACGATCGGCAGGTCGGCGAGCAGTGCCGCCGAGCGCTCCAGCGTGACTTCCCTTTGCTGTTGAAAACTGCGGAATGCGGAAACAGAATTTTCGAGGTCGCGCTGGATTCCGAGGCGCACTTCCTGCTGCACGTTGTGCCGCACCACCAGCAAAGTTGTGAACGTCAATGCCGCCGAAACCGCAACCATGGAGAGCAGGAACTTGGTCCGTAACCGAATTCCGCCCATGGTCAGATCCTCAAAGCGATTACAGGAAGTAAGTTATAAAAGGTCAAAGGTGAGAGCTCAGATTGAAGAGGTCGAAGATCACAACGGTTTCACCTCTGCAATCTGACCTCTTACCTCCGACCTCGTTTCACCTCTGACCTCGTTCAACTACGGCACAAATTTATACCCGGAACTGTGTACCGTGCGGAAGTGCAAAGGATTCGCCGGATCCTTCTCTAACTTCTGCCGCAACCGCAGGATGTGATTATCCACCGTCCGCGTGCTGGGATAATTCTTGTAGCCCCAAACGTGGTTCAGCAATTCCTCGCGCGAGAGGACGCGCTCCGCGTTCTGAATCATGAACTTCAGCACCTTGAACTCTTGCGACGTCAATTGCACCAGTTTCCCTTCCCGCCATAGCTCCATCTTCGTGAAATCGACCTTCACATCGCTAAATTGGAAAGTCTCGGTCAGAACCGGCCGCGTCGAGCGCCGCATCGCCGTGCGCACTCGCGCCAGAAGTTCGCGCGGACTGAACGGCTTGGTCACGTAGTCGTGCGCGCCCAACTCAAGCAAGAGCACTTTGTCCATCACTTCGGTCTTCGCACTGAGAATGATAATCGGCAACGAAGGCGCTGCCTGGCTAATCTCCCGGCACACATCTTGCCCGGGAGTCCCTGGCAAACTCAAGTCCAGCACGAGCACGGACGGAGCCGCTGCCCGGAACATCTCCAGACCGGCGGCGCCGTTGCCTGCAACATCGACGGCGAACCCTTCGGCTTCGAATAATCGTGTGAGAGCTTTTTGCACGGCGCGGTCATCCTCAATCACCAGAATGCGCTCCGAACCGGCCGGTACCGTTGCCACCGCTGCCCCCACTGCTGAGGTAAATCGATTTGCCGCCGCCAATGTCCGCTGGTCAGAGATCATACCTCTAAACTCTAGCCTGATATCGGGTTAATCGGTGGTTTCGGGCTAGAAAGTGACAGGAATTTGACAATTTGTTGACAGGTGAAGGGTTGATCGGAAATCGGATATCCATCATTCTCTCGCGCGATTGAGCCAGCGAATACGACTCGCGGTCGCACACGCCGGCGGTTTCTTAACGGCCCGCAGAAGACTTGCTTGCGTTCCGAGAAACCTTGCTATAATTCCGCAAGGTTTTGTGTCGTCGCCACATGTGGGGTGGAAGCAACGCAAGGAACGATTGCCAAATGACTGAGAAACCAGGGACCGGAAGACGGACGGGCTGGCTGCTGGGATGCGGCTTGCTGATTGGTCTCGTGGCCGCTTTCACCGGGCATCAGAGCGTGAACTACACCTCGACGGATACCTTCTGCAATCAGGCTTGCCATTCGCACCCGCACGCGACGCGATTCTGGGTTCAGTCCGCGCACTATTCCAACCGGCACGGCATTGTGGTTCACTGCACAGACTGCCATTTGCCCCCAGGCGGAATCGAATACCTCGCGGAAAAGGCCCGGCTGGGCACCCACGATGCCTACGCTCAGATGTTCCGCGACGTTTCCAAGGTCGACTGGGCAAGAGAACGCAAACTCGACCGCGCGGTCACCTTCACGTACGACGCGAGCTGCATCCGGTGTCACAGTAACCTGTTCACCGCGGGGCTCTCCAACATTGAGGGCAAGCTGCCTTCCGGGGATCAGGAAACCGATGCCCACCAAGTCCGTGAGATGAAGATTGTCGCGCGCAGAATGGAAGCACACCTCTACTACCAGCGCAATCGGGAACGGTTGCACTGCGTAAACTGCCACCTGTTCGCCGGACATTCCATGGAGAAGAACACTGCTCCTGAAGCCATGGCCGCAGTCGAGGATTCCCGGTTCCCACTCGCTGCCTCGGGCTTTCACGACTATACGGAAGCGGTTCCGGGCGTGGCCGTCAAGTTCCACATGATCGCGGTGGCCGGTGGAACGCTCGCCGCGGGCAGCCCGGAACTGGGCGCTTGCCGCTTACGGGACGCGGGACCTGTGCACGCGGTGAACGTGAGCCCGTTCTGGATGGCGCAGGCAACGATCAGCGACCACGACCTCGAATTATTTTCCGCCCAGCGCAAATTGCAGGAGAAGCCCATCGCAGTTACGGCGCAGATCGCCGAGGCCTATGCGCAATGGTTGTCGCAGGCAACGGGGAAACAATACCGCCTTCCCACAGAAGCCGAGTTGGAATATGCCTGTGTCGCGGGAGGAACCATGCCGGCCTGGGACCGAACGGACAGCCGTGCGGATTCGCATGTTCCTGGCACGGCTGTGGTCAATGCCTGGGACTTCTTCGACCTGCCCGACAGCACACCCGAGTTTCGACTGGACGGTCCCGAGGAATCGGATGGCACACGCTCGAACTTTGAACTTGTCCGCGCCGGCGCCAGTTTCCGGGTGGTAAGGGAACCTGTGGAGAAACCGGCTACCCGCGCCAGCATCGGGCCCAGCATCGGGCAATGAAGGCGTCGAAGCAACAGAAAGAGCTGAGATCTATGAAGGATCCGCGCGATCACGAACTGGGGATGGACCGCACCATTACCCGCCGCGATTTTCTGAACGGAGTCGCGGTTGGGATTGGTAGCATGGCCCTCGGTTCCATCCTGACTGGGTGTACGCGGCGCGGCGAGTCGGATTCCAGCGCGGCACAGGATGGCGCGGGTTACGACCCTCCAGCGGCGAGCGGGATGCGCGGCGACAATGTAGGCTCGTTTGAAGCCGCGCACGGCTTGCGCGACGGAAGTTTTTGGCAAACCGCCGGCACGGCCACTCCCACGGATGCCACCTACGATCTGATCGTGGTGGGCTCGGGCATCAGCGGATTAGCGGCGGCCCATTTCTTCCGCAAGCAGGCTGGCGCCAATGCGCGCATTCTGATTCTCGAAGCGCACGATGACTTTGGCGGGCACGCGCAGCGGAAGGAGTTCCACGCGGGAAACCGGATGCTGCTCGGTTATGGCGCGCAGTCGATTGAAAGTCCATCGCTCTACAGCGCGGAGAGCAAGGGCTTGCTGGCCGACATAGGCGTCGACGTACAAGAATTCTACCGCTATTACGACCAGAGTCTGTTTCCCTCGCTCAAGCTGGGAAGCGGCATGTTCTTCGACCGGGAGACGTTCGGACAGGATCGCTTGGTTACAGGCTTTGGCAAGATTCCGCATGGAGAATTCTTCGCCAAGGCTCCGCTTTCCGAGCAAGCGCGCAGGGATATCGTGCGCCTTTACACGGAAGAAGTGGACTACTTGCCCGGCCTGACGCTGGCCCAGAAACAAGCCGTGTTGGGCAAAACCAGCTACGCTGACTTTCTGGCCAGAATTGTGAAGGTCGCTCCCGAGGTGCTGCCCGTCTTCCAGACCCGCACGCATGATCTGTTCGGTGTGGGCATTGACGCGGTTTCCGCGCTCGCGTGCTTCGAAGAGGGCGACGACTATGGCTATGGGTACCCCGGGCTATATAGCATGGGGTTGGGCCCGAATGGAGATCGTGGCGAGCACAAACCAGATCCTTACATTTTCCACTTTCCCGATGGCAATGCTTCTATTGCTCGCTTGCTGGTGCGGTCTTTTATTCCGGGAGCGATGCCGGGGCACACCATGGAAGACGTGGTCATGGCCCAGGCCGACTACAGCCGTCTCGACCGCGATTCCTCCCCCGTGCGTATCCGCCTGAACAGCACTGCCGTTGGAGTGCGGCACGACGGCGACCCCAACTCGGCAAGCGAAGTGGTAGTAACCTACGCACGCAATCGGCAACTCTTTCAGGTGCGCGGACGCGGTTGCGTGCTGGCTTGCTACAACGGCATGGTCCCCTACCTTTGCCCCCAACTTCCCTCGACGCAGAAAGAAGCGCTGGCTTATGGGGTAAAGACTCCGCTGGTGTACTCGCACATTGCCCTTCGCAATTGGCTCCCATTCCAGAAGCTGGGCGTGCACCAGATCGCAGCCCCGGGATGCTATCACCCGTACGCAGCGATCGATTTTCCAGTGAGCATTGGAGAATACAAATTCCCAAGCCGTCCCGAAGAACCGATGGTCGTGTTCATGGTGCGCACTCCGTGCCAGCCGGGGTTGTCGGAACGGGAACAGCATCGCATTGGGCGGGTGGAGCTTTACGACACGCCCTTTGAGACCTTCGAGCGCAATATTCGCGACCAACTCGCGCGCATGCTGGGCCCGGGAGGCTTTGATCCAGCCGAGGACATCGAGGGCATCACGGTGGGGCGCTGGGCGCACGGCTACGCCTACGAACTGAACTCCTTGTTCGACCCCGACTTCGCCGAGGGTGAAGCACCCAACGTGGTGGGACGAAAACGGTTCGGCCGGATCGCGATTGCCAACTCCGATGCGGGCGCGGTCGCCTACATGAATGTCGCCATCGACGAGGCGTATAGGGCGGTGCGCGAGCTCTCTCCACAGCGGAACTGAAGAAGAGGTTCCCAGCTCTTGGAGTTGGACCATAGAGCAGCATATTTATCGCATTCGTCGAGATCGCAATTCGTCCACCGCGCCGTTCATGAAGCCGATACTACGGTTTGAGATTCCGTGGAACCAACCCACTGGGCAGCGAATCGAATAGGGCTAGGTAGTCATGCAATGACAGCCGGTTCCGATTTCGCGCCACCCCAGCAATCTTCCCAGGCTGAACGTAAACTCGTTCCCGAAGAGGGGCGCTCAAAAGGAGAAGCCGTGCTCGCGCGCATCGGCAACACGCCCTTGCTGCGGCTGGATTCGCTGGTACGCCACCTTCCCAACGTACAAGCTCACAATGGGCAACCTGCGACCGTAGAACTCTTGGGCAAGGCGGAATGGTACAATCCCGGCGGATCCGTCAAAGATCGAGCGGCCGCAAACATTGTGGTCGAGGCGCGGAGCGCGGGGAAACTCGCTCCCGGAAAAATTCTGCTCGATTCCACCAGCGGCAACACCGGCATCGCCTACGCCATGCTTGGCGCCGCTCTCGGATTTCCGGTCACGCTCTGCGTGCCAGAAAATGTTTCCCTCGAACGCAAGCGGATTCTACAAGCATACGGAGCAAATATTCTCTACACCGATCCAGGGGAGGGTTCCGACGGCGCCATCAAGATCGCGCAACAATTGGCCGAGCGCCATCCCGACCTTTATTATTACGCCGACCAGTATTCGAACGAAGCCAACTGGCGCGCGCACTATGAAACCACCGCGAACGAAATCTGGCAGCAAACCGGGGGACGCATCACGCACTTCGTCGCGATGCTGGGCACCACGGGAACTTTTGTCGGCACTACGCGCCGTCTGAAAGAGCTGAATCCCAGCATCCGCTGCATCTCGCTGCAACCCGATTCCGCCTTTCACGGCATCGAAGGCGCAAAGCATCTGCCCTCGGCGATCGTGCCGCGGATTTACGATGCATCGCTTGCCGACGAAAATCTGGAGATCGTCACCGAAGACGCGCACGCGATGGCCCGGCGGATGGCGCGCGAACAAGGACTGCTGATCGGGGTTTCCGCCGCAGCGGCGATTGTGGGCAGCCTGCAAGTGGCGGAACGGCTGAAGATCGATCAACGCGCCACGATCGTCACCATCCTCTGCGACTCGGGCGACAAATATCTGAGCGAGAAATTCTGGAATGAGGGATGATGCTGGACAAGAGCGCCGCTTCGGAGATGCTGCGGCACCTTATGCTCGAAAAACGCAGGGCGAGCGCTTTACCCTTCCTCGCAACTCGACGCATGTAAGCTGCCACGAGGCACACTCATAGCCCGCCGCACGCCGATTTCAGCGAACACGTCAAAACTTAGGAGACACTCCAGCCGGCGAATGACCACTGTCCCTCGCGGCTTGAGCCTAGTGCTGGTCTGCGGAAGCCCTCCGGACCATCACACTAGGGCGCCGGATTCACCACCAGACACACCGAAGCCATTTCAGAAGTGTAATCCGCATTCGACGATGGAACAAACGTGACCTTCAGCGTATCGCAGGTCGCCGGTGGTGTCGGCACCCTTGGTGTCGACCCTGCCGCCGGATTGTATGTGAAAGTGCCAGCGACCGGCGAACTATTGTAACTGGCGGTTGCATCCAGCTGCGTAGCGCTCAACTGCGTCCCATACGTGATCGGCGCTGGCGTGGGCCAGTCGATCACCACGACCGCTTTCTCAGCGGGCACTGCCAAGCTGTCAGTAGCGGCGGAATACGGACCAGCCGCCGCCCATCTGGCCAGCGGTTTACAAGTGCCCGACCCACTGGACATGGTGATCGTGGCACTGGCGCTCGCGCCCGCATTGGTCGGAGGACCGGCCATGCAGGAGCCCGATG
>Ga0302154_10000450_pt1 | contig 38571 bp, 28 predicted proteins | sample I_Bog_N2_3_FD_193507 | JGI IMG/M metagenome (GOLD analysis project Ga0302154, IMG submission 193507) | Peat permafrost microbial communities from Stordalen Mire near Abisko, Sweden - I_Bog_N2_3 | ecosystem: Environmental > Terrestrial > Soil > Wetlands > Peat | place: Sweden: Abisko, Stordalen... | reverse complement strand
GAGACGACGGCCGAGGCGTTGCCGGCCACGGCCGACACGCCGGTCGGGGCGCCGGGGACACCGGCCACGGGCGTGACCGATGCGGAGGGCGTCGAAGGCGGACTGGTGCCGATGGCGTTGGTCGCCGTCACGGTGAACGTGTACGGCGTGCCGTTGGTCAGGCCACTGACGGTGCAGGGGCTCGACGGTCCGGAACAGGTCAGGCCACCGGGCGACGAGGTCGCGGTGTAGCTGGTGATCGGGCTGCCGCCGTCGTTCGCCGGCGCGGTCCACGAGACGACGGCCGAGGCGTTGCCGGCCACGGCCGACACCCCGGTCGGGGCCCCGGGCGCAGTCTCCGGTGCTTCCGGCGTGACCGCGGACGAGGCCGTCGAGGCTGCGCCGGTGCCGATGGCGTTGGTCGCCGTCACGGTGAACGTGTACGGCGTCCCGTTGGTCAGGCCGCTGACCGTGCAGGGACTGGAGGCCGCGGAGCAGGTCAGGCCACCCGGCGACGACGTCGCCGTGTAGTGGGTGATGGCGCTGCCGCCGTCACTCGCCGGGGGGGTCCACGACACGACGGCCGAGGCGTTGCCGGCCACGGCCGACACGCCGGTCGGCGCACCGGGTGCGGTCGGGGCACCACCGGTGATGTTCACCGTCCAGCGCGGGGACGGGGCCACGTAGGTCGGCACCGGTGCGCCGGAACCCTGGGACAGATAGGACGCCAGATCGGTCGGATAGGCGTCGAGGGCGAGTGTTCCGACCGTGAGAACGGTGGTCGCGACCACGAACTCGGTTTCGTAGGAGCTGGCCGTACCCGACGATGCCGTGACCTCCCATGTGGCCGAGACCGTGGGCAGACTCAGCTGGGAGCCGCCGGGGACCTGGGTGCCGACGTTGAGCGACGTCTCGATGTAGGGGTAGCTGGTCTGGAAGTTGCCGGCATTGTTCGCCGTGCAGGTCCCGGCCACATAACCGATGGCGGCCGTGCACAACGTGGCCGTGTACTTGCCCGACGTGAGGGAGTCGCCGCCGGAGACGCTGAGCGTTCCGGGGACCAGCGACAGGCCGGCCGGCACCGGGGTGATGGACTGGTAGCCACCGATCCCCTGGACGTTGAAGCCGGAACTCGTGGAGGGCAGGTCGGCCTCGGTCGGTGCCGTCACCGAGGTGAACGTCGAGCCGGAAGCGGCCGTGGCCGGAACCACGATCCCGGCACCGGTGTCCTCCACCACGGTCACGGACTGGCCCAGGGCCTTCAGCTGGTTGCCCACGTAGAAGCCGGTCGACGAGGGCGTGTAGGTCATCGTGCCCGTCGCGCAGGAGGCGCTGGGCGCGGTCTGGCAGATCTGGAAGGTGGCCGTCTGGACACCGGTCGTCGTCGTCGTGCGGTTCCACGTGGTGGTGGTACCGACCGTGTAGGACGTGGGTGTGGTCTGGACCGGGATGTAGATCAGCTGGCTGCCCACCGCGGTGAGCGAGCCCGACGCCGGCGGCACGGTGACCGTGACGCTGGACGGGTTGATGGTGCCGCCGCCGGTGACCAGGGTCGCCGCGTTGAAGCTCTGCGCCTGGTACGCGACGGCCGTTCCGGTTCCCGATGCCGACAGTGCGGGGGCGAAGGAGATCAAGAAACTCCCCGATGTCCCCTCCAACACCGTGTAGTCGCCTGTGGTCAGACCGTTGGTGAACCCGGTCAGATACACCTTCTGTCCCGCGAACCAGGAGCCGATGGCGGTGAGGGTGACCGTGTTCCCGCTCTGGCTGGTCTTCGTCACCGCGGTCGCCGACGCGGTGGCCGGCACCAGGACCGTGCCGGTGCCCGAGCCCGTCGTGGTACCGGTGGAGAACGTCACGGTGAACGAACCGGTATTGCCGGCCAGAATCGTGTAGGCGCCCGAGGTGAGTCCATTGGTGAATCCGGAGAGTGAGACCTTCTCACCCGTCGTCCAGGTGCCGATGGCCGTGATGGTGACCGTGGTGCCGGATTGACTCGTCGCCGTCACCGGGACGCTGGTGCCCGGGGAATTCGAGTAGGAGGCGTTGCCGTTGGCGACGGTCAGGGTTCCGTTGTAGGTGAAGATGTCAGCCGCCGACGTCGTCGACGTGACGCCACTGGCGGTCACGGTGACGTCGGCAGTTCCCGTTCCCGGGGGTGAGACGGCGGTGATCGAGTTGAGTCCGTTGACCAGGTAGGACGAAGCCGCTGTCGATCCGAAGTCCACGGCGGTGACGTCGCTGAAGCCGGTACCGGCGATGGTCACCTGGGTGCCACCACCGGTCGGCCCACCGGGGGTGGTCGATACCGTCGTCAGTCCGGTGACCACCGGTGGTCCGACGTAGCTGAATCCGTCCGTGTTGCCCGACGCCACGGACGTCGAGTTGGGGGTGGTCACCGTCACATTGACACCCCCGACCGAACCCGCAGGTGCCGTCGCGGTGATCTGGGTGGTCGAGTTGACGGTGAACGAGGTGGCCGGTGTCGAGCCGAAATCGACGGCGGACGCACCGGCGAAGTGATTGCCGCTGAGGATGACGACGGTGCCTCCGGCCGGCGGGCCGATCGCCCCGGCCGGGGTCGCGGACACGAGACCACTGCCCGGACCACCGTTGGAGCCCACGTTGGTGATGGTGAACGTGCCCGAGCCCCCGCTCAGCAAGGAGTAGATACCGGACGGCAGACCGTTGGTGAAGCCGGAGATCGACACCTGTTGCCCGGTGGTCCACGTGCCCGCAGCCGTGACGGTGACCGTCGTGCCGGTCTGGCTCGAGGTGGCGGGGATCAGGCCGATACCGGTGACGGTCGGGGCGCTCGGCCAGGTGTAGGTGTAGTCGTTGTCGCCGGCGGCGGCGGGCGTCGACTGCACGCCGCCCACCGTCACCACGACGGGGACGACGGCCGCGGAGTTGGCGACCGCCGCCGGGGCCGTGGCGGTGATCTTCAGGCCGGTGTTGACGGTGAAGGTCGCCGCCACGCCGCCGAAGGTGACCGAGGTGGCACCGGTGAAGCCACTGCCGGCGATGGTCACCGACGTACCGCCGTCGGCGGTTCCGGTGGCCGGCGTCAAGGACTTGACGACCGGAGCAGCGGCGGCGGCCTGGCCGACGCCCACCACCGTCAACCCGACGAGGCTCAGCAGCGCGACCAGTAGGACCCGTGCGATCTTGCCCTTGCCGGACACGCGCGTAACAGACTGCTCCATCGACCCAACCCCCACGAGTTCGTCATGTGTTGCAGATCTCGGTCGCCATACTCACCCCGGCGCCGGGCCTGCGCCCGCATCTGCGGACCGCCTGAACGTAGGGGATGGGACCCGGGATTGCAATGTCGTTGGAGAAAAAACTTCGACGATCGGCGATATCCGAGGCCCAGCTGCTTCGGAGCGGTCGATCTGGTGGCCGGTCACCCACGGAGGGTGGTGGCGCACCCGGCCGTCAGGCCTCCTCGACCGCCTTGACCAGTTTGGCCAACGTGTCCTTGGCGTCACCGAACAACAGGGTCGTCTTCTCGTCGAAGAGCAGGTCGTTGTCGATGCCCGCGAAGCCGGGTCGCATCGAGCGCTTGAGGAAGATGACCGTGCCGGCTTCGTCGGCGTTGATGATCGGCATCCCGTAGATCGGGCTGCCCGGCGTATTCTTGGCGGCCGGGTTGACGGTGTCGTTGGCTCCGACCACGAGCGCCACGTCGGCCGTGCTCATCTCCGGGTTGGCCTCGTCCATCTCCTTGAGCTCGTCATAGGGCACGTTCGCCTCGGCCAGGAGCACGTTCATGTGCCCGGGCATGCGGCCGGCCACCGGATGGATGGCGTAGAAGACCTCGACACCCTTCTCCATGAGCAGGTCGGCCAGCTCGCGGGCGGTGTGCTGCGCCTGGGCCACGGCGAGGCCGTAGCCCGGGATGATGACGACCTTGCGGGCGTAGGCCAGGAGGACTCCGATGTCCTCCGGGGTCCCCGACTTCACCTGGCGGGTCTCCCCCGCCCCGTCGGCACCGCCGCCGGCCGTCACCACGGAACCGAACGCGCTGAACAACACGTTCGACAGCGAGCGGCCCATGGCCTTGGACATCATCCGGGTGAGGAGGATGCCCGAGGCGCCGACCAGGGTGCCGGCGATGATCAGCAGGTTGTTGTTGAGGGTGAACCCCGACGCGGCCACGGCCAGACCCGTGAACGAGTTGAGCAGTGAGATCAGCACCGGGACGTCGGCACCGCCGATCGGCAGCACGAAGATGACACCGAGCACCAGCGACAGGACGGCGGTGATGACCATCAGCGTCACGCTGCCGGTCAGCAGCGTGGCCACGGCCAGTCCGACGATGGCCACGCCGACCAGCCCGTTGATGACCTGCTGGGCCGGGTAGGTGATCGGCCGACCGGTGATGAGCTCCTGGAGTTTGATGAAGGCGATGGCACTGCCGCTGAAGGACACGCAGCCGATGAGCAGCCCGAGCAGCCCCTCGGCGATGGTGTACACGGCCGGCTTGGTGGCCAGGTGCGAGTGCTGGAGGAACACCACGATCGAGATGAGCGCCGCGGCACCACCGCCCACACCGTTGAAGATCGCCACCAGCTGGGGCATGGCCGTCATCTTCACCATCCGGGCCACCGGGACGGCGATGACCATGCCGATGACCATGGCCACGATGGTGAGGATGAGATTGGTCGTGTGGTGTTTGAACTCGGCTTCCGGGTTGAAGAACGTCGCGACCACGGCCACGATGGCCGCGGCCGCGGCGAGCAGGTTGCCGTTACGGGCCTGCTTGGGCGAGCTCAGACCCTTCAGGGCGATGATGAAGGCGACAGCCGCCAGCAGGTAGATCAGGTCGATCCAGACGGAGAGCGTCACTTGGCACCGTCCTCGGTGCCGTCCGACTTGGACTTGCCGGCACCGGACTTGGCGGTGTCCGCGGGCTTCGCCTTGAACATCTCGAGCATGCGGTCGGTCACCGTGAATCCACCGACGATGTTGAGCGTGGCCAGGAGCACGGCGAAGAATCCGAGGACGATCTGGGCCGCACCCGAGGCCGTACCCATGACGATCATGGCGCCGACCAGCACGATGCCGTGGATGGCGTTGCTGCCGGACATGAGGGGCGTGTGCAGGATGCTCGGCACCCGTGAGACGACCTCGTTGCCGACGAAGATCGCCAGGACGAAGATCGTGAGGAACTCCAGGATCCCGGTGGTGTTCATGACTCCCCCTGCTCGCTGTCGGCGTCGGTTGTCGGCGCATCGGTCGATTCGGTGTCGGCCGCCGGGGCGGGCGCGGGTGCGGTCGGCGGCGCGATCCCGAGGGCCTCGGCGGTCGGCGCGTGGACGACCTGTCCGGCGCGGACCACACAGGTCCCGACGACGATCTCGTCATCGAAGTCGGGGGTGAGCTCCCCGTCGGTGACGACGAGCCCGAGGAAGTTGGCGATGTTGCGGGCGTAGAGGAAGCTGGCGTGGGTGGGCATGGACGACGGGGGGTTGGTCAGCCCGACGATCGTCACGCCGCCGACCCGGATGTCCTCACCCGGCTTCGACAGCTCGCAGTTGCCGCCCGAGTCGGCCGCCATGTCGATGATGACCGATCCCTCGCCCATGCCGTGGACCATCGCCTCGGTCACGAGGACGGGAGCCTTCCGGCCCGGGATCTGGGCCGTGGTGATGACGACGTCGGAGGCGGCCACCTCGGCGGCCAGCAGCTCCTGCTGCTTGGCCAGGTACTCGGCCGACTGCTCCTTGGCGTAGCCGCCGGCACCGTCCTGGGTCTCGAGGTCGAGCTCCACGAACTTCGCGCCGAGACTCTGCACCTCTTCCTTGGCGGCGGCACGGACGTCGTAGGCGCGCACGACCGCACCGAGCCGGCGGGCCGTGGCGATGGCCTGCAGGCCCGCCACGCCGGCCCCCATCACGAGGACCTTGGCCGGCGGGACGGTGCCGGCCGCGGTCATGAACATCGGGAAGAACTTGGCCAGGTGCTCGGCGGCGGACAGACCGGCCCGGTAGCCCGCCACGGTCGCCTGTGACGACAGGGCGTCCATCGACTGGGCCCGGCTGATGCGCGGCAGGAGGTCGAGGCTGTACACCGTGGCGCCCTTGGCGGCCAGGGCGGCGACGACGTCCGATGAGGCCACCGGCTGGAGGAAGCTCATCACCGACACACCGTCGGGGAGGAGGGCGACCTCGTCGAGGGTCAGTGGCTGCACGTGGGCGACGAAGTCGGCGGAGGCCAGCGCCGTGGCCGCATCGGGGACCACCGTCGCCCCGGCCTCGACGAAGTCGTGATCGGAGAATCGGGCGGCGGCGGCGGCGCCCGACTGGACGACGACGTCGACGCCGGTCTTGGCCAGCTTGGCCGCGACCTCGGGAACGATCGCCACGCGATCCTCCCCCGGGCGCGACTCCTTGATGACAGCGAGTTTCACGGGCATGGGTATATCAGGCAATGTCGGGGGCGCGGACCACTCGAGCCTGGAGGGAGCCGGTCGGCGGGGGGACGGACCATGGTAGCCACGGCGGGCGCAGCCGGCGCATTCCCGGCCGGTGCGCCCGGCGGTGCGCCGGCGGTGATCGGGATGGGACGACCGGACGCCGGGCGTCCGGTGCGGGTCCGCCGGGTCCGGTCAGGAGGCGGACGGCAGGACGGTAGAGGTGACCGCGGTCGGGGCGGGCGGAGCGGCCGCGGCCTCGCGCTCGGGCTCCGCCTCGGTCAGCAGCGACTCGATCGCCACCGAGGAACCGTCGGCCAGCAGCAGTGTCTGACGCTCGCTGCGCGAGAACACGGGGATGTCGGGCCCGGCCGCGAACATGCGGGCGTCGGTCTTCGAGATCGGGTGGGAGAAGAAGAACCCCTGGGCGGCGTCGGCGCCGAAGCTGGCGGCGATCCGGACCTGGGCGGCGTTCTCGACCTGTTCGACGATCGCCGACATGCCGAGGGAGTGGGCCATGTGGATGACGGTCTCGACCACCAGGCGGTTGATCCCCTGGTTGGACTCGAGACCGGCGATGAACGATCCGTCGATCTTGACGGTGCTCACGGCGTGCCGCTTGAACGGCTCGAAGGACGACCAGTTGGTCCCGACGTCGTCCACCGACAGCTGCACACCCATGTCACTGATGGCCTGCAGGTCCGCCGATGCCGTGGCGTCGACCACCGCGTCCTCGGTCACCTCGATGTTGAGCTGATCGCTCGGGAAACCGGTCTGGTGGAGCGCCTCGGCCACGGCCTGGGACACCTCGCCCCGCTGCAGCTGCTCGACGGTGCAGTTCACGCCGAGCTGGATGCTGCGGGACCAACCGCACGCCTCTTCGCAGGCGGCGGCCACGATCCAGCGGGTGAGCGCCACGATGTCACCGCTGGCTTCGGCCGCCGGGATGAGCAGGTCGGGGGAGATGCGGCCACGGGTGGGATGCCGCCACCGGACGAGCGCTTCCATGCCGAGGAGGCGGCCCGTGGAGACATCGACGACCGGCAGGTACTCCAGATAGGGAGTCCCCTGCAGCGTGAACGTCGGTTCCGGGTAGGTCAACATGCCTCTAGCCACTCCTGGATCGGTTCTGCCACCCCGGATGGGGCGGGTCCACCATCACCGTTCCTCTGGCCTTTCATCGTCCCGGGGGGCGGCGAACTTGAGTGTCCAGCGGCAACAGTTCCCGCGTCCGGCCGGACCCGGCCGGACGGTCAGCCGGGCGCGAGGTCCTCGACGGCGGTGAGGAAGGCCGGTCGTTCGCCCCCGCCGTGGGCCACCACGTTGGCCCCGCTCACGTAGGCGGCGAGGGGGGAGGCGAGGAAGAGGCAGATCCCGGCCATGTCCGCCGGGGTCCCGAAGCGCCCCAGGGGCACCGTGGCGGCCACGGCGGCCATGCCTTCCGCACCCCCGTAGTGGTCGTCGGCGGCCTCGGTGGCCACCAGGCCGGCACTCAGCGAGTTGACCCGTACCTTCGGGGCCCACTCGACGGCCAGGGACTGGGTCAGATTGACCAGTCCGGCCTTGGCCGCCCCGTAGGCGGCGGTGCCCGGCGACGGGCGCAGACCGCTCACCGAGGCGATGTTGACGATCGAGCCGCCGTCCTCCTGGGTCTGCATGACGGTGTTGGCGGCCTGCGCACAGTAGAGGGGTGCGAGCAGGTTGAGGGTGACGATGGCCGCCGAAAAGCGGGGCGAGGCCGTCGCCGCATCCGCGTTGGGCGAGCCGCCCGCGTTGTTCACCAGGACGTCGAGCCGGCCGTGCCGCTCCACGGTGGCGGACACGAGCGCCGTCGCCTGGTCGGCGTCGCGCAGGTCGGCCGTCACGAACCCGGCCCGCCGGACCCGGCCGCGGGCGTCACGGGCCTCGGGCAGCGCGTCGTCGGCGATGACGGTCCGCCCACACACCACGACGTCGGCCCCCGCGGCCAGGAAGGCCTCGGTGATGCCCCGGCCGATCCCCCGCCCCCCGCCGGTCACGAGGACCACACGTCCGCCGAAGTCGAGCGGGTCGTCGCCGTCGGTCGTCCGGTGCGCTGCCACTGCTACCTCCCTGGTTCCGACTGGTACTGTCCAGACCACTATTACCTGACGCAGCATCAGATCGGTGACCACCGGGCCCTGCCGGTCGGATCCGACGGCGGCGTCGGGAGTGGTCACACCGCAGCACACGCCGAGTGCGTGGCCCTGTCCCCCGCCGTGCCCCGGTCGGCGGTCCCCCAGGGCCATGCCGCAGATCCCGGAGCACACCATGCCCATCGTCACCCATCAGAACCGACCCGGCATCGCCGAGGTGGTCATCGACCACCCGCCGGTCAACGCACTCGACGTCGCCGGCTGGTTCGGCCTGGCCGACGCGCTGCTCGCCGCCGGACGGGTACCGGACAACCGGGTGGTGATCCTGCGGGCCGAGGGTCGGGGGTTCTGCGCCGGGGTCGACATCAAGGAGATCCAGGCCAAGGGGGACGACGCGCTGATCGGTGCGAACCGGGGCTGCTTCGCCGCCTTCGCCGCCGCCTACGAGTGCGAGGTGCCCGTCATCGCCGCCGTCCACGGCTTCTGCCTCGGTGGAGGGGTGGGTCTGGCCGGCAACTCGGACATCGTGGTGGCGTCCGAGGACGCCACCTTCGGGTTGCCCGAGGTCGACCGGGGGGCGCTCGGCGCCGCCACCCACCTGTCGCGTCTCGTGCCCCAGCACCGGATGCGGTCGATGGTCTACACGGCCAAGCCGGCGACGGCCGCCGAACTCCACCACTACGGCTCCGTCCTGCGGGTGGTCCCCCGGGACCAGCTCGTGGAGGCCGCCTACGAGGTGGCCGAGGACATCGCGGCCAAGAGCCCGACCATCATCCGGCGGGCGAAGGAGTCCCTCAACGGGATCGACCCGGTGGACGTCCGCCGGAGCTACCGCCTCGAACAGGGATTCACCTACGAACTGCACGTGGCCGGTGTGGCCGACGAACAACGGTCCGCCTTCGTCGAGAAGCGCGACGCCGACACCACCCGATGACCCCCTCCCCCACGACCGGACAGACTGGATCCACACATGGCTGACAAGCGACTGACGCTCGACGAGTTCGTGGCCGAGCTCGACTCGGGCATGACGATCGGGATCGGCGGATGGGGATCCCGACGCAAGCCCATGGCCGCCGTCCGGGCCATCCTGCGCTCGGACCTGACCGACCTCACCGTCGTCTCCTACGGCGGACCCGACGTCGGCCTGCTGGCCGCGGCCGGCAAGGTGGCCACGGCCGTCTACCCGTTCGTGACCCTCGACTCCATCCCCACCGATCCGCACTTCAAGACGGCCCGCCAGTCGGGCACCCTGGAGGCGGTCGAGTACGACGAGGGGATGTTCTACCTCGGCCTCCTGGCCGCCTCGCAACGTGTCCCCTTCCTGCCCACCCGGTCCGGGTTGGGCTCCGATGTCCTGGAGGTCAACCCGTCGCTGCGCACGGTGCGCTCCCCCTACGACGACGGCGAGGAGCTCGTGGCCATGCCCGCGCTGACCCTCGACGCAGCCGTGATCCATGTCAACCGGGCCGACGCCGCCGGATCGGGTCAGATCCTCGGACCGGACCCCTTCTTCGACGAGCTGTTCCTGGGTGCGGCCGCGCGGCGGTTCGTGACCACCGAGCAGGTGGTCGCCACGGACGAGCTGGCGGCCGGTGGACCGCTCCAGTCGCTGTGCATCAGCCGGCTGCTGACCGACGGGGTCGTCGAGACACCGGGCGGGGCGCACTTCACCGCCTGCGTGCCCGACTACGGACGCGACGAGGGATTCCAGCGGGAGTACGTGGCGGCGGCCGGCGACCCCGACGCATGGGCGGCGTTCCGCGAGCGGTTCCTCGCCGTGGACGAGACGGGTTACCAGGTGGCCACCCGCGAAGCCGCCGACGAGCGGGCCGCCGCCAGGGCCGCCAAGGAGGGCGCATGACCGACAGCACCGACGGAGGCATCACGAGGGCCGAGTACTGCGCGGTCGCCTGCGCCGAGGTCTTCCGCGGCGACGGCGAGGTGATGGCCAGCGCCTTCGGCACCGCACCCGCGCTCGGGGCCCGCCTGGCCCGGCTCACCTTCGCCCCCGACCTCGTCCTGACCGACGGCGACGCGGCACTGGTCGACGGGGCCCCACCACTCGGCGCGTCGCCGGCATCGTTGGTGCTCGAGTCGCACATGCCCTACCGGCGCGTCTTCGACGTCGTGTGGTCGGGACGCCGCAACCTGATCATGATGGCCTCGCAGATCGACCGCACCGGCAACCAGAACATCAGTGCCATCGGACCGTGGGCCCGACCCAAGGCGCAGTTGATCGGCGTCCGCGGCGCACCGGGCAACACGGTCAACCACACGACGAGCTACTGGGTGCCCAACCATTCGACGCGTTCGTTCGTGGAACAGGTCGACGTCGTGTCCGGCGTGGGCTACGCCCGTGCCGCGGCGGCCGGGCCGTCGGCCACGAAGTACCACGAGATCCGGTTCGTGGTCTCCAACCTCGGCGTGTTCGACTTCGCCACCCCGGACCGGTCGATGCGCCTGGCGTCCGTCCATCCGGGCGTGACCGTCGACGAGGTCGTCGAGGCGACCGGGTTCGCGTTGGTCGTCCCCGACGACGTCGCCCAGACACGGGACCCGACGCCCGAGGAGCTCGAGCTGCTCCGCACCGTGCTCGACCCGAGGGGACTGCGCGACCGGGAGGTCAAGTCATGAGCCATCCCGCGCTCCACACCGCGTTCTGCGATCTGGTCGGCGTGCGCTACCCCATCGTCCAGACGGGCATGGGCTGGGTGGCCGGTCCGCGACTCGTGGCCGCCACCGCCGAGGCCGGCGGTCTCGGCGTGCTGGCGTCGGCGACGATGACCTTCGAAGAACTGGTGGGCGCCATCGCCGACGTGCGCGCCCGCACCGACCAGCCGTTCGGCGTCAACATGCGCACCGACGTCGCCGACGTCGGTGACCGGATCGAACTCATGATCGACAACGGCGTCCGGGTCGCCAGCTTCGCCCAGGCGCCGAATCCGGCACTGGTCGACCGGTGCCGGAAGGCCGGTCTCGTGGTCATGCCGACCATCGGGGCGCGTCGCCACGCCGAGAAGGTCGCCGAGTGGGGCATGGACGCGGTGATCGCCCAGGGTGGCGAGGGCGGAGGACACACCGGCACCGTGCCGACGTCGCTGCTCACCCCGGCCGTGGTCGACGCCGTCGGCGACAAGGTGGTCGTGGTGGCCGCCGGCGGGTTCTTCGACGGGCGGGGCCTCGTGGCCGCGCTGGCCTACGGTGCCTCGGCCATCGCCATGGGTACCCGATTCCTCCTGACCCAGGAGAGCCGCGTGCCCGACGAGGTGAAGGAGCTCTACCTGGCCACCCCCGTGACCGGCACCGTGGTGTCCACCGCCGTCGACGGCGCGCCACAACGGGTGATCCGCACCGACCTGGTCGATCACCTCGAGAAGTCGAGCTGGCTGCGGGCGTTGCCCCGCGCCCTGGCCAACGCCCACGCCTTCCGCAAGGAGACCGACTCGACGCTCCTCGCCCTCCTGAAGGAGGGGAGCGCCATGAAACACGGCAACGAATTGTCGTGGCCGCAGGTCGTGATGGCCGCCAACGCACCGATGATGACGAAGGCCGCGCTCGTCGACGGCCGCACCGACGTCGGCGTGCTGCCCACCGGACAGGTGGTCGGCGAGATCGGCGAGCTCCCGACCGTCGAGGAACTCATCCAGCGGATCATGGACGAGGCCGGGCGCGTGCTCGACCGCCTCGGCACCTGACCGTCCGTCGGGCCGCCACACACGGGTGTCGTGACGTCACGCCGCGCGTTGTGCGACGACACCGGGCGCGGGCCCGTCGCGCACGACGCGCCCAGTGCGCACCGGTGTTGACGCCAGGAACAGAACTGCGACACGACGGGACCCGTCCCCCGGGGGCAATTGCCCATTGTTTCCCTTTTACGCGTGCGCCATACTCTTGAACCAGAGGTCAGCCGGAGCAGCTCATCCGGCACTCCGGTGGACTGCGTGCACCGGTGCACCTACGAGACCGAGGAGGCCAGATGTCCGAAACAGGCGACACCTCCTCCGCCTCGCGCCCGGCACGTCGCCACCCTCCGACGAACATCACCGGTGTCGGCGCCGTCACCGGATACGGCTGGGGACGCAAGCACGTGTGGGACGGCTTCCTCCTCGGGGAGAGTGCCGTCCGTCTCACCGGCGGTCTCGAAGGGTACGTGGACGGCGGGCAGGCCTACCTCGCCACCATCACCGACGAAGGTGACCGGCGCGACGGACCGAGCCGGTTCATGCAGGCACTCCGGTTCGCCGCCCGGGAGGCGATCACCGACGCCACCGAACGCGGATGGAAGCCGGGCAAGGTCGTCGGCGTGGTCCACTCGCTCGTGCTCGGCGACGCCGAGATGTGGAGCGACTACTACCACGAGGCCCCCGAGCGGGTCCGTGTGAAGCGATGGGTCAACATGCTCCCGTCGACGGTCATCTCCCAGCTGATGAAGGAGAACGACTTCCACGGTCCGGCCATGTCGGTGTCGGCCATGTGCGCCTCGGCCAACGCCGGGATGATCACGGCCAAGTCGTGGCTCGACTCCGGGATCGCCACCGACGTGGTCCTGCTGGCCACCGACCTCTCGGGCATCCCCATCAACCTCCGCCGGTTCAAGGACCTCGGTGTGGCCGTGCTGGACACGCCCCCGCTGGACGGCTGCCGTCCGTTCCAGGAAGGCAGCAAGGGCTTCGTGGGTGGCGAGGCCGCCGTGGCGATGGTCCTCTCCACCCAGGACACCGGCGCCTACGCCACCGTGCTCGGCGGGGCCATGACGATGGACGCCTTCAACCTGGTGGCCGTCGCCCCGGACATGACCGAACTCGAGCGGTGCTTCCGCGATGCGCTGCACAGCTCAGGGGTGGGTGCGGACGAGATCGCCTACATCAACGCCCACGGGCCCGGCACCGCCCAGTGCGACGCCGCCGAGGGCAAGATGCTCGACAAGCTCTTCCCCGACGCCGCCGGCATCTTCTCGATCAAGCCACTGGTCGGCCACTGTCAGGCCGCCGGCGCCGCCGTCGAGGTCCTGGCCACGATCTACGCCTTCCAGACCGGCTTCGTTCCGGCACCCCGGCAGGTGGCGCCCGGCCACCCCCGGTTGGTCAACGGTCTCACGCCACGACGGCCAGGTCCGATGCTCAAGTCCTCCATCGGCATGGGAGGCTTCAATACCGCCATCGTGCTGGGAGAACCCTCGAGCTGAGGAGGAGCTTCTGCCCTCGGGCAAAGGCTAAAGATTGACCACCGGGTCGCCGATACCAACGGCCTATGGTGACGACGAGCGAATTCGACGGCGGGCGCCGGACGGTCTCGTTCGACCGTGTCGAAGTCGGGGGAGGTAATTACCCCGAGCACCCGTTCGAACTGTCGCAGGAGATCGACCTCACCGGTGAGGGTCTGCCCACCGTGACCTGGGTCTACGACGTCGCCGGCGACGCCGTGGTCTGGTCGTCGCCCATCGAGGAGCTCTTCGGGTTCCCTCCCGGCATCCGGGGCTTCAGCGTCCAGTCGGGCAACCCGGACGAGCAGCCCGAGGTCCTGCGGCCCCCGGCCGACTTCGGTGCGCCGGGGGACATCGGCGCCGATCTCCTCGCCCCGATCCTGGCTCCCATCCGTGCCGGTGTGCCGCCGTCGGAGTTCGACCTCCACTACACGGTCACCTGCCCGGACGGCACCGTGCGGGTCGCCGTCATCCGTGCCTCCCCCATCGGTCCCGGGACCGAGGCGCCGGACGCCCCGGCGGACGGATCGTTCTACACCGGCGTGGTCATCGACGTCACCGCCCAGCAGCGCTTCGAACACGAGCTGAGCGAGCTCGTCGACCGCTACCGCCTGCTGACCGAGGTCTCCCCCGACGTGGTCATCGTGCACCAGGACGGGCTGCTCGTCTACGGCAACCGGGCCGGCGTCAAGCTGCTCAAGGCCGAGTCGATGTGGGACCACTACGGCGAACCCGTCACGAACTTCGTCCACCCCAACGACATCAACGGGATGATCGAACGCCTGGCCCAGCTCACCGAGCCCGGGCAGTTCTTCGAGCACGGCGAGGTCCGGGTCGTCGCCCCGGACGGCACCGCCACCGTCATGGAGCTCACCAGCATCCGCACCACGTGGGGCGGCAAGCCGGCCTACCAGGTGATCATGCGCGACGTCTCCGAGCGCCGTGCCGCCGAGGCGTCCGCCCGCTACCGGGCCAGCCTGGTGGCCCACGTGTCCGACGCCATCATCGGTATCGACGCCGAGGGACGGATCGAGAGCTGGAACGAGGCCGCACAGCACATCTACGGCTGGTCCGAGGCCGAGGTGGCCGGTCTGTCGATCGGCACCGTGGTGTCGGCCAACCGGACCGACAGCGCCGCCATCCTGGAGCGCGGGCAGCACTGCCACCGCCGCAAGGACGGCTCCTCGGTCGATGTCCTGATCTCCATCGACCCCCTGATGGACGACGACACCCTGCCGTCGGGTTGGGTGGTCGTGTGCACCGAACTCACCGACGCCCGCCAGGCCGAGGCCGGCCGCCGGGCGGCCGAGGAACGCTACGAGGCCGTCGTCGCCTCGCTGAGCGAGGGCATCATCCTCTTCGACGAGGCCGGCAAGATGAGCGCCCACAACCAGGCCGCCGCCACCATCCTCGGTTCGCGCCTGGACGAGGGCGACGGCCACCGCCTCTTCACGGGTAACTCCATCGCCACGTCGACCGAAGGCTTCCCACTCACACCGACGATGTTCCCGCACGTGAAGACCCTCACCACCGGCGAGTCCGAGGACGGCGTGGTGATCGGCGTCACCGACGAGCACGGCAAGCGCCAGTGGCTGTCGATGAGCTCCCGTCGCCTCTCCGGGGCCAGCCAGTCCGAGTCGCCGATGGTGGTGTGCTCGTTCACCGACGTGACCGACCGGCGGGCGGCCGAGGCCCAGCTGCACTGGCTCGCCTACCACGACTCGCTCACCGGACTCGGTAACCGGTCGTTCTTCAACGACGAGCTCGAGCGCGAGCTCCTGATGTCCATGCAGAGCGACACCAACCTTGCCGTCCTCTTCATCGACCTCGACCGCTTCAAGCTGGTGAACGACTCCTTCGGGCACGCCAGCGGCGACGAGTTGCTGCTCGAGCTGGCCCGGCGGTTCAAGACCACGGCCCGCAGGGGCGACACCGTCAGCCGGTTCAGCGGCGACGAGTTCGTGGTGCTGTGCCCGAACGTCCGCTCCGAGGCCCACGCCGTGGAGCTGGCCGAGGAGTACTCGCGGGTCATCGACACCGCGTTCCGGCTCTCGACCGGTCGGTCGGTCGTCGTCACCTGCAGCGTCGGCGTGGCCTTCGTGGAGAAGGGCCGCCAGAGTGCGCAGGACATCCTCCAGCAGGCCGACACGGCCATGTTCAAGGCCAAGGGCAAGGGTCGGTCCCGCATCGAGGTCTTCGACGAGTCGCTGCGGGTCAACTCCGTGGCCCGGCTCGAGATCTACGACGACCTGCGCCACTCGATCGAGCACGACGAGCTCGTGGTGCACTACCAGCCCATCGCCTCGGTCTCCGACGGCAAGATCGTGGCCCTCGAGGCCCTGGTGCGCTGGAACCACCCGACCCGCGGGCTACTCGGCCCGATGGAGTTCATCCCCTTCGCCGAGGAGACCGACCTGATCTTCTCCCTCGGCCGCTGGGTGCTGCGCGAGGCCTGCACGACCATGGCCCGGTGGCGCAACGAGGTGGACGGGGCCCAGGACGCCTACATCACGGTGAACCTCTCGGTGCACCAGCTGAGTGACTCGACGCTGCTCGACTCGATCGCCGCGGCGCTGGCCGACTCCGGACTGCCGCCCGAGGCACTCGTGCTCGAGGTCACCGAGTCGCTGCTGATGAGCGAGACCCAGGAGACCGTGGACGCCCTCAGCGGGATCCACGCCATGGGGGTGGGCCTCGCCATCGACGACTTCGGCACCGGTGAGTCCTCCCTCGCCCGCCTCAAGCGGTTCCCGGTGAAGGTGCTCAAGATCGACAAGTCCTTCGTCGACGGCCTCGGGATCCTCGAGACCGACGAGGCCATCGTGGCGGCGATCGTCCAACTGTCCAAGGCACTGGGCCTGGTGGTCCTGGCCGAAGGGGTGGAGACCCCCGTACAACTCGAGCGGGTGGCCGCTCTCGGGTGCGACCTCTATCAGGGCTACCTGATGTCCCGCCCGATCAGCGCCGACCACGTCGACTTCACCAAGAAGGCGGAGACGACCCCGCAGACAGACCTCCCCGCGTAGCGGCGTGCTCCGGCACCCGCTACGCGGGGCGGGCCCGCGGGCGGCAGCCGGGGTCCGGTGGACCCGCTCGGCGGCTCCGTCAGCCCAGTCGCTCGATGATCGTGGCGTTGGCCTGGCCGCCGCCCTCGCACATGGTCTGGAGCCCGTAGCGGGCGCCGGTGCGCTCCATCTCGTTGAGCAACGTGGCCATGAGGCGCGCACCCGAGCCCCCGGTCGGGTGGCCGATGGCGATGGCCCCACCGTTGACGTTGACCTTCGACATGTCCGGGTGGTGCTCCTTCTCCCAGGCCAGCACCACCGACGCGAACGCCTCGTTGATCTCGACCAGGTCGATGTCGTCGAGCGAGAGTTTCGACTTCTCGAGCACGAGCGTGGTTGCCGGGATCGGCGCCGTCAGCATGATGACCGGGTCGTTGGCGGCCACGGCGAACGTGTGGAACCGGGCACGGGGGGTGAGGCCGAGCTGGCTGGCCCGTTCCTCGGACATGATCAGTACGGCCGCCGCCCCGTCCGAGATCTGCGACGACGAGGCCGCCGTCACCAGACCGTCCTCCACGAAGCACGGCGGGAGCGAGGCCAGCTTCTCGTAGGTGGAGCCGGCCCGGACGCCCTCGTCGAAGGTGAGCGGTCCCTCGTCGGCCGGATCGCCTTCATCGGTTCCGGCGACGGCGATCTTGTCCTCGATGCGGGCCCGTCGGGTGGCCAGCGGCACGATCTCGTTGTCGAAGCGGCCCTCGGCGATGGCGGTCGCCGCCCGGTCGTGGGACTGCAGGGCGAAGCGGTCCATCTCCTCGCGACCGATCCCCCACCGTCGGGCGATCTCCTCGGCGGCCAGACCCTGGTGGATGAAGTCGAACCGCTCGTGGACGGTCGGGCCGTACGCGTCGCCCGGCCCGTGGTCGGTGGTCGACCCGATCGGCACCCGGCTCATGGCCTCCACCCCGCCACCGATGACGATGTCCATGGCCCCCGAGGCCACCGCCTGGGCGGCGAAGTGCACGGCCTGTTGGGCCGAGCCGCACTGGCGGTCCACCGTGGTGCCGGGCACGGTGTCCGGAAACCCGGCGGCGAGGGCGGCGTTGCGGCCGATGTTCATGGCCTGCTCGCCCACGGTCATGGTGCAGCCGAAGATCACGTCCTCGACCAGGGCGGGGTCGAGGTCGTTGCGGGCGATGAGCGCGGCCAGCGGGGCCGCGGCCAGATCCACCGCGTGCCATCCGGACAGACGTCCGTTCTTCTTCCCTACCGGAGTGCGGACGACGTCGACGATCACAGCGCTGGCCATGGGGACATTGTGGCCCAGGGGCCACGGTTGCCGGAAATCTGAAGGTGTGTCAGATTTCGGAGCGACCGCGACCTGCGTGGATCGCACCCGGCCGAACGAGGAACGCCACCGATGGATGGATCGAGGGACCAGCCCATGGACCTGCACTACACGGACGCCCAGGAGGCGTTCCGCGAGGACGCCCGGGCCTGGCTGGCCGACCACGCTCCCGCTCCCCGCTCGCTCCCGTCCCTCGACACGGCCGAGGGGTTCGAGGCCCACCGGGCCTGGGAGGCCGAGATGGCCGCCGACCGCTGGTCGGTCGTGTCCTGGCCCGAGGAGTACGGGGGTCGGGGTGTCGGGATCCTCGAGTGGTTGGTGTTCGAGGAGGAGTACTGGCGGGCCCAGGCACCGCTGCGGGTCAGCCAGAACGGCGTGTTCCTGCTGGCCCCGACCATGTTCGAGTTCGGGACCGACGAGCAGAAGTCGCGCTTCCTCCCCCCGATGGCCTCGGCCACCGAGATCTGGTGCCAGGGCTGGTCCGAGCCCGATGCCGGCTCCGACCTCGCCGGCATCCGCAGCCGCGCCCGCCGGTCCGACACCGAGGGCGGCTGGGTGCTGTCGGGCCAGAAGACCTGGGCCTCACGCGGCGCCTTCGCCGAGTGGTGCTTCGGGCTGTTCCGCACCGACCCCGACGCCGAGCGCCACCGCGGGCTCACCTACTTCCTGATCGACATGGCCACCCCCGGGGTGACCGTGCGGCCGATCCCCCAGATCGACGGCGAGACCGGCTTCGCCGAACTGTTCTTCGAGGACGTCTTCGTGCCCGACGACCTCGTCCTCGGCGACGTGGGCAAAGGGTGGAACGTGGCCATGGCCACCGCGGGCTCCGAGCGCGGCCTCAGCCTGCGCAGCCCCGCCCGCTACAGCCGGGCCGCCGACCGCCTGGTCGACCTGTACGCCCGCACCCACGACGAGGACCCCGTCCGGGCCGCCCGGTCCGCCGACTCGGTGGCCCAGGCCTGGATGGACGCCGAGGCCTACCGGCTCAACACCCTGTGGACCGCCACCCGGGTCCTCGACGGCGGGTCCGTCGGCCCGGAGGCCAGCGCCAACAAGATCCACTGGTCCGAGACCGACCTGGCCATCCACCGCGCCGCCCTCGACCTGCTCGGCCCCGCAGCCGAGTTCCACGGTGACGGGGTCGACGCACCGTGGCTCGACGGCTACCTGTTCGCCCTGGCCGGCCCCATCTACGCCGGCACCAACGAGATCCAGCGGAACGTGGTGGCCGAGCGCATGCTCGGGCTGCCGCGGGGCTGAGGGGACCACGCCATGCACTTCGCCTTCACCGACCAGCAACTCGAATTCCGCGACGCCGTGCGCCAGGTCCTGGCCAAGGAGTGCACGACCGATGCCGTCCGCGCCGCCTACGACGCGCCGGCCGCCCGGACGCCGCGGTGGGACACCCTGGCCGAACTGGGGGTGTGCGGGCTGACCGTGCCCGAAGCGCGCGGGGGGTTCGGTCTCGGCCTGGTCGACCTGGTGCCGCTGGTGGAGGAGGCCGGCCGGGTCGCCCTGCCCGAGCCACTGGGTACCACCACTGGCATCGCCGCTCCGCTGCTCGTCGACCTCGTGGCTGCCGGCGCCGACGACCGCGCCGACGACCGCACCGGCGCGTGGCTGGCCGGCGTGGCGGCCGGCGAGGTGACCGCCGCGGTGGCCGATCCGGAACGACCCGCGGCCCCCGTCGCCGGGGCCGACGGTGCCGACCTGCTGCTGCTCGTCGCCGACGGGCCCGACGGCCGCGTCCTGCACGGCCTCGACCGCGCCGTGCTCGAAGGCGGGGCCGGCGTGACCCCGGTGTCGTCCCTCGATCCCACCCGCCGCCTCGGGACCCCGGAGTGGCAGCCCACACCGGACACGTTGCTGCTCGCCGGACCGGGGCTCGATGCGGTGCTGACCCGCACCTCCGACCGGGCGGCCGTCGTCACCGGGGCCGAGTTGCTCGGCCTCGCCGACGCCATGGTCACCCTGACGGCCGAGTACGCCAAGGACCGGCAGCAGTTCGGCAAGCCCATCGGCAGCTTCCAGGCCGTCAAGCACCTGCTGGCCGGGGCCCAGGTCCTCCTCGAGTTCGCGCGGCCCGTCGTCTACGGCGCGGCCTGGGCACTCGACGAGGCGTCCCCCGACGCGTCACGCGCCGCCTCGGTGGCCAAGGCCTACGCCGCCGACGCCGCCCTCGAGGCGGCACGGGTGTCCCTCCAGGTGCACGGGGCCATCGGCTACACGTGGGAGTGCGACCTGCACCTGTTCCTCAAGCGCACGTGGGCCCTCGCCGAGGCGTGGGGATCGGCCGGCGACCACCGCGCCCGGCTGCTCGGCCTGCTGCTCGCCGGACGCTGAGCGACCGCCACCCCTCAGGTGGGTGCGGCCCCGGTCGGTGGGTCGAGGAGCCGCTTGAAGCCGACGTGGCTGGCCACGAACCCGTGCCCCTCGTAGAACCGGTGGGCATCGGTGCGGACGGTGTTCGACGTGAGCTGGATCCGGTAGCAACCCGCCGCCCGGGCCCGGGACACCGCCTCCTCCAGGAGCACGCCGCCGATGCCGGTGCCCCGCAGATCCGAACGCACGTGCATGGACTCCAGTTCGGCACACCGTCCTCCGCCGTGCTGGAGGTGGCGGAAGGTGATCAGCTGGCACACGGCGACCACCTCGCCGGCGCGTTCGACCACCAGGACGTCGGTTCCGGGGGTGGCGGCGATGTCGGCCAGGGCCGCCCGGTAGCGGGCGGGCTCGCCAGGATCCTCGTCACCCGCCCCGAGGGCACCGCCCCGGAGCAGACCGACCAGGGCGGCGGCGTCCTCGCTACGGGCCGGGCGCACGAGCAGCCCGGCCGGGTCGTGGCCTCCGTCAGGGACGGGCAAAGGCGTAGATCGGCATGCCGTTGTACGTCTCGGAGCGCGACGGCAGGTAGGGCCCGTTGACGATGACGGCCAGGTTGCCGGTCGGGGCGGGGCCGGCATCGCCCTCGACGGTCACGATCGCACCGTCCGGCCACACCTGCATGACCAGACCCACGTGCACCGACGTGGCCGTGGACCACGGACCGGTCCCGTAGAGGACGGCGTCACCGGGCAGGGGCGCAGCCCACGCCGGCAGGACCTCGGTGTGGGCCGCGGCCCAGGTGTAGATGTCCCCGGTGAAGGCGTACGAGGGGATGGGCACGCCGGCCCGGGCCCACACCCAGGTGGCGAACAGCGCGCACCAGGCCTCGCACGGACCGTACGGGTTGCAGAAGTAGCCGGTGTCCGGGTCGGCGTTGACCTGGCTGGTGGCGGTCACGACGATGGCGGACGCCGTCGCTGACGGCGACGGCGACGGCGGGTTGGTGAAGGAGTAGTTGAACCCGTCCGGGTCGAGCAGCCAGTAGCCGGTCTTGCCCTGGGCCAGCACGATCTGGGCCACCGGGAGGACCACGTCGGGGTTGCCGTCGAGACCGGCACCCAGCGAGCCGTAGTAGGGCGCGTCGCCGAACGCGAAGATGCCGCCGTCGGTGGCGACCATGTAGTAGCCACCGTCGTCGGGGGTGGCCGCCATGCTCACCACCGGGTCGTTGAGCACCGTGCCACCCGTCGACCCGTGGAAGGTGGCGTCGCCGAAGGTGAAGATCCCGCCGTCACCGGCCACCAGCCAGTAGCCGAGACCGTGGTGGGTCGGGGCCATGCCGGTGACGGGTGACACCAGAGGCGTGCCTCCCATCGAGCCCAGGAACGGGGCGTCGCCGAAGGCGAAGACCCCGCCGTCGGACGCCACCAGCCAGTAGCCCTTGCCGTCGGCCGTGGAGGCCATCCCGACGATCGGCTGGTTGAGCCGGACGGCGCCCATGGAACCGTAGAAGTGGGCGTCACCGAAGGCGAACACCCCGCCGTCGAGGGCGGCGAGCCAGTAGCCCCTGCCGTCCGGGGTCGCCGCCATGGCCACCACCGGACCCTGGAGCCGCTCGTTGCCGAGCGAGCCGTAGTACCCGGCGTCGCCCTGGGCGTAGACGCCACCGTCGGCCGAGGCCAACCAGTAGCCCTCGTGCGCGGCCGTCGCGGCCGGGTTGGCCGCCATGGTCACGACGACCGAGTTGAGCGGGGTGGTCAGCGGGGGAGCCACCTGGGGGGCACCGAAGCCGAGGACGCCTCCGCCGGCGTAGATGTGGGGGGCGGCGAGGGCCTGGCCCACCGTGGTGGCCACGGCCGGAGCTGCGGTGGCGACGGCCACGCCGGACACCAGCGCCACCACCGCGGCGACCGTCGCGACGAGACGTCGGGGGATGCGCATGGGTCCCCATCGTAGGCAACCGCCCAGATGGGCGATAGGGGTGATCCGGAGAGATTTCGCGTACCCCCGGCCGGGCGGGGGCCGCTCCCACGGGCCGGACCCGTGCCTGGCCGGAGCCCCGCCCCGCACCTGACACACCGTCAGAACCAGGGATACACTCCCCCCATGGCCGAACTGCCGATGATCATTTCCGTCGACGACCACATCGTCGAGCCCGCCGACGTCTGGACCAGCCGCATGCCGGCGAAGTTCAAGGAGGCTGCTCCCCACATCGTCCGCAAGGACATGCCCGATGTCACGTTCGTGGGCGGCAAGCTGACCGTGAACGAAGGTGGGGGCGGAGCACCCGCCGACTGGTGGATCTACGAGAAGCTGCAGCGGCCCCTGCTGCGGGTGGACTCGGCCGTCGGCGTGCCGCGCGACGAGGTCACCATGAAGGGCATCACCTACGAGGACATGCGCCCCGGCTCCTACAGCCAGAAGGAGCGCCTCGAGGACATGGACGACAACCACATCGAGGCGTCCCTCTGCTTCCCCACGTTCCCCCGGTTCTGCGGCCAGACCTTCACCGAGGCCGAGGACAAGGAGCTGGCCCTGCTGTGCGTCGAGGCCTACAACGACTACCAGGTCGAGGAGTGGTGCGCCGGTTCCGGCGGGCGCCTCGTGCCCCTCACCATCGTGCCGCTGTGGGACGCCCACCTGGCCGCCGCCGAGGTCCGCCGCAACGCCGAGCGCGGCGTGCGGGCCGTGTGCTTCAGCGAGATCCCGGCCTACCTGGGCCTGCCCTCCATCCACGACCCGGACAACTACTGGGACCCGTTCTTCCAGGCCTGTGACGAGACGTCGACGGTCGTCAACATGCACATCGGCTCGAGTTCGAAGATGCCGTCGACCTCGCCCGACGCGCCCGCCGCCGTCGGTTCCTCGCTCACCCACATCAACGCCGAGCTGTCGATGACCGACTTCTTGATGTCCGGGCTCTTCGAGCGGTTCGCCAATCTGAAGGTCGCCTACTCCGAGGGCCAGATCGGCTGGATCCCCCACCTGCTCCACCGCATGGACGTGGTGTGGGAGGACAACCGGGGATGGGGCGGCGTGGCCGACAAGGTGCCGAACCCGCCGTCGAGCTACTTCGCCGACCACGTCTTCGGCTGCTTCTTCGACGACCCGAACGGCCTGCTGCTGATCGACGAGATCGGCGAGGACAACATCACCTACGAGTCGGACTACCCGCACTCGGACTCGACGTGGCCCCGCACCCGCGAGATCGCCGAGAAGCAGATGGCGGGACTGACCGACGAGCAGCGCTACAAGGTGGTCCGGGGTAACGCCATCAAGCTGTTCGGGCTCGACTTCAAATGACCGCCGGGCAGTAGGCCACCCGTGGACCTGCGCTACTCCGACGCCGAGCAGGCGTTCCGCTCCTCCTTACGCGCCTGGCTGGAGAAGACCCTCCCCGACCTGCCCGACAAGCCGTCCCCGGACGACTGGCCGGGTCGTCGCGCCTACGACACCCACTGGCAGCGCCTGCTGTTCGACGCCGGCTACGCCGGGGTCGACTGGCCGGTCGAGGGTGGCGGCCGCGGGGCCTCGCCCGTCGAGGAGCTGATCTTCAAAGAGGAGCTCGAGCGGGCCCACGCCCCCTACGTCGGCGTCAACTTCGTCGGCCTGTTGCACGCCGGGCCCACCGTGATCGCCGAGGGCACCCCCGAACAGCGGGCCCGGTTCCTCCCGCCCATCCTCCGCGGCGACGAGGTGTGGTGCCAGGGCTTCAGCGAGCCCAACGCCGGGAGCGACCTGGCGTCGATGCGGACCCGTGCGGTGCGCGACGGTGACGACTACGTCATCTCCGGCCAGAAGATCTGGACCTCGCACGCCGAAGTGGCCGACTACTGCGAGCTGCTGGTCCGGACCGGACCCGAGGACAGCCGCCACCGCGGCATCTCGTGGCTCATCCTGCCGATGGACACCCCGGGGGTGGACATCCGACCGCTCCACACCATCGCCGGGTCGACGGAGTTCGCCGAGCTGTTCCTGGACGAGGTCCGGGTACCGGTGGCCAACCGGGTCGGCGAGGAGAACGACGGCTGGCGGGTGACCATGGTCACGCTCAGCTTCGAGCGGGGCACCGCCTTCGTGGGCGACCTCCTGGAGGCCATCGAGCTGCTGACCGCCTCCGTCGAGCTGGCCCGGCGGACCGGTGCCTGGGCCGATCCCGCCACCCGCCGCCAGGCCGGCCACCTGAAGGCCGAACTCGACGCCCTGTGGGCGTTGACCAAGCGCAACGTCTCCCAGGCCGCCCGCACCGGCGTCCCGGGGGTCGGCGGCACCTACTTCAAGCTGGCCTACTCCGAGACCCGCCACAAGCTGGGCGAGTTCTCCCTCGCCCTGCTCGACCGGGCGGGGCTGTCGGCCCACGACATCGAAGGCACCGACGGTCTCGGGCTCCTGCCGGCGGGCACCATGGTCGAGGACTGGCTACGGGGGATCTCCCTCACCATCGCCGCCGGCACCTCGCAGATCCAGCGCAACATCGTCGGCGAGCGGATCCTGGGCCTGCCCAAGGAGCCCCAGACCGCCAAGGCGCCGGCGAAGACCACGGCGACGTCCGGCGTGACGGGCTGAGGACGGGACGATGGACTTCGAGGTGAGCGAGTTCGAGGCCGAGCTGGCCGGCGGCATCCGCCGACTGTGCGAGGGGCGTTTCCCCCTCGACACCATCCGGTCACGCGAGTCGACCGACCACGCCATCGACCGCGACGGCTGGCGCGAGCTGGGCGACGCCGGGGTGTTCCACCTGTGCCTGGCCGAGGAAGCCGGCGGTGTGGGTCTCGGCCTGGCCGAGGCCGCCCTGGTCTTCGAGGAGCTCGGACGGGCCCTCATCCCCGGCCCACTCGTGGCCTCCCACCTGGCCGCCGGGCTCATCGACGGGGCCGACGACGGGTCCGTGGTGGTGGGACTGGTCGAGCGCCCGGCGCCCGGTGCGGTCGGCACCGGGGTACTGCCCGTGGTGGTCGAGCACCTGGCCGACCTCGACGTCCTGCTGGTCCTGTCCGACCAGGGGATCGAACGCCTCGACCCGGCCACGCTGGACGCCACCCCGCTCCCCCGGCCCATGGATCCGCTGACCCCGGTGTGGGCGCTGTCGACACTGCCGGTGGGTGAGCCGGTGGCCGATGCCGAGATCGCCGCCTGGTGGCGCCGGGACGGCGCGGTGCTGACCGCCGCGCTCCAGGTCGGCATGGCCCAGCTCGCCTGCGACCTCGCCGTCGAGTACGCCAAGGGACGGGTCCAGTTCGGACGGCCGATCGGTGGGTTCCAGGCCGTCAAGCACATCTGCTCCGACATGGCCGTGCGGGCCGAGGTGGCCCGCATCGCCGTGCAGGCGGCGGCGGTCACCGTCGACCAACCCGACGTCGGCGACGCCGTCCTGGCCGCGGCCGGGGCCAAGCTGCTGGCCGACGAGGCGGCGGTCACCAACGGACGGTCGAGCATCCAGGTCCACGGCGGCATGGGTTTCACGTGGGAGGTGCCGGTCCACCTCGCCTACAAGCGGGCCCGGGTGCTGGCGACCACCTTCGGCACCGCCGACGCCCTCGCCGAGGAGCTCGCCGACTCGCTCGCCGGGGCGTAGGCGCCCGCACCCGGCCGACCACACCCCCGGACGACACACTCCGACTCTGACGAACACGACCCGCCCCGTCGGGCCCGAACCCCTGAGGTGCATCCCATGACCGACTCCCCCTTCGCCCCACCCGCCGACGTGGTGCCGGTGCTGCCCACGGGGATCACCTCGTTCGGCATCCAACTGCCGGTCCAGTCGCAGTCGACCATCTACGTCGAGCCCTGGGAGGCCGCCGCCGGCCCCGACGAGCTGGCCCGGGTCGCCCTGGCGTGCGAGTCGGCCGGGTTCTTCTACGTGGGCGTGTGCGACCACACGTTCATCCCCGAACGACTGGCCGGAGCCATGAGCACCGTCTGGTACGACACCATCGCCACCCTCGGGTGGCTGGCCGCCGTCACCACCGAGATCCATCTGCTCTCCCACATCTACGTGGCCGCCCTCCGCCATCCGCTGCGGGCCGCCAAGGAGTTCGCCACCGTCGACGTCCTGTCCTCGGGTCGGGTCATCTGCGGCGTCGGTGCGGGCCACGTCTCCGAGGAGTTCGACCTCATGGGACCGGCCTTCGACGAGCGGGGCGCGGCCACCGACGAGGCCGTGTCCGGACTCGCCCTCGGGCTGACGGCGGAGTTCCCCGAACTGCCCGGGCCCCGCTGGCCGGCTACCGGGGTGGGCCTCAAGCCGCGTCCGGTCCGGTCCCCCCGACCGCCCATCTGGGTCGGGGGCTCGTCCCCGGCCGCCCTGCGGCGCACCGCCCGCTTCGCCGACGGCTGGCTGCCGCAGTCCGTGGGGCCGAACGTCGAGCTGCTGGCGACCTTGCGCGAGCTGCGGGCCGAGTACCGCGACGGGGCGCCCCTCGACATCGGGTCGATCTCCTACCCGCTGTACCTCGGGACACCGCCGGCCGATAACGAACTGCCACCCGGGACCGTGCAGGGCAGCGCCGAACGGCTCGCCGAGTACCTGGCCCCCTACCGCGACGCCGGCTGCGGACAGGTCCAGGTCCGCTTCCCGGCCCACTCGGTCGAGGAGTTGTGCGACCAGATCGCCGCCTTCGGTGCCGAGGTCATCCCGCGGGTCAACCGCTGAGCCGAGGTCGCATCACGCGGCTGGAGGACGACACCCCCGACGATCGCCTGGACCGGGTCGCCTGGACCGGGTCGCCTGGACCGGGTCGCCTGGACCGGGAGTGCCGCTCAGGCGACCGAGGCGTGGAAGGCGTTGAGGATGCCGGCGGCCTGGGCCGGGTCCTGCAGCGCCCACCAGTGGCCCACACCGGTCAGTGTCTCGGTGCGGGCGCCGAGCAGGGCGGCGACCTCGGCGGACCGGGCCTCGTCGCCGAACGGGTCGTCGGCCGCGTGCAGTACGAGACCGGGGGCCGACGTGGGTCCCACCGCGTCGCCCCACGTGGCGTAGGCACGGGGTAGGGCGGAGCGGTAGAGGTCCAGGATGCACGAGGCCATCACCGGGTCGCTCATCGGGATGAGGGCCTCCGTCCGGTCGGCCGGCACCCCCATGGCCTCGTAGACGGCGGCCGAGTCGGCGGCCGACACGTCGGCCTGGCCGGCGAAGAACTCCTCACCCGCGCCGGGCGTCTGCCAGATCTGGGCGAAGTCGTGCCAGGTGTAGTCGGGGTGTAACAGGTTGGCCACGTCGGCCGACCACGACCGCAGCAGTTCGCCCTTGGTGGTGGCCAACCGGTAGGTGAGGGCGGCCCCCCAGTCGTGTCCGACCAGGTCGACCGGCGCATCGAACTGTTCGATCTCGCCGGCGAGCCAGTCCACGTACTCGTCCTTGGTGGCCCCGAACCCGTCGGGTCGGGGGGTGGCGAATCCCGGGAGCGCCAGCGCCGTCGACTCGCCGTCGAGCAACTCCTGGAGGGGGCCCCAGAGGGCGGCGGACTCGGGCACACCGTGTACCAGGACGATCATGCCCGCAGCGTACCCACGGCGGTCCTGCCCCGCCCGGCCCACCCCGATCCCGGTCGGACAGTTCCCGGCCGGCCCGTACCCGGCCGGCCCGTACCCCGGCGCGTCACGGGGCGGTCGAGCTGGTGGGCGACGACGCCGGGGTCGTGGTGGTGACCGTGGCATTCGACGTGGAGCTGGTGGTGGTGGTCGAAGCCGACGGCCGGGTGGTGGTGGTCGTCGTCGTGGTGGTGGTCGGCCGGGTCGTCGCGGTGGTCGACGACGGCGTCGTGGTCGTGGCCCCGGTCGGGCGCGACGTGGTCGTGGTCGTGGCCGGCCGGGTGGTCGTGGTGGGGCTGGTCGTCGGGGTCGGGGTGAAGATGCCCGGGATGCCGCCGTCGGTCGTGTTCGTGGTGGTCGAGGAGGCCGTGCCGTCGGGCGGATAGAGGTAGGTGAGGGTGCCGAACCCGAGGAAGGCCACCAGCATCAGGACGGTCGACCGCCGGACCGGGACGGCCCGGGTGATGGGCACGGCCATGAACCCCACCAACTTGCTGCGGGGCACCGGCTCGACGACCGGCGTGGAGCCGGTGGTCGGCGGGCCCGTCGTGGCCGTGGCGGGCGTGCCGCCGCCGTCCCACTCGTCGGCGCCGTCCGAGGTCCCGTCGGCGGCCCCGTCATCACCGGGGGCGTCGGATCCGGAGGCGTCGTCACTCACGGGTTGGTCCGCGTATCGGTCAGCCCGACGGCGGGCGAAGCCACCCCGGCCGTCCGGAGGGCGATCGAGGCCCGCAGACGGATCTCCCGCGCCACCTCGAACTGTCGTCCGGGGAGGGTGCGGGCGATGAGCCGGAGCTGCACGTAGCCGACGTCGATCGACTCGACCCCGGCCACCACCGGGTCGCCGAGGATGAGGTCCGACCACTCGGAGTCGTGGGCCATCGAGTCCACCACGTCCTTCAGGATCCGGGTGACCTGCTCCAGGTCCTCGGTGACGGCCACGGGGATGTCGATGACCGCCCGCGACCAGTCCTTGGACAGATTGGTCACCTGGCGGAGCGCGCTGTTGGGCACGATCACCAGTTCACCCTGTGCGGTGCGCAGCTTGGTGACCCGCAGGGTCACCTCCTCCACCGTCCCGGTGACCCCGGTGGCCTGGCCGGGCATCGACAGGCGGATCACGTCGCCGAAGGCGAACTGGTGCTCGGCGAAGAGGAAGAAGCCGGCCAGCAGGTCCCCCACCATCTGCTGGGCGCCGAAGCCGAGGCCGATGCCGATGACGGTGGCCGGGGCCACCAGGGTGGTGAGCGGGATGCCCAGCCGGTCGAAGGCGAGGATCCCCGCCACGAAGTAGAGGAGGGCGACGACCGCCCACTCGACGGCCTCGCTGATGGCCCGCGACCGCTTGAGGGCCTCGGAGGCCACGCCGCCCGACTCGATCTGGTGCCGGATCTGGACGTCGATCCACCGGCGTCGGCGCTGACCCACCCAGTGGGCGAGGCGGATGGCCAGGCCGGTTCCGAGCAGGAGTACGACGACCGGGAGCAGGTGGTTCTGGAAATAGGAGTGGTCGATGTCCGAACCTTACCGTCGCCATCGTGGGCGGCCCGGGCCGGGGCCGGCTCGCCCGGCGCCCGTGCATGCAATAATCTGACGCACTGTCAGTTCCGGGGGGACGCGGCGACGGTCCTCGTCGTCCGCCACGGCCACCCGGGCTCCGCCACGCTCAGCGGGCCGCCGCCATCGGCACCGGCTCCACGAAGGGAACGCCACATGCTCGACTACGTGATCCGCAACGGCCTCGTCGTCGACGGCACCGGGTCCCCCGGTTTCCGCGCCGACGTCGGCATCCGCGACGGGGTGATCGTGGCGGTCGGTACCGTCACCGAGCAGGGGACGACCGAACTCGACGCCGAAGGCCTCGTGGTGGCGCCGGGCATCGTGGATCCCCACACCCACTACGACGCGCAGCTCTTCTGGGACCCGACGGCCTCGCCGTCCAACCTCCACGGCGTCACCACCGTCATCGCCGGCAACTGCGGCTTCACCCTCGCGCCGATCAAGTCCCAGGACCACGACTACATCCGCCAGATGATGGCCAAGGTCGAGGGCATGCCCCTCGTGGCCCTCGAGAGCGGTATCGAATGGGACTGGACCACCTTCGCCGAGTACCTCGACCGGCTCGAGGGCAACCTCGGGGTCAACGCCGGCTTCCTCGTCGGCCACTGCGCCATCCGCCGCTGGGTGATGGGCGCCGACCGGGCCGCCGAGGTGGCGAACGACGCCGAACTGGAGGCGATGACCGCGCTCCTGGCCGAGTCGATCGAGGCCGGCGGCCTCGGCTTCTCGTCGTCGCAGTCGAGGACCCACTCCGACGGTGACGGCAATCCCATCTCGTCCCGGTTCGCCGACCGCCGCGAGATGCTCGCCTTCTGCGAGGTCGTCCGGGACCACCCCGGCACGACGCTCGAGTACATCACCAACGGCTGCCTCGACACCTTCAGCGACGAGGAGATCGACCTGATGGTGGCCATGACCACCACGGCCCAGCGGCCCCTCAACTGGAACCTGCTGACCGTCGACTCGCGTACCCCGGCCAAGACCGCCCGCCAGCTCGAGGCCTCGGCCACGGCGGCGGCGGCCGGCGGCCGGATCATCGCCCTCACCATGCCCACGCTGGTGCCCATGAACATGAGCTTCCGCACCCACTGCGCCCTGTTCCTGATCCCGGGCTGGGGCGACGTCATGGGACTACCCGCCGAGCAGCGCAAGGAGAAGCTGGCCGACCCGGCCGTGCGGGCCGAGCTGGACGAGCTCGCCCACTCCGAAGGCGCCGGGGTCTTCCGCCGCCTGTCCTACTGGGCCAACTACATCATCGGTGACACCTTCGCCCCCGAGAACGCCGGCTACAGCTGGCGTGACGTCGGCTCCATCGCCGAGGAGCAGGGCAAGGAGCCGTTCGACGCCCTGCTCGACCTGGTCATCGCCGACGACCTGCGCACCGTGCTGTGGCCCAAGGCCTCCGACGGCGACGCCGCCTCGTGGAACGCTCGTGTCGACGTGTGGAACGACCCGGGTGCCCTGGTCGGCGGGTCCGACGCCGGCGCGCACCTCGACCGGATGTGCGGCTCCAACTACCCGACCTCGTTCCTCGGCGACTGCCTGCGCAACCGCAAGCTGGTCCCGATGGAGCAGGCGGTGCACTGGATGACCCAGGCCCCGGCCGACCTCTTCGGCCTCCACGACCGCGGCCGGGTGGCCGAGGGCCTCCGCGCCGACCTCTTCGTGTTCGACCCGGCCACCGTGGCCTCCGAGCCGGCCACGCTGGTCGAGGACCTGCCGGGTGGGAGCCCACGGCTCATCGCCGACTCCATCGGTGTGGTCCGCGTCCTCGTCAACGGCGTCGAGACCGTCGCCGACGGCCGTCCGACCGGCAACCTGCCCGGCACCCTGCTGCGCTCGGGTCGGGACACCGTTACCGTCGACACCACGGCCGCCACCGTCTGACCGTCCGGACTCCGGGCCGTCGGCCCACCGACGGATGATCGCAGCACCCTCAGTCGCAGCACCCGACATCGCACCAGCAACCGGCAGCACCTCCACGAGAACAGGGGACACACCATGAGCAGCACGGTCACCAGGAACGAGACGCAGCTCCTCATCGGGGGCAAGTGGGTCGAGGCCGGCGACGGCACCTACGACATCATCAACCCGGCCACCGAGGAGGTCGTCGGACAGGCGCCCAACGCCTCGGTGGCCGACGCCGAAGCTGCGGCCGCCGCCGCCCGTGAGGCCTTTCCGGCCTGGGCCGCCACCCCGGTCGAGGAGCGCCTGGCCCTGCTGAAGAAGGCCGCCGCCGCCATCCGGGCGAAGAACGACGAACTGGTGCCACTGGTGATCGCCGAGACCGGGGCCACGGCCTCGGTGGGCTCGCGCATGCAGGTCCCGATCAGCGCCGACCGGTTCGACCGCTACAGCCGGGACATCCGCCACGTCCAGGAGTCGATGCTCCCCCCGATCGCCACCAACGCCACACCGCTGGCGCCCGGCGGCCTGATCAGCGCCCTCGCCTACCGCCAGCCCGTGGGCGTCGTCGCCGCCATCGCCAGCTACAACTTCCCCCTGACCAACATGGCCGGCAAGGTGGCGCCGGCGCTGGCCATGGGGAACACCCTGGTCATCAAGCCCGCCCCCCAGGACCCGCTGGCCATCGTGGAGCTGGCCCGGGTCCTCGACGAAGTCGGGTTCCCCCCGGGCGTCGTCAACCTGGTCTGCTCCCAGGGGCCCGAGCCCGCATCGGTGCTGACCTCGACCCCGGACGTCGACATGGTGTCGTTCACCGGCTCGACCGCCGTGGGTCAGCGCATCGCCGCCGCCGGGGCGGCCACCATGAAGCGCCAGCTCATGGAGCTCGGTGGCAAGGGCGCCGCCGTGGTGTTCGCCGACGCCGACCTGAAGAGCGCCATCACCGCCATCGGGTCGACCTGGGCCTTCCACTCGGGCCAGATCTGCACCGCCCCCACCCGGGCGGTCGTCCACCGGAGCATCTTCGACCAGGTGGTCGAGGGCCTCTCTACCTTCGCCGGCCGCCTGACCGTCGGCGACCCGACCGAGCCGACCACCGTGGTGGGTCCGGTCATCTCCGGCGTCCACCAGCAGCGGATCCTCGACTACATCGAGTCGGGTCGCCAGCAGGGCGAGGTCGTGGTCGGTGGCGGTCGTCCCGAGCACCTCGAGCGTGGCTACTACGTCGAGCCCACCCTCATCACCGGTTCCAACGACATGACCTCGGCCCGTGAGGAGATCTTCGGCCCCGTGGTCGTGGCGATCCCCTTCGACGACGACGACGAGGGCATCGCCATCGCCAACGACTCCGAGTTCGGCCTCTACGACTACGTCTTCTCGGGGGACACGGCGCGGGCGTTCCGGGTGGCCAAGCTGCTGCGGGCCGGCCACGTCGGCATCAACACCGCCCAGCGCAACATGGACGCGCCGTTCGGTGGCTTCAAGATGAGCGGTATCGGCCGTGACGGTGGCGACTACGGACTCGAGGCCTACTCGGAGCTCCAGTCGATCATCTGGGCCGGCTGAGCATCTGGGCCGGCTGAGCATCGGGGCCGGCTGAGCATCGGGGCCGGCTGAGACGACCGCCGGCCGGCGGTCCGGATCAGTCGGCGCCGACGAAGGGTGCGCCGTAGGCGAACACGCCCCCGTCGCTGGCCACCAGCCAGTAGCCGTCGCTCGACGTATCGGCGGCGATGCCCACCACCGGTGCCTGGAGCACCAGCGATCCGGCGCTCCCCCGGAACGGGGCTCCGCCGAAGGCGAAGATGCCGCCGTCGGAGCTGACCAGCCAGTAGCCCGTGCCGGACGCATCGGCGGCCATGCCCACCACCGGGCTGTTGAGGACCATGCCGCCCGTCGAGCCGCCGAAGCGCGCGTCACCGAAGGCGAAGATGCCGCCGTCACTGCCCACCAGCCAGTAGCCGTGACCGCTCGAGTCCGACGCCATGCCCACGATGGCGGCGTTGAGCGCGTGGCCGCCCATCGAGCCGTGGAAGGCGGCGTCGCCGAAGGCGAAGATGCCGCCGTCGCTGGCCACCAGCCAGTAGCCCCGGCCGTCGCTGGTGGGGGTCATGTCGACCACCGGGGCGTTGAGCGCCCGGCCGCCCATCGAGCCGTAGAATCCGGCGTCGCCGAAGGCGAAGATGCCACCGTCGGCGGCCACCAGCCAGTAGCCCCGGCCGTCCGCCGTCCCCACGATGTGGGTGATGGGGGCGGTCAGCGGCTTGCCCTGCATCGAGCCGTAGGCGGCGGCCGAACCGTGGGGCGACACGGATCCGTCCGACGTCGCCACCCAGTAGCCCCGACCGCCGGCGGCGGGGGCGATCCCCACGTACGAGGCCGAGTCGGGTGGCGGGGCGGCCGAACCGTCGCTCACGGCGGGCACCGGGTAGGGGTAGGGGTAGGTTCCCCCGGTCGCCGTCACCTCGTCGTCGGGACCCACCACCTGTCCCGGGCAGTACACCGGCGACCCGGTGCCCTGACCGGCGACCGACGGGGCGGCCGGCACGGGATTCCCCTCGGCCGCGTCCTGGGTCGACTCGCGCTGCAGCGCGCTTCCCAGGTTGCCGTAGGTGAAGCCGAACAATTCGACCGTCCAGGCCTGGCCGCCGCTGCAGGCCACGCCCATGCCGACGGTGTCGTACCCGGCGTCCAGCATGTTCTCCCGGTGTCCGGACGAGTTCATGTAGGCGGTCTCCATGCCGTCGGACCCGTCGCCGGGCCAGTACCCGTTGCCCGAACTGCCGGCGTTGGCCGCCAGCACGCACAGGGTGCCCGAGGTCGGATCGGCGCCGCACCCGGTCAGCGGGGCGTCCTCCAGGACGCCGGTGGCGGCGATGTGCACGGCCCACGCCTGGGCGGCGGCGTTCAAGGCGGCGTTCTCCTGCAGCGGGGGGATCGGTTGGCCCGCCGAGTTGCGGGCGTCCCGCTCGGCGTTGATCCGGTCGAGGAGGTCGGTGGCGTACAGGTTCTCGACCGAGGCGAGGTCCTGGGGTGCCGTGGCGGCTCCGGCCGGTGCGGTCGTCAGCGGGCCCACCGTGACCACGGCGGAACCGGCCACGAGCACGAGCGCCATCCAGCCGCCGACCGCTGCCTGTCGCCAGCGTGGGGTCCGATGGGCGCGACCGTGTCGGCCCGACCCGCGTCCAGCCCTCGTCCCGGAAGCTTCCACGCCTGGTCTATCGGCACGATCCGACCGAAACTGTTGTCCGGATCGGCTACAACTGGGGCGTGCCCGTGCCTGTGCCTGACTCGATCCCACCGTCGTTCACCGAAATGGCCGAACGCGTCTCCAACTGGGGGCGCTGGGGCCCGGACGACCAGATCGGGACCCTCAACCTGATCGACGAGGCGGCACGCCTGCGCGGGGTGGCCTCGGTGGTGGACGGTGTGGCCTTCCCGCTCGGGATCCCGATGTCCGAGGCGGAGGGCATCCAGATGGGGTTCATCGAGGGCCGGGTCAACCCGACCCACCGGATGGTCACGGTCAACGTCCCCCAGAGCGAGGATCCGGGCTGGGTCGCCTTCAGCGAGGACACGGTCTCCTTCGCCATGCAGTGCGCCACCCACTGGGACGGTCTGGCCCACGCCTCCTACGGGCCCGCTCCCGACGGCGGCCGCCTGTACAACGGGTTCCCGGCCTCGTCGATCACCGAGGAGGGGGCCTCCCTCCTCGGGATCCAGCAGATCCGCACGCTGGTGTCGCGGGGACTCCTGCTCGACGTGGCCCGGGCCAAAGGGCTCGAGCTGCTCGAGCCCGGGTACGCCATCACCCCTGACGACCTCGACGCCGCCTGCGAGTTCGGAGGCCTCACCGTCGAGTCCGGCGACGTGCTGCTCGTCCGGACCGGACAGGCCGCCCATCTCGCCCTGCCCGGTCGCCCCGGCATCGGCGGCAATCCCCCGGTGCGCAACCTGATCGCCTACACGTGGCCCACCCCGGGACTGACCGTGGCCACCGCCGGGTGGTTCCACGACCGGGACGTGGCCGCCGTGGCCATCGACACCATGGTCCTGGAGGTCTACCCGTGTGAGTCCGACGACCTGTTCCTCCCCGTGCACCTGCTCCACCTGGTGGAGATGGGCATGACCCAGGGGCAGAACTGGTTCCTGGACGCCCTGGCCGACGCCTGTGCGGCCGACGGCCGGTACACGTTCCTGCTGGACGCCACCCCGCTCCCCTTCACCGCCGCACTCGGCTCACCGGTGAACCCGATCGCCCTCCGCTAGGCCGGTCCCCGGCCACCGGGACGGGTCGGCTCCATGCCCTGAAGCGATGGCCCGTATGCCTTGTGGGCTGGGGAGAGTAGGGTTGCCTGCAGGGCCAGGTTTCACCTCTGACCTCTCGGTGGGCCTTCGGGCCCGATGCACGGCATCCGGACCACGTGCTGTGCCGCCAGACAGCAGGGCGGTGGCATGGCGTGATCTCCTCACTGCGGTGGGACGCGACGCTGGGTGGGTACCCGGATGCTGCACTCGACTCGTGCGATCGAATCGGGCGGTGGGGGATTCCGGTGGCCCACGTCGTCGTCACCCCGCCCGCCGGTCCGGTGGCGCCGTTCGGGGAGGGCACATGAGCCCCTCCGGTCGCCGCGACGACATCGTGGCACTGCAGCGGTCGCTGACGACGGCCATGGCCACCGGCCACGGCGTGCACGGGATCGCCGCCGCGGTCTGCGCGGTGACCGGCGGGACCGTGGTGATCGACGACGCCGAATCCACCCGACTGGCCCAGGCGGGCCAGGAGACCGACGCCAACCTGCAGATGCCCGACTGGCGCATCTGCCCTCCGCCCGACCACGCCACCGCCGTCCGCCGCCACGGATGGGTGCTGGCCCTGGCCAGCCCGGCCGGCACCTGCCTCGGCGTGATCGGATGGCTGGATCCCGGGCCCCTGGCAGGTCTCGACGACGATGCCGAGGTCGCCGTGGGCGTCCGCCGGGCCCTCGAACAGGGAGCCCTGGTGTTGGCCACCGAGCTCTACCGATTGCGCAGCGTGGCCTCGAACGAGCTCCGGGTGTGGGGAGACCTCGCCTCGGAGCTGCTCGACAGTCCCGACATCGAGCGCACCCGCTCCCATGCGGCCGCACTGGGCTACGCGCTCGACCAGCCCCACCGCGCCCTGGTCATCGAGGCCGACTTCCCCGGGCGGCTCCCCTCGATGATGCAGTTGCACCAGGTGCTCCGGACCGTCGGCCTGGACGGACGGCTGGCCACCTCCCGCCCCAACAGTCTCGTGTGCTTCGTCGCCGACACGATCGACTGGGCACGGCTGGGCAAGGAACTGAATCAGGAGGGTGAGGGTCTCCTCCGGCTGGGGGTGGGCGACAGCCACCAGGTGTCCGACCTCGGTCAGTCGGTGTCCGAGGCGGAACTGGCCCTCCACCTCTCCGGTGCCCGCGTGGCGCGGTTCGACGGCATGGGCATCTCGCGCTTCTTGTCCATCGACGCGGACGACGCACGCCTGCGGGCGTTCGTGGCCGAATGGCTCGGGCCGCTGGAGGCCTATGACGACGTCCACCATGCCGACCTGGTCCATACGCTGAGCGAGTCACTGCGGGACCAGCACTCCCTCCGGGCCACCTCCGACCGCATCCACGTCCACCTGAGCACACTGAAGTACCGGCTGCGCCGGATCGAGGAGCTCACCGGACGGGACCTGCACGACCCCGACGAGCGGTTCAACCTCGATCTGGCCTGCCGGATACGGGCGACCCTGGTGGCCCAGCAGGCCTCTGGTCTCCGTCCCGGTGCCGGGTTCGGCACCACCGCCCCTCCCTCGTCCGGTTCGGAGTCGGTTGCACCCTCACCAGGAGCTCCCTCCGCGGACTCGTCGGTGGTGGAGGTGGCCGTGCTGGACCGGGCCGGGGTGCTCACATCGGTCAACCGGGCCTGGCGCGAGTTCGGCGTGGCCAACGGCGGCGATCCGCTCCGTACCGGCGTGGGTACCTCCTATCTCGAGGCCTGCCGGTCGGCCACGGGCGACCCGTGGGCCGACCTGGCCGGTTCGGCGGTCCACCTGGCCATCGACGGCGACCTGCCGGCCCCCTTCCGGATCACCATCCCGTGCGACAGCCCGGACACGTCGCGGTGGTTCGAACTCTCGGTGTCGTCCCGTTACGGCGACGACGGGCAGTGCTGTGGGGCCACGGTCACCCTGGTCCGGACCACGATCCATTGAACCGGAGCGGGGTGTCCCGGACGGCCGCGCTTCCCTCACCCTCCGGTGCCCAGGAGCCCGTTGCGGTTCCCACCTGCCAGGCACGGGTGTGTCCCCTATGGACAACTACCGGTGAGATTGTTCGCACCGAGTGGCCAAAGACCAGGGAAACAGGCACTCCTACGCTGATTCCATGAGCAGGTGGACCAGGCGGTCGACGACAGTGGCGAAGGATGACATGCGGGCGCGTTCCCGTTCGCCGATCACCGTGACCGCCGACCCCGCGCTCCTGGACGGTCAGGCCGGGCACGCCGGACTCGACGGGCACGCCGGACTCGACGGGCACGCCGGACTCGACGGGCACGCCTCGCACGCCCAACCCACCTTCGTCCAGAGGGTCTCGGTCAACGCCACGTTCGGCGTGAAGCTGCGCCGGACTCTCGAAGACGGCGAAGTGGCGGTGAACCAGCTCATCCGCTCCTACGACCCGACGTTGGCCGACCACCACAGCGATGTGGCCAGGCTGGCCACGGGCATCGCCCAGCGCCTCTCGCTCCCCGCCGACGAGATCCGGGGCATCGGTCTCGCCGCGTCCATCCACGACATCGGAACGGTCGGCATGCCGGGCGCCTTCGGCCCCCAGGTCGCGGCACCCTCCTGCGATCCGTTGTCGGCCCACGCCTCCACCGGTGCCTCGATCGTCGACGGCATCCGCTTCCCGTGGCCGATCGCGGTCATGATCCTCCAGCACCACGAGCGTATGGACGGGAGCGGGTTTCCCGACGGGCTGGACGGCCACTCGCTCCTGCTCGGGTCCCGGGTGATCTCCGTGGCGGACACCGTCGTCTCGAGGACGGCGCTGAACCCCACCCTCGTCATCGCCCTGCATCACGTGGGAGCGCGCCGAGGAACGCACTTCGACTCCGCAGTGGTCGACGCGTGCCTCTCACTCTTCACTGATGCGGCGGGACCACCCGACCACGCC
>Ga0302154_10000443_pt1 | contig 38847 bp, 32 predicted proteins | sample I_Bog_N2_3_FD_193507 | JGI IMG/M metagenome (GOLD analysis project Ga0302154, IMG submission 193507) | Peat permafrost microbial communities from Stordalen Mire near Abisko, Sweden - I_Bog_N2_3 | ecosystem: Environmental > Terrestrial > Soil > Wetlands > Peat | place: Sweden: Abisko, Stordalen... | reverse complement strand
CCGTCACCCCAAGGTCCGGCGCGGGGCAATGATCGGGGCCGGGGCCAAGATCCTCGGCAACATCGAGGTGGGGGAGTACGCCCGTGTCGCGGCGGGCTCCGTCGTGCTGCGGGCGGTGCCGGCCCACACGACAGTGGCCGGGGTTCCTGCCAAGGTGATCCGCACTGCAACCCCGGACGAGCCGGCCCGCGCCATGGACCAGATTCTGAGCGACCTGTCCTACGGCTCGTTCACCTGGACAATCTGATCGGGTTTCACTTCCCCAACGCGGCACTCAGAGAAAATCGCCTTCCGGCCCAGTCGGAGCGCAACGCAGAAACGTGCCCGTCGTCGGGATCGGGCAGGAGGGCGAAGGTCCGGCGGGGATGGCCCGCACGTCACCGTTCTGGAACAGGCTGAGCAGCGCGGCGATCTCGTAGGCGCAAACGCAACCTTCGGCCGTGCCAGCTTGCCCGCCCAGCTTCCCAGAGCCAGCCATGTCCCGTTAGCCGAAGTTTTCCGGTGGTGACCCCGATCGAGGTAACTCTTTCGTTGACGTCAGTCAACGCAACGGATATCACCCCCGGCATGCGGTTAGGCCGCCATTTAGACAGATGCACCAGCAGGCACGAAACGAAGTTCTGTAACGCCGGAGACCCCACATGCGTTGCCTCATCTATGTCGATGACCGCCGATGTTCCGCGCTGAAGCCCTGCTCCTTGAACTATGCCCTGTTCCGGCGCACCGATATCGTGCCGATCCTGCTCCGACCAATCGGAGGAGACGAATTCGGCCCCGAGTATCTCGAAGCCACGGCCCATCTGCATCGGTTTGACGTAGACCTGAAGGCTGACCTGATAAGCGAGACCAATCGCTTCCGCGCCTGGTGTGCGGAACGCAAGCTCGAACCGGACACTTTCTGCTGCATGACCGAGCCGCGGCAGGAGTATTGGCAGGCCTTCGCCCGCCAGATCGGCGTGGGGCGCCTTCCGGCAGACGTGGTCCGCGCGCTTCGTCACAAGCCCACCATGAAGGAATGGATTCGTCGCGCGGACTTTGCAACGGCGGCCTATGCGGAGGTTTCGGTCACCGACGATGTGCTGCATTTTGCGCGGAGGCATGGCTATCCGATCGTATTGAAGCCGGTTGATGGCGGAGGGTCGGAGGATACGTTCGTTCTGCGCTGCACGACGGACGTTCTTGACCATGCGGATATCTTGTCGAGCGAGCAGATGATGGTCGAAACCTTCATTGCTGACCGCGAATATGAGTGTTGTGCGCTCATTGCGCAGGGCAAGGTGCTGGATGTGTATCCGTCGATCGTACCGGCATCGATGCTTGAGGCTGCGAACGGCGCCATGAATGCCGATATCAGCGTGGGCGGCCAACTCCATTGGATACCAGTGAACGATCTGCGTTCCGTCATCCAGCGGCTCGTTTCCGGCTTCCGCCTGACTGAAGGCTATCTCCACCTCGAACTCTTCGCCCCATCCGATGGCAGCCGGCTGCATATCAGCGAGCTGGCGCTGCGCTATCCCGGCTGCGAGGTCGCCAAAAATCACGGCCTGGCGCTCGGATTCGACATCGCACGCGCCACGATCGACACCTATCTCGGCCTGGTACCGGACCTCCGCTACACCAGGAACCGGTGCGTTGGCGATCTGATGCTTCCCTACAAGCCAGGTCGCATCCGCAGGCTCTCCACGCCCGACTCGCTGCGCGCCAATCCCGGCGTGATCGAAGTCCATCTCGGCGTATCGAAGGGCGATGTGCTCCCCGAGGTACCCAAGGCCTCATTTGTATCCTCGGGATGGGTGCTGGTCGAAGGCGTGGACCCACCGGAGGTCGAGCAACGCATGCGACAGGTCCTCGACCAGTATGTGCTCGAGACGGAGCCCGTACGAGAGGCCGCATTCGCATAGGGTTGGTTTAGTTGCGGTCAGTCTCCCTTTGCAAGTTACGATGAAGAAACGGCGACTATGGGTGCGATCGATCGAGGTTTGAGATCAATAACCCGGCCAGCCAACCCCGGCGCGGCGGCAATCGGGCTGATCGGCAATACACCGCTGGTCGAAGTTACCCGCATGGATGCCGGACTCTGCCGGCTGTTCGTCAAGCTGGAAGGCGGCAATCCCGGTGGCTCGATCAAGGACCGCCCGGCGCTGACGATGGTGGAAGCGCTTGAAAAGCAGGGCCTGCTGGCGCCAGGGGGCACTCTGGTCGAAGCCACCGCGGGCAACACCGGCCTCGGCCTGGCCGTGGTGGCGGTCGCCAAGAATTATCGGCTGATCCTTGTGATTCCCGACAAGATGAGCCGGGAAAAGATCTTTCATCTCCGCGCCATGGGGGCGGAGGTGGTGATGACCCGCTCGGATGTCGGCAAGGGGCACCCTGAGTACTACCAGGACATGGCGGAGCGCATCGCCGCCAACACACCAGGCGCGGTCTACGTCAACCAGTTCGCCAATCCCGCCAATCCGCTGGCGCACGAGCGAGGCACTGCGCCCGAAATCTGGCGGCAGATGGACGGGGACGTTGACGCGGTGGTGTGTGCGGCTGGCTCGTGCGGCATCGTGACGGGGATCAGCCGCTTCTTTGCCGTCGCCTCACCGTCGACCGACATCGTGCTCGCCGACCCGGTTGGCTCGATCCTGGTCGACGTGGTGCAGGGGCGGCAACCGGGACCCGTCGGCAGTTGGCTGGTCGAGGGTATCGGCAAGGACTTCGTGCCGCCGGTGGCGGACCTTTCGCGCGTCACGCATGCCTATGCGGTCTCGGACGGCGAGTCGTTCGCCGCCGCCCGTGCGCTGCTGCGTCGCGAGGGCCTGCTGGTTGGCTCCTCCAGCGGCACCATCCTGGCCGCAGCACTGCGCTATTGTCGCGAACAAACCACGTCGCGTCGGGTGGTCGCTCTCTCGCCCGACAGCGGAAGCAAATATCTATCAAAGATGTTCAACGACTATTGGATGATCGACCAGGGCTTCATCAAGCGCCCCCGCATGGGTGATTTGCGCGACCTCGTGGCTCGCCGCCACGACCAGGGCGCCACGGTGGTCGTCGCGCCGGACGACACACTGACCATCGCATGGTCGCGCATGCGGCTCTATGATGTCTCGCAGCTACCGGTGCTGGAGGGCGACCGGCCGGTCGGCATGATCGACGAATCCGACCTGCTGCTGGCGGTGTCCAACGACCCGGCGCGGTTCATTGCGCCGGTGTGGTCAGCCATGAACGCTGCACTGAAAACGGTGTCTGTCGATGCCACCATCGCCGATCTATTGGCGCTGTTCGCGCAGGATCTGGTGGCGGTGGTGATGGATCATGGGCAGTTCATCGGCCTGATCACCCGGACCGACGTCATAGACTATCTCAGAGGGACGATCGATCGGGCATGAGTTTGACCCCGCGCTAAACACCGGCGCATGCCACAAGGGCGCTCGCGGTCAGCACGGCAGGCCAACCAATATGCGGCGCTTCGCGGGCGCCCCGGTAAGCTTTACGCTGACGGTTGTGATCGTTGCCGGATGCCGTGCGGAGAACGCCGCCAAATCGAAACGCCTGGCCGTGAGGGCAGGAATCCGAACCCGGAGATCGCATATGCGCTGCCTCGTCTTCGTCGATGACCGTCGCTGCTCCGCGCTGACGCCCTGCTCGCTAAACTATGCACTGTTCCGGCGCACCGATATCGTGCCGATCCTGCTCAGGCCGATCGGAGGCGACGCGTTCGGTCCCGAATATCTCGAAGCCACCCAGCATCTGCATCGGTTCTACGTGGACCTGACGGCCGACCTGACAAGCGAGACCAATCGCTTCCGCACCTGGTGTGCGGAACGCAAGTTCGAACCGGACACTTTCTGCTGCATGACAGAGTCGCTGCAGGAGTATTGGCAGGCCTTCGCCCGCCAGATCGGCGTGGGACGCATTCCGGCAGACGTGGTCCGGGCGCTTCGTCACAAGCCCACCATGAAGGAATGGATTCGTCGCGCGGGCCTTGCAACGGCGGAATATGCGGAGGTTTCGGTCACCGAAGATGTGCTGCATTTTGCGCGGAGGCAAGGCTACCCGATCGTATTGAAGCCGGTTGATGGAGCGGGTGCGGAGGATACGTTCGTTCTGCACTGCACGACGGACGTTCTTGCACATGCGCAGATCCTGTCGAGCAAACCGATGATGGTCGAAACCTTTATTGCCGACCGGGAATATGAGTGTTCTGCGCTAATCGCGCGGGGCGAGGTGCTGGACGTGTATCCGTCGGTCATGCCGGCCTCGATGCTTGAGGCCGCCAACGGCGCCATGAATGCCGATATCAGCGTGGGCGGCCAACTCCATTGGGTGCCAGTGAACGATCTGCGTTCCGTCATCCAGCAGCTTGTTTCCGGCTTCGGCCTGACTGAAGGCTATCTCCACCTCGAACTCTTCGCCTCATCTGATGGCGCCCGGCTGCATATCAGCGAGCTGGCGCTGCGCTATCCCGGCTGCGAGGTCGCCAAAAATCACGGCCTGGCGCTCGGATTCGACATCGCACGTGCCACGATCGACACCTATCTCGGCCTGATACCGGAGCTGCGTTACACCAGGAACCGGTGCGTCGGCGATCTGATGCTTCCCTACAAGCCAGGTCGCATCCGCAGGCTGTCCACGCCAGACTCGCTGCGCGCGATCCCCGGCGTGATTGAAGTCCATCTCGGTGTATCGAAGGGCGATGTGCTGCCCGAGGTAGCCAAGGCCTCAGATGTCTCCTCTGGATGGGTGCTGATCGAAGGCGCGGACCCGCACGAGGTCGAACAACGCATGCAACAGATCCTCGACCAGTATATGATCGAGACGGAGCCTGCACGAGTGGCCGCTTTCGCATAGGGCCGGTTTCGTTAGGGGCGGTCTGCTTCCGAAAGCTGAAAACCAAGGAACACCGACTATGGCTGCGATCGATCAGGAGTTTGAGGTCGGTGGCGCGGCCGGCCAGCCCCGGCACATCGGCGATCGGCCTGAAGCCGCCCGCCACAACAGATACGATCGAGCATTCTCTGACGGAAGCTCGACCGGCACCTTGTCCCGGCGTGACCGCACCGCGTCATCCCAGCGCCACCCGTCAACTGTTTCAATATGTCCCCAGCTATGATCACCTTCAGCAAAGAGAATCTCCTCACTTTTTTCCTCCGAGAGACTGGAGCGAAGGGACGATTTGTCCTCGGATTAACCGTCGCATGCGGCTTGCTCCAGGCAGGATTGATTTCTGTCCTTGCGTTCTGGCTCGGCAAGGCGAGCGGGCACCAGGCGTTGCCTGTCGCAATCGGCTTCATTGCCGGTGCATTGTTGCTGCTGGCAGGCGACCATTTCGCGCTGCGCCGGGTCAGCGAACTGTCCGAGCGCGCGATTGGCAACGTCACGCTTCGGCTCACAGCCCGCGCCCGGGCGATCGAGTTGCTTGAGCTTGAGCGAATCGGGCCACAAAGACTCCTTGACCTCACGGCACGGGATCTCGCGACGGTGTCGGCGCATCAGCGGGCGGCGTTCGCCGGTATCGAGAATGTCGTATTGGCAGTGGCACTTGTGATCGTTCTACTCAGCGTTGCGCCGCTGATCGGAACGTTGATGATTCTGACCAGTGTGGCATTCGCAAAGGCGCCCGCGTTGCGGCGCATCGCGGCCGAGGAAGCGCGAGCCAGCAGCGTCGAGCGACGTTTGTTGGGCCTGAGCCGTTCTGCGATCTCGGGATTCAAGGAGCTGCGGCTTGATGGCGACAAATGCGCCGATTTTTTTGATAACGCTCTGCGGCCCGCGGTGGAACAGACCGTTTCGCCACGCATTTGTCTGCGACGACTGACCGTCCGGGTCGCCGCCGTTGAAACCGCGACGTTCTACATCGTTGCAGCACTGGCGGCGTTCTGCGCCCCGTTCCTCGGCTTTGGCCCCGCAGCGGCGGCCACGACTTTTCTCGTCTTGTGCGCGACCTACCCGATCACGGACCTGATCTCCACCGTGGCGGATCTCGCCGCCGGCAACAGCGCCGTCCAAAATCTCTATCAACTGGAGAGGGAACTTGTGCGGGCCGAAGCGCCGCCACCAGCATCACCCATCAGACGGCGCCGATTTGCCTCGCTGCGGCTGGAGGCTGCATGCTTCACCTATCCGGGCAGCCGATCGGAGCGTCCGTCCGGCATCGGCCCGGTCGATCTGCAATTGGTTCCTGGCACCATCACCTTCCTGGCCGGGGGCAACGGCAGCGGAAAATCGACGCTGTTGAAACTGGTCACCGGGCTTTATCCGCTTTCCGCCGGCCGCCTGCTGCTCGACGGCACGGAGGCGGATGGCGGGACGGTCAGGGAGCTCTTTTCTGGCGTGTTTACCGATTTTCATCTGTTCGACCGGCTGTACGGTGCGGACCAGATCGATCCGGCTCGCATGGAGGGTCTGCTGCACGGTCTTGGCTTGGCCGGCAAGACGCGCCTCTTCGACGGCGCATTCACCACGACCGATCTCTCGACCGGACAGCGAAAGCGGCTCGCGCTGCTGATCGCCATCCTGGAAGACCGGCCGGTCTATGTGTTCGACGAATGGGCGGCCGACCAGGATCCCGCGTTCCGCAGGCTCTTCTACAAGACGCTGCTGCCAGACTTGAAGTTGGCAGGAAAAGCGATCATCGCCGCCACGCATGACGATCGGTACTTCGATCTATGCGACCGGCTGATCATCATGGAGGGCGGTCGCATGGTGACCCCTGCGGCACCGATTCTCTTCGCCGAACGATCCCCGATCGCCGAGCGCATCCCGGTGCGCGAGCGGACACTGGTGAACTGATGGAACTCTGGCGTCTTCTCCGCACTTTCGGCCGAGCAACATTGTGCCGGCTGGCGGTCATCGTGGTCATCATCGGCATGGGCTATGCCGCGACCAACGCCATTCTCGCCCAGGCTGCGCTTGGTGGGGTGACCGTCGGACACTCGCTTCTGCTGGCGGCAATTCTTGTCGTTTCGCTGACGGCGGCAACGTTCGGCAGGTTCCATGTTATTGCGACTCTGAATGAGCATGTGCAGCGTGCAAATGCGAAGATCCAACTGGGTGTTCTGCAGCGCGCGATCGCGACGGAGCTTTCGGTCATCGAGCGTATCGGACTCGCCCAACTGATCGGTTCGTTTTCGCGCTGCGCCGCATTCATGGCCGCTGCGGTCGAGCTGATCTCTCATCTGATCTACCCGGCCTACGGGGTGATCGGCGTCGTCATCGTCCTCGCGCTGCCACCGAGCCCCGTGCTCGCGGTGTTTGTCTGCATGCTCGCGATCTTGGTGGCTGGATGGGCGTTCAGCCAGGGCCTGCTATTGGCGCGACACCGGCAGGCACTCGCGAGCGAGCGGCGTCTCTCTTCCGCGCTCGCGCAGTTGGTTTCAGGTTTCAAGGAGATCAAGCTGTCGCCGATCAAGGGGGTGGACCTGCAGAAACAGCAGATCGCTCCGCTGGTCGCCGCTGCGACCACCGCCAGGGCCGGCGCCGGGTCGATCATCGCTCTGAATGAAGTACTCGTTAATGCGGTCCCGCTCCTTCTGATGGGGATCACCGGGTTGCTGGCGCCCGCCTTGTTCCCCGGGCTCGCGAAGGCCGGCGCTGTCGCCACGACTGTGATCGTCATGTTGCCCACAGGGATATTGGCAATGGTGGGAAACATCGCCCGTTCGAACGCCGCTTACGGCGAGATCGCGGACCTGGAGCGGCGGCTCAAACCATCGGATGCGAAGCCTGCAGCAGACCGAAACGGTTCGGTGCGGCCAGAGACTGCCGGTTTCGAGAGCGTGGCGTTCAAGGATGTCACATTCAGCTATCGGGACGCGGACGGGCGGCCAGGCTTCGGCGTCGGCCCGCTGACGTTCACAATCCTGGCCAACCAGATCACATTTATCATTGGGGGAAATGGTTCCGGCAAATCGACGATCACGAAGCTGCTGACCGGCTTCTATCAGCCAGACCGGGGACAGATCCTGCTGAATGGTGTGCCCGTGGGGCTTCGCGCGTCCGGTGACCTGTTCGGCGCGATTTTCACCGACTTCCATTTGTTCGATCAGCTCTATGGACATCGGACGGTGGACGAGGCCCATGTGAACGAGCTGCTTGGTCGCTTTGGGATCGCCGATGTGACGCGGTATGAAGGTGGCCGTTTCACCAACCTCGATCTGTCAACAGGACAGAAAAAACGTCTAGCGATGGTGGTCTGCCTGCTCGACGACAAGCCGGTGCTGGTGTTGGACGAATGGGCTGCAGATCAGGACCCCGATTTCCGTCGCATGTACTACCGGCAATTGCTGCCCGAGCTGCGGGCGGCCGGAAAGACCATCATCGCGGTGAGCCATGACGACCGGTATTTCGACGCCGCGGACGATCTTATCAGGCTCGAATATGGCAGATTGGTTCAATCGCAACTGGCGTTCTTTGATGCCTGGAAGAGGGAGATAGGTCTGTGCCGCAACCTGCAGGGCGATGGCTTTTTCAAGGTTCGCGACCCAAAAGAACAGAGCGAGTGCATGCCTGGTTGCCAATGCAGTAACGCTGTCCAACGGCGACCTGGCTGAGATTCTGTCCACCAGGGCAACGGATGGCCATACCCTCACCCCTGCCCTCGGACGTGAATCAGCTTGCTCCCATATTATCCCAGGGCGCCAGTAGCCTGTCCCAGTGCGATTGGTTGGGTGGTCACGTCGAACACCTCGTTCACCCACAGGTCAAACCTGGCCGAGCCAATTCCACTGGTGGTAAGTTTCCCATGACGAATAAGCCGCAGAAGCGCCTTCGAGTCGATCGGGTAGAACTTCAGCACCGGAAACCCGCGCAGATCCACCAGGACGTAGCGCTCAACGCTCTCGATGGAGTCGATCAGATCGTCCTGGGTGGCCTTCCTGCCAGACCCAATGAACTTCGACTTTTGAAACTTGATCCCGTTGGTATTGAAGCAGCGCACGCTGATATCGAAGCGGCCCATATTGCCGAGCGCGATGGCCCCATCCGAACCGGGATGGTTGGCATTGGCGTGCTTCTTATAGCCAAACAAACGCTCGCCCCAAATTTCCGCGAACCACGAAGTGATCCGGGGATCGCGAAACTTCTGGACAACGTCGTCGGGTGTCAGCTTCAGCGCGGCAGCGATTTCTTCAAGCGAAAACGCCGCCTCGACCACGGTTATTTTTTCTTTTTGCATGACGCGACCTCAGCCTCAAGGCGCGCGACCGCCGTTTCGGCATAGAGGCGGTCAAGTTCGATGCCAACGCCGGATAGACCCAGGCGTTCAGCAGCAACCAGCGTCGTTCCGGCCCCCAGGAACGGATCCAGCACAACGGCATTTTCTTTCCCGTGCATCTGGATGCATCGCAACGGCAGATCGACTGGGAACCCGGACGGGTGGTCGAATTTCTGGGAGCGCGATCTGACTGTTTTGTAGGGAATAAACCAGACATTCCCGCCACAACGGCGGTCCTGTTTATGACCCCATCGCGAGATATTGGATTTATCCTTGAACGGCACCCCTATGGCCAGCCGATCGATTTCATTGTCTCCGGACTTTGAAAAATGGAAGATCGATTCAAAGTTGTTATTCAGGAACCGCTTGCTGGATATCGGCTTGAAGTGACCAAACGTATCCGATCCGATGCTCACCGACTTTACCCAGATGATATGGTTTTGGAGCGTAAACGACTCATTGAAGGCACGGGCGACTTCAAGCGCGATCCACGGATCGACGCTGGTGCTGCCAACATTCAGAAAAAATGAGCCGTCCGGGCGCAAGACGCGGCTGATTTCCTTTCCTACGTTGGCCATCCACGCCAGATAATCGTCCTTCGGCATGCGGTCGTCATGAAAATTATACGCAACGCCAATGTTATAGGGCGGCGATGTCACACAGACGTCGATACTCGATGCGTCCAGCCGGCCGATCTCCGCCAGGCAATCGCCAAGGCTGATCTGCTGGTTGCCCCGCTCCCACCGCGTCGCCGCGGCCGGACGCCGGTTGCGCCGCTCGGCTTCCGCCCTCTGAAGCAATGGGAGTTCTCCGTACTCTGATCCGATTCGGAAGCGAGTCTAGAGAACAAAGCCAATCCGTACAAGCCCCAATGTGGTCACGCCTTGTCACCCGTCCGCCAGGAAGCGCCGCACCGCCGCGATCTGCCCGGCATCCATCAGCGCCGGCGCGTGCCCCGCCTCCGGCACCACCAGCGCCTGGGCGCCGGTCTCCTGCATGCGCGCCAGGGTGTCCGCCGTCAGCAGGTCGCTCGACCCGCCGCGGATCGCCAGCACCGGGATGCGGCTGACCGCCGGCCAAAGCGCCCACAGGTCCGCGTCGGCCGGCTCGGCCTCGCAGAACGGCACCGTGATCTTCGGGTCGTAGTGCAGCGTCAGCCGCCCGTCCGGCAGCGTCCGCGCCGAGTGGCGAGCCAGATGCGCCCATTGCGCGTCGGTCAGCGGGCCGAACGGGGCATGGACCTGCCGCAGGTGGCGCTCCAGGGCGGCGATATCGGCAAACCCGGGCAGCGCCGTCGCAGACAGGTAGCCACGGATGCGCGCGATCGCCGCTTTCGGGATGAACGGGCCGACATCGTTCAGCACCAGCCGGGTGATCGGCTGGCCCGGCATCGACGCCACGATCATGCCGACGATCCCGCCGAGCGAGGTGCCGACCCACATCACCTCCCGCCCGATCGCCGCGATCAGGTGCGTCAGGGGCGAGACGTAGCTGGGGGGCTGGTACAGCGCCGCGTCGGGCAGCCAGTCCGACGCGCCCCGCCCCGGCAGATCCGGACAGATCACGCGGAACCGGTCGGCCAGCCCCTGCGCAAGCAGATCGAAGTCCCGCCCGTTGCGGGTCAGCGCGTGCACGCAGATCAGCGGCGGCGCGGCGGGATCGCCCCACTCGACATACGCCATGCTGTGGAACGCGCCAGGCAGCGCGTAGCGGACCGACCCGGACCGAGGCGTCATCAGATCACCCCCTGCGCGCGAAGACCGGCCAGCGTGGCCGCATCGAACCCGAGCTGTTCGGACAGCACCTGGTCGGTGTGCTCGCCGAGCAGCGGTGGCGGAAGCCGGTAGTCGGCGGGCGTTTCCGATAGCTTCACCGGGTTGGCAACCACCTTCACGGTGGCGCCTGAGCCGTGCGCCATCTCCACCACCATGTTGCGCGCCACGACGTGCGGATCGGCGAACACCTCGGATAGCCGGTTGATCGGCCCGCAGCCGATCTTGAGCGCCTCCAGCCGCTCCACCCACCATGCCGTGCTGTGCTGCCGCATCACGGGCGCCAGCGTGTCGGTGACGAGTTGGCGGTGTTGCACGCGCGCCGCGTTGGTGGCGAAGCGCGGATCGGCGGGCAGATCGGCCAGCCCGAAACTTTCGCAGAACCGTTGGAACGTCGGGTCGTTGCCGATCGACAGCACGATGTGGCCGTCCTCGGTCGCAAACACCTGATACGGCACGATGTTCGGGTGCTGGTTGCCAAGCCGCACCGGGTTTTCCCCGGTTGCGAGGTAGTTCATGCCCTGGTTCGCCAGCCATGCCACGTGCGTGTCCAGCATGCCGATGTCGATCTGCTGCCCCTGCCCGGTCTGGTCCCGGTGGTGGAGAGCCGCCAGGATGCCGATGCAGCCATACAGCCCGGCAAACATGTCGGCGACCGGCACGCCCACCTTCTGCGGCAGGCCGTCCGCATCGCCGGTCAGGCTCATGATGCCGCCCATCGCCTGGATCAGGCCGTCATAGCCCGGCCGCGGCGCATACGGTCCGGTCTGGCCGAAGCCGGTGATCGAGCAGTAGATCAGCCGGGGAAACGACGCGTGAAGTTGCTCGTAGCCGAGCCCGTATTTCGCCAGTGTGCCGACCTTGAAGTTCTCCGCCAGCACGTCGCAGGAGGCGATCAGCCGGCGCGCGATCGCCTGCCCTTCCGGCCTGGCGATATCCAGCGTGACGGACCGCTTGTTGCGGTTCACGCCGACGAAATAGGCGCTTTCGCTCGTGCCCGGCATGGTGGGCGGAGCGAAACCGCGGGTGTCGTCGCCGGCGCCGGGGCGCTCGACCTTGATCACGTCGGCGCCGAGATCGGCCAGCATTTGGACGCAGGCGGGACCCGCCAGGACGCGCGTGAGGTCGAAGACGCGCAGGCCCTTCAGGGGACCGGTGGGTTCGCTCATCCGTCGCTCCATCGTGCGGGGGCTAGCTTGCCGGGCGGCTGCCGCCGGGTCCAGACCGGGGGCGTGGTTGCAGACCGCCGCCGGGCGGGTGACGCGCTACGCGCCGTACGTCCACGTTAATCGGTAAACGTCGAGCCGATCGTCATCGGCTGATGAATATGCCATGCCGTTACCGCCTTGCCCTAATGTGAGATACACGCCAAATTCTGTTCGCGTCTGGCGGATCAGCGACTGCCCGCCATGCTTGGTTCCCGTCGGAGAGAAATAGTGGCCAGGGCAAACGTGACACCGGAGGGGCGGATGGGCCTGCCCGCGGATGACCGGAAGCGGCACGGACTCGCCCAAGGCGGCGAGGTTCTCGTCGAGGACACGGACGACGCCATCGTGCTGCGCACCCTGGACCAGGTCGTCGCACGTGCGCAGGCAACAAGCCGCCGCATTGCCGAGGGCCAGCCGGGCGCCTCGGTCGATGACTTTCTGGCTGAACGACAGCGTGAAGCGGATGCCGAATGACACGGCCGGTGCTCGACGCCTCGGCCCTGGTCGCGTTGCTGTTGGGCGAACCCGGCGCAATAGATGCGATTCTAAACCCGCTCTCGAGCACTTCCGAGCGACCGGCTCACATTTCACAAAGTTATACAGATATAGCCCTTAATCATGGAGGGTGATGTTTGGCTTTCGAAGATCCTTGAGGTGTTAGAGGAATTCTCTTCTGAAGAATTCCAAAAAAGAATATGGCTTGGTGGATTGGGCCCAGAGGTGTCTTCTTCTGAAGAGGCATTGTGTAGGCTATTCGATGATCTTGGGTTTTCACGATTAATTGATTTCGAATGGCGACAGGCCGGCTTGAATGAATCGCAGGTGATGCCGCTCAGGGTATTTAGAGAAAGGCTTCTAGATTTCGATAGAGATATACCGGAGATCCCTAATCCTGCCGACGTTTTGAATCATTGGTCATGGAATGATGTCCGTGAATCCGCAGAAAACGCGGCCGAAACTTTGAGGCTACCCTCTGGGTGATACGCCGGCCGATGCCGCAAGGCTTTCACGCAACGGCTGATCCCGCGCCGCTTCGCCGCCTTGTCCACCCCGCGACAGTAGGGCGGCGTCGAGGCGCATCGTGACCGCGTCTCGTGGCTCAATGCCGGCCGAGCCGCCTCTGGCTATGGTATTAGGTCGCCAAAACGTCCAGGGAACCACGATGTCCGAAGGCCCCCAACCCACCCCGTCCGCGCCGACGCTCGATGAACGGGCGCTCGCCCGCGCCCTGTCCGCCTATCATTTCATCGGTGGCCGTTCCGTCCGGGCGGCGGCCGGCAAGACCTTCGCCGTGGTGAACCCCTCGACCGGCGACGAGATTGGCCGCGCTGCCGAAGGCGACGCCGCGGACGTCGAGACCGCGGTCGCCAACGCCGCCGCGGCGCAGAAGGATTGGGGCCGCCTGCCCGCTCGCAAGCGCGGCGCGCTCGTTGCGCAATGCGGCACCGTGCTGACTGCGCACACCGAGGAACTGGCTCGGCTGATGACCCTGGAGACGGGCAAGGCGCTGCGCACGGAAAGCCGGGTCGAGGCCGGCGTGGTCGCCGACCTGTTCACGTTTTACGGCGGGCTGGGCGGCGAGCTGAAGGGCGAGTCCGTCCCGTTCGCGCCCGACGTGCTGTCGGTGACCGTGCGCGAACCGCTCGGCGTGGTCGGCGCGATCATTCCCTGGAACGTGCCGTTGTTGCTGATGGCGCTGAAGGTCGCGCCCGCGCTGGTGGCCGGCAACACGGTGGTGGTGAAGTCGGCGGAGGAAGCGCCGCTGACGGTGCTGCGACTTGCCGAGCTGCTGAACCGCGTGCTGCCGCCTGGCTGCCTGAACGTGCTGTCCGGCTTCGGCCCCGCGTGCGGCGGGCCGCTGGTCGCACATCCCAAAGTGCGCAAGGTCACGTTCACCGGCAGCGTCGAGGTCGGGCGCATTGTCTCGCAGACCGCCGCCGCGAAACTGATTCCGGTCACGCTGGAGCTGGGCGGCAAGTCGCCGATGATCGTGTTCGCCGATTGCGATTTCGAGCGCACGGTGATGGGCGCAATCACCTCGATGCGCTTCACCCGCCAGGGCCAAAGCTGCACCGCGGCCAGCCGCATCTACGTCGAACGGACGATCCACGACCGCTTCGTCGCTGCACTGGCGGCGAAGGTGGACGCGATGGTGATGGGCGATCCGCTGGACGAAAAGACCGACATCGGCAGCATCATCAGTTGCGCGCAGTTGGACAAAGTGCGCGGCTTCATCGATGAGGGTCTGCGCACGCCGGGTGCGACCGGCCGCGCGTGCAGCGCGATGCCGACCGATCCCGCGTTGGCGAAAGGGCTGTTCATCCAGCCGTACATCTTCACCGGCTTGCCGCCCTCAAGCCGTCTGCTGCGCGAGGAAATCTTCGGCCCGGTCGCCTGCGTGATGCCGTTCGACGACGCGGACAGCGTGCTGCGCGAGGCGAACGACAGCGAGTACGGACTTGCCGCCTCGGTGTGGACCAACAACTTGCGCGTCGGCCTGCGGCTGGCGCACGCGCTGGAGGCGGGGTTGGTGCAGATCAACCAGAACCTCGTGGTGCAGGCCAACATTTCCTATGGCGGGGTGAAAAGCTCCGGCCTAGGCAAGGAAGCGAGCCTTGAGGCGATGCTGGAGCACTTCACCCACAAGAAGACGATTATGGTGAATTACGGTTAGTTTCATTGGCGCTCAAATGTGGTAGGCATGACAAGGAAGCTTCTGATCATTCTGGGCGCAGGAAGTTCAAGCTCTTGCAAGATGCCGTCTGTCTCCACACTCGATGAATTAATGCAAACATGGAGTCGCCACTGGGCGATTGAGAACGGATATCCGAACTATTTTGACAAACTGTGGCAAGCGGTCAAGACCTACTATTCTGCTGGCAAACCCTACCCACTACCTCCCCACTTCTTGCATCCATCACTTAATTTCGAGAAGATTTTGGGAGAGATGGTCGCACTCTCGCACTGGATGACGCCGGCACCGTGGGGCAATACGCTTCGGCAAGCCGCCTGCGACGGGGACGCCCCACGTCATCTAGATTTTCCGAATCCGGAGCGATATGGGCCGGCCGTGGACGTGAGGGATCAGCTATCTTACCTGACAAACGAGCTCGCCAAACATATGCGGGGGCTCTGCCAGGAGCTTGACCGCGACGCCGAACCCTCCCGCAAGTTCGCAGAATTGCTCGATGGGCTGCGTGGTGGCTTCGATGTCGGAATATATAACCTGAACTACGATACGGTTGCTCTGACAGCTTGGCCCGATGCATATACGGGATTCGGTCCAACGGGCAGCTTTGAGACTATGTCGATGCACCAACGACAAAATTGGGGCTTCATCTATCATCTGCACGGTAGTGTGCACAACTCGCTAAACAGGGCTTTCGGCGACCAGATAGAATGGAGACCGGACTTGTCCGGCCAATTCTTTGAAGGCCATTATTCGACCGACGAACGATCTGATTATCAGTCGTTTCCTACGACGACGCTGATCGCTGGTGGCTTCAAGCTGGATCAGCTCTTGGTCGAACCTTTCCACTCGTATCACGCAGCCTTGGTCCGACATATCTATGAGGCCGACGCGATCCTTATTGGCGGCTATGGCTTCGGCGATGTGCATGTAAACCGTGCCCTGCATAACCGGGTGGACGACTCCACGAAAACTCGGCCGCCCGTTATGATCCTGGACTACGCGAACGAATGCACCGAACCCATGGCTTCCCGCTACGATCTCTGGGCGCATGAGGTCCGCCGGACCTTGAAAACCGACGGGCATTTCTTCCGTCAACCGGCTGGCACTCCGCCTTTCAAGCTCGCGACTGAAGGTGCGTTCGAGGTAGCGCAGATGCATCGGGCGGCGCTATGGCATGGTGGGTTCACCGAAGCGGTTTCGCGTCTCGACAGTATACTTGCGTGGCTCTCGGGCGAGGACGATAAGGTTCTCATACCTCGAACTCGCTAGCCACGGCGTACTGATGTGGTTGCCATGCGGTACGGAATGCCCACCTCGGCCCCAGGACGGCTTCCAACCCGGAGCGTATCAAGGTGACCATCTACGACAACGAAGCACGCCTGAGCACGGGCGAGACCAAAAGCATCGCCGACTACCGCGGCAAGGTTCTGCTCATCGTCAACGTTGCATCCAAGTGCGGCTTCACGCCGCAGTACCAGGCGCTGCAGAGCCTGTACGCCCGGTATAACCCGCGCGGCCTGGAAATCCTCGCCTTCCCCTGTGACCAGTTCGCCCACCAGGAGCCGGGCAGCGACGCCGAGATACGCTCGTTCTGCGAGACCAATTACGGCGTGACCTTCCCCTTGTTCGCCAAGATCGACGTCAACGGCGCACGGACTGATCCGCTGTTCGCGTTCCTCAAGAGCCAGAAGGGCGGGCTGCTCGGCAGCGCGATCAAGTGGAATTTCACCAAGTTCCTGGTGAACCGGCAAGGCGACGTGGTGGGCCGTTTTGCCCCGACGACGACGCCCGAAAGCCTGTCCGGTCAGATCGAGACCGAACTGGCGCGATGACGGGGGCGTCCACCCGCGGGTAGCCCCCTACTCCCCGGCAAGCTCCCGCCGCCGTGCGTCCAGCTCCTCGGTGTAGCGCCGCAGCGCGTATTGCTCCTTCAGCAGCCCGATCACCCGCCGCGTCTCCGGTCCGTCCACCACCGCAAGCACGTCGCTCTCGGCGTTCTCGAACATCGCCACCGCCTCCTTGATCGTCATCTGCGCCAGCAGCACCGTCTCCCGGCAATGCAGCAGGTCGCCGACCTTGTGGTCCTCGGCGTCCTCGGCATAGGCCTCGGCGACCAGCACGATTCCGGCGTAGCGGTCGGCCGCGTCCAGCACCACGACCTGTGTCGTCGCCCCCAGCGGGAAGTCGCGCCGGAACGCTGCCAGAGGCGTATCCGCGCGCACCGTGCGCAGCGTCCGGCGCATCATCCGCCCCACGGTCAGGGAGCGCATCCAGCCGATATCCACGGCGCTGCGGATCGCCTCGCCGCGCAGGTGGAACCGCCAGGTGGCGAAGGAGTAGCCGAAGGTCCGCCGCACCGTCAGCGAGGACACCACGCAGGCCGCCAGCACCGCCACGGTCATCGGCAGGCTGCCGGTCGCCTCCAGCGCCAGGAAGCCCATGGTCAGCGGGCCGCCGATGATCGCCACCGCCAGTGCGCTCATGCCCACCAGGCCGCAGACCACCGCCGGGACGGCGTGCGCGGCGCTGAGAACGGCCAGCAGGCCGGCGAACAGCTTGCCCACCAGCGCGCCCAGGAACAGGGAGGCGAAAAACAGCCCGCCGCGAAACCCCGAGCCGATGGAGATCGCCGAGGCAATCGCCTTCAGCCCCACCAGCATGCCGAGATGGCTCAGCGCGTAGGGGGCGTCGATCACCACGCCCAGCGCGCCATGGCCGGAGGACAGCACCGCCGGCGACCACAGCGCCAGCCCGCCCACGGCCAGCCCGCCGATCATCGGCCGCCCCCAGGCGGCGACGCCGCTGCGGCGGAACAGCGCCTCGGTCAGCGTGACGCCCTGCATGATGGCGACGCCGATCAGCGCGCAGACCATGCCGAGCGCCAGGATCGGCATGTAGTCCACCGCGTCGATCCGCCCGGGCACGATGACCTGAAGGTCGAACGGCGCCCCGCCGAGCCCTTGCACCACGGCCACCGCGACGATCGATGCCGCCGCGACCGGCGCGAAGTTGGCCAGCGTGTAGGTGCCTATCACCAGCTCGAAGGCGTAGAACGCGCCGGTCAGCGGCGCGTTGAAGGCGCCTCCGATCGCGGCGGCGGCGCCGCAGCCCACCATCAGCCGCATGTCGGTCCGCCGCAGCCGGAACGCGTGCCCGAGCCGGGAGGCCAGTGCGGCGCCGCTCTGCGAATAGCCCGCCTCCAGCCCCACCGAGGCGCCGACGCCGTTGGACAGCACCGTCTGCAGCACCACGATCAGGCTGTCCATCAGCGACATCCGTCCGCCATACAAGGCATTGGCCTCGATCGGGTCCACCGCCCGCCGCGGCCGCCACCGCGCCACGCCGAGCCCGAGCAGTCCCAGCGCCAGCCCGCCCAGGCACGGCGTGGTCAGCGTCCGCCAAGGTGGCAGCCACGCCATCGCGGACAGCCGCTCGCCGGGGCCGATCCCGAACAGGACCTGGTGCACGAGCTGCGTCGCCTGCGTCATCGCCCAGACCATCACGCCCGCGCCGCATCCGACGAACGCCGCCAGCACGACGAGCCAGATCTCGTCGCCGCGCACCAGCGCGCGCAGCCGCTGCGGGGCGTGCAAAACCGCGTCGCTGACCGGACGGCGGGACCGGTTGGCCATGGTCCTGGTGGCGCGGGCCGCGTCGTTGAACTCACGGCGCGGGAGGTCGGGTTTGGCGCCGGCATCTTGTGGCTGAGGGGCCGCGCCGCCGGCCGTTCGGGCAGGTCGATCAGGCAGAGTCCTGGCGTCTGGCGGGACGCTTGCAGCGCCCGCGATCGGCAGATCGCCAGGGAGAGTCGACATGCGCGACGTCCAGCATCCGGGTGGTGGGGATATGGCGAATGTCTGAAGAACACCACCGCGCGCCGCAACCGTGGCGCGTTAGAATTGCGGCCGCTGTGGCAAATTGGTCGTTATCTGGCGTCGATAAAGCGGAACAACTTCTCCACCCTGATCCACCGTGGCCGACCCCGTTCTCACCGCTGCGTGCGGGGACAATAGAAGCTGCTCCGCGCCGACTGGACGATGCGCCTGATGCCGGGACAGTCGGGCAAGCCGGGGCAGCGCTCGCAGGCCTCGCCCTCGCGGCCATAGACCTTCCATGCGTGCTGGAAGTAGCCCAGCTCGCCGCCCGGCTGCACGTAGTCGCGCAGCGAGGACCCGCCGGCCGCGATCGCCTCCCGCAGCGTTTCCTTGATCGCCGGCACCAGGCGCGCGGCGCGGGCGCCCGGCACGGTGTGGGCCGAGCGCAGCGGCGACAGCCGGGCGCGGAACAGCGCCTCGCACACGTAGATGTTGCCGAGCCCGGCGACCACCTTCTGATCGAGCAGCGCCGCCTTGATCGAGGTGCGCTTGCCTTCCAGCGCCGCCGAGAGCAGCGCGGAGGTGAAGCTGGCCTCCAGCGGCTCCGGCCCCAGACCGGCCAGCAGCCTGTGCTGGTCCTCCTGCTCGGTCCGCACCAGATCGACCGAGCCGAAGCGGCGCGGATCGACGAAGCCGAGCCGCCAGCCATCGTCGGTTTCCAGCACCAGGTGCTCGTGCAGCACCGGCTGGTTCGGCCGCGCCGGCCCCAGCACCATCCGTCCCGACATGCCGAGATGCAGCAGCACCGACCAGCCGCCGGCAAGGCGCATCAGGATGTATTTGCCGCGCCGCCGGAATCCGGTAACCCGCGCGCGGGTCAGCCGCCGCACCAGATCCACCGGCATCGCCCAGCGCAGATCCGGCCGGTTCGCCACCGCGTGGACGATCGTGCGGCCATCCAGCCGGGCCTGGAGGCCGCGCATCACGGTCTCGACTTCGGGGAGCTCCGGCATGCTCGGCCGCACGCTATACGCTGCCAGCCATGACCGACAACACCGCAATAAGCATCGCCGGCTTCCGGCAGGTGGCGTGGCAACGGGCGCGGCGTTTCCGCTTGGCCGCGCCCTCGCCCGCGTCCGGTCGCTAATTTGCTGGTTGCGCGAAGCGCTTCGGCCGCGACGGGTTCCGACCTTTGCCTACATATCCACTGGCGATATTCGACCGGGATATCCACCGGGCGCGGCAGTGGGGAAGACCGAGGCCGGTCAGTGGGAGTTCGTATCGCTGGTCCAGATGCGCCGGATTTCGTCAGGCGGCGCGGCCGGTTCCATGTGAGCACCGACTTTGTGGAACAGAGCCGGATGCAGAATATAAAGGGACGCGAGCTGGTCCCACAGGAATGATTCACCGAACCCCGGATCAAGGTGGTCGGGGTTCCAAATCGCCTGGTTAGCCATCAGCACGGCCCGAAGGGCACCGGGCAAACCATCGGGCTGAAGTTCCTGGACCATGTCGAGGGTCGGGACATAGGCCGGAGTCGCCTTCAAGGGCGTGTCCACCCATATCGCCTGGATATGAAACCGGCGGATTTGCTGAAACGCGGCTTCGCACGACGGCAGATCATATTCGCAGTTGAAGGCGGTCGTCTTGGTTCCTTCCGCCTCGCTATGCAACGGCCGGCCCTGGGCGACAACCGCCTTGATCCGGTGCGCGATCCGAGGGGCGTAACGGGCGAAAGACGACCACGGCCCTATCGCCAAGATCGTTATCCTTCGGCAATTATGGACCGCTTGGACGACATCCTCCTCGAACGGGCGGTCCGCGGCCGTCGGCGGTAAGGGAACCGCCAACAGACCATTCAGCCGCTCCATCGCCGCGCGCGACTGCGCCACCCAGGCTGGCACGGCGCGGCTGCGATCGGCGGTGGCCGACGCTCCGACTATGACGGGGATATGTTGCGCCACGCCCGGCGCGGCAAGCATGCGTGCCAGTGCCGATCCGCCCAGCGCGGCGGTCGTCGTGCCTTCGGTGGTCACCACAGCCGCGACGCGGCGATGGCGCAATACCATCGGGATCGCCATCACGTCGTCGATATCGACGTCCGTATCAATCAAGACGCAGTCGTGAGCCGGCGCTTGGACATTCGGCGCGGGTACCGAAGTTTGTGCAGCGGATACCGCAGCAAAAGAGGCGGTCAACAACGCGGCCACCGCGGACATTGTCCCACTTAGCCCGGCGTGCATCACGCACCTGGCCTTCCATCTGTTCAGATACTGGAATACTTTGCTTAATTACAGGAAGTTCAGATATCGGTCAGCTTGTCAAGGCCGGTCATCGAAAAGACAACTTTAGCGATCCGTAGCGGTGACCACCGACCATCTGCAACCGGCTGGAGATGGTGATGCCGGAGCGCCGCACGGGTCCGCTGCCCTCCAACCGGGCCTGGGGGCCGCGCATCACCGTCTCCACTTCGGGGAGTTCCGGCATGCGCGGCCCTCCAACCGGGCCTGGGGGCCGCGCATCACCGTCTCCACTTCGGGGAGTTCCGGCATGCCTGACCACACGCTATACACTGGCCGCCATGACCGACAACACAACAACGACCGATACCATCGACTTCGGCTTCCGACAGGTGCCGCGCGATGAGAAAGCCTCGCTGGTTCGCGACGTGTTCGACAGCGTCGCGACGCGCTACGACCTGATGAACGACCTGATGTCGCTCGGCATCCACCGGGCCTGGAAGCGGGTGTTCATCGCGGCGCTGGACCCGCGGCCCAATCACCAGCTTCTCGACCTTGCCGGCGGCACGGGCGATATCAGCTTCGGCTGGATGTCACGGGGCGGCGGCCCGGTGCTGCTGTCCGACATCAACGAGTCCATGCTCCGCGTGGGGCGCGACCGGTCGGTGGCGCGCGGCCTGGTGTCCGGCCTGTCCTTCCTGGTGGCGGATGCCGAGAAGCTGCCGATCCCGGACCGCTCCGTGGACCGGGTGTCCATGGCGTTCGGCCTGCGCAACTGCACCGACAAGCCGGCCGTGCTGCGGGAGGCGCGGCGGGTGCTGAAGCCGGGCGGCCGGTTCATGTGCCTGGAGTTCTCCCGCCTGCAGGTGGCGGCGTTCACGCCGGTCTATGACCTCTGGTCGTTCAAGGTGCTGCCGCGGCTCGGCCGGCTGGTGGCCAAGGACGAGGACAGCTACCAGTACCTGGCCGAGAGCATCCGCACCTTCCCGGACCAGGAAACGCTGGCGGGGATGATGCGGGAGGCCGGGCTCGGGCAGGTAACCGTGCGGAACCTGTCCGGCGGCATCGCGGCGATCCACACCGGCTGGCGTTTGTGACGGCAGCCGCCGGGGGGGACAGCTTGGCGCTGGCTGGCAGGCGCGTCCTGCTGATCGTCTCCGGCGGCATCGCTGGCTACAAGGCGCTGGAACTGATCCGGCTGCTGCGCGGCCAGGGCTGCTGCGTGACTTGCGTGCTGACCAAGGCCGGCGCCCAGTTCGTCACGCCCCTGTCGCTGCAGGCGTTGTCCGAGGGCAAGGTCTACGCCGATCTGTTCTCGCTGACCGACGAAAGCGAGATGGGCCACATCCAGCTTTCGCGCAGCGCGGACCTGGTCGTGGTGGCGCCGGCCACCGCCAACCTCCTGGCGAAGATGGCGGCGGGGATTGCCGACGACCTGGCGTCCACGCTGCTGCTGGCGACCGACAAGCCGGTGCTGGTCGCTCCCGCAATGAACGTGCGCATGTGGCTGCATCCGGCGACGGTGGCCAACCTCGCGACGCTGGCCGCGCGGGGCGTGCACGTGGTCGGGCCGGACGAAGGCGCGATGGCGTGCAACGAGCACGGCCCGGGGCGGCTGTCCGAGCCCCCGGCGATTCTGGCGGCCATCGAGGCGCTGCTCGTCGGGAAGCGGCCGTTGGCCGGGCGGCACGCGCTGGTGACCAGCGGGCCGACCCAGGAGCCGATCGATCCGGTGCGCTATATCGCCAACCGCTCCAGCGGGCGGCAGGGTCACGCGATCGCGGCGGCGCTCGCCGCGCTGGGGGCGCGGGTGACGCTGGTGAGCGGGCCGGTGGCGCTGCCCGACCCTCCAGGGGTCGCAGTGCGCCATGTGGCGACGGCGGCCGAAATGCTGGCGGAATGCGAGGCCGCCCTGCCCGCCGATGTCGCGGTGTTCGCGGCGGCGGTGGCGGACTGGCGGGTGGCGGCGGTGGCCGAGGGCAAGATCAAAAAGCAGCCGGGCGGTGTGCCGCCGTCGCTGGCGCTGGTTCCCAATCCGGACATCCTGGCCTCGGTGTCCCAGCCCGGCCCGCGCCGGCCGCATCTGGTGGTGGGCTTCGCCGCCGAGACCGACGACGTCCTGGCGAACGCCCAGGCCAAGCTGGCGCGCAAAGGCTGCGACTGGATCGTGGCGAACGACGTGTCAGCGGCGGGCGGCGCCATGGGCGGGGAAGAAAACGCGGTCCACCTGGTCACCGCTTCGGGTGTGGAGCGCTGGCCTCGCATGGCGAAACAGGCGGTGGCGCGGCAACTGGCCGAGCGGATTGCCGCGGCGCTGGGATAGTGGGTTAGAACGTCGGTTGCGGCCGGCTGTCCAACTTTCCCGAATCGGCCGCAAGCGCCAACCGTTCCTGATGTCACTGAAACGGTCCGAGGGATTCAGCCCTCGGACCCTCTGTCGTCAGGCTGGCCTCGCAGCGCCGATTCGACCTTCACGGTATCGCTGGTTGATCCTGTTGACGGCGCGAGGCGGTGAAAGGCCGGTGTTCACCCGGGGCGCCAAGCCAATCGTCACGGTTCGACATCGCGAACCTCCTCGAACACCGCTGCAAGCTGGAGGTCGGTCAGTTCGGTCAGCCGTTCGGCCCCATAGCGCTGGACGGTCGCCCGATGCCAAACGACTCCCATGGAAAGCACGCGCAGCTTAATGAATTCGAGCAGGATTAGCTTGTCGATAACACCCGTTGAGGGCTCAAAGGTCAGCATTTCATGCGTTCCCGATGCCGCTGGAATGCTGCCGGTCATGCCCCCCTGCCAAGCCGGGCGACAGACTCGGAAAACACTCAGACCTTCGCGCGAGATAATCGGGTTGCGGAGTGGGTCTGGCCATCGGCCGCGACACAGACCGGTCAGTCGCGCCGCCGGGTTGGCGGAGCCGCGCCAAGCGCTTGCGCGCCGGGTAATTTCGCTGCGGCCGCCGAGCTTTCCGTCAAGACGCTCGGACGGCACGGTCGGCTGGCCCAAACGATTGTAAACAATGGTGGGTGCGACAGGGATTGAACCTGTGACCCCCGCCGTGTGAAGGCGATGCTCTCCCGCTGAGCTACGCACCCGGGGTCGTTCTGAAGGGCCACATACCTAAGGGAAACGCCGTCCGGGTGCAAGCCCGCTCAGCCCGCAGCGAGCCTGCAGCGCCATCAGACCGCGCGGCTGCGCTCCTTCAGGAAGGCCAGTGCGATGAGTGGCGCAAGGAGCAGCAGCCCGCTGGCGGGCTCCGGAACCGATGCAGTGAAGACTTCAAGCGCAACGAGGTTGGATACGTAGCGCCCACCTGCAGTATCGCCCGGCACGACCATCCGCGCGAACCCATCGGGTCCGTTAGCACCAAGCTGCCCGCCCGTATCGGCATAGGCCACCAGGTCCGGCAGCGATGCACTGCCGCCAAAGGCCGGATCGATCTCGCCGAGCGAGAAAATCGCCGCGTAACCGTCGCTGCCCACCACCTCGACATATTGCCGAAGAACGTCGTTCTTGACCGTTGGATCCGTGATCAGTCCGGCGTCGTTGAGCAGGGTCCACAGCGATACGCCGGTATAGGTGTCCGTGACCGTGTTCCCGGCAGCCGTATAGGATGCGGTCAGCGTCGTGGCAGGCAGGCTTTGCAACGTCGTGAGGTTATACGCGCCGGGATGCATGACTCCCGTCAGCGTGAACTGCGTGGACAAGCCGCCGCCGCTGCTTGATGGCACCGGTGCCTGGCCGACATAAAGATTCGCGAGATTGGAGACGTAGCGTCCGCCGGCTGTGTCGCCCGGGACCACCGCGCGGGCGAAACCGGAGCTTGTGAGCGGCCCGTTCGTGTCCGCGTAGGCGACCATGTCCGGCGCCGACGCACTGCCCCCGAATCGCGGATTGATCTCGCCGCCGGAAAAAACCGCCTGGTAGCCGTCGCTGCCGACCGCGACCACATAGTTAAGCAGCGAGCTGTTCTTGACGTTTGGTATCGGGGTGATGCCCCCCGCCGAATTGAGCAGCGTCCAAAGGCCGGTCCCGGTGAAAGTATTCGTCACGGGGTTGCCGGCAGACGTGTATGTCACCGTCTGAGTGGTCGCCGGCAGCGCCGACAGGCTGGAATAATCGTAGGTTCCCGGGGTCCCGATTCCGCCGTCCAGGGTGAATTGCGGCGAGAAGGATGCCGCGCTGCTTGGGCTGGCAAGGCCGCCGAGGCTGATCAACGAAAGCGCAACCAAGGGGATCGAGCGTATCGCCTGCATTGAGTGCGGTTCCTTGTGCTATTGCGGGTCCGCGAGCCGGCGGTTTGGCCGGCTCCTCAAGCCTGCGTTGTACACGGCCGCACATAACGCGACAACAGCACTTGGCGATGCCGCTTTGATGTTCGCGGCTCGCCCAGGTGGAGCCACGCGGAACAGACCCAATCAGGCGGGTTACCGGGTGTGCCTGCTACATCTAAGGCGCGAGCAGCCGCCGCGCGATCACGACCATCTCCGGAAAGGTCTGCGCCACCGCATCTGCGCCCTCAGCCATGGCAGGACCGCCATAGCCCCAGGCGGCGAAGATGCAAGGCAGGCCGGCGCCATGCGCCGCCTTTACGTCGTTGGCGTGGTCGCCTGTCATCACCGCACGCTCCGGCGACCCGCCCGCTGCCTGCAGCGTCGCCAGCAGATGCGCCGGGTCCGGCTTGCGCGTGGGAAAACTGTCGCCCGCGCCCACCGCGGCGAGCAGCTCCGCCAGGCCCAGGGCCGACAACAGCGCCCGAGCGGCGCCTTCCGGCTTGTTGGTGCAGACCGCAAGCCGCCACCCCTCGCCGGCCAGCGCCCGCAACCCGGCCGCCACCCCCGGGAACGGCCGCGTTTCCACCGCCGCATGCGCGGCATAGTCACTGCTGAATGCCGCCAGCGCCGCACCATCAAGCTCCTGGCCGCGCGCCGCGAACGCCCGCTCCAGCAGCTTCTCGACCCCATCGCCCACCATCGCGGCGGTCTCCGGCCGGGTAAACGCTGCCAACCCGCGTGCCGCCATCAGCCGGTTCAGCGCCGACGCCAGATCCGGCACCGAATCCACAAGCGTCCCATCGAGGTCCAGCACCAAGGTTCGGGCCACAGGTTGCACTCCAGAAACCGAAATTGAAGACGCACGATAGCGGCAGGCTTTGACAGCGCGTAGCCTGCGCCGCTACCCGTTCATGTGAGCAACAAGGAAGGGTGATGACCCCAGCCGTCCCCGCTACCGCCGTTGTGCTGGCCGCAGGCCTCGGCACCCGGATGAAGTCATCGCTCCCCAAGACCCTGCACCCGATTGCCGGCCGCCCGATGCTGCGGCACTTGCTGGAAAGCTGCGAGGCGGTGTTCAACCGGATCGTGGTCGTGGTCGGCCCGGACATGGACTCGGTGCGCCGGGCCGCGGCGCCACACGCTTCGGTTGTGCAGACGGAACGCCTCGGGACGGCGCATGCCGCGCTGCAGGCCGTGCCGCAGTTCGGCGACGGGGACGTGGCGGTGCTGTATGCCGACAACCCGCTGATCCGGCCCGAAACGCTGCGGCTTCTGCTCGCACGCCGGCAGGAGGCGGGGGCCGCACTCGCCCTGCTCGCCTTCCGGCCCGGCGATCCGGGGCATTACGGCCGGGTGATCGCGCACGACGGCGTGGTGGAGCGCATCGTCGAATGGGCCGACGCCACGCCGGAGCAGCGGGGCGAAACCCTGTGCAACGCCGGCGTCCTGTGCGCCTCTGCCGCCGATATGCGGCGCTGGCTCGCCGAAATTCGCCCCGACAATGCCAAGCGCGAGTACTATCTTACCGACACCGTGGCGCTGGCGCGCGCCGGGGGCGGGCGGGTCGTCGCCGTCGAAGCGCCGGCCGAGGAACTTGCGGGGGTGAACTCACGCGCCGAGCTGGCCGCTGCCGAAGCGGTGCTGCAGGGCTGGCTGCGCCGTGCCGCGATGGCCGCCGGGGTGACGCTGACCGATCCCGGCTCGGTGTTCTTCAGCCACGACACCGAACTGGCCGCCGACGTTACCATCGGCCCCAACGTGGTGTTCGGTCCCGGCGTGCGAGTGGACACCGGGGCGGAGATCCGTCCCTTCAGCCATCTGGAGGGCTGCACGATCGGCCGGCACTGCGTGGTCGGACCGTTTGCCCGGCTGCGGCCCGGAGCGGTCCTGGACAGCGCGGCGCATGTCGGCAACTTCGTCGAAATGAAGTCGGCCCGGCTTGGGTCCGGGGCGAAGGCCAACCACCTGACCTACCTGGGCGACGCCGATATCGGGGCGCACACCAATATCGGCGCCGGCACGATCACCTGCAATTACGACGGCTTTAACAAGTACCGCACCACGATCGGTGCCGGCGTGTTCATCGGGTCGGACACCGCGCTTGTGGCGCCGGTGAACGTTGGTGACGGCGCAATGGTGGCCGCCGGCAGCGTGATCACCGATGACGTGGCGCCCGATGCGCTCGCCCTCGCGCGGGGCCGGCAGGAGGCGAAGCCGGGCCGGGCCGCGGCGTTTCGTGAGGCCAAAAAGAGAGGGCGCTAGGACATGTGCGGGATCGTGGGCGTCATCGGGTCGCGGCCGGCAGCGCCGGTGCTGTTGGATGCTCTGCGGCGGCTGGAATACCGCGGCTACGACAGCGCCGGGATCGCCACCCTGGTAAACGGCCACATCGACCGCCGCCGCGCCGAGGGCAAGCTGGACAGGCTGGTGGCGGTCGTGGAGCGCGCGCCGCTGGCCGGCACGACCGGCATCGGCCACACCCGTTGGGCAACGCATGGCGCGCCGACCGAGAGCAACGCGCATCCACACGGCACGTCGCGCGTCTCCATCGTGCACAACGGCATCATCGAAAACCACGCCGAACTGCGCGCCGAGCTGGAGGCCGAGGGCCAGCAATTCACCACCGAGACAGACACCGAGACGGTGGCGCAGCTCATCGACCTGAATCTGCAGCGCGGCATGGACCCGGTGACCGCTTCCGGCGCGGCGTTCCGCCGGCTGGAAGGCGCGTACGCGCTCGCGATCATCTTTGCCGGCCATCCGGAGCTGATGATCGGCGCCCAGCACGGTGCGCCGCTCGCCGTCGGGTTCGCGGATGACGAGATGTTCCTGGGGTCCGACGCGCTCGCGCTGGCGCCGCTGACCCGCCGCATCGCGTACCTGAAGGACGGCGACTGGACCGTGCTGAACCGGTCCGGCGCGCGGTTCTTCGACGCGGACGGCAGGGCGGTCCAGCGCGAGGTGAAGCTGACGCAGTTCACCGGGGCGTCGATCGGCAAGGGCGAATACCGCCACTTCATGGAAAAGGAGCTGCACGAGCACCCGGCGGTGATCGGCGACACGCTGCACCGGATGGTGAGCCCGGCGACGCGCGCCGTGGCCCTGCCCGACCTGCGGCTGGACTGGACCCGCATCCCACGCGTGACCGTCAGCGCCTGCGGCAGTGCGTTGTATGCCGGGCTGGTTGGCCGCTGGTGGTTCGAATCGGTCGCGCGCATTCCAACCGACGCCGACTTTGCGAGCGAGTTCCGCTACCGTGCGCCGCCGCTGCCGGCAGGCGGGCTCGGCCTGCTGGTCAGCCAGTCGGGCGAGACCGCCGACACGATGGCGGCGCTACGCTACATGCGGAGCGAGGGCCAGCAGGTCCTGTCGATCGTCAACGTGCCCGAGAGCAGCATGGCCCGGGAGTCCGACGCGGTGCTGCAGACCGTGGCGGGACCCGAGATCGGCGTGGCGAGCACCAAGGCGTTCACGGCGCAGCTCTGTGTGCTGGCATGCGTCGCGCTCGCGGCGGGCCGGGCGCGGGGGGCGATCACCGCGGCGCAAGAGGCGGCACTGACCGCGGCGCTGCTGGAGGTTCCGGGCCGGGCGGCCGAGGTCCTCGATCGGCACGACGAGATCAAAAGGCTGGCGGCCCGCATCGCCCAGGCGCGCGACGTGCTCTATCTCGGCCGCGGCAACTGCTATCCGATTGCGTTGGAAGGCGCACTGAAGCTGAAGGAGATCAGCTACATTCATGCCGAAGGCTATGCCGCCGGCGAGATGAAGCACGGGCCGATTGCGCTGATCGATTCGGCCGTGCCGGTGATCGCGATCGCGCCCTCCGGCCCTTTGTTCGAGAAGACCGCATCCAATCTGCAGGAGGCGGCGGCGCGCGGCGGCCAGGTGATCGTATTCAGCGACGCGGCGGGGGCCGCGAAGCTGAAGGGGATCGCGACGGAGACCGTGGTGATGCCGGCAGTCGATCCGTTCGTCGCACCGATCCTGTATGCGATCCCGGTTCAGCTTCTGGCCTATCACGTGGCGGTGCTGAAAGGCACGGACGTGGACCAGCCGCGGAACCTGGCGAAGTCGGTCACGGTGGAGTAGCCCGGGCTCGCTCCCCATTTGCAGCAGCAGGGACTCGCGCTCCTCCGCAAGACCGCGAACAGCTTGCTGCTGGTCGCGTCGCACAGCGCCTTGAACGCTTGCCTATCACCGCCGGCGGTTGCGGCGATCAAGGCTTGGCGGAAACGCCGTACTGCGACTCAAGGTATTGCAGGATCTGTGCAGCATCTTCATCGCTGACGGGCGCGCCGTAGGCTTTGCGCATTTTCGTCACCTCCGCCAGCCAGCCATTCGGCGGCAGGAAGGTCGAATTCATCCGGATGTAGGCGTAGGTGTGGCAGATGCCGCATTTCCCAAGAAATACGCCCAGGCCGGGGCCGGGCCTCATGGGCGGCGGAGCGTCGGCCGCAAACGCGGGGGCTGACAGCAGCAAAGATGCCAGGAGCACGCGGAACATCGGTTTCCCCTACGCCACCGTGACCGCGATCTGCTGCGGCACGTTGTTGTGGTAGCCGGCGGGATTGGACCTCAGCGTCTCCGCCTGGGTCTCGCCGGCATTGCTGGTGGCTCGTGATGACACAATGAGCGGGCCGAGCGGCAGCTTGCCGGTCTTGAAGCTGAACGCGCGAAAAGCGAACGGTCCGAAATCGTCGCCCAAAATGGCCTGCTGCCAGGTCTTGCCGCCATCGAGCGATACGTCGGCCCGCCTGATCCCGTGCCCTCGGTCCCATGCGACGCCCTGCACCGTAAAGCCCGCTTCCGGCAGGCGCATCCCCTCGATCGGGTAAGCCACCAGCGAGTTCACCACGATCTCGGTGACGGGCCAGGCCGCCTCGTCGTTCTGGGTCAAGAACGGAAGATCGACGGCGAACATCCCTGCGGGGACGCGATAGGATTTATGAATCCAGTAGTTGTCGAGCGGCTTGCTGCTGACCTCGATGGCGGTGACGTGCTTCATCCAATATGTCGCAGTCCAGCCCGGCACTACGATGCGCGCGGGAAATCCGTTCAGGTGCGGCAGCGGCGAGCCGTTCATCGCCGTCGCGATGATGACGCGTTCTTCCAGCGCCTTGGCCATCGGCAGGCTCTTGCGGAAGTCGGGAGTCTGCGGCAGCACCGGCCCGTCTTGGCCGTCCAGCCAAACCTCCAGCGCGCCTGGCGTTACGCCGGCCTTGGCAAGCACGTCCTTTAGCCGCGGACCGCGCCATGTCGCGCAGCCCATCGCGCCGTAGCCCCACTGTACTCCGGGAACGTGCGGCGAGAACAGCCCGCGGCGATTGCCGGCGCATTGGCAGACCGCTGTCACCTCGACCTGTGGCAACGCGTCCAGGTCGGCGTGCGACAGCGCAACCTCCCGCTCGGCTGCGTCCCCGCCGACAGTGAGTCGCCATCCCTTCAGCGCGTCCGTGCTTGGAATGTTCGCAAGGTGATATCGGACGAAGAACCGATCGTTCGGGGTGATCGCGGTACGGAACGCCTCGATCGGCGTCTCGAAATTCGGCGGCCGATCGGTGAGCTGGATCAATGGCTTCTTGCCGGGCAGCCGGCTGAACCGGGCCTCGGCTCGGGTGCCATCAGGCAGCAGCGGACTGAGCCATGGTTCATCTGCCGCTGTAGCCGGGCCGCCGGCCAAGGCCACGGCGCCGATGCTGGCGAGCAGGTCACGACGATTCATCTGATACACCCCCGATACCGTTTCAGAAGAAACCTGGAGCGCAAGGTCAGGAGCGGCCGCGCCGGCGTATCGGCCCGTGCCGAAGCCGCAGCCAGTGCCAAGCACGATGCCGACGCCGAACAGCGCTGCACCGACCACGACCGGCAGGCCGAGTGGTGCGGGGAACGCGCCATAGCCCCCGACCAGCGCCGGGACCACCGCGATCGGTGCTTGGCCCGCTGAGTGTCCATCTGTGGTGCAGAGTTATGGATCGGTATCCCGCCTGAAGCGACCGCCAGGCGTTCGGCAGCCTTCATTTTTCTTGAAGTGGCGTGGCAGTGTCCCGTCCGCGGTCGAACCGCTGAACCGTCAGCGTGCCGATGCGCTGGCTGATGGCCGGCACCATCCGCTGCTGCAGTACCGCAAGATCCACGGCCGGCACTTCGCCGTCCGGCAGCACAAGCCAAACCCGCGGCAAGGCAAGCGCCTGCTCCGGCGTGCTGATGAGCTGTTCCTTCAGCCGTGCCGGGTCGAGGCCGACCAGATCGCCCTGGTATGGCGCTCCGAGATAATACGCGAGACCCCAGGCCGTCGCTGCCGTTTTGCTCAGCAACAGGCCGTCGCCAGGCTTGATCTTCGGCGCCATCATCGCGGCGGCCTGGTCGATTGGCGGCGCCGATGTCGCGTAGTAATTCCACAGGCCCCAGCCGTTACCGAACAGAAGCAGTCCGATCACCGCGATCCGGAGCGCTAACGGCCGTAGCAGAATGATGCCGCTGGCGATCAGGATCGTATAAGGCAGCAGTATCCAGACGAAACTGTAGGTCACGTAGCCGAACACCGGGTGCACCAGGAAAAAGCCGGCGACACAGGCCAGGATCGGCACCCCCAATGTGCCCAGCACCGCCAGCGCGGCCTTCCCGTTCCGCAGCAACGCCACCACCCCGAAGCAGGCGAGCACCGCATATAGCGCGACAAACGGCGGCTGCGCCCGCCACAATGACGGTATGCTGAACAATGCACGCATATTGGCGGCGAATGTCGTGCCGTCGATCAGGAAGATGGCGTGCTTGGCGCTGATCTGGTCCGGTGTCAGATGGGCGGCAGCCTGGCTCACGAAGGTCGGCAGCCACAGCGACCAGATGGCGATCAGCAGCAATTGTGCGGCGACCCAGTTCACCAGCAGGATTCGGTTGGCCCTGAGCCTCGGCAGCACGACGGCCGCGATGGCGCAATTGCAGCCAAGCACGAAAAAGCCCGCCGGCTGCTGCGTCAGCATCGCGAGCGCACCGCCGATCGCGTAAGCGAGCCAGCCAAGATCGACCGCAGCCGCTTTCCGGCCACGCCGCCCCGACAACCCAACGCCGAAATAGACCTGCCGCGCTTCGGGCGCGAGCAGAATGTGCACGAAGCCCCAGAACGCAATCGCCACAAACAATGTTTGGAATGCGTAAGGCCGCGCCTTCTGCGCCCAGAACACGACGTTCGGATCGATGACGAACAGCAAGGCGGCCAGCAACGCGGTTCGCGCTCCGACCAGGCGCCTCGCCGCATCGTAAAGCGGCACGACCGCCAGGATGAGCGCGATAGCGGACAGGCTGCGGAGCGCAAAGACGCCGTGCCCAAGCCCAAGCCAGAAGGTCAGCGTCAGGTAATAGAACGGAGGCTGCGTGTCCTGGCTGATGGCGTGCAGCGTTGCCAGCGGGCCGCCGTTCGCCACGAAGAAGCTGAAGGCTTCGTCGTTCCAGAGCGATTTGCCGCCGATATCGGTAAAGAACAGGACCGCGGCGATGGCAGCCAGCGCGGCGATCGGCCAGATCCGCTTGACCGATGACGCCAAACGGGCGGCAGGCACCGGCGGCGCTGTGCGGACGGAAAATTCAGACAATGTTCACCTCATCAGCCGGGGCCGGCTCGCGCGAATTTACCGGCCCCTTGGGGACCGGCCCCCCGGGCACTGGTCCTCCTGGGACCTGCCCTTCCGGGACCCGCCCGCTCGGGAACGGCCCTTTCGGGGCCAGCCACCTGGGGAACGGCCTTTTAAGGAACGGCTCGTCGCGGGCAGTCACGTCGAACATGTCAAGGAACGCCTGCGCCTTGTGCTGCCAGTCGGACGCCGCGGCCGCACGAAAGCCGCCGGCGCGCAGCCGCTCGCGCAGCGCGGCATCCCCGCGCAGGGCGAGCATCGCTTCAGCGATCGATGGCACCGAATGACCGTCCACCACCAGGCCGTTCGCACCATCCTGGACCGCATCGGTGCTACCGCCATCGGTGCCGGCGATCACCGGAAGTCCGCAGGCATTGGCCTCCAGGAACACCAGCCCGAAACCTTCCGTGTCGCCATTCGGCAGGCGCCGGTTCGGCATCACGAAAGCATCGCCAAGCGCGTAGTGATCGATCAGCTCATCGTCGGCCACGGCGCCGCAGAACACGACCTTGTCCGCCACGAAGCAGCCTTCGGCGATCCGCTCCAGGTCCGCCCTGAACGGCCCATCGCCCACCACCAGGAAACGGCTGTCCGGGTACTCGGCAACGACCTGCGCAAAAGCGCGAATCGCGTTGTCCACGCCCTTTTTCTCGAGCAGGCGGCAAACCGAGAGGAAGACGAAGCAGTCCTGCAGGCCATACAGCGCCGCCAGGCCCGCCTGCCTGGGGATCGGCCGGAATCGGGTCGTGTCGACGCCGTTCTCGATCAGCCGGATTCGTCCGCGGCCGGACTCCCCCAACAGGTCTTCGACCGCCGCGGCCGTGAAGCGGCTGACCACGACGATGTGATGTGCCTGCAGCAATGCGTTGCGGCGCCGGACCAGGCCGGGATCGTAGGCGTCCTGCGTGGTGATCTCCTCGCCATGGACGTAGACCGCGCGCGCGATATGCGGGAACAGGCGCATCGCCGTCAGCACCCACGCGCTCGCCATCAGCTCGCCGACGCAGACCGCGGCGATCTCGCGACGCAGGATGCAGCGAATGATCGTCGCCAGGAGCCGGGCCCGGATCGCGATGTCAGCCGTCAGAAAGAACAACCTGGCAACGCCGCTGGCCCCGTCCTCGCGCATCACCGTGCGCAGCAGGTCGCGCCTGATGACGCGGTAGGGCGCCCCGCGGTCGTGCTCCCGCCAGGCGATGAAGGGCAGGCCGTCCTGGTAGTTGCGCCGGGGCGCCACCACGATGATCCGTTCCGCTGCGTGGCGCGCAAGGTTGTCGTAGACGATGGCCGAGCCGCCGCGAACCGGCGGCAGGTTGTTGGTCAGCAGCAAAACCTTGTTGCCGGCCGGCCGGCCGGTGGCGCTAGCCATCCGCCAGCAACTCCGGAAGCTCCGTGCACCGCGCGAAGCGCACCGCGAAACGGCCGGCGAGCTGGTCGAGGATGGCGGAAAGCCGGTCGTAGAAATGATACAGCTCCGCCCTGGAGCGGACATAGGGATTGTGGCCGATGCTGAGCGAGGAGCTGTGCAGGCTGATGGCCAGCACGTTCTGGCCACGCGACAGCAGGCTGCGCGCCAGCCGGCACATGGCGGCGGGATCGTTGCCCTCCGGCGACAGGGTGATGCGCTCGGCGCATCGCAGCCAGGCCAGGACGCCCGGCAGGTGGAGCCGGGACAGGTTCAGGTCCGCCAGAAGCTGATAGGCGCGCGCCGAGGCGCGGCCGCCCCATCCGACGATGCTTCGGCAGAGCGGCACTTCCAGCAGCCGGCGGCTGCGGCCGAACCAGAAGGTACGATAGTCGTTCGCGCTGAAGTCCGGCCCCGATTCCGCGGCGAACGACGTCCGCGGGGCCAGGCTGGTGTCCACCCGGAACCCATGCTTTTCCAGCAGCAACGATGTATGAGGACCAAGCCCATAGCGCCCGGCCTTGAACACCACCGGGTCGTGGCCGAAGCGCAGGCGGAACAACCGCATCAGCTCGACCAGCTTGCGCTCCTCCAGCGCCGCATCCAGGTTGCCCCCGAACGAGTTGCGCAGATCGGCCCGTTCGTTGAACGGCGGCGTCACCCAAGTGTGGAGCTGAATGCCGACCTCACAATCGCCCCGCTCCAGCCGCAACCGGATGGCCGCGACGACGGCGTCGTCCTGCAACACCGGATAGGTGACCAGGTAGATCGGGATCGCACCGTAGGCGGCCAGGATGTGCTGCAGGTCGGACAAATGCTGCATTCCCCGCACGCTGTGCGGGACGCCTTGCACCGGGCGCCGCCAGTCGAAGTCTTCTTCGGCGTCGATAATGACGCAGCCGGTCGGCTGCGCCGCCGAGATGAAGTGCACCGCGGGGAAGAAAGCCTCGGTTTTCACCATCTGTCCCTTTTCGCCGCTCGATGAGGCGGCCGTCGCCGGTGCAACCCGGACGGCAGCTTGCGCGACCGTCGCGGTGCTATCACGAAACAGGTATGGTAGAACACCTCTTGCGACGCCTCGTCGGGCCGTGGGAGTGCTCGCACCGGTTCGCCTGGGCATTGGTTGGACCAGGCCGCGAGCCTAGAATGGCTGCCTCGCATCGGAGAGCTCGGTTATGGATTTGACTCGCAAGCGTATTCTGGTCACCGGGGGCGCGGGCTTCCTGGGCTCGCATCTGTGCGAACGGCTGCTGCGCGAGGGTCATGACGTCCTGTGCGTCGATAATTACTTCACCGGCCGCAAGGACAACATCGCGCATCTGCTCCCTGACCCGCATTTCGAGGCAATGCGCCACGATGTCACCTTCCCGCTCTATGTGGAGGTGGACGAGATCTACAACCTGGCCTGCCCGGCCTCGCCTGTTCATTACCAGTTCGATCCGGTGCAGACGACGAAAACGAGCGTGATCGGCGCGATCAACATGCTCGGCCTGGCCAAGCGCATCGGAGCCAGGATCCTGCAGGCCTCCACCAGCGAGGTCTATGGCGACCCGACCGTGCACCCGCAGAAGGAAGACTACCGCGGCAACGTGAATCCGATGGGACCCCGGGCCTGCTACGACGAGGGCAAGCGCTGCGCCGAGACACTGTTCTTCGACTACCTGCGCCAGCATCGGGTGCGGATCAAGGTCGCGCGCATCTTCAACACCTATGGCCCGCGGATGCATCCGAACGACGGGCGCGTGGTGTCGAACTTCATCGTCCAGGCGCTGCGCGGCGAGGACATCACGCTGTACGGCGACGGCATGCAGACCCGCGCCTTCTGCTTCGTCAGCGATCTGATCGATGGGCTGATGCGGCTGATGGGCACCGGCGAGGACGTTACCGGGCCGATCAACATCGGCAACCCGCACGAGATCCCGGTGCGCGAACTGGCCGAGCGCATCATCCGGCTGACCGGTTCCCGCTCCAACCTGGTCCACAAGCCGCTGCCGCAGGACGATCCGATGCAGCGCTGCCCGGACATCACGCTCGCCCGCGAAACGCTGGGCTGGAAGCCGGCGGTGGCGCTGGACGACGGGCTGCGGCTGACGATCGACTATTTTGCCCGCGTCCTGGCGGAGCGGGGGGACCCCGCGGTCGTCGCGAAACCGTAGCCGAACGGGGGCTTGGCCGCTCGCCACCCTGAAGGCACTGGCTTCTTCGAGAATGGCTCCCTGCCGCGGTTGCCGCAGGCGGTCAAATCTCGGCTTTTGCTGGCAGCGGCGGCAGTCGATCTCAACCGTCTGCCGGTCTTGGCCCGACCGGAGCGCTGGCCGGGCCAAGACAAGCGGCCCGCAGTATGAAGCCGATTCCCCTCATGCCGGAGACCGAGGCGCTGGCCCGGCGGCTGGTGTGGTTCGAGGACCCGGCGGACGCGCTGGCCGATCCAGTCCGGTTTGTCGCCTATGCGCTGGAGCGCGCGACCCATGAGGACATGGAAGTGCTACGCCGCTACCTGACCGATGCCGACATCCGGGACGCGCTGGCCGCCGCTCCGCCTGGTATCATCGGTCCGCGCTCCTGGGCGTATTGGCATGCACGGCTGGGCCGCGTACCGGGTCCGCCGTTGCCGACGCGGGCGTTGGGGTGATCGGTGCTGGTCAGGCGGCATGAAAGGGGCGATTAACGGGGTGCGCTGCGTGGCGCCGTTGGCGTCTGGGGGCTGTAAACCGAGCGCCCTTTATGCGAGTTTCGGGATTATGGATCGCCAGGACATCATCGCCCGGCTTAGGGAAAACGAGGCGGAGTTGCGGTCGCGCGGCGTTGCGCATGCGGCCTTGTTTGGCTCGCGTGCTCGGGGTGACAACCGACCTGATAGCGATACGGATATTATGATCGAGCTTGCGTCCGATGCGCAGGTCGGCGTCTGGGATTACGTTCGCCTGAAGGAATATATCGCCGGCCTGTTCGATGGATCGGTCGATGTCGTGAACCGCGAAGGTTTGAAGCCATACGTCCGGCCGGCCGCCACAGCCGATGCCGTTTATGCGTTCTGACCAGCACGCAACGCGTCGCTGGCTGAACGACATTCAGTACAACGTCGACGCGGCTCGCGGCTTCGTAGCCGGAATGGCCTATGAAGCTTTCAAAGATGACAATCTGCGCCTCTATGCAGTTACGCGCTGCCTTGAGATCATCTCCGAAGCATCGCGTCGCCTGCCAGACGACCTCAAAGCCCGGAACCCGTCGATACCGTGGCGGGAAATTGCAGCGGCGGGAAACATTTATCGGCATGAGTACGAAACGGTAGCCCCGCGTTCTCTGTGGCGCACCCTGATCCATGGTAACTGCTCACCCCCCCGCCGAAAACCGCGCAAAACCCGCTTGACACGGTCACGGGCGAGTCGATTCACGGAGAGGCGTGAACCGCGCAGCTCTCCTCTCGCTCTCCCGCGATGACCTGATCGCCCTGATCCTGGCGCAGCACGCGCAAATTGACGCGCAGCACGCGCAGATCGAGGCGCAGGCCGCGCAGATCGGTGCGTTGACCGCCCGCGTCGCTGAACTGGAAGCCAAGCTCGCCGCGCCGCCCAAGACGCCGGACAATTCCAGCCTGCCGCCCTCGAAGGGCCAGAAGCCAAATCTTCCTGACGCCGGCAAGAAGAAGCCCCGTCCCAGCCGCCCCGGGGTGGCTCGCGCATTGGCCGAGCACCCGGACAAGATCATCGAGGCGACGCTCGCCGCCTGTCCGCATTGCGCCCACGCCCTCAGCCTCGCCGATCAGCCCGACATCCACGCCTACGACCACGTTGACCTGCCGCCGATCCGGCCGGTGGTCACGCGCGTCAACCGCCATAGCGGTGTATGCCCCTGCTGCGACAAGCGCGTCGTTGCGCCGGTGCCGGACGGGTTCGAACCCGGCTCGCCGTTCGGGCCAGGTGTGTGCGCGCTGATCCTGCACCTGCACATCACCCAGGCGATCAGCTTCCAGCGTCTGGCGCGTCTGATGGCCGAGGTGTTCGGCCTGACGATCAGCGAGGGCGCGATCGCCAACATCCTGGCTCGGGCACAGACGCCGCTGCTGGCCGCCGCCGCGCCGATCGCACAGGCGGTGCGGGGCAGTTCCGTCGTGGGCTCCGACGAGACCTCGGCGCGCGTGCGCGGCAAGACGTGGTGGCAATGGGTGCTGCTGAGTTCGACCGCGGTCTACCACGTCATTGCCGATACGCGGGCGGCCGCGGTGGTGACGACGTTCCTGGAGGGCGCGCAGCCCGAGGTCTGGGTCGCCGATCGTTATGGCGGGCAACTGGGCCACGGCGCGGTGCGGCAGATGTGCCTGGCGCATCTGTTGCGCGATGCGAAATACGCGATCGAGGCCGGGGACACAGAGTTCGCGCCGGGCTTTCGATTGTTGCTGCTGCGGGCGATGGCGATCGGCAAGCGGCGCGAGACACTGAAGGACTCGACGCTTGCACAATACCGCGCTGATCTGGATCGGCGGCTGGACCCTTCTGTCCGGACCCGAGCCGAAGCAGCCATCAGCGCGCCGCTTGTTCCGCGCCATGCGGCGGGATCGCGATGATCTGTTCCGTTTCGTCACGCGACGCGATGTGCCCTACACGAACAATGCATGCG
>Ga0302154_10000441_pt1 | contig 39078 bp, 36 predicted proteins | sample I_Bog_N2_3_FD_193507 | JGI IMG/M metagenome (GOLD analysis project Ga0302154, IMG submission 193507) | Peat permafrost microbial communities from Stordalen Mire near Abisko, Sweden - I_Bog_N2_3 | ecosystem: Environmental > Terrestrial > Soil > Wetlands > Peat | place: Sweden: Abisko, Stordalen... | reverse complement strand
CCTGGTTGATCTCCTCGGAATGGAAGTGGTACTGGTTGCGCCCGCTGTTCTTGGAGCGATACAGCGCCATATCGGCCTGGACCAGCATGCTGTCGGCGCTTTCGCTGTCCTGGGCATAGGTGCTGATGCCGACGCTGGCCGAAATCCGCACTTCATTGCCTTCCAACTGGTAAGGCTCTACCAGGGTCTTGAGTATCTTGCTCGCCAGGGCGCCGGATTGCGCGGGGTCGAGCATTTCCGTCTGCAGCACCGCGAACTCATCGCCGCCGAGGCGCGCCACCACATCGTTTTCCCGGGTGCAGGCCTGGATGCGTCGGGAGACTTCCTGCAGCAGCAGGTCGCCCACCGGATGCCCGAGGGTGTCGTTGATGTGCTTGAAGTGATCCAGGTCCAGGTAGAACACCGCGAACGGCGAGGCGCCACGCCGGGCAGCGGCAAAGCTCTGGTGCAGGCGCTCGATCAGGGTCGAGCGGTTGGCCAGCCCGGTGAGCCCGTCGGTGCGGGCGAGCAGGGCGATTTTCTCTTCGGCGAGCTTGTGTTCGGTGATGTCGATGATGATGCCTTCGACTTCCAGCAAACGCCCCTCCGGGTCGCGGACCGGCACGTAGCGGTTTTCCACCCAGCGCAACTGGCCGTCACCGGTACGCAGGCGAAACTCGATCGAGGCGCCCTCGGCGTCCTTGTCGAGGACCTTGGCCATGGCCGCGTCGACCTTTTCCTGGTCATCGGCGTGGATCAGCTCCGCGGCCCAGTCGGTCGAGGCCAGCAAGTCCTCGGCGACATGCCCGAACTTGGTGATGTTGTGGGAGATGTACATCAGCGGGAACGAAGGCTCGCCGCGCAGGCGATAGAGCAGGGTCGGGCTGTTCTGCACGATGATGTTGGCATCGGACAGCTCGCGGGTACGTTCTTCGACGGCCTGTTCGAGCTGGTCCATTTTCAGCGCGGCGTCTTCGGTCATCTGCCATTTGACGGTCAGGGCACTGGCCAGTTGGCGAATCTCGATGGCATCGAAAGGTTTTTTCAGGATCAGCAGGCGATCGCCCATTTCGACCCGTTCGTTCATCTCTTCCAGGGAGTAATCGGAATAGGCGGTGCACAGTGCGACTTGCAGCTTGGGATCGGCTTGCCAGAGCCGTTCGAGGGTTTGCAGGCCATCCCAGCCCGGCGGCATGCGCATGTCGATAAAGGCCATGGCGTAGGGTTGCCCTTGCAACAGGGCCTGTTCGACCTTGGCCAGGCCGTCCTGGCCCTGGAACGCCGAATCGAGTTCGAAACAATCGACCTTGCGGGCGATGGTGTCGCCGAACAAGGCTTGCTCAGCCATTTGCAAGTGGTCTTCGACTTCTTCCGGGCAGAGGGTCTTGCGAAAGTCTTCGTGGATCGACGGCGTGTCGTCGATGATCAGGATGCGACGATTGGCGCGCGCGGCCGGGATGCTCATTGCAAGGCTCCGGTCGCACTGACAGCGGGATGTACCGAGTTCATGCGGAGTTCCTTTCCTGATAACCACGCTTGCTGTGGCACGCTGGATTGCTTGCAGCATAGATCGGCCTGAGCTGGATTGCTGATAAACATGATGCCAATTGATGGTCGAACATCTACCCTTAGCGCAAAAGACAGGGACTGCCGGCTATTCAAAGGTCCCTGGATCTAAGCCTGACGCAGACATGAGGTGCTCCATGGATGAATCCACAGTTGAAGTCGTGATCAAACCCCGTGTTCTGCTGGTTGACGATGAAGAGTCGATCCTCAACAGCCTGCGTCGTTTGCTGCGCAGCCAGGGCTACGAACTGTTCCTCGCCGACAGCGGTGCCCGTGCCCTGGAGATCATGGCCGAGCAGCCCATCGACCTGGTGATCAGCGATGCGCGCATGCCGAACATGGACGGTGCCACTCTGCTGGCGCGGGTTCATGAGCTGTATCCGGCCTGCCTGCGGATCCTGCTGACCGGTTACGCCGACCTGGACATGATCGCCAAGGCGATCAACGAAGGGCGGATCTACCGTTACCTGAGCAAACCCTGGAACGATGAAGAGCTGTTGATGACCATCACCCAGGGCCTGGCCTTCCAGCACTCGGAGCGTGAGCGCCAGCGTTTGCAGCTGTTGGTCCGCGAGCAGAACCGGCAGTTGCAGTCGCTCAATGCGACCCTGGAAAAGCGCGTGATCGCGCGCACCAGTGAAGTCCAGCAGACCGCCGACATGCTCGACCTGGCCTATGAAGAACTCAAGCGCAGCTACGCCGTCACGGCCGAGGTGTTCTCGCGGATGGTCGAATGGCGTCTGCCCAAGGACAAGCAGACCAACCGGGCGATCATCGATCTGGTCAAGATCTACTGCAAGGTCCATGTCATGAATGACGCGGCCAGCCGCGACCTGGCCATGGCCGCGGCCCTGCACAACATCGGCAAGATGAGTTGGACCGACAGCATGATGGGCGCGCCGGCCGACCTGCTGCACCACACCGATCGCGACCGTTATCGCGGTTATCCGAAGCAGAGCGAGTCGCTGCTGATGACCCTGGAGCCGATGCAGGATGCGGCCCGGTTGATTCTGCATCACCAGGAGCGCTGGGACGGCACGGGGTTTCCCGATCACCTCAAGGGCGAGGGGATTCCCTTCGGGTCGCGGGTGTTGAAACTGGCGGTGGACTTCATCGAGTTGCAGCGCGGCCTGATTCTCGAGCGGCAGATGAACAGCGACGAGGCGCTGCTCTTTATTCGCAAGTACGCCGGCAAGCTCTACGACCCGGGCCTGGTCGAGGACTTCGTCAAGGTCTGCGCCGAGTACCTGAGCGATGTGACCCTGGGCGATCCGTCGGTGAAGGTCATGAGCACCCGCGAGCTGGTGGCCGGGATGATCCTGGCGCGCAACCTCAATGCCGACAACGGCATGCTGCTGCTCAACGCCGGCAAGGTCCTCAGCGCGGCGCTGGTGGACAAGCTGATTGCCTTCGAATCCATGGAAGGCGCCAAGTACAGTGTGTTCGTCAAGATTCCGGAGGAAGTCCTGGCGTTGTTGGAACAGGCCGAATAGCACCTTCTCATGATTGCACGGTCATCGCCGCCCATGTGATCCTGCGGCCTTTTCCCAAGGCCGTTGTGATCCCCATGACCTGCAAAACTATCCGTATCGCCGCCGCCCTGTTGATCGGCCCCGACGGTCGAACCCTGCTGGTGCGCAAACGTGGTACCCAGGCCTTCATGCAGCCGGGTGGCAAGATCGAAGCCGATGAGCAACCGGTCCATGCCCTGGCCCGCGAACTTGAAGAAGAGCTGGGGCTGGTCATCGACACGACTGCCGCGACCTACCTCGGCCAGTTTGCGGCAGCGGCGGCCAATGAGCCGGGTCACCAGGTGGTGGCCGAGCTGTTCCGGGTCCATACCGACGAACCGCTGGAACCCGCCGCCGAGATCGAAGAGGTGGTCTGGATCGATCCGGCTGGTGATGGCGGCCTGTTCCTCGCGCCATTGACACGGGACCTGATCCTGCCGTTTTATCGTGCTTCGCGGGTGCCAGGCGCCTGATGTTTCATGGCGCCGCGGGGTTTCAGCGTACCGCGCTGACCCCATCGAGGGTCGAGAACGAAGTGTCCTTGGCCGTCAGCAGGAAGTCACGCATGTAGGGCGCATCGAGCATGTCGGTGCGGACTGCCGCATACAAGGTGGCGAACAGGCCTTTCTCGCCCAGCCGCTTGGCCTTGACGTAACCCCGCGAGCTGTATTCGTGCAGCGCCCAATGGGGCATGCCGCAGACACCACGGCCGCTGGCCACCAGTTGCATCATCATCACCGTCAGTTCGGAGGTGCGCACCTGCGCCGGTTCGACGTCCGCGGGTTCGAGGAAACGGGTGAAGATATCCAGCCGGTCGCGCTCCACCGGGTAGGTGATCAGGGTTTCCTTGAGCAGGTCCTCGGGCACGATATAAGGCTTGTTGGCCAGCGCATGCTGGTTGGCCACCGCGAGCATGGCTTCATAGGTGAAGAGTGGCACGTAGGTGATGCCCACCAACTCCAGCGGGTCGGAGGTCACCACCAGGTCGAGGTCGCCACGGGCCAGGGCCGGCAGCGGGGCGAAGGAAAAGCCCGAAGCCAGGTCCAGCTCGACTTCCGGCCAGGCATCGCGGAACTGGTCGATGGTCGGCATCAACCACTGGAAGCAACTGTGGCATTCGATCGCCATGTGCAGACGGCCGGCGGTACCACCGGCCAGGCGCGAGATATCCCGCTCCGCCCCGCGCAGCAGCGGCAAGGTGGCGTCGGCCAGTTGCAGCAGGCGCAGTCCGGCGCTGGTGAACCGCACCGGCTTGGTCTTGCGCACGAACAACGGCATGCCCAGGCGCTCTTCCAGTTCCTTGAACTGGTGGGACAGGGCCGACTGGGTCAGGTGCAGGCGTTCGGCGGCTTCCACCAGGCTGTCGGCTTCGCGCAGCGCGTGAAGGGTTTTCAAGTGACGGATTTCCAGCACCTGGGGCTCCATGAGTAGATTTTGTGAGTGGCGGGCAGGGCATGAGTTTGTCTCATGTTGCCCTGGCTGTCGACAGGAGCGCTCTCGCTGGGTTGATGCGAGCCTGTGGGAGCCGGTGCCACTCGGCAATCTTCATCAAACTGTCACGGAACTGTGGCAGCGCGGTTGAACAAATAACATCAAACTCGCGCCTCAATGGGGTTCTGCGTTTCGGTGTTTTCATGCGTGTAGTAATTTTCCTGGCCGCACTGCTGTTCGGCCTGCCGTCTTTTGCGGCTTCAAGATGCGATGTCAATGTTCCGACCCAGCGGGTCGACCTGGAAAACGTCAGCCTGGCCTACCAGAGTATCGGGCGTGCCTCGGATCCGGCCTTGCTGCTGGTCATGGGCCTGGGCGGGCAACTGATCCACTGGCCGGACGAGGTGGTGGTCGCGCTCTGTCAGCAGGGGTTCCGGGTGATTCGCTATGACAACCGCGATGTCGGCCTGTCCACCTGGCGCCAGGCGCCGGCCAGCGCCAACCTGACCTTCGAGGTATTGCGCTACAAGCTCGGCCTGCCGGTGGCGGCGCCTTATACCCTGACCGACATGGCCGGCGATGCCCTGGGCCTGATGGATGCGTTGCAGATCCAGCAGTTCCATGTACTGGGTGCGAGCATGGGCGGCATGATCGCCCAGCACGTAGCGGCGATGGCGCCGGAGCGGGTCGAGAGCCTGACCCTGGTGATGAGCAGTTCCGGTGCCGAGGGCCTGCCGGCGCCGAGTGCGGCACTGGTGCAGTTGCTCTCGCGACGCAGCGCGCCGAACCGTGAGGTGGCGATCGAGCAGCAAGCCGATCTGCTGGCTGCCCTGGGCAGCCCCGAGGTGCGCGACGATCGCAGCAAGCTGTTGCAGCAGGCGGCGGCGTCCTATGACCGTGCTTTCAATCCGGAAGGGGTGAAGCGCCAGATCATGGCGATTCTCGCCGAGCCGAGCCGGGTGCCGTTGCTCAATCAACTGCGGGTGCCGACCCTGGTGGTCCATGGCACGGCGGATCCATTGCTACCGGTGATGCACGGCGTGCACCTGGCGGCGCATATCCAGGGCAGTCAGCTGGTATTGATCCCGGGGCTGGCCCATCGTTTCCAGGAGGCGTTCAAGGCGCCGTTGCTGGCGGCGGTGCTGCCGTATCTGCGCCTGCATCAGGCGGATGTCAGTCGTTGGGCACAGCTCTGAGGGAACTCATCGTTATCGCCGCCAAGCCATGCTCCTACAGGTTATGCAGGGGTTTCCGAACCCGCTTCAGCGGATGATCTTGTCGACGTGGATCGCCAGCTTCTTCAGGCGATACCAGAAGCTGCGTTCGGAAATCCCGATCAACTGCGCCGCGGCTGCCTGCACGCCATTGCTTTCCTGCAGGGCCGCGAGGATATAAGCCTTCTCCACGTCCGCCAGGGCCGCGTCGAGGTCCTTCGGCAGGCCGGGGGCGATGCCGGGCAGCGGATTGGCACTGCTCTGGGGCGGTGTCGGCTCGAACAGGTAAGCCGGCAGGTCGGTCTCTTCGATCACGTGCCCGGCCGCGACGATGGTCGCCCGTTCCACGCAATTCTGCAGTTCGCGGATATTCCCCGGCCACGGGTAGTTGAGCATCGCCTGCAAGGCTTGCGCGCTGAAACCGTCGATGCGCTTGCCGGCGGTGGCGCCCAGGGTATGGGCGAAATGCCGGGCCAGTGGCGCGATGTCCTCGACCCGCTCGCGCAGGGCGGGCAGGGGAATCGGGAAGACGTTCAAGCGGTAATAGAGGTCTTCGCGAAACTCCTTGTCGGCCACCGCTTGCAGCAGGTTCTTGTTGGTCGCGGCAATCACTCGCACATCGACCTTGCGCTCGCGCGGATCGCCCACCGGCTCGATGATCCTCTCCTGTAGTGCACGGAGGATCTTGGCCTGCAAGGCCAGGGGCATGTCGCCGATTTCATCGAGAAACAGCGTGCCCTTGTCGGCCTGCATAAAGCGCCCGACGCGGTCCGCAACGGCCCCGGTAAAGGCGCCCTTGCGATGGCCGAACATCTCGCTTTCCAGCAAGCCTTCGGGAATTGCCGCGCAGTTGACCGCGACAAACGGCATGTCGGCGCGGTTGCCATGCTTGTGGATGGCCCGGGCGACCATTTCCTTGCCGGTGCCGCTTTCGCCGGTCAGCAGGATCGTGGCGTTGCTCTCGCGCACCGAATCCACGGCTTGCAGGACCCGGCGGAAGGTCGGGCTGTCGCCCACCAGGCTGTCGATCTGCTGGTGCTCGTCAAGCTCGGCGCGCATGCGCGCGTTGTCCCGCAGGATGTCGCGAAATTGCAGGGCCTTGTTGACGGTGATGTCCAGCTCGTCGATGTCGAACGGCTTGGCGATATAGTCGAAGGCGCCGTTGCGCATCGATTGCACGGCATTCTTCACGGTGCTGTAGGCGGTCATCACGATGACCGGCAACTGCGGGAAACGCAGCTTGACCTCCGAGAGCAACTGCGGCCCGTCCATGCCGGGCATGCGCCAGTCGCTGATGACCAGATCGATGTCTTCCTGTTCCAGCACCACCAGGGCTTCCAGGCCGTTGCCGGCGGTGAAGACCCGGATATCGTTCTGGCTCAGTGCCGAGCTCAGCAGGTCGCAGAGTTTGGGCTCGTCATCGACCACCAGAACGTTATGCGTCATCGTCTTCTTCCTCATCCTCGTGGTCCAGGTCGCCACCATGGGCCGGAATGTACAGGTTGAAGGTCGCGCCGGCATCTTTTTCGCTGATGCACTCGATACGCCCGTCATGGTTTTCCATGATCGAATAGACCTTCGCCAGGCCCAGGCCGGTGCCCGAGGCCTTGGTGGTGACGAACGGCGTGAAAATACGTTCGATCATGTCCGGCTCGATGCCCTGGCCGGTGTCGGTCACACTGATGATGGTGTAGCGCGGGTCCTTGGCAATGCCAATGGTCAGGCGCCCGCCCTTGGGCATGGCGTCGATGGCATTGAGGATCAGGTTCAGGCAGGCCTGTTTCAGTTGACGGGAGTCGGCATACAGGGTGGCGCCGGGCGCCTGGTCGTCGATCTGTGCGTCGATATTGTGGATCGCCAGTTCCGGGGCGCAGAAACCGAGGATTTCCTCGGCCAGCTCGCGGGCCGGGTAGAGCGCGCGAATCGGTGCGCTGGGCTTGGCGAAATCGAGGAACTCGGTGATCAGGTCGTTGATCCGCGAGACTTCGCTGATCACGTATTCCAGGTGACGCTTGTCGGTGTCCGGCAGGTTGGCGCGACGGTGCAGCAACTGCGTGGCGGTCTTGATGATGCCCAGCGGGTTGCGGATTTCGTGGGCCAGGCCCATGGCGACTTCGCCCAGGGCGTGCAGGCGATCGCGACGGCGCAACTGGGCTTCGAGGTGATGCAGTTCGCCCAGGCGCTCGGTCATGTGGTTGAAGGTATGGCTCAGTTCCGACAACTCGTCGCTGCCGGTCACCGGGATACGCTTGTTGTAGTCGCCGGAGATCACCGCGCTGACGCCTTCGGCCAGGCCGCGCAAGGGCAGGGTCAGGCGCCGCGAGACCAGCCAGCCGACACTCAGGGACAAGAGCGAGCCGAGCATGAAAATCAGGATGAACAGGTTGCTCTGGTTGACCAGGCCGACCAGGCTGGTATGGCGCAGCAGGCCACTGAAAATCACCCCTTGCAGGTCACCGGTGTCGTTGAAGATCGGCCAGTACAGGCCGCTGTAGCGGTTGGTGAAGACCTCGCTGGGCTGGCGGGTTTCACGCAGGTTGTCGGTGATGTTGTCGGGCACGTTGCTGGGGTGATCTTCGAAACGCTGGGTGGAGAATATTTCCGAGAAGCCCTGGGGGTTGGCCAGGTACAGGCGCAGGTCCAGGGAGTGCACGTCGGCGACACTGTTGAGGAAACTGCTGTCCAGGTAGGTGGCGATGACCATCTGGTAGTCGACGCCGTCCTGGGTGGTGTCGAAGGTCGAGACCACCACGCCGGTGGTCACGCCCGCGACCTGGATGGTCTGCAACACGGCATTCGGCGCGGTGCTGATCTGCGAGACGATGTCATCCGGCTGGGTGGTGAACACCACCTTGTGATCCTGGGTGCGCACCAGCGCGACCAGGTCGATGCCCATGGCGTCGGCGATGTCGGCGGTCAACTTGTCATGCTTGGCGGCCCGGTGCGAGCTGGGCGGGCGGGTGTAGAGCAGGAACAATTGCGCGACGCGGGCGTTGGAACGCTTGATCTCGCTGATTTCGTCCTTGACCACCTTCGTCGATTCTTGCAGCCAGATGCGCACGTTGCTGTCGAAAATCTGCGACAGGGTAGTGGCCGCCAGTTCCGCGGCAATCATGGTCGGTATCACGCTGACCAGCCAGAACGCCAGCAGCAACTTGCGTTGCACGCTCCAGCGCGAGATCGAGAAGGGGCGTCGTTTTCGGCGGCGTTCTGGCGTGGTGGTCATCAGGTTTCGCTTATTGCAGCAGACATGGCAGGGTCGAATCGATCCGGGCGAACCAACAGTTTGACCCCTCTGAGGACATTGTTGATCAGCCAGTTGCGATGATGGAAAAACATATTGTTGCCCTGGAAGCTGCATCCCAGGCGAATCTTGCTGGCATAGCCGGCCTGCCCGGACTCGTAGACCGGAATCTGGTGGCGGATGCAGTACTCGACATTGGCCAGCCAATTGCGGAAATAGAGATTGGGTTCGCGGCTTTGGTTCACCTCATGCCCGAAAAACTTGTCGATCAGGCGGTCGCCGTCGAACAGCACCAGGTTGAACGCCACGAGGCGGTCGCCGGCCCAGTACAGGACGCAGGCCGCGCGTTCGTCCATGTGTTCGAGCACATTGGTGAAGTAACCCGCCGGTAGCCGTTCGAATTGCAGCTCGCTACGGGCCAGCGTTGCCTGGTACAGGTCCATGATCCGTGGCAGCACATCGTCGATGTTGCGTCGCCATTCGATCCGTGGCCCGGGCAGCCGCAGTTTGCGCCGCAGGTCCTTGCGGGTGGTCTTGTCCAGGGTCCCCAGGTAGGCGTCGATGGAGCCGAACGGGATCGGCAACAGCGCGTTGGGCAGGCTGGGCATGGCCTGGTAGCCGGCGGCCTTGCAGCTGCGGCTCCAGTCGTTGTCGTCGCTGGGGGCGTCCTTGACGGCGATCAGGCGGATGCCCAATTGCCGGGCGTCATCGCGGGCCAGGGCGAGCAACTGTCCGAGCAGGGCCTGGCGCCGTACCGGCGGCACATGGCTGGCCGTTCCGGCGGTGCAGCGCTCCGCCACCGGCGAGCCGATGGCGTAGAGCGGAAATTCGAGCAATCCTGGCAGGAATCGATTGATCCAACCGGTGATGCGTTTAACCAAACCCTGCACCGTGGTGTCGAGTTTGTAGGAAGTCAGGAAGGCGGGGGCGACCGCCAGCAAACGACCGTCTTCGAACAGCGCCAGGTAGCGCCATTCAAAGTCTTCGATGCCGGCTTTCTCCACCGCCAGGTAATACTCCCAATTCTCCAGGACGCCGACAAAGCAATCGTTCCAGGCGTTACGGTCGATAGCCTCGATGGTCGAGAAGGCTTGGGCGCTGATCACGGGGTCTTTCCTTAGGCCTGTTGCCGCTGTGCTTCAGGCTCGCTCGAGATGCCGCTCAAACGCTCGACGTAGTCGGCGCTCAGCTCGATCACTTCCTTGTATTGCAGGTCGACGGTGATCATGTGATAGCAGTTGTCGAGCATGACCTTGGTCACCGGACCACCCAGGTGACGCTCGACGTAGTCGGCGTTCCATGGGCTGGTGATGTCGTCCTCGATGGAGTGGATCACCAGGGCCGGGGTCTTGATCGACGGCATGCGGCGCATGACCACGGCGTTCATCCGGTGCAGTTCGCGCACCGTGATGCCTTCCATGGTCAACAGCCCCGCATCGCTGCTCTGGCCGGCTTTCATCTGGCGCTCGACGATGGCCCGCAGGCGTTCGTTCTTGATGCCATACGGCGGCTTTTCCTCGAAACGGCAGATGTGCACGCCGAACGGGATCTTCATCAGCAACGGCGTCAGGAACGCCAGCTTGTGAATGCTCCAGCCGTCGTAGCGCAGGGTGGTCGAGTACATCAGCAGCCCGGCGATCTGGCCCGGGTGCTCGGAGGCCATGTACATGGACATCACCGCACCCATGGACAGGCCGCCGACGAAAACCTGTTCGTGGCGTTGTTTCACTGCCACGAACGTCTTGCGTACGCCTTCATACCAGTCCAGCCAGCCGGTGGCCTGCAGGTCTTCGTTGCCGCCGCAGTGCCCGGCCAGGGTCGGCACGTAAACCGTGCAGTTGCCCTTCTTGGCCAGGCCCTGGGCCACCCGACGGAGTTCCGTCGGGGTGCCGGTCAGGCCATGGATCAGCAAGATCCCGACCGGACCCGAGCCGAGTACGAAGCCAGCATCGCCTTCGCCCAGATCGATAGGTGTCATGTTCACCGCTTCATGGCTCGGTTCAGCAGTTGCTCGAGCAGTTTCAGACCCAGGTCGATTTCCGGATAGCTGATTTCCAGCGACGGAGCCAGGGTGATCACGTTCTTGTAGTAGCCGCCCACGTCGAGAATCAGGCCGAGTTTCTGACCGTCAACCACCATGTCGCCCTTCATGCCTTCCTCGACCATGTAGTCCAGGGTGGCCTTGTCCGGGGTGAAGCCGTCAGCGGTGCAGATTTCGCAACGCAGGGCCAGGCCCAGGCCATCGACGTCGCCGATGATCGGGAAGCGTTTCTGCAGCTCTTGCAGGCCTTCGAGGAAGTACTTGCCCTTGGCCATGACCATGGCGCCGTAGTCGACTTCGCTGGTCATTTTGAACATTTCCAGGCCAACGGCCGTACCCAGTGGGTTCGAGGCGAAGGTGGAGTGGGTGGAGCCTGGTGGGAAGATCTTCGGGTTGATCAGTTCTTCACGGGCCCAGATGCCGCCCAGCGGGTTCAGGCCGTTGGTCAGCGCCTTGCCGAAGACGATCACGTCCGGCTTGACGTCGAAGTGTTCGATCGACCACAGCTTGCCGGTACGCCAGAAGCCCATCTGGATTTCGTCGACGACCATCAGGATGCCGTGCTGGTCGAGGACCTGCTTCAGCTCGCTGTAGAAGTTCATCGGCGGGATCACGTAGCCGCCGGTGCCCTGGATCGGCTCGACGTAGAACGCGGCGTATTCGCTGGTACCGACTTTAGGGTCCCAGACACCGTTGTATTCGGTTTCGAACAGACGGGCGAACTGCTGCACGCAGTGGCTGCCGTATTCTTCCTTGGTCATGCCTTTCGGGCCGCGGAAGTGGTACGGGAACGGGATGAACTGTGCGCGCTCGCCGAAGTGGCCGTAGCGGCGACGGTAGCGGTAGCTCGAAGTGATCGAGGACGCGCCCAGGGTACGGCCGTGGTAGCCGCCTTCGAAGGCGAACATCAGGCTCTTGCCGTTGGTGGCGTTACGCACGACTTTCAGCGAGTCTTCGATGGACTGCGAACCGCCGACGTTGAAGTGCACGCGACCGTCGAGGCCGAACTTGTTCTTGGCGTCGACTGCGATCATTTCCGACAGTTCGATCTTGCCTTTGTGCAGGTACTGGCTGGCGATCTGCGGCAGGGTGTCGATCTGCTTTTTCAGGGCATTGTTCAGACGTGGGTTGGCGTAGCCGAAGTTGACCGCCGAGTACCACATTTGCAGGTCGAGGTAGGCTTGGTCTTCGGTGTCCCAGACATAGGAACCTTCGCAGCGGCTGAAAATGCGCGGTGGTTCGATGTAGTGAACTGTATCGCCGTAGGAGCAATATTTGGCTTCTTTTTCCAGAAGCACCTGGTCTTCGGCTGTAGCGATACGAATATCAGACATGGTGGAAGAGTTCCTGTTGTTCAAGATCGATAGAGTAGTTGCCGGCGTTCGCCGCGATGTCGTTCGGCAGCAGGGCCAGCATGGCTGGCAGCTCGGCGAAGGAGTCGAAGCGCGCGTAAGGAATGTTGTTGCGTTCGCAATGCTCGGCCAGGCGGCCCTTGGCGAAAACGAAGTCGGCGGTGCCGGCCACGCACATGTCCGATTGACCGTCGCCGATCACCAGGATGCGTTTGCCCTTGGGCGCGGACTTGCATTTGCAGTTGCCGGAGGCGGCACGGCAGGCGTCGCTGGAATACGGGAAGTCGATGCGCCAGCTGTTGTGGTCGACTTGGCGCAGGCGGTTGGCGAGGATCGGCAGCAAGGTCACGTAGTTGCGCGAGAGGATCCGCGCGATGCCTTGTTCGATGCCGTCGCTGACCACTTCGATGGACGCGCCCAGGCCCATGACATGATCGACGAAGTCCGGGAAGTCCGGGTCGATATCGATGGTGTCGAAGTACGCCAGCAAATCAGCGGGCGAAGCCTTGACCAGCGCCAGTTGGCGGCTGAGGCATTCACGCGAACCGATATGACCGTCCAGCCACTCTTGTTCGATGCTTTCCCAGCTCGGGTCGGCGAATCGCTCAAGGATGTTGTCGATCGCGTCGGTGCGGGAGATGGTCCCATCGAAATCACACACGATATGCCAGTGCATCATCTGCTTGTACCTGTTGAATAAGAGCGCACACTGCGCATGCCCTACGCAGAGCACGGAGTGTGCCAAGTGCTTAAATCCGGTATTCTCGTGGGATAAATCCCGTGCATGTATCAGATTACGTACATGGAGCTACAAAATTTGTAGCTTCCTACAAACAACATCAGTGCTTGCCTACTAAAAGTCGTGTTCGTGAACGCGAAGGCATGTATCGACAAGGACACTTTCATGATTCGTCTGACCTCCTCATTGCTGCTGGCCGGCCTTTTTTCGTTGGGTGGCTGGAGCCACGCCGCCCTGGCGGATGAAGGTCCGACCGGGCAGGTAGGGGCTGGGGTGGGTTATCAGCCCTATGATCCGTCGGGTAGCCGTTATGAAGTCACGCCCCTGCCGTATGTGGACCTGGACTGGGGCAATGTCAGCCTCAGCGGCGATGACGGCCTGACCTGGGACGCGTTCAAGGCCAACGGTTTCAGCATCGGGCCTTTTGCCAATTACGTGCCAGGGCGCGACTCCAACGGCTCGTTGCGTGGTTTGCGCGATGTGCCGGACATGGGCGTGGTGGGTGGTTTCGTGGAATACGCGCCGGCCGACTTCTGGCGGCTGTTCGCCGAGCTGGGCAGTGCCGTCGGCGGCGGTAGCGGGCAGGGCGGCCTGTTGGGACGCCTGGGCGGTGAGCTGGGTTATCCGCTGGGCATGGGGATTATCGGCCGCAGCAACTTCACCGCGCACTATGCCGATGAGCGCCAGGCGCAGACTTTCTTCGGTGTGAGTGCCCAGGAGGCACAGGACTCGGGGATCCGTCAGTACCACGCCGGCGGTGGTTTCCAGAATGTGACGCTGACCCAGAGCTTTGCCATCCCCCTGGGCGGCAACTGGTCGCTGATGACCAGCGCCAGCTGGATTCACCTGGTGGGTTCGGCGGCGGACAGCAGCATCGTCAAGCAGAAGGGCGACAGCGACCAGGGTCAGATCCAGACGGCGATCAGCTACAAGTTCTGAGGCCGGAGCTGATCCTGCAGGAGCGTCGGTCGACGCTCGATTGCCGGCGATAGCGGTGTCACATTCACCGCCATCGCTGGCTAGTTCTTCTCACCTTCGGCCAGCAACGCAATCCCGCCGATGATCACCGCCACACCGATCCAGTGCAGCAGGCTGATCTGCTCGTTCAGCCCCAGCCAGGACGCCAGCAGCACCGCGACAAACACCAGCGAACTCAGCGGAAACGCCAGGGACAGCGTGCTGCGTCGCAGAATCAGCATCCAGACGAAAAACGCCCCGATATAACAGGCTACCGCCACCCAGACACCCGGGTTGAGCAGTACCGCGTGCAGCCATTGCAAACTGAAATCGGTCTGCCCGAGTTGGTCGCCGCCGATCTTGGTGGCGATCTGTCCGCCGCTTTCGCAAGCGATCAGCAAGGCCCAGAGCACGATGGTGCCGAAGCGCCCGTGCAGCCAATCGATGTGTTTTGAACCGCTCATCAACAATTTCCTTCGAACATGAATGGAGCCCTCAAGCGCCGGAAATGGCCACCAGCATCACGCCGGCGGTGATCACCAGGGTGCCGAGCCAGCGGCGGCGGCTGACGGTCTCGCCCAGCACCACCTTGCCAGCCAGCACCACGCCGCAATAGGCCAGGGCCCCGATGGGAAACACCAGGCTCAACGGGGCCCGGGACAGGGCTTCGATCCAGACAAAAAACTCGATGACATAAGAACCGATCCCGCACCACAGCAGGGGCGCGTTGAAGACCTGGCCCCAGAAGGCTCTCAGCCTGAAGCCACCTTCCAACTCTGGCAGACGGTCCAGGCCCATCTTGAAACAGAGCTGGCCGATCACGTCCAGGACAACGGAAAAAAGTACCAGCAAAAAAACGCCAAGGGTCACGGAAACAGCTCCTAGAACAGCAGGGTCAACGCTTTATGGCGCGCCGGATTGCACAGTCGCTCGGCTTCGCTCCAGCGTCCATGAAGGCGCACAGCGTAAGGGCTTTGCCGGCAAATGCAAAGGACAGGCCTGCACAAAACGGACGGGGAGCCGGGCGACGGCGGCGGATCAGCCGTGAAAACGCAGCCAGAGGCTGACCAGCACGCTGGCCGCCAGCAACCAGGCGAGTACCGCCAGTGCCAGCGATGTCTCCAGGCGCAGCCGGTCCACCAGCACATACAGGGTCGCCAGGTAGATGAAGTAGGGAATGATCGACCACATGCCGAACAGGATCGTGGTCTTCAGGTCCTCGATCGAACGCCCCTTGCCGACGATGTAGTGCGCGATCAAGGCAAAGGTCGGGAACAGTGGCACCAGCCCGGCAATGTAGTAGTTGCGGGTTTTCGACAGGGCGGCGAGCAGCACCACGACCAGGGCGCCAAGGGCGGCTTTCAACAGTAAATCCATTGTGCTTGCCCGCCGTCAGTGACTCAAACCGTACTTCTTGACCTTGTCGAACAAGGTGGTCTTGGCCATGCCGAGTTCGTGGCTGGCCTGGCTCAGGTTGCCGCCGCTGCGTTGCAGGGCCTCGTTGAGCAGGTTGCGTTCGAAGGCTTCCACGGCCTCGGCAAAGCCCAGCCCGCTGCTGCTTTGCGCGCCGGTTTTCTTGAAGGGCGGCAGGCCCAGGGCGAAGCGCTCGGCGACGTTGCGCAGTTCGCGCACATTGCCCGGCCAGTCGTGGCTCATGAGGCTGGACAGGGTCTGGTTGTCCAGTTCCGGGGCGATACGGTCGAAGCGCAGGGAGGACTGCTGCAGGAAGTGCTCGAACAATTGCAGGATGTCTTCGCGCCGTTCGCGCAGGGGCGGCAGTTCCAGGGTCACCACGTTCAGCCGGTAATAGAGGTCGCTGCGAAATTCGCCGGCGCGGCCCATTTCGTCGAGGTCGAACTTGGTGGCGGCGATGACCCGGCAATCGACGGCCACGCTCTGGTTCGAGCCCAGGCGTTCCAGGGTGCGCTCCTGCAAGACCCGCAGCAGTTTGATCTGCATGGGGATCGGCATGCTTTCCACTTCGTCGAGGAACAGCGTGCCGCCATGGGCGTGCTCGATCTTGCCGATGCGGCGTTTGCCGGCGCCGGTAAAGGCATTGGCCTCATGGCCGAAGATTTCACTCTCGAACAGGTTTTCCGGCAGCCCGCCGCAGTTGAGCGCGACGAACTGTTGCGATTTACGCCGGCTGAAGTCATGCAGGCAGCGGGCGACCAGTTCCTTGCCGGTGCCGGTCTCGCCTTCGATCAGCACGTTGGCCGAGGTGTCGGCGACATTGGCGATCAGTTCCCGCAGGTTCTGCATGGCCGGCGAGCGGCCGATGATCCGGCCTTCCAGCGAGTCGCGTTCGGCCAGTTGCCGACGCAGCGACCAGACTTCCCGGGCCAGGCCGCGCTGCTCCAGGGCGCGGCGGGCGACGTCCACCAGGCGCTCCGGGGAAAAGGGCTTCTCCATGAAGTCATAGGCGCCGTTGCGCATGGCACCGACGGCCATGGAGATATCGCCGTGACCGGTAATCAGCACCACCGGCAGGCTGCTGTCGCGAGCCTTGAGCCGGGTCAGCAGTTCCAGGCCGTCGATGCCCGGCAGGCGGATGTCGCTGATGACGATACCGGGGAAGTTGTCGCCGATCCGCGCCAGGGCTTCCTCGGCACTGCCGACGCCTTCGCTGGGGATATCTTCCAGGGACAGCGCCTGCTGGCAGCCGAGCAGGACATGGGGGTCGTCCTCGACAATCAGGACAGTGAGGTCGTTGTTCATATCGGCTGGGCCTTGGCAGGGTTGACCCGCGGTAAAGTGAGGACGAAGGCGGTGCCACCCATGAGGGGATGTTCGACCCCGAGGTGGCCGCTGGCCGCCGCCGCGAGGCTGGCGGAGAGGGTCAGGCCGAGGCCCAGGCCCTGTTCTCCCGGCTTGGTGGTGAAGAAGGGTTCGAACAGGTGCTTGCGCGCCTCGGGCTCGATGCCGTGGCCGTTGTCGCGCACCAGCAGACGGTATTTGCCTTCGACGAAGTCGCCTTCCAGCCACAGTTCCGGCAACGGTTGGGCCTGCATGGCGTCGAGGGCGTTGCCGACCAGGTTGACCAGGATCTGTTCCAGGCGGGTCTGGTCGATGGCCAGTTGCACGTCGTCGAAGTCTCGATGGACTTCCAGGTGCAGGGTTTCGACCCGGCTGCCGAGGACCTGCAGGGTGGCGTCGATGGCCTTGGCCAGGCTCGACTCGCCCTTGTCGTCGCCACGCCGGGCAAACGCGCGCAGGCTGGCGGTGATCCGGCCCATGCGGTCGATCAGGTCATTGATGGTGCGCAGGTTGGTGCTGGCGGTGTCCAGCTCGCCGCGCTCGAGGAAACGCACGGTGTTGCCGGACAGGGTGCGCAACGCGGCCAACGGCTGGTTGAGTTCATGGGCGATGCTGGTGGACATCTGGCCGATGGCGGCCAGCTTGCCGGCCTGGACCAGTTCGTCCTGGGCGCGGCGCAGGGTTTCCTCGGCCTGGCGCCGTTCGCGGATCTGGTCCTTGAGCCGATCGTTGCTGGCGCGCAGGTCGACGGTGCGCTCGGCAATCCGCCGCTCCAACTGGCTGTTGGCTTCCTGCAGGGCCTCGCGGGCGGCCAGGCGGGTGGCGATAACCTTGCGCCGCTCGTTCCACGCAATCAGCAGAAAGGCCACCAGGGCGAAGGCCACGGCCACCAGCATGCCCTGGTTGGCGGCTTCGCGGCGCAGGTCCTGCAAGGGGGTGAGCAGGGTGAGATGCCAGGGCGTATCGCTCAGGCGCCGGGTCTGGGCCAGGTAGCTGACGCTGTCGCCGTCCTTGGCCAGCTCGGTGTTGGCCGGGAAGGTCAGGGTTTCCACACCCTCGGCCAGGCGTTCGCGGGCGAGGGGTTGCAGCTCGTTCAGCGGCCACCAGTAATATTGCAGGCTGCGGGCCAGGCGTTCCTTGATCTCCGGGGTCAGCGGGCGCACGGACTTGAGGCGCCGGGCCGGGTCGCTGGAGAGGATGATGATGCCGTTCTCGTCCGTGACAAAGGCCTCCAGGCGGGCCCGTTGCCAGCGTTCTTCAAGGGCTTCGAGGCGCACCTTGATCACCGCCACGCCGATGATCTTGCCATGTTCTTCCAGGCCGTGGGCCAGGTAATAGCCGGGTTCGCCGCTGGTGCTGCCGATCCCGTAGAAACGCCCGGGCAGGCCGCGCACGGCGTCCTGGAAGTAGGCGCGAAAGGACAGGTCTTCACCCAGGTAACTGTCGGCATCGCGCCAGTTGCTGGTGGCCAATACCCGACCGGTGGTGTCCATGACATAGATGGCCCGACTGCGGCTGCGCCGGTTCAGGCCTTCGAGGTAGTCGTTGACCGCCTGGCGGTGTTCGGCGTCGGGCTCCTTGAGCAGGGCCGAGACGCTGGATTCAAGCTCCAGCAGGCTGGGCAGGTAGGTGTACTTGCTGATCTCGCTTTCGACGGTGCGGGCGTGCAGCTCCAGCTGGCGTTCGCCGTTTTCGCTGAGGGTGCGGATGCCATAGTGTTCGCTGATGCGATAGCCGGCGTAGCCCAGGCCGATCATCAGCAGGATGATCAGGGGCGGCAGGAACAGTTGGCGGATCAGGCGGGGTTTCACGGCGAATGAGGGCGGCGTCGCGCGATAGAGGTTGGGGTCGCATTTCATCACGTTTGCCTTGGGTCAACCAGATCGTATTTCTTGTGGAAAAGAGGATCGGGATGTACGCATAACCTGTGGGAGCAGTGCTCTGCTCCCGCAAATGTCCGCTCCCCCACAGCTATGGCGCTGTGTCGGGAGCGGGTCGTTTCAGTGCTGCAGGATTTTCTCGAGGAAGTGCTGCGCACGTTCCGAACGGGCACTGATGTCGCCGAAGAACTCGTCCTTGTTGCAGTCCTCGATGATCTTGCCCTGGTCCATGAAGATCACGCGGCTGGCAACCTTGCGCGCAAAGCCCATTTCGTGGGTCACGCACATCATGGTCATGCCTTCCTGGGCCAGTTGCACCATCACGTCGAGCACTTCGTTGACCATTTCCGGGTCGAGGGCCGAGGTCGGTTCGTCGAACAGCATCACCACCGGGTCCATCGCCAGGGCGCGGGCAATCGCCACACGCTGTTGCTGGCCGCCGGAGAGTTGCCCCGGGTGCTTGTGGGCATGGGCCGACAGACCGACGCGATCCAGCAACTGCAGGCCTTTCCTGGTGGCTTCTTCCTTGCTGCGGCCGAGGACCTTGATCTGCGCGATGGTCAGGTTTTCGGTAATGGTCAGGTGCGGAAACAGCTCGAAATGCTGGAACACCATGCCGACCCGCGAGCGCAGCTTCGGCAGGTTGGTCTTCGGGTCGGCGATGGAGGTGCCGTCGACCACGATGTCGCCTTTCTGGAAGGGTTCCAGGGCGTTAACGCACTTGATCAGGGTGGACTTGCCCGAGCCCGAAGGACCGCAGACCACCACCACTTCACCCTTGCTGACCTCGGTGCTGCAATCGGTCAGCACCTGGAAGTCGCCATACCACTTGTTGATGTTCTTGATAGAGATCATACGGCAAACCTTTTTTGCAGACGCTTGACCAGCAGCGAGGCGGCAAAGCTGATTGTGAAGTAGACGAGCCCTGCGAAGATCAGGAATTCATTGGAGCGGCCGATGATATCGCCGCTCGAGCGCGAGGCGTTGAGGAAGTCCACCAGGCCCACGGTGTAGACCAGCGACGTGTCCTGGAACAGGATGATGCTCTGCTGCAACAGCAGTGGGGTCATCTTGCGGAACGCCTGGGGCAGGATGATCAGGCGCATGGTCTGGCCATAGCTCATGCCCAGGGCCTGGGCGGCGCCCATCTGGCCCTTGGCGATCGACTGCACGCCGGCCCGGACGATTTCGCAGAAGTACGCCGCTTCGAACATCATGAAGGCCACGATGCAGGAGGCGAACGCACCGATCGGCGTGTCTTCGCCGGTGATCCAGCGCAGGACGAACGGCACTGCCAGGTAGAACCAGGTGATCACCAGCAGCAGCGGGATCGAGCGGAAGTAGTTGACGTAGGCACCGGCGAGGTTGGCCAGCAGCTTGTTCGAAGACAAGCGCATCAAGGCCAGGAGCGTACCGATGACCAGGCCGCCGACAACGCCCAGCACCATCAGCTGCAGGGTCATCAACATGCCGTTCCAGAGACCCGGAATGGCCGGGACGATACCACTGAAATCGAAGTCCATTATTTACCCCCCACGGAGATCAGGCCGGGCACCGCGACTTTCTTCTCGACCAGGCGCATCAGCAGCATCAGGCTCATGTTCAGGGTGAAGTAGATCAGCGTCGCCAGGGTGAAGGCTTCGAACAGGTTGGCGGAGAACTCGGCGGTCTGCTTGGTCTGCGCGAGCAGTTCCATCAAGCCGATCAGCGAGGCCACGGAGGAGTTCTTGAAGACGTTGAGGAATTCCGAGGTAAGCGGCGGAATGATGATCCGGTAGGCTTGCGGCAGCAGCACGTTCCAGTAGATCTGCGGCAGCTTGAAGCCCATGGCGCGGGCCGCCGATTCCTGGCCGCGGGGCAGCGCCTGGATACCGGTGCGCACTTGTTCGCAGACCCGCGCGGCGGTGAACAGGCCCAGGCAGACGACGACGCTCAGGTAGGCCGAGGTGGTCGGGTTGAGGTCCTGTTTGTACCAGTCCTGCAGGTTTTGCGGCAGCAGATCGGGCACCAGGAAGTACCAGATGAACAGTTGCACCAGCAGTGGCACGTTGCGGAAGATTTCCACGTAGACCGTGGCAATGCCCGATACCACGCGGTTTGGTACGGTGCGCATCACGCCCAGCAGCGAGCCGAGGATCAGTGCAACGATCCAGGCCACCACGGCGATGGCGATGGTCCAGCCCAGCCCGGAGATGAACCAGTCGAGATAGGTCTCGCTGCCCACGCCGGTGGACTTGAAGAACACGCCCCAGTCCCAGTTGTAATTCATTCGGGTCTCCCCTCGGATCAATCAGTGGTCACGCACGTGCTTCCCGGGACTCCGCCCCGCCTGACGTGCTTCGTCAGGCACACACGTACCGCTCGCGGTCCGAGTGTCTTTCCCATCTCAATAGAAGAAGCCAGTACAGCAGGTGTCAACAAACTCCCGGATGCGCGTTCGCGCCACCGGGAGTTCGCTCAGAGGTGCATCAGATCTTTTTGTCCGGTGCTGGCTTGTCGTTCGGATTGGCCAGCAGCGCCTTGAGCTCTTCGCTCATCGGGAAGTTCAGGTTCAGGCCTTTTGGTGGAATCGGCTGGGTGAACCACTTGGCGTAGATCTTGTTGATCTCGCCGGACTTGTAGGTCGCGACGATGGCGTCATCCACGGCTTTCTTGAAGGCCGGGTCGTCCTTGCGGACCATGCAACCATAGATTTCGTAGGACTGAGGGGTACCGGTCACGGCCCAGTCATCCGGCTTCTTGGCCTTGGCCATTTCCCCGGCGAGCAGGGCGTCGTCCATCATGAAGGCCACGGCGCGGCCGCTTTCGAGCATGTTGAAGGCTTCGCCATGGTCCTTGGCGGAGATAACGTTCATGCCCATCTGCTTGTCGGCGTTCATCGCCTTGATGATGCGCTCGGACGTGGTGCCGGCGGTGGTCACGACGTTCTTGCCCTTGAGGTCGGCGAAGTCCTTGTAGGTGGAGTCTTTCTTCGACAGCAGGCGGGTGCCGATTTCGAAGATACCAACCGAGAAGTCCACTTGCTGGCCACGTTCGGCGTTGTTGGTGGTGGAACCACACTCAACGTCGACGGTGCCGTTCTGCACCAGCGGGATACGGGTCTGGGAAGTGACCAGGTTGTACTTGACCTTGAGGTCCGGCAGACCGAGGTCTTTCTTGATGCCGTCGACGATGGCCAACTGGATATCGTGGGAGTAGCCCACTGGCTTGCCGGAAGCATCCGCGATGTAGGAGAACGGAATGGAGCTGTCGCGATGCCCGAGGGTGATGGTGCCGGACTCTTTGATCTTCTTCAGGGTGCCGGTCAGTTCATCGGCGAAAACTGGAGTACTGATCAGAGCAACAGCGATAGCTGCGCCCAGAAGCTGGGGAACGATGCGCATCAGATGATTTCCTCGAGATTGTTTTTCTTATGGAGTCGGTTAGCCGACTCTCGGGTGCTTCGAACCGCTCATACGACCCAAGGGACGGCTTGAGTATTCGGTACCGAGTGTAGAGCACGACTCATGCCAGGCTTGGCGGTGTGGGTTTAGCTATTGATTTTAAAGGGGATTCTGATTGTTTCGAGAGATTTCGGAGCGTCTGGCGTCCGGTTCGCCGAATGGTGGGCGAAGGCTTGTTCGGAAAACCGAATGGGAAAGGGATGTAGGAAGGATGTGGATTTCGAGGCTTTCGGTGATCTTGGACATGTTGAAAAAACTGTAGGAGCCGGCTTGCTGGCGATGGCGCCCGGATGGGCGCTGCAAGGCTCAGGGCCTCATCGCCAGCAAGCCGGCTCCTACAAAGGGAAAGCGTTCAGTCTTGAGACGGGCCTGAAGTCAGGCCGCTTCGATCTTGCCGCGATGCTGCTCGACCTTCTCCAGGTAGTGCTGCAGCTGTTGCTGTTCGGCCGCCGTGGTAAACAGGCCCAGCTTGCTGCGCCGCCACAGGATATCCACCGCCGCGCAAGCCCACTCTTCGCTGCACAGGTAATCGACTTCGCGGGTATAGAGGCCGCCACCCAGGTGTTCGCCCAGGTCGCTGAGGTTCTGCACGCCCTCCAGCAGACGCCAGGTGCGGCTGCCGTAGGTGCTCGCCCAGCGCCGGGCAATCTCGCTCGGAATCCAGTCGAAGCGGGTGCGGATCTCGTGGCTCAGGGCCTGGCGCGTGGTCATGTCTTCGCCACCGGGCAAGGTCGAGGTGGCGGTCCAGCTTGGCTTCATGTTCTTGAAGAACGGCGCCAACTGGGCCAGCGCCGATTCGGCGAGCTTGCGGTAGGTGGTCAGCTTGCCGCCGAACACCGAGAGCAGCGGGGCTTCGGCGTTGCCGCCGGACAGCGCCAGGGTGTAATCGCGAGTCACCGCCGAAGGATTGTCGGACTCGTCGTTGCACAGCGGCCGAACGCCGGAATAGCTGTGCACGATATCGCCGCGGGCCAGCTGCTTCTTGAAGTGCGCATTGACCACCTTGAGCAGGTAGTCGGTTTCAGCTTCGGTGATGCTGACCTTGGCCGGGTCGCCCTGGTATTCGCGGTCGGTGGTGCCGATCAGGGTGAAACGGTCCAGGTACGGAATGGTGAAGACGATGCGCTGGTCCTCGTTCTGCAGGATGTGCGCGTGTTCACCTTCGTACAAGCGGGGCACGATCAGGTGGCTGCCCTGGATCAGGCGGATGCCGTAGGGTGATTCCAGCTTCAGGTCGTCCTTGATGAACTTGGCGACCCAGGGGCCGGCCGCGTTGACCAGGGCCTTGGCCTGGATCGAGAAGCGTGTGCCGTTGCCGCGTTCCATCTCCAGGTGCCACAGGCCGTTGTCGCGGCGGGCGCTGACGCAGCGGGTGCGGGTGTGCACATGGGCGCCGTTTTCCCGCGCCGCCATGGCATTGAGCACCACCAGGCGCGCGTCGTCGACCCAGCAGTCGGAGTATTCGAAACCCTTGGTGATTTCGGCCTTGAGCGCACTGTCGGCGCCGAACTTCAGGCTTTTCGAACCGGCGAGTTTCTCGCGCTTGCCCAGGTGGTCATAAAGGAACAGGCCGGCACGAATCATCCAGGCCGGACGCAGGTGCGGACGGTGCGGCAGGACGAAACGCATCGGCTTGACGATATGCGGGGCCTTGGCGAGCAGGACTTCACGTTCGGCCAGGGCTTCGCGTACCAGACGGAATTCGTAGTGCTCCAGGTAACGCAGGCCACCGTGGATCAGTTTGCTGCTGGCCGAGGAGGTGTGGCTGGCCAGGTCGTCCTTTTCGCAAAGGAACACCGAGAGACCGCGACCGGCTGCGTCCGCGGCAATCCCGACACCATTGATACCACCGCCAATCACGGCGATGTCATACAGCTCGGCAAGGGGTGGGGCAGGCAAGGTGCTGGGGTTCATCGGTGAGCCTCGCAGGGTCTTCTCTATATTTGAATTCGAACATTAATGTTCATTTTCGAAAATAGTAGCGGATAAACGCGCCCACGACCAGTCAACCCTGATTGAAAAAATCCATCAGGATGGGTGGAAAGGAAAATTATCGAACATTGTAGGGCGAGAGCCGCGTAGGCGCTGTGGCGAGCGGGCTTGTCGGAACGCCGCACCGCCGCGCTGGGGCGCGCAGCGGCCCTAAAACCTGCGAGCTCGGTCTTTCAGACAGATCGAGATGACCGATTTTGCGACTGGTTCGCAGCCGAGCGCGGGCAAGCCCGCTCGCCACAGGGGGCAGGCCTGAACCTCAGACCACTTCCAGGCGGATCTTGTGCTGGTGCAGCAACTGGGTCAGCGAGGGCACGGGCGCCTGGTCGGTCACCAGGCAGTCGATCAGGGTGATAGGTCCCAGGCGGACCATGGCATTGCGTCCATACTTGCTGGAATCTGCCGCGAGGATGACCTGACGGGCGTTGGCGATGATGGCCTGGGAAACCCGGACTTCCTGGTAATCGAAATCCAGCAGGCTGCCGTCTTCGTCGATGCCGCTGATGCCCACCAGGGCGAAGTCGACCTTGAACTGGTTGATGAAGTCGACACTCGCCTGGCCCACCACACCACCGTCACGGCGCACGTTGCCGCCGGCCAGTTGGACTTCGAAATCGTCCTTGGCGCTGAGGATCGAAGCCACATGCAGGTTGTTGGTGATGATCTTCAGGTGATTGTGATTGAGCAGCGCCCGGGCGATGGATTCGGTGGTGGTGCCGATATTGATGAACAGCGAGGCGTGGTCGGGAATATGGGCGGCGATGGCCTCGGCGATGCGTTGTTTTTCATCGCGCATCTGGTCGGCGCGCATGGCGTAGGCGGTGTTTTCCACGCTGGAATCGTAGGCCGCGCCACCGTGGTAACGACGGAGCAGATTGGAGTCCGCCAGTTGGTTGATATCGCGGCGGATGGTCTGCGGGGTCACGACAAAAAGCTGGGCCATTTCCTCGATGCTGACATAACCGCGTTCGCGGACCAGTTCGAGGATTTGTTGCTGGCGGGGAGGCAGATTCATTGGGCGTCCTTTGGGCTGCCGTACAAATTCTTCCATCATGCCGCAGGAAGGACCTGTCTGCCACTTGCGGGGCCAATCAATCGTGGATGTGCGGTGGGTGCGTCGTGTGTTGTTGCTATCGAGGTCGCTCTTGTTCCGGCGGCCCGTTGAATGTCGTCCGATCTCGGGAACACCACAACACCTGTAGGAGCAGGGCTTGCCCGCGAAGCTTTTGGCGGCCTCAAGGGCCTCTTCGCTGGCAAGCCAGGCTCCTACAGGAGTGTATTCAACCTAACGATCAACGTCAGGCTTGGTTGCTTTCTTCGTGCGGTTCCCAATCGCGGGTACGGCTCACAGCTTTCTGCCAGCCAGCATAGAGTTTTTCCTTCTCGGCCTCAGGACGCTGCGGCTCGAACTCGCGCTCGATCACCGCCTTGCCCCGCAACTCTTCCAGGCTGCCCCAGAAACCGCACGCCAGGCCGGCCAGGTAGGCCGCGCCGAGTGCCGTGGTTTCGCGCATTTGCGGGCGCTCGACCTGGGTCCCGAGAATGTCGGCCTGGAACTGCATCAGGAAGTTGTTGGCCACCGCGCCGCCGTCCACGCGCAGGGCCTTGAGGCGTTCGCCCGAGTCCTGTTGCATGGCATCCAGCACGTCGCGGGTCTGGTAGGCGATCGATTCCAGGGCGGCACGAATGATGTGATCCACCTTCACCCCGCGGGTCAGGCCGAACAGCGCGCCACGGGCATAGGGGTCCCAGTACGGAGCGCCCAGACCGGTGAAGGCCGGTACCAGGTACACGCCGTTGCTGTCCTTGACCTTGCTGGCGAAGTACTCGGTGTCGAAGGCGTCGTTGATCAGCTTGAGTTCGTCACGCAGCCACTGGATGGTCGAGCCACCGTTGAACACCGCGCCTTCCAGGGCATACGCCACTTCGCCGCGTGGGCCGCAGGCGATGGTGGTGAGCATGCCGTGCTTGGAACGAACGGCCTTGGTGCCGGTGTTCATCAGCAGGAAGCAGCCGGTGCCGTAGGTGTTTTTCGCCTGGCCTGGCTCCACGCACATCTGGCCGAACAGGGCGGCCTGCTGGTCGCCGGCGATACCGCCGATGGCGATGCCGCTCTTGGTGTGGCCATAGATTTCCGAGGACGACTTCACTTCCGGGAGCATTTCACGGGGAATGTCGAGGATCTCGAGCATCTTCGAATCCCACTCCAGGGAGTGGATGTTGAAGAGCATGGTGCGCGAGGCGTTGGTGTAGTCGGTGACGTGGGTCTTGCCGCCGGTAAATTTCCAGATCAGCCAGCTGTCGATGGTGCCGAACAGCAACTCGCCGTTGCGTGCGCGATCGCGGCTGCCTTCGACGTTGTCGAGGATCCATTTCAGCTTGGTGCCGGAGAAGTACGGGTCGGTGACCAGGCCGGTGGTTTCGCGGATGTACTCTTCGTGACCGTCGCGCTTGAGCTGCTGGCAGATCTCGGTGCTGCGGCGGCACTGCCAGACGATGGCGTTGTAGATCGGACGGCCGCTGACCTTGTCCCAGACCACGGTGGTTTCACGCTGGTTGGTGATGCCGATGGCGGCGACCTGATCGTGGTGCAGGCCGGCTTGCGCCAGGGCTTCGACCATCACCGCGCTCTGGGTGGCGAAGATTTCCATCGGGTCGTGTTCGACCCAGCCGGCTTGTGGATAGTGTTGCTGGAATTCGCGCTGGGCGGTGCCGACCACGTTGGCGTCGCGATCGAAGATGATCGCCCGCGAGCTGGTCGTACCCTGATCGAGGGCAATGATGTAGTTCTTATTCTGAGTGTCGGTCATTTTCGATTGCCTTGATGAATAGAGGGAAAAAGTGCCGGGATGAGTGCCCTCAGGGAGAAGGGCGCTCACAGGGAGTGGCATCTTGCGGGTGTTTCAGGAAGCCTGGACCTTTTTGGCAGCGATCGCGGGCTCTTCCTGTAGTGCGGGTTGGGCGCTGGGCAGATGGCGGGCAATCATCCCGCGGTACGCCGCGGCACCGAGGGAGGCACCGATAATCGGTGCAAAGATCGGAATCAGGAAATACGGAATGTCGCGCCCGCCGGTGAAGGCGATGTCACCCCAACCGAAGAGGAAGGTCATCAGCTTGGGCCCGAAATCCCGCGCAGGATTCATCGCAAAACCGGTCAATGGACCCATCGCGCTGCCGATCACGGCGATCAGCAGGCCGATCAGCAGGGGGGCCAGCGCGCCTTTGGGCAGGCCGTTGTTGTCGTCGGTCAGGGACATGATCACGCCCATCAGGATCGCGGTGATCACCACTTCCACGAGGAACGCCTGGGCGGTGCTCAGGGCCGGGTTGGGGTAGGTGGAAAACACCGACGCCAGCTCCAGGCTGGCCTGGGAGCCGCGGATCATATGGTGGGTTTGTTCGAAATCGAAGAACAGGTTGCTGTAGAGCGTGTAAACCAACGCGGCGGCACAGAAGGCCCCGGCGATCTGGGCGAGGATATAGAACGGCAGTTTGCGTTTGTCGAAATCGGCGAACAGGCACAGCGCAATGCTCACGGCCGGGTTCAGGTGAGCGCCGGAAACGCCAGCGGTCAGGTAGATCGCCATGCTCACGCCCATGCCCCAGATGATGCTGATTTCCCACAGACCAAAGGTGGCACCCGCGACCTTGAGCGCGGCAACGCAGCCGGTGCCGAAAAAGATCAACAGCGCGGTGCCGAGGAATTCGGCGATGCATTGGCCCGAGAGCGATGGTTGTTTCAAAGCGGTACTCATTGGACACCTCGATTTTTGTTGTTGTTAGACGTCCGTCCCAATGACGGACGTGGACTTTCACCGATGCTCAGGAATCCCCATCTCTGATTTCGGCTTACCGCTCGTTGCTGCTGAGTGTAGGACTGTAATCTTCAGTTTCGAAAAAATATAGACAAGAAACGCTGATGTCAAAGGTCGAAAATGAACGATAGTCCACTTTTTGGGGAATGACTGCGTAAATGAGGATGATTTGTATGTAGGACTCAGGTGTTTTTTACGTATTTATTGGCTATGGTCAGCCTGTGAAAAGCGTGAGGCTTGGCCTGTCATAGAGCCTTTTCGTTGTGAATAGCCTAAAATCCACGCCTGTCTTTCGAGCCGCCTGGACCTGCCATGACCCCCGCATTGGACCTGCTGAAAAAAGTTCGTGCCGAACATCGCGTGCACAGTTATGAACACGATCCGAAAGCGGCTTCCTATGGCCTGGAGGCCGCGGAAAAACTGGGATTGGCTCCGGCGCAGGTGTTCAAGACACTGCTCGCCAGCACGGAAAAGGCCGAATTGCTGGTGGCGGTGGTGCCGGTCGTCGGAAGTCTGGACCTGAAGGCGTTGGCCCACGCGGCGGGGGTCAAGAAGGTCGAGATGGCGGATCCGGCGGCGGCCCAGCGGGCCACCGGTTATCTGCTCGGCGGCATCAGCCCGCTCGGGCAGAAGAAGCGCCTGCGGACTTTTATCGATCAGAGCGCGCAGCCCTTCGCGAGTATTTTCGTCAGTGCCGGCCGTCGGGGTCTGGAAGTGGAATTGGCGCCAGCGGTGCTGGCCGAGCATACCCAGGCGAAGTTCGCCGATATCGGCCGCGCCTGATCCCGCTCACGGTCTACGCGGCGGGCTGGAACAGCACCAGGTGCTCGGCCGCCACGCGAATACCGACCTGGGTCCCTGGCAGGTGATCGACGTGACTGGGGAAAATCGATTCCAGCTGGCTGCCCGTTGGCAGTTGCAGGCGATACAGGGTCGAGGCGCCAAGGAAAGTCTTGCCGATGACCGTTGCCTTCAGTGCGCTGTCCGGGGCATGGACGATGTCATCCGGCCGCAGCAGCACATCCACTGCGCCGCCGAGGGGCCAGGCGTAGGCCCGGTTGCCACGCAGCACGCCGAGTTCGGTTTGTACTGACTCGGGGCTGCTCAGTTGCCCACGAATGAAGTAGCCCTGGCCGACAAAACTCGCGACGAAAGGCGTCTGCGGTTGGTGATATAGGTTGTAGGGCGTATCCCACTGTTCCAGGCGGCCCTCCTTGAACACACCGACCTGGTCGCTGACGGCGAAGGCCTCTTCCTGATCATGGGTCACCAGGATCGCGCTGGTGCCGCGTTGCTTGAGGATGTCCCGGACTTCCTGGCTGAGCTTGCGCCGCAGCTCGACGTCGAGGTTGGAAAACGGCTCGTCGAGCAACAGCAATTGCGGCTCCGGCGCCAGGGCGCGGGCCAGGGCCACCCGTTGCTGCTGGCCACCGGAGAGTTCATGGGGATAGCGCTTGCCCAGCCCCTTGAGGTTGACCAGCTCGAGCATTTCTTCGGTGATACGGGCCTTGCGCGGGTGCAGGCGAATACCGAAGGCGATGTTGTCGGCGACGCTCAGGTGCGGAAACAGCGCGTAGTCCTGGAACACCATGCCGATCCGGCGTTTCTCCGGCGCGAGGGTGAAACCGGCGCGGGAGATGACTTCGCCCGCCAGCTGGATTTCGCCTTCGTGCACCGGCTCGAAACCGGCAATGGCTCGCAGGGTGGTGGTCTTGCCGCACCCGGACGCGCCGAGCAGGCAACCGATGTCCCCGCTGTTGAGATGCAGGTTGAGGTTCTGCACAACCCGTTGCGCTTGATAGCCGCAGGCCAGGTCATGCAGGTTCAACAGCAACGAATGACTCATGCAGGGCGATACGCCGGCGCGACCAGGAATTCGAGCAGGGCCTTTTGCGCATGCAGGCGGTTTTCGGCCTGGTCCCAGGCAACCGAGCGCGGGTCGTCGAGCAGGTCGAGGCTGATTTCCTCGCCACGGTGGGCTGGCAGGCAGTGCAGGAACAGCACGTCGGGCGCGGCCAGGTCGAGCAGTTCGCGGGTGACTTGCAGGGGCGCGAACAGGGCCAGGCGCTTGGCGGTTTCTTCTTCCTGGCCCATGGAGGTCCAGACATCGGTGCTCACCAGGTGCGCGCCGCTGACCGCTGCACGCGGATCGCGGACCAGCTGGACCCGCTCGCCGGCCTGGGCCAGCAGCGCCGGGCTGGGGTCATAACCCTCGGGGCAACTGACCCGCAACTGGAAGTCGAACTGGATGGCCGCCTCGATATAGCTGTTGCACATGTTGTTGCCGTCGCCGATCCAGGTCACGGTCTTGCCCTGAATCGAGCCGCGGTGTTCGAGGAACGTCTGCATGTCCGCGAGCAACTGGCAGGGATGCAGGTCATCGGACAGGCCGTTGATCACCGGTACCCGGGAGTTGGCGGCGAACTCGGTCAGGGTGCTGTGCTTGAAGGTACGGAGCATGACCGCGTCGAGCATGCTCGACAGGACGATGGCGCTGTCGCCGATAGGCTCGCCCCGGCCCAGTTGGGTGTCGCGCGGCGAGAGGAAAATCGCCTGGCCGCCCAGCTGGATCATGCCGGCTTCGAAGGACACGCGGGTGCGCGTCGAGGATTTCTCGAAGATCATCCCGAGAATCCGGCCCTTGAGTGGCTCGAAGAGTACGCCGCGGTTACGCAGGTCCTTCAGCTCGATGCCTCGACGAATCACGCTGACCAGCTCTTCGGGCGTGCAATCCATCAGGGAGAGAAAGTGCCTTGCGCTCATCATTAACTACCTTTTTGCAACAGACCGCAGATACTCAAAGCCGGGTTTTACGGAAAAACGGGCGAGACCTGCGGCGTAAGCCGCACGGGGCGACGAAATAGGGGAAGACGCGATCGTATAAGAAAATGTCGCGTGTTACCAATAGGAGGCTTAGATTCAGGGTGGTTGGGGTTCGCATCGTCTCGATGAACGTGACCTTTTCCCGGCCTGATACACGCCTGCCCACTGGCGACAGCGGGTCTTTGTACACTGTGCCCCGAACCCTTGGCAATCGGGGGCGGCGGGCGCAGGCGGACCCTGGTCGCTTTCTGACTGCCCAGGCGAAGTATTGGCGTGCAAGATGGCACTCGTGGAAACATTTCCTAAACTAATCTGCTAGGTTGTAAAATGTGTCACCGTGGACACAGGGAGGCTTTGGAATGGAATCGAAAGAGCAACAGTTGATGGAATTGCTGAAGCTGACCGCACAGGCACTGACTCACATGACCGCCTCCGTGACCTCGATGTCGTTCGAGTTGTTGCGAAGCGAAGATGAAGTGACCCGGGCGGCCGGTCGCCGGATGATCGATCGGATGGCGACCATCAGTTCCGGTCTCGACGAGCATTGGCGCCTGATCGGCGAGCTGACCGGGGTCCATATGGGCCAGGAGCAGATCGAGACGATCCAGGAGATCCAGTTGCATCCCGCTCCGATGCTGCCCTCGGCCTGATTTCGGGGTCGCCATCGGCAGGCCTGATGCCCCCCGATTCACAAGACGAACGTCGCTGGCATGCTGCCCGGCGTGGGGCCATAGTTTTGTTCTCGCAACCGATCCGGGTTGCCTTGAACAAAACAGAGACTGGCCATGACCAAGACTCTCCATCACCGTGCTTGCCACCTGTGTGAGGCTATCTGCGGCCTGACCATCGAAACCACCGTCAGCGAAGAGTCGGTGCAGATCACCTCGATCAAGGGCGATCCGCTGGATACCTTCAGTCGTGGGCATATCTGCCCCAAGGCAGTGGCGCTGCAGGATATCCAGAATGATCCGGATCGCCTGCGCCAGCCAATGCGTCGGGTGGGCACTGAGTGGTTGCCGATCGAGTGGGATGAGGCCTTTGCCCTGGTGGCCGAGCGCCTGTCGGCGATCCAGGCCCGGCATGGCCAGAATGCCGTGGCGATCTATCAGGGCAACCCCAGCGTGCACAACTATGGGTTGATGACCCACAGCAACTACTTTCTCGGCCTGCTGAAAACCCGCAATCGCTTTTCCGCGACCTCCGTCGATCAATTGCCGCACCACCTGAGCAGCCACCTGATGTATGGCCATGGCCTGTTGCTGCCGATTCCGGACATCGACCACACCGATTTCATGCTGATCCTGGGCGGCAATCCCCTGGCCTCCAACGGCAGCATCATGACCGTGCCGGATGTGGAGAAACGCCTGAAGGCGATCCAGGCCCGGGGCGGCAAGGTCGTGGTGGTCGATCCGCGGCGTAGCGAGACGGCGGCCATGGCCGACCAGCACCTGTTCGTCCGCCCGGGCGGTGATGCAGCCTTGCTCTTCGGTCTGCTCAACACCCTGTTCGCCGAAGGGCTGACGCGTGCCAGTCATCTGCCGGTGGACGGCCTCGACGAGGTACGCCAGGCCGTGGCCGGTTTCAGCGCCGAATCCATGAGCCCGCTGTGCGCGGTGCCGGCGGCGCAGATCCGCCAGTTGGCACGGGACTTCGCCGCGGCGGACAAGGCGGTCTGTTATGGGCGGATGGGCGTCTCGACCCAGTCGTTCGGCACCCTGTGCCACTGGCTGGTGCAGTTGATCAACCTGGTGACCGGCAATCTCGATCGGGTCGGCGGGGCCTTGTGCACGGAGCCTGCGGTGGACCTGGTGGCCTCGACCTCCGGCGGCCATTTCAACCGCTGGCAAAGCCGGGTGTCCGGGTTGCCGGAATACAGTGGTGAGCTACCGGTGTCGGCCCTGGCCGAGGAAATGCTCAGCGAAGGGGAAGGGCAGGTGCGGGCGCTGGTGACGATTGCCGGCAACCCGGTGCTGTCCACGCCCAATGGCCGGCAACTGGAGCAGGCGCTGGACGGCCTGGAGTTCATGGTCAGTATCGACCTGTACATCAACGAGACCACCCGTTATGCCGACCTGATCCTGCCGTCGACCTCGGCCCTGGAAAACGATCACTACGACACCACGTTCAATATGTTCGCGGTGCGTAACGTCAGTCGTTTCAACAAGGCGATCCTGGCCAAGCCCGTGGGCGCGTTGCACGACTGGGAGATTTTTGTCGGCCTGGCCAAGGCGTTTTCCAGCCTGACCGGCCAGGTGCTCAAGCCGACCATGGCCCCGGCGCAGATGATCGACATGGGCTTGCGCATGGGGCTGTATGGCGATGCTTCACCGCACCAGCTGTCGCTCAAGACCCTGGAAGACTTTCCCCATGGCGTCGATCTCGGTGCGCTCAAGCCCAACCTGGCGTCACGTCTCAAGACGCCCGGGCAACGGGTCCAGGCGGCGCCGGCGGTGATCCTCGCGGACCTCGCCCGCTTCGCCGCGCAACAGGCACCGCCAGTCGGGGAGTTGCTGATGATCGGTCGCCGGCATGTGCGTAGCAATAATTCCTGGATGCACAATTATCACCGGTTGGTGAAGGGCAAGCCGCGCCATCAATTGTTGATGCACCCCGATGACCTGGCCAGCCGCAGCCTCGAGGATGGCCAGCGGGTGCAGGTCCGTTCGCGGGTCGGCATGATCGAAGTGGAGGTGCTCGCCAGCCTGGAGATGATGCCCGGCGTGGTCAGCCTGCCCCATGGCTGGGGGCATGCGCGGCCCGGGGTGAGGATGGGCATTGCCAGCGGCCAGCCGGGCTCCAGCGCCAACGACCTGACCGATGAGCGCCACCTGGATATGTTGTCGGGCAATGCGGCGTTGAATGGCGTGCCGGTCACCGTGGCGGCCGCCTGATGGCGGATGTCGGGGAGACCGAGCACCACGCTTGGCTTTCCGTTACAATGCCTCACCGTGCCGACAACAGAGTCGGAAAGTTCAGAAGAGGTGCCTTGTGGATATCATCGAAACGATTAAAGAGCAGATTGCCAACAACACCGTTCTGCTTTACATGAAAGGCTCGCCGAATGCTCCACAGTGCGGCTTTTCCGCCAAGGCCGCGCAGGCCGTGATGGGTTGTGGCGAGAAGTTCGCTTACGTGGACATCCTGCAGAATCCGGAAATCCGCGCCAACCTGCCGAAGTACGCCAACTGGCCGACGTTCCCACAACTGTGGGTCGGTGGTGAGCTGGTCGGCGGCAGCGACATCATGGCGGAAATGTTCGCCAACGGTGAGTTGCAGACCCTGGTCAAGGAAGCAGCGACCAAAGCGGCAGCGGCCAAGACCGAAGCCTGAGTCGATTGCACAGAACCCTGCAGGAGCCGGCAAGCCGGCTCCTGCAGGGGGGGGGGTTATTCGGCACCCGTAAAAAAGCCCCGCACTCTGAACAAGAGTGCGGGGCTTTTTAATGGGCGCTGTTTATTCGCCCATTTGCGACTGCAGGTAGTTCTCGAGACCGACTTTGTCGATCAGGCCCAGTTGGGTTTCCAGCCAGTCGATATGTTCTTCCTCGGATTCGAGGATATCTTCCAGCAGTTCGCGGCTGCCGAAGTCGCCTGTGGCTTCACAGTGGGCAATGGCGGCTTTCAGGTCGGCATGACCGGTGCGTTCGATACGCAGGTCACACTCGAGCATTTCCTTGGTGTGTTCGCCGATGTGCAGCTTGCCCAGGTCCTGCACGTTCGGCAGGCCCTCAAGGAACAGGATGCGCTTGATCAGCTTGTCCGCGTGTTTCATCTCGTCGATGGACTCGTGGTACTCGTGCTTGCCCAGCTTGTTCAGGCCCCAATCTTCATACATGCGTGCGTGCAGGAAGTATTGGTTGATCGCGACCAGCTCATTGGCAAGGATCTTGTTGAGATGCTGGATGACCGTGATATCGCCTTTCATGGTAGGGACCTGTCCTGTAGTAACTGACTATAAGACGGAGTTTGATCCCGGCAACTTCGAGTGTCAAACCTAAGTTATTGAATCATATATGAAAATTAATCGGAATAAGAATGTTTGTGTTCCGCGTCTTAGTCCTAAGCAATTGAATTGCAGGCATAAAAAAACCGGACACGGGGTCCGGTTCTTTGGGAATGGGTTCTTTACGCGGCCGAAAATTCTACCGGGTAGGGGATCGCCGCCTGCTGGCTTTGCAGCTCGGTCAGGGTTTCGCGCACCACTTGCTTGGCGAGGCACGCACATTTGCCGCATTGGCTGGCCACGCCGGTGGCTTGTCGCACTTCGCGATAGCTGCAGCAACCGTCATAAATCGCTTCGCGGATTTGCCCATCGGTGACGCCAGTGCAGAGGCAGACATACATAAGGTGAGAACCATCGCTGATTAAGGCTCGATTGCGCTGGATCTTAATGTTAACGAGAATGATTGTCAAAGTGCTTTCGGTAAAGCTTTTGTCAACGGACTGCTTGTCTGACGAATGGTGTCACCGTCGTGGCGGGCGAGTTTGTAAAAAGCGTTGGGGACAGTCGAAAAACGCGGTGTATGATGGTCGGTCCTTAAGGAAGGTAGGTCACGTCACAGTCCTGTCGTCTGCTTATGGCAGGCTGGGCTTTGACCTCAGTTCTTCACCGCATCACACCAGGAGATATCCAATGAGCGTACTCGTAGGCAAACAAGCCCCCGACTTCACCGTCCCTGCCGTACTGGGCAATGGCGAAATCGTTGAAAGCTTCACCCTGTCCTCGGCCATCAAAGGCAAATATGGCCTGGTGTTCTTCTACCCGCTGGACTTCACCTTCGTCTGCCCGTCCGAGCTGATCGCCCTGGACCACCGCATGGACGATTTCAAGGCACGTAACGTTGAAGTCGTGGCCGTTTCGATCGACTCGCACTTCACCCACAACGCCTGGCGCAACACTGCCATCAACGACGGCGGCATCGGCAAAGTCAAATACACCATGGCTGCCGACATGAAGCACGACATCGCCAAGGCCTACGACGTTGAGTCCGAAGGCGGCGTGGCATTCCGTGGCGCGTTCCTGATCGACGACAAGGGCGTTGTCCGCTCGCAGATCATCAACGACCTGCCGCTGGGCCGTAACATGGAAGAACTGATTCGTCTGGTCGACGCCCTGCAATTCCACGAAGAGCACGGCGAAGTCTGCCCGGCCAACTGGAAAAAAGGCGACAAGGGCATGGACGCTTCGCCAGAAGGCGTTGCCAAGTACCTGACCGAGCACGCCGGCAAGCTGTAAGCGCCTGGCTTCACGCGTCGCCCATAAAAAAACCGGTCTTCATGACCGGTTTTTTTATGGGCGGGGATTTTTTCGTCGACCCAATCAGTCGTTGTAGTCTTCCCAGCCGCCCATCTGCTTCCAGCGGTTGACGATGCCGCAGAACAGATCGGCGGTCTTCTCGGTGTCGTAGCGGGCCGAGTGGGCTTCACGTCCGTCGAAGTCGATATCGGCTGCCTGGCAGGCCTTGGCCAATACGGTCTGGCCGTAGGCGAGGCCGGCGAGAGTGGCGGTGTCGAAGCTGGAGAACGGATGGAACGGGTTGCGCTTCATGTCCAGCCGCGCCACGGCGGCGTTGAGGAAGCCCAGGTCGAAGCTGCTGTTGTGACCGACCAGGATCGCGCGTTTGCAACCGTTGGCCTTCAGGGCCTTGCGCACACCACGGAAAATGTCGGTCAGCGCGCTTTCTTCGCTGACGGCCATGCGCAGTGGGTGATCGAGCTTGATCCCGGTGAATTCCAGGGCAGCGGCTTCGATATTGGCGCCTTCGAACGGTTCGACGCGGAAGAAGTAGGTGTGCTCCGGGAACACAAAGCCTTTTTCGTCCATGCCGATGGTGGTCGCGGCGATTTCCAGCAGGGCGTCGGTGGCAGCGTTGAAACCGCCGGTCTCGACATCGACGACAACCGGCAGGTAGCCACGAAAGCGTGCGGCCATCGGGTGCCGGGAGCCGGTACCGCCGCCATTGCCTTCTTGTTCGTCGTCGAAATGCTCTTCACTCACAGCGTTTTCTCCAGCAGGCGCCAGCGCAGTTTTTCACCGGCGCGCAGCGGGATGACTGACAGCTCGCCGAATGGCAGGCTGGTCGGGGCGGTCCATTCTTCACGGACCAGGGTGATCTGTTCGGTGTTCGCCGGCAGTCCGTAGAAACGCGGGCCATGCAGGCTGGCGAAACCTTCGAGCTTGTCCAGCGCGTTGCGCTGTTCGAAGGCTTCGGCATACAACTCGATCGCGGCATAGGCGGTGTAGCAACCGGCGCAACCGCAAGCGGCTTCCTTGGCGTGCTGGGCGTGGGGCGCCGAGTCGGTGCCGAGGAAAAACTTCGGATTACCGCTGGTTGCCGCCGTCAGCAGGGCTTCCTGGTGCGTGCCGCGCTTGAGGATCGGCAGGCAGTAGAAATGTGGCCGGATACCGCCCACCAGCATGTGGTTGCGGTTGTACAGCAGGTGATGGGCGGTGATGGTCGCGCCGACGTTGGCCGAGGCCTCGCTGACGAACTGCACCGCATCCGCCGTGGTGATGTGTTCGAACACCACCTTCAGGCTCGGGAAACGTTCGACGACGCGGCGCATATGCTCGTCGATGAACAGCTTCTCGCGGTCGAACACGTCGACCTCGCCACGGGTGACTTCACCATGGATCAACAGCGGCATGCCGACGTCGGCCATGACTTCCAGGACCGGGAAAATCGTGTCGATGCTGGTGACGCCGGAGTCCGAGTTGGTGGTCGCACCGGCCGGGTAGAGCTTGGCGGCGTGGACGAAACCACTGGCCTTGGCGGCACGGATGTCCTCGGGCTGGGTCCGGTCGGTGAGGTAGAGCACCATCAACGGTTCGAAGCGGCTGCCGGCCGGGCGCGCAGCGAGAATGCGCTGGCGATAGGCGTCGGCTTCCTCGGCGTTGCGCACCGGTGGCACCAGGTTTGGCATGATGATGGCGCGGCCGAAGGTGCGCGCAACATCCGCGACAGTGTGGGGTAACGCAGCACCATCGCGAAGATGAATATGCCAGTCGTCGGGACGCAGCAGGGTCAGGCGGTCGGACATTGGGGATTCCAGGCGGGTCGAACTGAAGGGAATGCTACCGGAAAAGACGGCCTCAGGCACTCGCTATCAAGTTTTGCCACGGCCAACCGATACCACAGAGGTAGGGCGTGGAATCGGCATGCCTGTCTTGACGATGTAGACATTCAGTGGAGCCTCCCGTGCGCCAGCGTTATTTAGCCTTGCTCAGTATGTTCGCCAGCCTGCCCGCCATGGCCATGACTTTCCAGACCCGTCTGGAGAGCATCGAGTGGAAGGTGGAGGGGGACAAGTTCGAGTGCCGGTTGAGCCAGCCGATCACCGACTTCGGTGCCGGTGAGTTCGTGCGCCGGGCCGGCGAGCAGGTGACCTTTCGCCTGAAATCCTACAACCACGTACTTGGCGGCGGTTCGGCGACCTTGCTCGCCGCCGCGGCGCCGTGGCAGCCGGGGCGTGGCGACATCAACCTGGGCTCGGTGCAGATCGGCAGTGGCGATGTGTTGTTCAACAGTTCCCAGGGCCAGGCCGGACGCCTGGTCAGTGGCCTGATGGAGGGGCGCAGTCCATTGGTTCGCCACTATTCGCGAGACGGTGGCGTTTCGGAAGTCCGCCTGCTGCCGGTGAAGTTCAGCAAGGCCTACAGCGACTATCAGGAGTGCACCGCGAAATTGCTGCCGAAGAATTTCGAGCAGGTGAAGCAGGCGCAGATCGGTTTTCCCGGTACTGGCGTCGACCTCGATGCCCAGGCCAAGGCCGAGTTGCAGGTGATGCTTGATTTCATCAAGGCCGACCCGACCGTCAACCATATCGAACTCGACGGGCATTCCGACAATGCCGGCAATCGCCTGGCCAACCGTGACCTGTCGCGCCGTCGGGCGCTGGCGGTGATGGACTTCTTCAAGGCCAACGGCATCCCCGAATCGGAAATCGTCATGCGCTTTCATGGCGAACGTTATCCCCTGGTGCCGAACACCAGTGCGGCCAATCGGGCGAAGAACCGCCGGGTCAATATCCATCTGGAGCGTGTCCCGGTCGCCGAGAAGTCCGCGCCGGCACCGGCTCCCGCGCCTACCGCCAATGCGGCGAGTGCCGCGAAGACCTCCTGAAGCGGCTGTTTTCGTCGCCGCCTCGACATTATCTGTCGCTTTGCCGTCCTAAGCTGTCGCGCCTCTGTAAATCCACCGGTTTGAGCGTTAGAATCGACGCCTTTCCGTACAACCCCGTGGAGTGATGGCATGGCCGACGTAAACAAGGTCGTTCTGGCGTATTCCGGCGGCCTGGACACTTCGGTGATCCTCAAGTGGCTGCAGGATACTTA
>Ga0302154_10000438_pt1 | contig 39172 bp, 29 predicted proteins | sample I_Bog_N2_3_FD_193507 | JGI IMG/M metagenome (GOLD analysis project Ga0302154, IMG submission 193507) | Peat permafrost microbial communities from Stordalen Mire near Abisko, Sweden - I_Bog_N2_3 | ecosystem: Environmental > Terrestrial > Soil > Wetlands > Peat | place: Sweden: Abisko, Stordalen... | reverse complement strand
GAGGTCCTGGCGGTGATCCGCGAACTGGCGGAAGAGGGCCGGACCATGATCATGGTCACCCACGAAGTGCGCTTTGCCCGCGACGTGGCCGACCGGGTGATCTTCATGGACGGCGGCCATATCGTCGAGCAGGGGCCTTCCGCCCAGGTGATCGACACGCCCAGCCACGAGCGCACCCGCAGTTTCCTCGGGCGCATGGCCATGGAGCAGGCTTGAATGAGCAGCCTCCAGACCTTTTTCGGCTTGTTGCCCCTGCTGTTGAGCGGTGCCCTGACCGCACTGGAAATCGCCCTGTGCACCCTGGTGCTGGCGAGTATCGGCGGCTTGGCGCTGGCGGTATGGCTGACCTTCAGCCGTTCGCGACTGGTGCAGGCGGGCATTGCCTGTTTTATCGAATGGATGCGTAACGTACCGGCCCTGGCGCATTTGTTCCTGATCTACTTCGGCCTGTCGTACCTGGGGATCAATCTGCCCGCGTGGCTGGCGGCCATCGTCGGCTTGAGCCTGGTGGGCAGCGCGGTGCTCTGCGACATTTTTCGTGCCGGCCTGCAGTCCCTGCATGTCGGGCAATATGAGGCCGGCCTGGCGGTCGGGCTGACCCGGGTGCAGATATTGGCCAACATTCTCTTGCCGCAGTCGCTGCGCCGTTCGTTGCCGGCCTTCGCCAACTACGTCACGCAGTTGATCAAGGACACCTCCATCGCCTCGGCCATCGCCGTGCCGGAAATCATGTTCCTGGCGCGCAACCTGGTGACCTCGACCTTCCAGACCTCGCTGATCTACTTCGCGGTGATGTGCATCTACGCGGCGATGATCCTGCCCATCGGCCTGGGTTTTATCCGCCTTGAACGGCATTGGGGGAGCGCACGATGATCAGTTTCTTTGCGCAATACCCCGAGTACTGGAGCGACTGGACCGCGCGCCTGCTGCAAGGCGGCGTAGTGACCGCGAAGTTGTCGCTGGGCGGTTTTGCCCTGGCGGCCCTGCTCGGCAGCTTGCTGACCTGGGCCCTGCGCAGCCCGTTTGCCTGGCTGCGGCGCTCGGCGGTGTATTTCATCCAGGGCATGCGCGCGCTGCCTTTATTGGCTTTGCTGCTGGCGCTGTATTTCTCCCTGCCGAGCCTGGGCCTGACCTTGTCCGGTTTCGAGGCCGGCATCCTCGGGCTGGGCTTGCAGGGCAGTGCCTATATCGCCGAGATCCTGCGCGGCGGCCTCGATGCCTTGCACCGTGGCCAGCGGGAGTCGGCGATTGCCGTCGGCCTGACACCGTTCCAGGCGTTCACCGCGGTGATCCTGCCCCAGGCGATTCGCGGGATGCTGCCGCCGCTGCTCAACGCCTATGTGTCGATCCTCAAGGACAGTTCGCTCTGCGCCCTGATTGCCACCGATGAGCTGATGCTGGCTGCCCGGGCGATTGCTTCGGAGAGCTTTCTGCCGATGCACATCTTCCTGTTGGTCGGCCTGTTCTATTTCGTGATTGCGTTCCCGCTTTCCCTGCTGTCGCGAGTGCTTGAGAAGCGCTTTTCCCGTGGCCGCAAAAGCCTGAGAGGTTGACTGGATGAATTCCCTGGATCACAGCACTTTCCACAGTATCGGCCAGTTGCAGCAGGCGCTGCGCAGTGGCCGCCTGACCAGCGAGGCCCTGGTGCGCGGCCAACTGGCCCGTATCGAACGCTTCAACGGCCAGCTCAATGCCTATGTCGAGGCGTACACCCAGCGTGCCTTGGGCGCGGCCATCGCGGCCGACCAGCAGCGGGCCGCCGGGGTCGACCTCGGGCCGCTGCACGGCATTCCGGTGGCCATCAAGGACCTGTTTGAAATTGCCGGGCAGGCCATCACCGGTGGCTCGCTGGCGCAGCGTCCGCGCATCTCGCGCCTTACCGCGACCGCTGTGCAGCGCCTGGAGCGGGCCGGTGCAATTATCCTGGGCAAGACCCATACGGTGGAGTTCGCCTTCGGTGGTTGGGGCACCAATGCGGTGATGGGCACGCCCTGGAATCCCTGGGATCGTGAGGTCCATCGGGCGCCGGGCGGCTCCAGCAGCGGCTCGGCGGTGGCGGTGGCCAGCGGCCTGGCCAGTGCCGCCCTGGGCACCGACACCGGTGGCTCGGTGCGGATTCCCGCCGGGATGTGCGGCCTGGTGGGATTGAAGACTACCCGTGGGCTGATCAGCCGTCATGGCTTGATCGAACTCTGCCCATCGCTGGATTCCGTGGGACCGATCACCCACACCGTCGAGGACGCGGCCTGGATGCTCGATGCCTTGCTCGGCCCCGACCCGCTGGACCCGGTCTCGGCCCAGGCCCCGGTGTTCAGTGCCGCGGCGGGACTCAATCAAGCGGTGGCGGGGCTCAGAATCTGGGTGTTGCCCCAGACCGAACGTGCCGCCATTGCCCCCGATATCCTGGCGGCCTACGATCGTGGGCTGGAGCAACTGGCCGCGCTGGGCATGCATTTGGTGGAGCAGCCTCTGCCGCGCTCGCTGGAATTGTGCATGCGGGTGGCCGGCGGGCTGATGAGTGCTGAAGGGTATGCCAGCCTCGGTGCGCTGTTCGAACAGAGCGACCTGCGTTTCGACCCCCACGTTCAGCGTCGCGTATTGAGCGGCAAGGCCATCGATTCGGCGGCTTATATCGATCTGCATAACCAGCGCCGGGCCGCGCGCAAGGCCATGCAGGAGGCGATGCTGAATGTCGACGCCTGTGTGTTCCCGACCAATGCCGTCGGCAGCGTGCCCCTGGATCAAGTCGATGAATACGGTACGCCGCTGGCTTTGCTGGGACGTTTCGCCAACCTGCTCAATCTGTGTTCGGTGGCGTTGCCGGTGGGCTTTGACGGTCAGGGCATGCCGGTATCGATGCAGATCGTGGGTAAGGCGTTCGCCGAGCCGCTGATCCTGCGCATCGGTCATGCCTATCAGCAGCAGACCGACTGGCATCAACTGACGCCGAGCGGCTGGGCCCTGGACAAGGAGGCGGTGTAATGGAGATTTGCGTGGTGGGCGCGGGCATCGTCGGGCTGAGCAGTGCCTGGTTCCTGCACCGGGCCGGGCATCGCGTCACGGTGATCGACCAGGCGTCCGGTCCCGGCATGGGCGCGGTGAGCGGCAACGGTGCGCAGTTGAGCTACAGCTATGTGCAGCCGCTGGCCGATCCGTCGTTGTTGCCGGGGATCCCGAAGTTGTTGCTCGACCGTAGCGGGCCGTTGCGTTTCACCCCGCAGTGGAGCCCGGAACAATGGCGCTGGTGCATGGAATTCCTGGCCGCCTGCCGGACTTCGGTCTCGCGCCAGACCACGGTGGAGTTGTTGGCGCTGGCAACCGAGAGTCGCCAGGCCCTGGATGGGTTTATGCAGGAGCAGCGTCTGGAGTGCGATTTCACCCGTACCGGCAAGCTGGTGCTGTACCCGGATGCCGAAGGGCTGGACAAGGCGCAGCGTCAGGTGCGCTTTCAGGCGGGTCTGGGTTCGCGACAGCAGGTGGTCAGCGCCAGTGAGGCGGTGGCGATAGAACCGGCGCTGGCTGGCTATCAGTCGGCGTTTCATGGCGCTATTCATACCGACAGTGAGTGTGCGGTGGACGGTCTCAAGCTGTGTCGCGAAATGGCCCGGATCATGGCCGGGGAGGGCGTGCAGCTGGTGTTCGAGCGCAAGGTCGAAGGTTTCCAGCGCCGTGGTGAACGGATCACCGCGCTGAACCTGAGGCATACCGATAAAGGGACCGAAGTGCTGCACAGCGAGGCGGTGGTCCTGGCGGCAGGCGCCTACAGCACGGGCTTGCTGGCGCAACTGGGTAGCCGTCTGCCAGTCTATCCGCTCAAGGGCTACAGCATTACCCTGCCGATTACCGAACACACCCGCGCGCCGACAGTCAGCATCACCGATATGCGCCGCAAGACCGTGTTCGCCCGCATCGGTGATCGCCTGCGGGTGGCGGGGATGGTGGAGTTGTGCGGGATGGATGCATCGATTCCGGCGGCGCGCATCGAGCAGTTGCAAGCCTCGACCGAGGCGTTGTTTGGCGGCGGCTGGGACACCGCGGATTGCCAGCCCTGGAGCGGCTGGCGCCCGGCGACACCGACCGGAAGGCCTGTGCTTGAACGCCTCGCAGGCAGTAACCTGTACCTCAACACCGGGCATGGCGCACTGGGCATGACCCTGGCCTTTGGCAGCGCGCAGCGCCTGGTGCGGCTGGTCGAACACGCGGCCGGCTGATGTTTATCCAAGGAGAAAGACCGATGACGATTCAACGTTTCCAGAGCAATGCGCGGATGTCCGGTGTGGTCAGCCATGGCGATGTGCTCTACCTCGCCGGCCAGGTGCCGGGTGATCTGCAAGGCGATATCGAGTCCCAGACCCGCCAGGTGCTGGAGAAGATCGACGGGCTGCTGGCCCAGGCCGGCAGCGACAAGACCCGACTGCTCAGTGCGCAGATCTGGCTCAAGCATATCGACCGCGACTTCGCGGCGATGAACGCGGTCTGGGATGCCTGGTTGCCGGAAGGCGGCGCGCCAGCCCGGGCCACGGTCGAAGCCAACCTGGCACATGCCGAGGTGTTGGTGGAAATCATGGTGATTGCGGCCAAGGCCTGAATCCAACCTCTGTAGGAGCCGGCTTGCTGACGATGGGATCGACGCGGTGTCTGGTCAAACCGCGTCGCTTGGATCGCCAGCAAGCCGGCTCCTACAAGGGGGGCATTAACCCAGCGCCTCGCGCAACCGATGCCACAACATCCCCAGCGCCAGCAACGGCGAGCGCAAGGCCTTGCCTCCCGGGAAGGTCATATGCGGCACCGCGCTGAAGATATCCATGCCCTTGCTTTGCCCTGCATGGATAGCCTCGGCCAACAACCGCGCGGTCCAGTGGGTCACGTTGACGCCATGCCCCGAATAACCCTGGGCATAGAACACATTCGGATGCTGTTGCAGGCGCCCGACCTGGGGGAAACGATTGGCAGTGATGCCGATCATGCCGCCCCATTGATAGTCGATACGCACATCCGCCAGTTGCGGGAAGACCTTGAGCATCTTCGGTCGCATATAGGCACCGATATCCGCCGGATCACGCCCTGAATAGTGGCAGGCACCGCCGAACAACAGGCGCTTGTCGGCAGAAAGACGGTAGTAATCCAGCCCGACCTTCTGGTCGCACAGCGACAGGTTCTGCGGAATCAGCTCGGCCGCCACCTCATCAGCCAACGGTTCGGTAGCGATGATGTAGCTGCCGGCCGGTAGCACCTTGCCGCTCAAACGTGGTTCCAGATCTTCCAGGTGTGCGTTGCAGGCCAGCACCAGGCTGTTGGCGCGCACGCTGCCGGTGGCACAACGCACCTCCACCGTACTGCCATGGATCAGCTCCAGCACCGGGCTGTGCTCGAAGATCCGCACTCCCAGCGCCTGCGCTACCCGCGCTTCACCGAGCACCAGGTTGAGCGGGTGCAAATGCCCCGAACCCCGGTCGATCAGACCGCCGACATACGCCGTGCTGGCGACCACCTGGGCCATGTCCTCGGGCGCGACAATCCGGGTTTCATGGGCATAACCCAATTCCGCCAGATGGTCCTGCTCGGCGCGGAACGCCGCGAACTGTGCCGGGGTGTTGGCCAGTTCGCAGAAGCCCCAGCGCAGGTCGCAGTCGATGGCGTGCTCGCGGATACGATTGCCCACCACCTCGACCGACTCGATACCGGCACGCTCCAGATAACGCACACCTTCTGCACCGACGTATTTGGCGAAACCGCTGACATCATGGCCGATGCCCCGAATCAGTTGCCCGCCATTGCGCCCGCTGGCGCCCCAGCCGATCCGTCGGCCTTCCAGCAGCACCACCGACAGCCCACGCTGCGCCAGTTCGATGGCGGTGTTGACGCCGGTAAATCCGCCGCCAATCACGCACACATCGGCAATCACCTGGGATTCGAGCCGGGGGTAATCCGGCATCGAACCGGCGGTCGCCGCGTAATAGGAGCGAGCATGTTCCATTGGGCTGGCTTGACTCATTTGTTGGACTTCACTTTGCTCCAGGAGCGGGTCATCAGGCGCATGATCTCAGGTGTCGGAGTGGTGGAGATGTAGAGCTTATCGAGGACTTCCTGGGACGGATAGACCTCGGGGTTGTTCACCAGCGCCTCATCCATATATTGCTTGGCCGCCGGGTTGGGGTTGGCGTAGCCGACAGTGGCGCTGACCTTGGCAATCACTTGCGGGTCCAGCAGGTAATTGATGAAGGCGTGGGCTTCTTTCACATTGGTCGCATCGGCGGGAATCGCCAGCAGGTCGAACCACAGGTTGCTGCCTTCCTTGGGAATCGAGTAGGCGATGTTGATGCCGTTCTTCGCTTCCTTGGCCCGGTTGGCGGCCTGGAACACATCGCCCGAGTAACCGAAGGCGACGCAGATATCGCCATTGGCCAGGTCCGAGATGTACTTGGACGAGTGGAAGTAGGTGATATAGGGGCGCAGGGTCAGCAGCTTGGCTTCAGCCTTCTTGTAGTCCTCGGGTTTCGAGCTGCGCGGGTCCATGCCCATGTAGTTGAGGACCGCCGGGAACACTTCGTCGGCCGAGTCCATGAACGAGACGCCGCACTGGGTGAGCTTCTTCAGGTTCTCCGGTTCGAACAGCACCGCCCAGGAGTCGATATGGTCGATGCCCAGTACCTGCTTGACCTTGTCGACGTTGTAGCCGATGCCGTTGGTGCCCCACAGGTACGGCACCGAGTGTTCATTGCCCGGATCGTTTTTCTCCAGCAGCTTGAGCAGCTTGGGATCGAGGTTCTTCCAGTTCGGCAGTTGCGAGCGATCCAGTTTCAGGAAAGCCCCGGCTTTTACCTGGCGACCGAGAAAATGGTTGGAAGGCACCACCACGTCGTAGCCGGTGCGGCCGGCCAGCAACTTGCCTTCCAGGGTTTCGTTGGAGTCGAAGACGTCGTAGATCACCTTGATACCGGTCTTGCCCTGGAAATCGGCGAGGGTGGTATCACCGATATAGTCGGTCCAGTTGTAGACGCTGACGGTCGGCTCGGCTTGTGCGGTGGCGCTGAACAGCAAGGCCAGTGCTACCGGAACGACGGATTTCAATAGACGCATTCGACACCTCTTGTTGGGGTTGTTTTTCGGTCTGGATAAAGGTTCTGGATCAGACGCTCAGCAGCAGGAACTCGCGCTCCCAGGAGCTGATCACACGCTTGAAGTTTTCGTGTTCGGCACGCTTCACCGCCACGTAGCCACGGACGAACTGGGTGCCCAGGTAGCGTTCGATGGTCGGGCAGTCTTCCATGTGCGCCAGCGCGTCCTCGATGGTGATCGGCAGGCGCAGGTTGCGGCGCTCATAGGCACGGCCCTCGACCTTGGCGCTGGGTTCGATCTGCTCGACCATGCCCAGGTAGCCGCACAACAAGCTCGCGGCAATCGCCAGGTAAGGGTTGGCATCGGCGCCCGGCAGGCGGTTTTCCACGCGCATGGCGTCGGGGCTGGAGGTCGGTACCCGCAGGCCCACGGTGCGGTTTTCCTCACCCCACTCGACATTGACCGGCGCCGAAGTGTCCGGCAGGAAGCGGCGGAACGAGTTGACGTTGGGCGCGAACATCGGCAGCAGCTTGGGGATGTACTTCTGCAAACCGCCGATGTGGTGCAGGAACAGCTGGCTCATCTGCCCGTCGGCATCGACGAAGATCGGCTTGCCGGTGGTGCTGTCGACCACGCTCTGGTGCAGGTGCATGGCGCTGCCGGGCTCGTCGGCGATCGGCTTGGCCATGAAGGTCGCGGTGACGTTGTGCTTGAGCGCGGCTTCGCGCAGGGTGCGCTTGAACACGGTGATCTGGTCCGCCAGGTCGAGGGCATCGCCGTGACGGAAGTTGATTTCCATCTGCGCCGGGCCGTCTTCATGAATCAGCGTATCGAGGTCCAGGCCCTGGGCTTCGCACCAGTCATAGACGTCTTCGAACAGCGGGTCGAATTCGTTGGCGGCATCGATGGAGAACGACTGCCGGCCACTTTCCGCGCGGCCCGAACGACCCAGCGGGGCCTTCAGCGGCAGGTCCGGGTCTTCGCAGCGCTGGGTCAGGTAGAACTCCATCTCCGGGGCGACGATGGGCTGCCAGCCTTTGTCGGCATACAGCTTGAGGACTTTCTTCAGGACGTTGCGCGGCGACAGCTCGATGGGGTTGCCCTGCTTGTCGAAGGTGTCGTGGATCACGATGGCGGTCGGCTCGATGGCCCACGGCACCACATACATGGCCGACGAATCCGGCCGGCAGATCATGTCGATGTCAGCGGGGTCGAGCAGGTCGTAATAGACATCGTCGTCGACGAAGTCCCCTGTTACCGTTTGCAAAAGCACACTTTCCGGCAGGCGCATGCCTCGCTCATGCAGGAACTTGTTGGTGGGTGCGATCTTGCCGCGGGCGATACCGGTCAGGTCACTGACCACGCACTCTACTTCGGTAATCTTGTGTTCTTTCAGCCACGAAGACAGCTGATCGAAAGGGGCATTCATAAAGACCTCGTTATTGGTTTTTTTCTGCGCCGGGTGATCGCTCTGCATCCCGGTCGAGCGGCGAGAGACTTCCCCTGCGGCGCATTGACGACTATCTTGGGCGAGCGATGGGGGTCCCATCTATCCACTTTATGACGGCATAAGACGCACCAAATGAGTGCGAACGGTCATCCGATGACAGACTCAACCGCCTTGCGGGTCCAAGCGTTCAACACCGCCGATGTGGCCGAGCAGATACGTGCGACGCCGGGTTGGGTGCAGCATTACCAGCAGATGTCGCCGGGGCATTTCGCCGGGCAGATTCGTTACCTGGACCTGCAAGGGGTGCAGATCTACGAGGAATGCATGAACACCCGGGTCGAGCAGAACTTCAGTGCGCCGTCGGGTGCGCTGGCTTTTTGTTTCGATCGCAGTGACAACGCCTTGTATGTGCTCAATGGCGAGAGCCGCAATATCTGGATCACCCCCGAGAACTACCAGGAAGTGGCGGTGGTGTTCGGTCCGGAGTTCGTGCAGCACCATGGCCTGGACGTGGCGCGGCTGGAGGGGTTGTTCATGGCGCCGCTCAACTCGCAACAGAACGGCTTGTTCAGTCGCTGGCTCAGCGGGACCTTGACCCGCCTGGCGCAGACCTTCGATCCGCCGAGCCGGGAAAGCCTGACGCAGCAACTGCTGGACGACTGTCTCTACATTCTCGACAACGCTGTCTGCCTGGACCCGGGTTCCTTGCAGCGCCGGGCCGAGGAGCGTTCGATCATGAAACGCATCGGCGAGTGGGCGGCCGATTCGCCTGATGAGACCCTCAACCTGCTGGAACTGTCCGGCTTCGCCGGGGTTTCATTGCGTCAGTTGCAGCACACCTTCAAGGCCTACACAGGCATGACGCCGAGCCATTGGCTGCGCTTGCGCCGGCTCAACAGCGCCCGCCATGAACTGCTCGGGCGCAACGCCCTGGACAAGACGGTGGCCGAGGTGGCGATGAATTGGTCGTTCTGGCACTTGGGGCGGTTTTCGAACAGCTATCGGGCGCTGTTCGGCGAACTGCCCAGCGAGACCCTCAAGCGCGGCCAGCGGCTGCGCTGAGACTGTGTCTCAGGCATCACGCAACAGGTCATTGGCGTTGAGCAGGGCATAGGCGATCTGCGGATTTTTCTCCAGGCCACGGCGGATCGCCGCCGGAATCGACTGGCGGGTCTTGCGGCACAGGCCGGGGTGCTCGGCGATCTGGATGTCGATGCCGCGCATGGTACGTACTTCATTGAAACCCGGGACGACGGAGACCCGCAGGCCCAGCTGCTCGTATATCCGTTGTTGCAGGTGTTCGAGGTCGGCCAGGCTTTTGAGGTTTTCCAGGCGCTCGAGCAGAACCTTTTCCTGCTGACGGGTCAGGCCCAGGATGCGCAGGTCGGCGCCTTGTATCTGCAGCAGTTGTTCCCGCTCGCAAATGCAGGCGCCGGGTGGGCAGGGCTGACGGATCGGTAGGGCTGTCATGGACTCCGATCATAGCCAACCCGACTGGCCTTTGCCTATCCGCTTACTCAACGGCCTCCAGCGCGTTCAGGATCTGGTAGGCGGCTTTTACCCTGTCCGGGTTGGGATAGTTTTTGTTGGCCAGCATCACGATGCCGATTTTCTTCGCCGGCACGTAGACGACGTAAGCGCCGAAGCCACGGGTCGCCCCGGTCTTGTTGAACAGCGCGTTCTTTTGCGGTGGCTGCGCGGGGTTGAATTGAGTCGTGATCTTGTGGGCCTCGTACGCCATTTCCGAGGAGTTGCCCGTCAGCAACTGCTCAAGTTTGACCGGGTAGGGGTAGAACTCCCATCCCAGTCCCTGGGTGGTCCCCTCGACCTGGTAGTAGCCGCTTTGCGTCAGGTCGACGGCTTTGTGCAGCGGGGCTTCGAGGGTTTCCGGCTGGAGGTTGGCCTCGACAAATCGCAGCAGGTCGGTCGAAGTGGTCTTGATGCCGTAGGCTTCGGCATCCAGTGCGCCCGGGCCGACCCTGACGGATTTGTCATCCTGGGTGTAACCCTCGGCGTAATGGGCCATCTGTGCCGGCGGCACGTGGAGATAGGTGTGCTTCATGCCCAGCGCCGGCAGCAGGGTTTTTTCGATCAGTTCATCGAAGGGGGCGCCCAGGCTTTTCGCCGCCACATAACCGAAGAGTCCCAGGCTCGGGTTCGAATACTGCCGATGGCTGCCCGCGGGATAAATCGGTTTCCATTGCTTGAAGTAGTCGAGCATCTTGTCCTGGGCGTCGAACGCGTCCGGGAACTGCAACGGTAGGCCGCCCGCCGAGTAGGTGCCGAGTTGCAGCACGGTGATGTTGTCGAAAGCGCTGCCTTTCAGCTCCGGCAGGTAGTGGCTGACCCGCTCCGACGGGACGAGTTTGCCCTGGGCCTGGGCATAGCCGGCGAGGGTGGCGGCGAAGGTCTTGCTGACCGAGCCGATCTCGAACAGGGTGTCATCGGTCACCGCCTGCTGGTTGCTCTTCGAGGCCATTCCGTAGTTGAAGTGATACGGCTTCCCGTTCACCAGGACGGCCACCGCCATGCCGGGAATATTCTGCTCCTGCATGATCGGAACGATGGCGGCGTCGACGATGGACTTGACGTTGTCCTGGGACGTGCCCGCGGCGAAGCTGTTGCTGGCGCCGACCAGCAGGAGGGAAGTCACCAGGACTTCCAGTTTGGCAAGGTTCTTCTTGAACATGGTTCAAAGGCTCCCATTATGTTTCATTATGTTAACCGCTCGCCCAGGAGCGGTTTTTTGTGTCGAAAATACGCCGGTGCGATTATCCGGCTGCGCTAATAAATCGGGGAGATTCCCGATTTACGCGGCTTTCCGTGAGTTTAAACGGCCCATGCAAGTGCCAGGACGCCGAATGTAGTCAGTGGGCGGGAAATCGACAAACAATGAAATTTCGGATTAGCTATTAGAAAAAGTAGGGGCTTGATCATGGTTCGACCGCACTTGCCGTTGAATGCGCTGCGCGCCTTCGAGGCGTCCGCGCGGCATTTGAGTTTCACCCGGGCGGCGATTGAACTGTGCGTGACCCAGGCCGCGGTGAGTCATCAGGTCAAGAGTCTTGAACGTCAGTTGAAGGTGACGCTGTTCAAGCGCGTTGCCCGCGGGCTGATGCTGACGGCCGAAGGCGAAAGCCTGTTGCCGGTGCTCAACGAGTCCTTCGACCGGATTGCCCAGACCCTGGGGCGGTTCGAGGGCGGTCATTATCGGGAGGTGCTCACGGTGGGCGCGGTGGGGACGTTTGCGCTGGGCTGGCTGTTGCCGCGCCTGGCGGATTTTCGCGCCCGGCATCCGTTTATCGACTTGCGACTGTCGACCCACAACAACCGTGTCGACGTGGCTGCCGAGGGCCTTGATTTCGCCATCCGCTTCGGTGCCGGGGCCTGGCACGGGGCGGAGGCCATGCACTTGCTGGAAACGCCACTTTCAGTGCTGTGCACCGCGCCGATTGCCCGGCAACTCAAGGCCCCCGCCGATGTGCTGAAGCAGACGCTGCTGCGTTCTTATCGCACGGACGAGTGGCCGCGATGGTTTCAGGCCGCTGGCTTGCCGGACGAGGGGCGGGTGCCGGAGAGCATCGTCTTCGATTCCTCGCTGGCGATGATGGAGGCGGCGCTTCAGGGGGCTGGCGTGGCGCTGGTGCCGGTGATGATGTTCTCCCGGCAATTGGAGGCGGAGCTTGTTCTACAACCGTTCGATATCGCGATTGCCACCGGCAGCTACTGGCTGACGCGTTTGCAGTCGCGTCCCGAAACCTCGGCGATGGCGGCGTTCAGGAGTTGGCTGGGCGAGGCCGTGGCCACGCATTGAGTCGTGCTCAGGAGTGAAGCAGGGCAATGGCGAAGGACACGACGACGGCGCAGGCAATGGCAAAGTTGAGATTCATGGGGGCTTCGTCCGGGACTGTTGGGGGCGAGCCCATCCTGGACGGATCGCGGGAAAATAAAAAATTCTGTTTTGCGATTTGAATGATCAATCGAAATGATGATTCAAACGCCGGGTTATATGTACGGCGAAACGGGCATGGCCACCACGGGCTCCGGGCTCAGGCGGTTGTACATCCTGACCCGACGGTGGTTCTTGGCAAAACCGCCGTTGGCCGCCACCGTCCCGCTCTGGATATGGTCCAGATAACGAAACAACTGGCGCGGCGCAATGCACTCGACCCGGTAGCCCAGCTCGGTCATGCGGTCCTGCAGCTCGTAGCCGGGGTTGCCGCCGTTCATATGGAAGTGCAGCCCGTGATGTTTGATCAGCCGCGCGTTCCACAGTGTGCAAAAGCTTTTCAGGTGCTTTTCCCGGAACGGTCTCGGCGCCCTGGCATTCAGGCCCAGGGCGCGCAGGCCGCGCCGGGTGTAATGCTTGGCAAAACGTGAGGTCAGCCGCCAGGCCGAGCGGACCATGCCCCGATTCAACTGCTCCAGGCAGCCGACGGCGACGACGTCCTCCGGGGTCGAGCATTGCCGGATCATCAGGCTGAACACATCCGGGTCGTGGATAAAGGTGTCGGTGTGCAGGAGAAACAGGTATTCGGTTTCGACTTCCGCCAGGGCCAGGTCCAGGGCTCGTCCATGGGCTGCTGCTCCGCATTCAGGTGCGCCGCTTTTGCGCTCGATCAGGTTGATCCAGTCCAGGCCATTCAAGTAGTCGGTGCTCGTGTCGTTCGAATCGTTGTCCACCACGAATACCGGCACATCGGTTCCGTGCAAAGCGGTTTTCAGCAATTCCAGACAGGTCCGCGTCAGCTCATGGGTCTTATAGTTGACTAGCACAATGCTGTAATTCGCTTGCAGGGGACGCGTGCGCACCATCATGGAAAGCCTCGCTCATGGGCTGATGTGAGTGCCTGGGCGTTCAGGCGTGGGCGCATTCTGCAAGGGGCCAGGTTTCAGGCGTTTCTCCGTTGGGTAACTTTTTTGATACCTGCCTGTACCCATGCTTGCCAGGTCAAGTTCGGCAAGCGCTCGGGCCGACAGGTTCACGACCTATACTCAAGGCAGGTGATACCGGCGGCACGTCCGCGCCTGAGCCGGTTTTCGGGAGTTGCGACCTTGAGCCCGCGTGTGCTGGTTGTTGCCTTGGTGGTGCTGCTGGCCGCGTGCGCCGGCCATGAGCGCGGTCCTGGGGTAGCGGCGGCGATCGTGGTTTCGCCGCAGGTCTGGCAGCAAGTCGATGTCGATCTGATCCAGGCTTCCGAGCAAGCCACCGTGCAAGCCGACACCTGGGCGCGCGACACCATGGAGTATTGGCGTACGCTGATCTATCAGCAGACTGACGAAAAATTCATCCCCTGGTTCGACGGTTACTGGACCCAGGAGTGGTTGTCGATCAAGGTCGGTTGGTATCGGCTCAATGACCAGGGCGAGCAGAACCCGTCGGCCAAGCGCCTGGCGAGTTACCTGCAGGAGCAATATCGCGCGCGGGTGCTGGCTCCGGTGGCAGTGGAGATCGATCCCGACTCGATCATGGATCAGGCGGCGCAGTTTTATCTCGAGCAGATGGGCAAACAGCTGACGGTCATCGCCCAGCGGTATGGCGTACCGGCGGACCAGCTCGACCGGCATATCAATCAGATTCCGGCGATCTCCCTGGCCCCGCCCGCCACCCGCAACGCCTCACTCTATCAAGCGTTACATGCCGCGCCATTGAGTCAGTTGCCGGCTTATATCGCCTTGAACGCGCGTACTCACCTGGCCGGAGGCGCAAATGACGGAACATCGAGTGCGGGGATCAATTCGGTCGCCCAGCAGACCAGCGAGAAGCTTCAGTCCGAGTTCACCAGTCGCGGGGTGGCCGGCGCCGTCGCGACGGCGGTCGGGCGGGTCGCCGGGGCGATGATTTCCCTCGGGGTGGCGGGTATTCGCGCGATCGTCCACGAGCATGAGCAGCCGGATACCCGGGTGCGGATTCGCAAGATCCTGGGGGAGGCCTTCGACAAGGCATGGCTCAAGCTGGTGTCGGACCCGAGCGGTGGGGTGACGGCCACGACTCACTACCTGGCGGCCCAGATAGAGGGGTATCTGACTACGGCGGTGGAACAGCGGGTGCTGGTCGAGCCGCCGGCGAAAGTGACGCCGCATCCTTGATCAAGGCGATGAAAGCTCAACACGGGCGTCTCTATAAGGTAGAGTCGGCGAGCACGCAGATGCCATCATTCGGAACTCGACCCCTTCATGCAAAAAAATGCCCAGCCCCCGCTCTGGCGGCTTTATCTGGTTTTTCTGGCACCGATGGTGCTTTCCAACTTCCTCCAGTCGCTCGCCGGCACCCTCAACAGCATTTATATCGGCCAGATGCTCGGCACCCAGGCCCTGGCCTCGGTGGCGGGGATGTTCCCGATCATGTTCTTCTTTATTGCCCTGATTATCGGGCTGGGGGCCGGGGCCTCGGTGTTGATCGGGCAGGCCTGGGGCGCCCGTGAACTGGACGCGGTCAAGGCGGTGGCCGGTACGACGCTGGCCCTGGGCGCCCTGATCGGCGTGGTCGCGGCGTTGCTCGGCAGCGTATTTGCACGCCCGGCGCTGATCGGCCTGGGCACGCCCGCCGATGTGCTTGACGACGCCGTCGGCTATGCCCAGGTGATGATGCTGATCATGCCGCTGTTGCTGGTTTTCGTGCTTTTCACCCAGTTGCTGCGGGGCATCAGCGATACGCTGTCGCCGCTGATGGCGCTGGCGGTCTCCACCGGCACCGGCCTGTTCCTGACCCCGGCGCTGATTCGCGGCTGGCTCGGCCTGCCGCAGATCGGCATCCAGAGCGCGGCCGTGGCGGGGTTGGTGGGCACGGCGCTGGCGATGCTCTTCCTGGCCTTGCGCCTGCGGCATAAAGCCAGTGTCATGGCCCCGGACCGGGCGTTGCTGATGGCGATGCGCCTGGATTGGAGCATCTTGAGCAAAGTCCTGAAAATCGGCTTGCCCACGGGTTTGCAGATGGTGGTGTTGTCGCTGTCCGAGCTGGTGATCCTGTCCCTGGTCAACCATCACGGTTCCCAGGCGACGGCGGCGTATGGCGCGGTGACCCAGATCGTCAACTACGTGCAGTTCCCGGCGCTGTCGATTGCCATTACCGCGTCGATTCTCGGGGCCCAGGCCATTGGTGCGGGGCGCCTGGAGCGCCTGGGGCCGATCCTGCGCACGGGCCTGATGATCAACGCCTGCCTGACCGGTGCACTGATTGTCCTGGTGTATGGATTGTCCCACTGGTTGCTGGGCCTGTTCATCACCGACCCGCTGACCCGCGCCCAGGCCGAGCATCTGTTGCACATCATGCTCTGGAGTGTCCTGGTGTTCGGTTTCCAGGCGGTGGTGGGTGGCATCATGCGGGCCAGCGGTACGGTGTTGGCGCCGATGATCATCTCGATTTTCTGCATCGTCGGGGTGGAGTTGCCGATGGCTTACCTGCTCGATGTGCGTTTCGGGTTGGAAGGGGTCTGGATGGCGTTTCCGGTGGCCTACATCTGCATGCTGATTTTGCAGACCGGGTACTACAAGGTCGTATGGCGACACAAACGGATCGAGCGGTTGATTTGACAGTGCCCCCGTGCTCGCGACGCGGGGCGTTTTCGAACCGATGAACAAGGCCCCTTATGGGGCCTTGTCACTTATCAAACCAGCGCTACTTGCCCAGCCGCCGGGTGCTCGGCCCGGCCGTGCCGGCATTCAATCTGCCGCGCAACGAAACCACCCACCACAGCGCGCCCACCGCCAGGGTAATCCCGGTGGTGATCGCCCCGGTATGGCTTTCCTCCGGCACGCTCAGCGTCAGGATCACCGCCAGTGCCCACAGCCCGCCCAGCACGATCATCGGCAGCAACCAGCGCCCGAGGCTGAACACCCCGTTCGGTGCGTCCGGCATCCGACCGTTCCGGTACGCCAGGTAAGCCGCGATCAAGGTCAGCAGGTAGGTGCAGTAGTAGGTCAGCCCGACCATCGAGTAGATCGCCGTGACAAAACCGCCGCTGGCCAGGTTCAACAGTACGGCAATGGCGGTGATCAGCACGATGGAAGCCACCGGTGTGCCGAAGTGCGGGTTGATCCGTGCCAGGACCTTGGACCCCGGCAGCATATTGTCCCGCGACAGGGCGAAGGTCATGCGTGTGGCCACCGCCATATTGGCGATCAGGCAGGCCAGGATCGAAGCGAAGGCAATCACGATCATCACGCTGCCGGCGGCGTTGCCCAGTTGCAGGCGGACAATGTTGATCACCGGGTTTTCCGACTGCTTGAGCAGGTCGCCCACCGAGCCGGGTATCGCGATGCTCAGCAGGGCAAAGACCGCGAAGCCCAGCACGCTGGACACCATTACCGCGCGGATCATCGCCCTGGGCGCGGCCCGGCGTGGGTCCTTGGTCTCTTCCGAGAGGTCCGCCGCGCCTTCCCAGCCCAGCAGCACCGAGACCGGCAACAAGGTCGCCAGGGCCAGGGTGGCAAAGCTGATCTCGCCACCGCTGACCGGCGCCGCCGACGTCAGGATCGCCACGCCCTGGGTGTGCTCGAAGAAGAAAAACACCCCGAGGAACAAGGCCACCGCCAGCAGCACCGTGCCGACGATCTCGATCATCGCGCCGATATCGTTGATCCGCGTCGCCAGCCGGATACCGCAGATATTCAGCAACCCCACCACCAGCGTCGCGCCGATGCTCAGGCCCTGGATCTGCCCCTGGGTCGGGTTGGCCCAGATCTCCGGGGCGAACACCGTACCGATGGCCGCCGCGGTGGCCGCCGTCCCTGCGACAAAGGAGATGAACGCCACCCAGCCGGTAAACCAGCCGAAGTGATTGCCGGCCAGGCGGCTGGACCACTGGTAGGCGTAGCCGGTCAGCGGAATGCGCCCGGCCAGATGGCAGTAGACCATGACGATGCAGCACACCAGCGGAATCACCAGCAACCAGAGCAGGATGCCGATACCGCCGACCCGGTTGAAGGGATCGGCGAACAGCGTGACCACGCCGGTGTTGATCGAGACCATGGAAAAGGCCAGGGCAAAGGAGGTGAACGCACTCATGGTGCGGTGCATCTTCTGCTCGTAGCCGAGGTTGGCGAGGTCGGCATCGTCGCTGGACAGTCCGCTCCCGGTGGGTTCGGCAGCGCTCAGCGGACGCTTGCTTTCAAGGACTGTGCTCATGCCCCTTGCTCCTCGATGATACCCAGGACTTCGTCCAGTACGTCGAGGGCTTTGGCCAGCAACGGGCGTTCGATGTCCAGCGGCGGCTTGACCTTGATCAGGTTGCCGAGCCCGGCGTAACGGCTTTCCCCGAACAATACGCCACGCTCCACGCCCAGGCGATAGACCTCGTGGGATTCGCGGCAGGCCGGCTCCTTGGTGGTGCGGTCCTTGACCAGCTCGATCGAGGCCATCAGCCCCGGGCAGCGGACGTCGCCGATCAACGGGTGGCGTTGCTGCATCTCCAGCAGGCGTTCGGTGGTGTATTCACCGGCCAGCCGGGCCTTCTCGCACAGGCCGTCGCTGACAATCGCTTGCACCGCCGCGTAACCGGCGGCCAGCGACACCGGGAAGTGGCCGAAGGTCAGGGCTTCCTCGCCTTCGTCGAACCACTTCAGTTGATCGTTGGCCAGGATCCCCGCCAGCGGGAAACCGCCGCCCACGCCCTTGCCGAAGACGATGATGTCCGGCACCACGTCGTAGTAATCCGCCGCCCACATGGTGCCCATGCGGCCGAAACCGGTCTGCACTTCATCGAAGATCAACAGTACGCCGAGGCGGTCGCAGAGCTCACGTACGCCCTTGTAGTAAGAGCGCGGAAATTCGATATGCCCACCGTTGCCCTGGATCGGCTCCATCATCACCGCCGCTACGCCGCCGTCGACACCCTTGAGGATCGTTTCCTCCAGCAGCCCCAGGCACAGTTGCGACTCCATTTCCGGGTCCATGCCCAGGCGCGTGCGATAGGGGTTGGGATGGGGCACGCGGGTAAAGCGCGGCTGGATCGGCAGGAACGGGTTGTTCGGGTGCGGCCAGCTGGCACCGAGGGTAGCCAGAGAGCGGCCGTGGTAGCCGTCCTGCAGGACGATCAGGTTCTGCGCGCCGGGACGGTTCTTGAAGGCCAGTTTCATCGCCATCTCGCCGGCCAGGCTGCCATGCAGGGCAAAGCCCATCTGGTTCAGCGTGGCGGGGGAGACTTCGCGCAGCTTGGACACCAGCCGGGTATGGGCCAGGGAGCCGAAGTTGGGGCGGATATGGGTCATGTCGCGCAGTTGCGCAATGGCCGCTTCCACCACCCGCGGGTCGTTGGCCCCCAGGTTGTTGGACCAGGCCTGGGCGGTGCAGTCGATGTATTCCCGGCCCTGGTCGTCCCAGACCAGGGAGCCGCGTGCCTTGACCAGGTTGATCTTGTCGGCGGGATGCGCCGCCGCTGTCGGGGAAAGGTTCTCGGGGGATTTCATCACGTCATTCATCTGCTTATCTCTTTTGTTCGGGGCAGTGTTCGTGGTTTTGCAGTGACTGGTTTTGTGGCTCGCCTGCATCGAGCTGGATCGATACTAGCGCCGGGGCCCTGGGCTTTAGAAAGACCGATGGGCCGTTGATTATTTGGCCTGGCTTATAAGTCGTGGCATGATCGACGCGGATTTCGTCGAAGAACGGGAGGGCGGCAGATGCTGATCAACGGGGTGGATATTCGCCAGTTGCGGGCTTTCGTGATGGTCGGCGAGGAGCTGAGTTTTGTCCGCGCGGCAACCCGTCTGCATGTCTCCCAGCCGGCGTTGTCCCAGACGATCCGGCAGTTCGAGGCGCTGCTGGATGTGCCGCTGTTCGAGCGCAATACCCGCAAGGTCGCCCTGACCGAAGCCGGGTTGGCGCTGTTGCCGCAGGCGCTGGAGATTCTTGCCAAGCTGGCGCAGATGGCCCAGACCGCCAGCGATCATGCGGTGGGACTGCGTGGTTCGCTCAAGGTCGGTTTCCTGATCGGTGCCGGGGTCGACCTGATGCCGCGCATTCTCAGTTCGTTCGCCAAGCGCTTTCCCCAGGTCAAGGTGCTGGTCAAGGAGTTCGATTTTTCCGAACCCCATGCCGGTATCGCCGAGGGTATGGACGTGTCCATCCTGCGTCCGCCCCTGGGGTTGCCGGGTGTCGAGCTGATCACCCTGGTGGAAGAAGATTGCGTCGCCTGCCTGCCCAGCACCCATCGGTTGGCCGGGCAGGAAACCGTCAGTATCCACGACATCCTCGATGATCCGATCGTGGCCGCGCCGGGTAGCAATGTGTGGCGCAGTTACTGGACCGCTGATGCGTATCGCGACGGTCGCAGTGCGCCGGTCATCCACGAAGCCTCGACGGTCGAGAGCGAGTTGCAGGCGGTGGCCTCGGAACGCGGGATCAGCATCACAGCGTCTTCGACGGCGCGGTTTTATGCGCGTCCCGGGCTGTCGTTTCCGATTATTCGCGATATGCCGCCGTGCACGGTGTGCGTGGCCTTGCCGGCCCAGGCCAGTGTGGCGGCGCGCAACTTTGCCGAGTTGGCGCTGGAGGTTGCTGGGCGAGCAGGATGAGTCAGCTCTGACGGCAGCTTCAAGCTTGCTGCAGTGACTCGCGATAGGCGTAGAGTCCCGGCGAGCCGCCAGTCATCACGAACAGCAGGTTGTCGCCGGGCTGGTAACGGCCGTCACGCAGATCGGCGAGCAACCCGGCCAGGGCCTTGCCGGAATACACCGGATCGACCAGCAGCCCTTCGCTGCGGGCCAGCAGGCGCACGGCTTCCAGCATGGCCTCGGTGGGCACGCCGTAAGCGGAGCCGCGTTGGCTGCCGTCGACCTGTATCGATGCGCGTTCCAATGCGTGCGGATGTCCCAGCAGGTCGAGGGTGTCGCGGGTCAACTGCCAGGTCCGCTCGGCCGAGACGGTTTCTTCGGCCAGCACCGCCCAGGACTTTACCAGCGCCGCGCCCCGGCCCAGCACCTCGAAACCGGCGGCCAGCCCGGCATGGGTACCGGCACTGCCGTTAGCGACGAAGACCCGCTCGAAGTACAGCTCCAGTTGCGCAGCCTGCTGGATGATTTCACGGGCGCAACTCACGTACCCCAGGCTGCCCAGTGCCGTGGAGCCACCGACAGGGATCACCAGGACCTTGCGTCCGGCCTCCTGCAACTGTGCGGCCCGTTGATTGGCGACAGCCAGAGAGTCGGCGCCAGCGGGCAACAGATGCAATTTGGCGCCAAACAACTCATCGAGCAGCCGATTGCCGTTGGATTCGTAGTCGAGGCCGGAAACCGCTGCCGATTGTGTCAGCACCAGTTCGCAGTCCAGTCCCAGGCGTGCGGCGGCAGCGGCGGTGAGCCGGGCATGATTGGACTGCACGCCGCCGACGGTGATGACCGTATCGATGTGCTGGTGCAGGGCCGCACCGAGGTGAAACTCGAGCTTGCGCAACTTGTTGCCGCCGCCGCCAAGGGCCATGAAATCATCGCGCTTGAGATACAGGCCGACGCCCTTGGCCGCGGCCCCCAAATGCTGCTCTAGGCGATACGCGCGCTGGATCGGAGTCGGCCCTTCAAGCAGTCGGGCGCGGGGGAAGGTGGCGAGGGTGTTGTCCAGCGAGGCGGTCATGGTCGGTCTCCCGTGAGTGTGCCGTTCAGGGTAGGGGCCGACCGGGCGAGGATAAAGGCATCCTGCGTTCGCTGATTGCTAACCTTGGGTTAATAATCAACAACCTGTCCGCTTGATTGACTTGCGGTTGCGGCCAGGCATGATGGCGAGCGTATTTTTGCCCGGCCGAAGGTGGCAGTGATGAGCAAGCTCAGGCAAATGGAAGTGTTCGTTGCCGTGGTGGAGGCGGGGAGTTTTACCGAGGCGGCGGCGCTGCTGGGGATGTCGGCGGTGATGGTGGGGCGGCATGTCCAGCAGTTGGAGCAGGTGCTCAAGGTGCGCCTGATCCAGCGCACCACCCGGCGCCAGACGGTGACCGCCGAAGGCCGGCTGTTCTATGACGAGGCCAGGTTGGCACTTGAGCAGGTTGATGCCGCCTTTGCCCGCCTGGAGTCCTCCGCTGACAAACCCGGCGGCCTGCTGCGGATAACCGCGCCGATGACGCTCGGGGTCTCCTTCGTAGCGCCACTGGTGGCGGCGTTCATGCGTGCCTTCGAGGATATCCAGGTCGAGCTGATCCTCGGCAATGAGATCATCGACCTGCAGGAGCGCGCCTTCGACCTGGCGTTTCGGGTCTCGGAGGGGGTCGATGTCAACCTGATGTCGATGGCCTTGGCTCCTTATCAAATGCTGATCTGCGCATCGCCCGATTATCTGCAACAGCACGGCACCCCGCGTGAACCCGCCGACCTCCATCGCCATCGCATCCTCACCCACACCTCCTGGCACAACCGCTTTGCCTGGCCGTTGAGCGATGGTACGGAGGAGGTCCCGTGGCCGGAAAAAGCCGTGCTGAAAAGCAATGACGGGCAGGTGTTGCTGCAATCGGCGCTGGCCGGCAACGGCATCCTGATGCAGCCGGATTTTCTGCTCGCTTCGGCGATCGCCGAGGGTCGCCTGGTCTGCTTGCTGGAGGCCTTCATCCCGGCGCCCAAGCCGGTGCATATGGTCTATCCGCGCTCCAGGACACCGGTACCCAAGCTCGAAGCGTTCGTCGGTTTTGTTGCCCGCTGGGGTCGCCAGGGTTGATTGTTCCCGGTTTCACCAAGGGTTTGCCGTGTCCCCCCGGTGGGGCGTGGTACCGGTAAAAAGTTGTGTATTGGTACTAGGTAAATACCGCGAGAGCGCCTACCTTGGTAGAGGCCTGCGCAGACAGGAGTCTGCGTTCCCAGCAAATAAAAACAAGAGAGTCGGCTTATGACGTTTGAACCCCTTGCGCGTTCGCTTCTGGCGACGGCGTTGATTCTGGCTATTTCCCCTGCTTATGCTGCTTCCCAGGCCCCGGTCGCGGGCGAAAATGGCATGGTTGTCACGGCCCAGCACCTGGCCACCCATGTCGGTGTCGACGTACTCAAGTCCGGCGGCAACGCAGTCGACGCGGCGGTCGCGGTCGCTTATGCGCTGGCGGTGGTCTACCCGGCAGCCGGCAATCTCGGTGGTGGCGGTTTCATGACCGTGCAACTGGCTGACGGTCGCAAGACCTTCCTCGATTTCCGTGAAAAAGCCCCCCTGGCCGCCACGGCCAACATGTACCTGGACAAGGACGGCAACGTCGTCCCCGACCTGAGTTCGAAAGGCCATTTGGCGGTCGGCGTACCGGGCACCGTCTCGGGCATGGAACTGGCGCTGGAAAAATACGGCACGAAAAAGCGCGCGCAGGTCATGGCCCCGGCCATCAAGCTGGCCGACGAAGGTTTTGTGCTGGAGCAGGGCGATGTCGATCTGCTGCACACCGCCACCGATGAATTCAAGAAAGACATTCACGATTCGGGCTCGATCTTCCTGAACAAGGGTGAGCCGATGCAGGTCGGTCAGAAGCTGGTGCAGAAAGACCTGGCCAAGACCCTCAAGGAAATCTCCGCCAAGGGCACCGACGGCTTCTACAAGGGGTGGGTCGGCAAGGCCATCGTCGATTCGAGCAAGGCCGGCAAGGGCATCATCACCCAGGCCGACCTCGACAAATACAAGACCCGCGAGCTGGCGCCCGTCGAGTGCGATTACCGTGGCTACCACGTCGTTTCGGCTCCACCACCGAGCTCGGGCGGCGTGGTGATCTGCGAGATCATGAACATCCTCGAAGGCTATCCGATGGCCGACCTGGGTTATCACTCGGCCCAGGGTCTGCACTATCAGATCGAAGCCATGCGTCACGCCTATGTCGACCGCAACAGCTACCTGGGTGACCCCGATTTCGTCAAGAACCCGGTAGCGCACCTGCTGGACAAGGGCTACGCCGAGAAACTGCGGGCGGCCATAGATCCGCAGAAAGCCGGGATTTCCCAGGACATCAAGCCGGGTGTCGCACCCCATGAAGGCAACAACACCACCCATTTCTCGATCGTCGACAAATGGGGCAATGCGGTGTCGGTGACCTACACCCTCAATGACTGGTTCGGTGCCGGCGTCATGGCGAGCAAGACCGGGGTCATCCTCAACGATGAGATGGATGACTTCACTTCCAAGGTCGGCGTGCCGAACATGTACGGCCTGGTGCAGGGCGAGGCGAATGCGATTGCCCCGGGCAAGACGCCGTTGTCGTCGATGAGCCCGACCATCGTCACCAAGGATGGCAAGGCGGTCATGGTGGTGGGGACCCCTGGCGGCAGTCGGATTATCACCGCGACCCTGCTGACCATGCTCAACGTCATCGACTACGGGATGAACATCCAGGAAGCAGTGGACGCGCCGCGTTTCCATCAGCAGTGGATGCCGGAGACCACCAACCTGGAGAACTTCGCGGTCAGTCCGGATACCCGCAAGATCCTCGAGAGCTGGGGCCAGAAGTTCTCCGGTCCCCAGGACGCCAACCACCTGGCGGCTATCCTGGTCGGCGCACCGTCCCTCGGTGGCAAGCCGGTAGGCAACAACCGCTTCTATGGTGCGAACGATCCGCGTCGTAATACGGGGCTGTCGTTGGGTTATTGAGGCTGAAATGAACAAGGGCACCTTTCGGTGCCCTTGTTTATTGGCTAAAGACCTTTGGCCTTGGGGATATAGGCCACGCTGCCACTCTCTTTCTTCTTGGCCAGCCGTGCTCCATTGGTGAGCTCGGTGGTGACCACCTCATGATCGGCCGAGAGGTAACTCAGCGGCACCTCGTCGTGCTTGCTGTAGCTGGTAACGATCAGGGTGCGCGACGGGTCCCAGCGCTGGCCGCTGGTTTTCTCCAGCCAGGCCATGAACGCCGCGCTGTCGCCGGTACGCGGGTAGTCCTGGGAGTCCTTGACGTAGTAGAACGGCGTGCCCTCGTTGTTCATGTACATCGGCAGCTTGTTGTCCACCTCGATCATGACGATTTTCCATTCATCCCAAGGCATTTGCTGGCTGGCCTTGGTGCGCACGTCGTCGGCGAACCGGGTCACGCCGCCGCCGCTGTTGGTCCACGGGTAGAGCACGCCGATCACCAGCAGCAGGAGCAGCGCCGCCGCCGCGAAGCCTTTCGACCAGCCCGGGCCCGCAACCTTGCCGGCCGCACGCTTCTCTTCGAGGCGCCGGGTCACCCACCAGGCCGCCAGCAACTGGGCGAACGGCACCAGGGGCAGCACGTAGTAGCTACGGCGACTGCCGCTGAGGGTGAAGAACAGGAACAGCAGTCCCAGTGCCCAGACCAGCCAGCGGGTGTTGGGCTCGATCTTCTTCCATTGGCGGATGGCAACCCACAGGCCGAGGATCCAGAACGGTGCCCAGGGCAGGGTGTAGGCCGGCAGGTAGATCAGGTAGGTGTAGATCGGCCCCATATGGTCGAAGGGGTTGAAGAAGCGAACCACGTTTTCCTTGAACACCAGCGCCAGGCCGCTCTCGCCATAGGTCGGCGAGCCATAGAAATGCGACAGCACGAACGGAATGGAGTACAGCGCGCCGGCAATCACCAGGGCGACGAACAACCGTGGGTTGAGGTGACGTTTCCAGCGCCCGTCAGCCAGCACATGGGGCAGCAGGATCAGGCCCGGCAGAATGAAGCCGATCAGCCCCTTGAGCAGCGAGGTCAGGGCCAGGATCAGGAAAAACACCGTGTAGCGACCCAGACGGGTATCGTCCGGTCCGCGCCAGTACCACCAGATGGCCGCGACCACGCCAAACACCGTGAGGATGTCGGCGGTTGCCACCCGTGCCCAGAACACGAAATAGAAGGTGGTGGCCAGCATCCAGCCGGCGATCAGGCCAGTGCCCTTGCGCCACAGGCGTTCGCCGATCAGGTAGACCAGCCAGACCGTCAGCCAGGCGGCAATCACCGACGACAGGCGCAGCGACCAATTACCCAGGCCGCCCATCAGGCCGGCGCTGGCGGTGATCAGCCAATAGGAAGGCAGCGGTTTGTCGTAATAGGGCGAGCCCTTGAGGTAGGGATCGAAGTAGTTGCCCGACTGCAGCATCTGCAAGGCGATGTTGGCCCAGCGCGTCTCCGCGCCCCACAACTCCCGTTGGCCCAGGCCCACCAGTAGAAGGATGGCCGATACGATAAGCAGAAGCGTCAGTGCGCCTTTGTCAGTTTTCCAGAAACTCTGATTCATGGTTGGGTCTGCGGGAAGATCATGATGATGGTATTACCCTTTTGATAACGCTTGCCGTCCAGTGGGAGCTGCTCGACTTCGCGCATTTCGTCTACGCTTTTGACGCGTAGCACTACACCGACCGAGCCCTGTTTACGGGCTTCAGTCATCCATTGTTCGACGTTGGCGGCGTTCACCTGCCGCTCGGCGGCATCAGGATAGTCGAGACCGTACTTCAATTCACCCGCTGCGTTGAACAAATCCACCCGTGGGCGTTGCAGGCGCCAGGCCAGCGCGGACGCCGCCCCCAGCTCGTTGCTCAACAGTCGGTTGGTTTGGCGCAATTCGTTGACATGTTCTGCAATAAATTGATCCGGCATCCGGTTGTTGACGATGCTGGCCGGCATACCTGCCGGCAGCAGCGCTACCAGCAAGCCAATCCCCAGCGCCGGCATGGCCCAGAGGGTGAGCGGACGGAGTGCTTGCAGGGCATTGGCGATGATCCAGCCCATCAGCAGGATGAACACCAGCGAGAGGTTGAAGACTTCCGCATGGCTGTTGGCGTAGATCGAACGGCTGGTTTGCAGGTAGATCAGGGCCGTCATGGCCGCGACACCGAGAATCAGATTGAGCCAGCCATTGATCCGCAGCATCCGGCCTTCGGCGCGGGCCACGCGATCGATCAGCGCATTGCCCATCATCAGTGCCAGCGGCAACAGGCACGGCATGATGTAGGTCGGCAGTTTGCCTCGGCTCAGGCTGAAAAAGGCCAGGGGCAAGAGGAACCACAACCAGAGGAAACCCGTGCCGGGCTGGCGCTTTTGCTCCCAGGCCTGTTTGAGCGTTGGCAACAGCATCACCGGCCACGGCAGGCAGGACACCACCAGCAGCGGCAGGTAGAACCACCACGGCCGGGCGTGTTGGGCGTTGTCGCCGGCAAAGCGCTGGATATGTTCGTGCCAGAAGAAGAAGTTCCAGTAGTCGGGTTCCTGGGCGTTGACCGCCAGCACCCAGGGCAGCGCGATGATCACCGCCACGATCACGGCCAGCGGGCCATAACGCAACAGTTCAGCGAAGCGGCGTTGCCAGATCATATAGGGCAGGGCGATCAGTACCGGCAGCAGCAGGGCGAGGAAACCCTTGGTCAGGAAGCCCATGCCACAGGCCACGCCGAGTCCGGCCCAGGCGTACAGGCGATGGCGTTGTTCCTTGCTGTCGACCGCGAACCAGAAGGCGAAGAGGCTCAGGTTCGACCACAGGGTGAATTGCGGGTCGAGGTTGGCGTAGCCGGCCTGCCCGGCGATCAGGCCGAAGCTCATGAATAGCAAGGCCGAGGCGAAACTCTTGCGCGGGTCGTTCCACAGCCGGCGTGCGATCAGGTAGGTCAGCAGCACGCTGAGGCCGGTGGCCAAGGCCGAAGCCACACGCACCCCGAAAAAGTTCTCGCCAAATATGGCCTGGCCGATGGCGATCATCCAGTAGCCGGCAATGGGTTTTTCGAAATAGCGCAGACCCATGAAGTGCGGGGCGGTCCAGTTGCCGGTCAGCAGCATCTCCTGGCTGATCTGGGCGTAGCGCGGTTCGTCGGGAATCCACAAGCCGTGGCCCATCATGGGCAACAGGTAGAACACCGCGAAGGCCAGCAGCAGCACCGGCACGGACCAGCGCCTGAGCGTCGCGGCGGAAAGTGGAAACACGTGAGGGTTCATGGGTCGACCTTAGCGGTAAGCGCCGCAGCTAGGGTTTGAGCAGGGTAGGCACAATGCATGGACTTGATGGCCCGATCCAGAGTTTCGATGTTTAAAACTGTAAAGAGTAGACAAGGCCGCGTGAGGGCAGGGGGGGAATTTAGAGGGGGGCAGGTGGGAGTGAAGTGAAAGCGTTGTGAAAAAATCGGAAATATCGCCAGGAGCCCCGTATTACCTGGGTTGTATAAACATTTTGACATACTTTATTGGGCGGTCATTGAGATGGCAGGAGCGAGTGGCCTCGTTCCTGCCGTGAGCCATTCCATGGCCCGGGGAGGGCCTTACTCGCCGCGAATATATTGTTCCAGTTGCCGGATCAGGTCGGCCTGTTCGGCAATGGCTTCTTTCACCAGGTCGCCGATGGACAGCAGGCCGATCAGTTGCCCGTCCTCGACCACCGGAAGATGGCGCAGGTGTTTGTCGGTCATGATGCTCATGCAGGTTTCCACGCTCTGGCGTGAATCCACAGTGATCACCGGGGCGTTCATGATCTCGTGGACCTTGGTGGTGACCGAACTGAGCCCGTGCAGGATCACTTTGCGGGCGTAGTCGCGTTCACTGATGATGCCCACGACCTGGCCGTTTTCGAGTACCGGAAGGGCGCCGACATTTTTCGAGGCCATCAGTATCAGGGCTTCGAACACAGTATGGTCGTGGGCAATGGTATGCACGCCCTGATGCTGGCTACCCTTGAGTTTCAACAGCTCTGCGACGGTTTTCATGGACGGCTCTCTCTTGCTGTTCTTGGTGTTCTTGTTTGGGAGGGCCACACTCCATCGTGGCGCTCTTACAGAATCGTAGACGGATACCGCGAAGACGATGCGGAAAGCGGCCTGTAGAGGCTGAAAAAACGTCATTGCCCGATCTTTTGGCGCAGATGACCGCCGTTCACTGAGTCAAGCGCCTTAATCGGCCGATCGCAAGGGAATAAAGCGGTAGTGTCCTGTACCCGATTGAGTGACTGCCGCGCCATGGGCGAGCAGTGCCCGGCTGCTGTTTTCATCGGCCAGATGAAAAGCCCAGTGCTGTCCAGTGGTGCTGGGCGTCCGCTCCCCGCGAACCTCGTCGATGGCGGCCATGAACGCCTGCATGTCGGGCAGGTAAGTGGAGAAACCGTTGCCCTTGAGAGCGGTGGTGCGGATGCCGAGGCGGGCACAGATGGCGGCTTTGGCACCGATATCCTCACGGTCGGCCTGGCGCGAGCGCTCGATCAGTCCGGCCAGTTCCTGGTCGACCAGCTGTCCACCGACGATCAGGTCAGGGCCTTGCTCCCAGGATTCGGGCGGGCAGTCCTTGCGGTCCGTGCGCAACGGGATATGCGGATTGATCTCCGCCGGATAGATCCGGCAGACCAGCGGGCGCCTTTCGTAGATGCCGCAGCGGTTGTCGGCATCGAGATTGCGGCAGGGCCCGTTGTTGTAGGCGGCGAACGTGACGGCCAGCCAGGCCTGGGTTGTGCCGCTGGAGACCAGGATCGAACGGCGCCGGGCGTGTTCGAATTGTGCTTCGGCCACCCCGTGACCGTTTTCCAGGAACGCCTCCACCAGGACGATCACCGTGCCGCCGTCCGCCGCCCATTGGCGGGACTCCGCGAGCGTCAGCGGAACGTAGTGGTCATTGCAGCATTTGCCGCAGCCCACGCAGGAAAATCGTGTGTTGATCAACTCGCCACCTCATCCAGCTTTTTTGAACCGCCGCGCGAGCGTCGGCCCCCGTGGTTGCACGGAGTTTGATCTGTGGAGAGAGGCGAGTAGCTTTTTGTTACAGATTTGAAAAAATAAACTCAGTGGTTGGGATTCAGTTGCTTCCAGGCTCTTGCCTCCGGCGCCGAAATTGCCCCGGCGGCAGGCCCTGGGTGGCCTTGAAGCGGCGTGAAAAGTAGGCCTCGTCGGCAAAGCCACACAGTTGCGCAATCTGGCTCACCGGCTTTTCGCTGTTGAGCAGGTGCGTGCGCGCCAGGCGCATGCGGCGTTCCAGCACCAGCTCCGAGAAGGTGCTGCCGGTTTCCTTGCGCAGCAAGTGGGTCAGGTAGTTGGGCGACAGAAAGGCCGCCTCGGCGGTGTCCTTGAGGTTCAGCGCCGGGTCGGCGATATGCTCGCGCAGATAGCTCGAGACCCGCGCCAAGGCATCTCGTCGACCACGGCGTGCTGCCTTGTTCGCTGACAGAGCCTGCAACTCGTCTGCATAAAGGCTGCAGATCTTGCCGGTCAGTTGCAGCAGACAGCCCTTGAGCGCTTGCCGGGTTCCGAGATCGCGACCCTGATCCAGCTCGCGCATTTTTTCCAGCAGGAGCAGGACTTCAGCGAAGTCGTGGTCGGCGAGGATAAAGTCCAGGTGTTCCTGATGCTGGAAGGGCGACAACTCCGGCAGGTCATGAATGGACAGGTCTTCCAGGTCCAGCGGGTCGCAGTGCAGGTGCGGCAGGAAAAACGCCTGGGAAAAGTTGATCAGGACAAAGTTGCCGTCTTCCGGGTGCGGGATCAGGTGCAGGCGATGGGGCAGGATAAAGGCCAGGGCCTGGCGCGGATAAGGCCGGATGGCGCCGCCGATGTGCTGCACGGTATCGCCGCCCAGGTTGATCTGGATCTGGAAGTAGTCATGCCGGTGCGGGGTGACGATGGCGGGGCGGGCCTGCTTGTCACGGATATAGAAGTCCGGGCGGTCGCTGCGTTGCTGCATGCCATAGGTACGCACACGGGAGGAACTCGACATCGACACTGTCCTTGAACTGAACCGGATGCCGACATTCTAAGGGGCTAAGGAGGGCTTTGCGACGCCACGGGTGGATTTTGGTTGGTGCCGGTTTGTCGTTGCCGGTTCTTTTGTTTCTCTGGGACTCGGAACTTTTCCGGGTCGATGTATCTAATTGTTTCTACTTTGTCGGTTTTTAATTACAGCTGTTCGACAATGCGCTGATTAACGGCACGTTGCAGGAAGTTCTACTCTCAGGGATGTGTCGTGTTTTTCAAGCTTCGTTTGTGTGCCCGGTTGCATGCCTATGTGACCGGTCGGTCAGTTTTGCAACATTCATTGTACCCCTTCGCAATCCTCAGCCTGTCTGCCAGCCTCACGGCCATGGCGGCCGAGCCTGTGGCGCCGGAACAGCCGTTGCTGCGCCAGCAAGAGCGCGAGCGGGTCCTGCGTGAACAGCTCGAATCTTCCCCTGACGTACGCCTCAAGGCTTCCGCCGATGATGGCCGGGGTACGTTGCCAGTCAATGAAACGCCATGCTTCAGCATTCGCCATATCGTGCTCGAAGGCGAGGAGTCGGCAGCCTTCCAATGGGCCCTGCGTGCCGCCAACCCCGCGTCGGATCCCGCACTCGGCCGTTGCCTGGGGGCCGCGGGCATCAACCTGACCATGAAGCGCATACAGAACCTGATTATCGCGCGCGGGTTCGTTACCACGCGGGTGCTGGCCGCCCCCCAGGACCTGAGCCGGGGGACGCTTTCCCTGGTATTGATTCCGGGACGGATCAAACACATTCGGTTTGCCGACGGCACCTCGTCGCGAGCGACCTTGTGGAATGCCATGCCGGCCCAACCCGGCGACCTGTTGAACCTGCGGGACATCGAGCAAGCCCTGGAGAACTTCAAGCGGGTGCCCACGGCCGACGCCGACGTTCAGATCACACCGGCCACCGACGCTGACGCCAAACCGGGAGAAAGCGATGTGGTGATCCTCTGGAAGCAAGCTTCCGTGGCGCGCCTGAGCCTGTCGACGGACGACTCGGGCAGCAAGGACACCGGTCGCTACCAGGGCAACGTCGCGCTGTCTTTGGATAACCCGCTGAGTCTCAATGACCTGTTCTATGCCAGCTTCAGCCACAACCTGGGCGGTGGCAAAAGTGGTGATCGCGGTTCGCAAGGGCACACCCTGTACTATTCGATACCGTACGACTACTGGCAACTGGGACTGACTTCCAGCGAGTACGACTATCACCAGACCGTGGCTGGGAACAACCAGAGTTATGACTATCAGGGACGCAGCCGTAACAACGAGCTGAAACTCTCTCGACTGATCTACCGTGACGCCGTACGCAAGACCTCGGTCTGGGCCAGTGGTTGGACGCGGACCTCCAGCAACTATATCGACGACACTGAAATTGAAGTGCAGCGCCGGCGCATGGCGGGGTGGCAACTGGGGGTTGATCACCGCGAGTTCATTGGCAGCAATACCCTGGATCTGGGCCTGAGCTATCGACGTGGAACCGGCGCGTTCCAAGCCTTGCGCGCACCGGAAGAAGACCTCGACGAGGGCACTTCACGGTCGAAGATCATCAACGCCAGCGCCCAGCTGCAAACCCCCTTCCGGATAGGGACGCAGCAGTTTCGTTACATCGGCGCCTGGCGTAGCCAATGGAATCGCTCACCGCTGGTGGCTCAGGATCGCTTCTCCATCGGGGGGCGCTACAGCGTCCGTGGGTTCGATGGCGAACAGATCCTCTCCGCCGAACGGGGCTGGACCTTGCGCAATGACCTGGGCTGGTTTGTCTTCCAGAACAGTCAGGAACTCTATCTAGGCGTCGATTATGGCGAGGTCGGCGGCCACTCCGCTCAGTACCTGTCCGGGAATCGACTCGCCGGTGCCGTAGTCGGCATGCGCGGTGGCTACAAGCAGGTGTCCTACGACCTGTTCCTCGGCCAACCGCTGATGAAACCCAAGCACTTCGAGACGGCCGATGTGACCGCTGGCTTCAATCTCAGTTGGTCATTTTGAGGGAGACGGGCATGCACTTCGGCACCCTTGAAATCCTTGCCCCCGAGCAGTTCGATGAACCCTGGAACGAAGCCAGTGTGCTCGGTGCCGCTGTCTGGTTGTGGATGCAGTCGGCGGCCCATCGGGATGCGCCGTTGCACACCTTGTCGACATTGCTGCTGCCGGCGATCAAGCAGCGGCAGTTCATGCTCGCCAGCGAACAGGGCACTCCCGTGTTTTTCATGTCCTGGATGAACCTCAGTGCGGAGGCCGAACAGCGCTATCTGAACAACCCTCCGGTATGCATGCCCGAAGCCGACTGGAACAGTGGCGAGCGTCTCTGGATCAGCGACTGGGTGGCCCCTTTCGGACACACCCGGCAACTGTCGAAGCTGGTGCTTGGCCGGCTCTGGGCACAGCGCGTCGGCCGCCATCTGGGGCATCGAGGCAATGAGCGCGGCTTGAGTATCAAGACGTGGAAGGGCATTGGCGTTATGCCCGCCGAGGCGCGCGCCTGGTTTGCCGCCCACCCGCTCTCTCAGTAGTCCCCGACCCCGTTATTTCAGCGTCCGGCGTATTCGCGGCCTGGCGCCGCTCAAAAGGAATTGAACATTAACAAGCATCTGTATCGGATCATTTTCAACAAGGCTCGTGGCCTGTTGATGGTCGTGGCCGAAAATGTGAGCGGCGGCTCGAAATCAGCGGGCGGCGGCGTGACAGGCACAGTGTCTGGTTCCAGCTGCGTGGTACGCCTGACACCGTTGCGATTTGCCTTGATGGCGGGACTGGGTCTGATCACGCTGGGCGCCGCGTCGGCACAGGCGGCGGTGGTCGCCGACCCAGGCGCGCCTGCCGCGCAGCAACCGGGCATCGGGGTGACCGGCAGCGGGGTCACCCAGGTCAATATCACCGCGCCCAGCGCGGGCGGTGTGTCGCGCAATACCTATCAACAGTTCGACGTCGATCGGCGCGGCGTGATCCTCAATAACTCGGCGACCAACAGTCAGACTCAACTCGGCGGCTGGGTGGACGGCAATCCGGCGCTGGGCGCAGGCACGGCGAGGGTGATCCTCAACGAGGTCAATTCGAGCAATCCGAGCCAACTCAACGGTTATGTCGAAGTGGCCGGCTCCCGGGCACAGGTGGTGATCGCCAACCCGTCCGGGATCAGCTGTGACGGTTGCGGTTTTATCAACGCCAACCGCGCAACCCTCACCACGGGCAAGGCGCAATTCGAGAACGGTGAACTGCGCGGCTATCAGGTCGATGGCGGCAAGGTATCCATCAACGGCGCGGGGATGGATACCCGTGACAGCGATTACACCGAAGTCATCGCGCGCACCGTCGAGGTCAACGCCGGCATCTGGGCCAAGGACCTGAGCATCAAGGCCGGCAAGAGCGCCGGCGACAAGGGCACGACCGATGCACCGGTGGTCGGTATCGATGTCGCGCAACTGGGCGGCATGTATGCGGGCAAGATTGTCCTGGTGGGCAATGGCGCCGGTGTCGGGGTGCGTAATGCCGGGCAGATCGGCGCCAGTGCCGGCGACGTGGTGATCCGCGCCGACGGGCGTCTGGAAAACAGCGGGCAGATCAGCAGCAGTGGCGCCACCCAGGTCGAGACCGGGGCAGGCGTGGCGAACAGCGGCACGCTGTACGCCAAGGGCGATCTGACGCTCAAGACCGCGGCCGATATCGACAACAACGGTATTGTTGCCGCCCAGGGCAATACCCGGGTGACGGCCGGGAACCTGCGCAGTACCAGCGGTTCGACCCTGGCTGCCGGGGTCGACAGCAGTGGCAAGCTGGGGCGCACCGGCTCATTGAGCCTGGATGCTTCCGGTCGGCTCAGCGCCAAGGGGCAGAATATCGCCGCCGAAGGCCTGCAAGCCCAGGCGGCGACTGTCGACTTGAGCGACAGCCAGACCTCCGCGGCCCAACTGACGCTTACCAGCGGCCAGGGGGATGTCGACGTCAGCCGGGCCCGCGTGGCCGCGAAGGGCGCGCTGACCGTCACCGCCGCGAACGCGTTGCGTACCGATGGCGCCAAAGTCAGTGCTGCCCAGGTACGGCTCAAGGCCCATGACCTGTCCAACGTGAAAGGCCAGGTGCTGCAGAGCGGTCCTTCAGTCACAAGCATTGAATTGCAGGGGGCGCTGGATAACAGTCAAGGCGTGATCGCCAGTCAGGGCGCATTGAATATCACCACTGGCTCACTGACCAACCGTCAAGGTAGCCTCGGTTCGGTAGGTTCGAGCCTGACACTGACGGCCACTGGTGGCGTGTTGGACAACAGTGACGGCCACCTTGAAGCCCTGCAATCGATCGCACTGGTGTCGGCGCAGTTACTCAATAACGCCGGCTTCGTCGGCGCCGGGCAGAGCCTGGACATCAAGGCGCAGAGCATCGGCAATGGTGCGGGTGGGCAACTGCAGAGCGGTACCGATGCGACATTCGCCAGCGCCAGCCTCGACAATCACGGTGGGCGCATCGAGGCACTGGGCAACCTCAAATTCGATATTGACGGCAAACTCGACAACAGCGCCGGCTTGATTCGCAGCGGTGCCGATCTGCTGATGACGGCGGCGCAGATCGACAACGCCGGCACCCAGGGCCTGGACCAAGGTATTGAAGGGCGCACCATCAGCCTCAGCGTCGATCAGTTGGGCAACCAGGTCGGCTCGATCATTGCCGATCAGGCCTTGACCGTGACCGGCAGTGGCGTGCTGGATAACCAGTCGGGGAAAATCTCGGCCGGCACCCAGTTCCTGCTCACCGACCGCAACCTGGTGGCTAAAACCCAAACCGTAAGCAACCAGGGCGGGACCTTGGTTGCGGGGCGCTCGTTGACGCTCAACAGCGCCGGCTATACCGGTAATGGCCGGGCATTGAGCCTGGGGGATCTGTCGTTCACGCTCAACGGCGATTACCTCAATACCGGCCTGTTGCAGGCCAACGGCAACTTGAGCGTGGCAACTACGGGGCTACTGGGCAACCAGGGCAGCTTGCAGGCGGGTAACCTGCTGACCTTGTCGGCACGGCAAATCGATAACACCGCTGCCGCTGAGATCAGTGGCTTGCAGGTACAACTGAGTGCCAGCGAATCGCTGGTCAACCGCGGCCTGATCGATGGCCAGTACACTCGGCTGAGCGCGCTCACCTTGACCAACCTGGGCACCGGGCGCATCTACGGTGACGAACTGGCGCTGGCGGCGGACACCCTGACCAATACCGTCGAAAATGGTGCGGCGGCGGTCATCGCCGCTCGCGTGAGCCTGGATATCGGTGCGCAATACCTGAACAACAGCGAACACGGCCTGATCTTCAGCACCGGTGACATGGCCATCGGCGGGGCGCTGGATAGCGCCTACCACGCGACCGGTCAGGCGCTCGAACTCCATAACGCGAGCGCGACCATCGAGGCCCTCGGTGCCCTGACGTTGAACGCGGCCTCGGTGCGCAACACCAACGAGCACTTCTCGACCCGCGAGGTGGAGCTCTCGCGCCAGTCGCTGCAACAGTATCAACTGTCGGGTTCGGCCAATCGCTACGATCCCAATCAGATTTCGATCTATAACAACGAAGTCGACATTCTGGTGACACCGGAAGGCAGCAACGACGAGTGGAACCGCTACGACCTGACCCGCGTCGTGACCCAAACCCAGATTGCCAGCTCCGACCCCGGGCAAATACTCGCCGGCAGCAATCTGCGTATCAATGCCAACCAGGTCCTCAACGATAACAGTCGGATCATCGCCGGTGGCTTGTTGCAAACCAACGCCAACAGCCTGATCAACACTGAAGTCGCGGGACGGCAGGTCACCACGGAGAATGGCGTACTCACGCACTTCTATCGCATCCAGCGCAAAGGCCGCGACCGTCAGGGGAGCGACGCTGCCGCCTACAACCCGGCGGCCAGTGTGCAGGCCATTTCCTTGCAGCCAACGGTTTATGAGCAGAACACAGCTCCTCAAGGCAGTGGTACCCAGCTGACAAAGCTGAGCGTTGGGACCGTGGGCCCTACCGAACTGTCCAGCCGCACGATTCATGAGCCAAGCCTTACGCCGATCAGCGAGGTGCTGGCCAATTCCACGAACAATGTCGGGGGTGTGCCCGAGCGTATTCTGACCGGCGGGGTGAACAGTGCCTTGCCGGACAACGCACTGTTTCGCCCGGTCCCCGGCAGCACTTCCGGTTATCTGATCGAAACCGATCCGCGCTTCACCAGTTATGGCCAATGGTTGTCTTCGGACTACATGCTCGGCAGGCTCAACCTGGACCCGGCGACAACCCAGCAACGAATAGGCGATGGTTTCTACGAGCAGAAACTGATTCGCGAGCAGGTGGCGCAGCTGACGGGGCGCCGTTTTGTCGACGGCTATGCCAGTGACGAAACGCAGTATCGAGGCCTTATCGACAACGCCGTCACCTATGCCAATAGCTGGAAGCTGATTCCCGGTGTGGCCTTGACCGCGCAACAAATGGCCCAGTTGACCAGCGATATCGTCTGGTTGGTGGCCAAGGATGTGACGCTGGCCAGTGGCGAGGTACGCAGTGTGCTGGTGCCGCAGGTCTATGTGCGGGTACGTGACGGCGACATCAACGGCGCCGGCGGCTTGATGGCCGGACAGCAACTGAACCTGAACCTGACCGGCAATCTGGTCAACAGCGCCAGCTTGTCGGGTCGTCAGGTGGTCTCCATCAAGGCCGACACCCTCAATAACCTGGAAGGGCGTATTCAAGGCAGTACCGTCAGCCTCGATGCGACGCAGGATGTGAACAACCTCGGTGGCCAGATCAAAGCCGACAAGAGCCTGATGGTCAGTGCCGGGCGCGATCTGAATGTGCAGTCCAGCACCATCAGCACCCAGAGTGCGCAGGGCAGCCAGACCAATCTGTCGCGGGTCGCCGGCCTGTTCGTTTCCGATCCGGCGGCTACCCTGCTGGCCACTGCCGGACGGGATATCAACCTGCAGGGCGCGCAAGTGGTCAATACCGGCAGCGCTGGGGTTACCAGCCTGTCTGCCGGTCGTGACCTCAACCTGACGACGGTTATCGAGACCCGTGAGCAGAGCAATCACTGGGACGCGGACAACTGGCGTAGCGAAACGAGCCGCAGTGAAAGTGGCAGCAGCCTGCAGACCCAGGGTGACCTGGGGCTTCGTGCCGGCAACGATCTCAACGCGCGAGCCGCCAGCCTCAGCAGCACCGCGGGTGCCGTCATTGCCCAGGCCGTGCGCGACGTCAACCTGAGCTCCGGCGAGAACATGCGCAGCGCCGATGAAGCGCACAAGGTCACCGGCAGCAATGGCTTCCTCTCCAGCAAAACCACGACCACCCGCGACTCCGTCAATGAAACCACCGCCCAGGGCTCCCACCTCGATGCGCAGCAACTGGCGGTCCAGGCTGGGCGTAACCTGGTGCTTCAAGGTAGCGAGGTGATCGCGCAGAAGGGGGCGGCGCAACTTCTGGCCGGCAACGATATTTCGATTGTTGCCGCTGTCGACAGCACGCAGACGCGCCACGACAAGGACAGCAACAGCCGCAGCCTGGGTGGATTCAAGGCCAGCAAAGTGACCGACAAGGTCAGCGAAACCCAGACCACGGCGGTCGGCAGCCTGGTCTCCGGCAACAGCGTCGATATCCAGGCCGGACAGGATGGACGGGTCCGTGGATCGTCGCTGGTGAGCACGGCGGACATGACGGTGAGCGCGGGGCGCGACCTGCAGATCGATGCCGCGCAGAACACCTTCACCCGCAACGAACTGCACAAGGAAAAGAGCCACGACTTCACCGGTGTGCTGACGGGGAACAAGCTGGGCCTCGATGACATGACCGGCAACCAGCACCTGTCCATCAGCAGCCAGAACCATACCGGCCAGTCCTCGGAAACCACCTTGACCGGCAGCACCCTCGGCTCCAGTGCCGGCAATGTGTCGCTCAATGCCGGTCGCTTGCTCAGTGTGACCGCCAGCGATCTGGTCAGTACCCAGAGCATGAGCCTGACCGGTGCCAACGTGACTATTGCCGCCGGTATGGAGAGCGCGAGTCAGAGCAGCACCGACGAGACCCGCAGCCTGGCGGTGGGTCGCGTGCTGGGCGGCACGGTGGTTGATAGCTACAACACCATTCGCAGCGCGATACAAGCCGCGAACAGCGCGGACGATCCTCGACTCAAGGCGGTGAAGTGGGCGCAGGCGGCTTTGGCCGGTTACAACTTGGGAGGGGCATCGTCGGATGCCTACGATGGTCGATCGGGCTATTCCAACAAGACGGGCAGTGCTAACAGCAATGGTTCGTTGATCAAGATCGGCACCGAGCTGGCGAGCACCCACACCACCAGCACCAGCGAGTATGACAGCCAGACGGCCAAGCAAAGCTCGCTCACGGCGGGTAAAACCTTGACGATCATCGCCGATGGCAGCGCGCCGGGAACGGCGGGCGATATTCATATCATCGGCAGTGGTATGAAAGCGGCCGATACAGTGTTGCTGGCGAAGAACAACATCACCCTGGAAAGCGCTCAGGACACCGCGAACTGGGCCAACGACAGCAATAACGACAAAACTGCTATTGGCGCCAGTTTCAATATCGGTGAGCAGAATGGTTTCACCCTCGACCTGGGGGCATCCATCGCCAAGAGCATGGGCACTGGCGGTTCGGTCACCCAGGTCAACAGCACCCTGGATACCGGCTCGCTGATCCTGCGCAGTGGCCAGGACACCACCCTGGCTGGTGCGCAGGTACGGGCGGACAGCATCAAGGCGGATATCGGCGGCAACCTCAATATCACCTCGCGCCAGGACAGTGAGACCCAGAAGAACAAGCAGGGCAGTGCCGGTTTTGGTGCGAGCATTTGCATTCCGCCGTTCTGCTTCGGCTCGACCGTGGCGGCTTCCGCCAGCCTGGCCGCTAGCAACATGAACAGCAACTACAAGGCCGTGACGGATCAGAGCGGGCTATTCGCGGGCGTGGGTGGTTACAACATTCATGTCGCTGACAAGACCACACTGCAAGGCGCGGTGATTGCCAGTGAAGCGTCCGCGGACAAGAACCTGCTCGATACGAATCGGTTGATTGTCAGCGACATCAAGAACACCAGTGACATCAAGAGTCAGTCGGC
>Ga0302154_10000430_pt1 | contig 39573 bp, 34 predicted proteins | sample I_Bog_N2_3_FD_193507 | JGI IMG/M metagenome (GOLD analysis project Ga0302154, IMG submission 193507) | Peat permafrost microbial communities from Stordalen Mire near Abisko, Sweden - I_Bog_N2_3 | ecosystem: Environmental > Terrestrial > Soil > Wetlands > Peat | place: Sweden: Abisko, Stordalen... | reverse complement strand
CCGCGATCGCGCGCTCGGCATCCACGGGGGCGACCTGCACCGTCATGCCGATGCCGCAATTGAAAACCCGGTACATTTCCGCATCGCTGACGTTGCCGCTTTCCTGCAGCCAGTCGAAGATCGGCTGTCGGTCCCAGGCGCTGCGCTCGAGAATCACTTCGAGTCCGGCGGGAATGACGCGCGGCACGTTGTCGACGAGGCCGCCGCCCGTGATATGGGCGAGCCCGTGGACGGGCACGGCGCGGATCAATTGCAGCAGGGGTTTTACGTAGATCCGCGTCGGCGCCATGAGCTGCTCTACGAGCGGCCTGCCGGCCAAGTCCATGCCGAGATCCGGCCGCGCGCGCTCGAGGATCTTGCGGATCAGCGAAAACCCGTTCGAATGCGGCCCGGAGGACGGCAGCCCCAGCACGAGGTCGCCCGCGCGCGTCGGGGTCCCGTCGATGATCGCCTCTTTCTCGACGATACCGACGCAAAAGCCCGCGAGGTCGTAATCCGCGCCGTGGTACATCCCGGGCATTTCGGCGGTTTCGCCGCCGACGAGTGCACAGCCGGCCTCGACGCAGCCATCGACGATGCCGCGGATCAAGCGCTCGCCGACATCGACGTCGAGTTTGCCGGTCGCGAAGTAATCGAGAAAAAACAGGGGTTCCGCACCCTGGACGACGACGTCGTTGACGCACATGGCCACGAGGTCCACGCCGACGCTGTCGTGCCGCCCGGTGTCGATCGCGAGCCGCAGCTTGGTGCCGACGCCGTCCGTGCCCGATACCAGCACGGGCTTGCGGTAGCGCTCGAGCGGGATCTCGACGAGCGCACCGAAGCCGCCGATGCCCGCCAAGACCTCGGGGCGCAGCGAACGCCGTACGTGCGGCTTGATGCGCTCGACGAGCTCTTCGCCGGCATCCATGTCGACACCCGCGTCTCGGTAGGTCACGGACGCTCGATCAGTCATGCAATTCCTTCATCGGTGGGCTGCAGGCGCTTGGGAGGCCGATCGGCCAGCTGTGGTATTTTACACGAGGAGACTTAGACTGCCGCTCCAACACACCATGACCCAGTCCAGCCAATGCAATTCGGGCACCCGCCATCTGATTTTGGGGATCTTGTACCTCGCAGGGGCTTGGATCGGCGCGGCCGCCCCCGCGGCGCCCGCGCGAGTGGATGTCTATCAGGCGTCCGTGCCGGTGCCGGACCGCTCGGAGGGCGGCCAGACCGCGGCGATCCAGTCGGCTTTGAAAATCGTCCTTCAGCGGGCGACGGGTCGCCGCTCGGCCGAGATCGATCCGCTGGCGGCGCCGCTGCTCGGCGAGGCGCGCCGCTACGTTCAGCAATACCATCCGCTCCCGAACGGTTTGCTCGTCGTGTCCTTCGATGGGCCGGCCATCGATCGCTGGCTCGCGCAGAATGGCGCGCCCGTCTGGGGTCGGGATCGACCCTCGACCTTCGTGTGGCTGGCGGTGCAAACCGGACCGCAGAGTGGTTTCGTGGTGACACGCGAGGATACCTCCGAGCTGAAAACGGCGATCGACGCCGAGGCGAGCGCGCGCGGCATACCGCTTGCGTGGCCGACCGCCCAGGAACTACAGGGCTACCATTTGGATTACGCGTCGCTCGGCGCGGTGACGCCCAGTCTGCTCGGCGACACGGCCCACCGCCTGGGCGGTGATGCGACGCTGATCGGCCGCGCGAGCAACGCGAGCGCCGCCGCCGCGGTCCGGTGGACGCTGCTGTTCCAGGACCATGGCGGCGACGCGACCGGGGTTGTCGAAGGCGTCGACCGCGCCGCCGATACGTTCGCCTCGCTGTTTGCGACGAGCGGCACGCTCGCTCCGGTCGAGATCGACGTCGACGGCATCGATGACGTGCGTCAATACGCGAGCGTGCAAACCTATCTCGAATCCCTGACCTTCGTCACCCACGTGAACGTCGCGGCGATGAGCAGCGACACCGTACGTTTCCGCCTGACGATGCGCGGTGGGATCGAACCCCTGCAGCGGGCGTTCGCATTGGGTGGTCTGCTGCTGCCGCGCGGCGAGGCCGCCGCGGGCGTGCAGCGCTTTCATCTGCGTCAGTGAAGGTGTGGGTGCCCCTCATGTTCGTGTCCTGGCGTCAGCTCCCAAATGCGATCACGCTGCTGCGCATGGCGCTGATCCTGCCGATCGCGCTGGCGCTGTTGCATGCGGCCTACCTGACGGCCTTGTGCCTGCTCTTGCTCGCGGCCGTGTCGGACGGCGCCGACGGTTTTCTCGCCAAGCATTTCGGCTGGCAGACCGCACTCGGCGCGTGGCTCGATCCGGCCGCCGACAAGCTGTTGCTGGCGACGCTGTTCGTCCTGCTCGCGATCCAGGGCGGCGTGCCGGTCTGGCTCATGGCTCTCGCCGTGGGCCGAGACCTGCTGCTCGTCACCGGCGCATTCGGCGTGCGGGCCTTGTTCGGGGGCATCGAAATCCGTCCGAGCCCCATCAGCAAGCTCAACACGCTCGCGCAACTCGGATTGCTCGCCGGGCTCGTGGCCCATGCGAAGTTCGGTTGGCCGCCGGATTGGCTCATCACCTTCTGTGGCGGCATGGTGGTCGTCACGGTCGTCGTGAGCGGCCTCGACTATGCGCTGACGTTCGCGGGCGGCGCCGCGCCGCGCCGGCGCGGCGCGGCGCTCGCCGCCGGCGGCGCGCAAGGCTCGTCGTGAGGCAGCTTGCGCTCGCGGTCCAGTTGCGGGCGAGCGCGGTGTTCGAGAGCTTCGTGCCCGGCGACAACGCGGAGCTGGTCGCCGCTTTGCGTGACGTGAAGGCCGGGCCGCTGTGGATCTGGGGAGCGCCCGCGAGCGGCAAGACCCATTTGCTGCAGGCGGCCTGCTCGGCCGCTGGGTCTGGAGGCGCATATTTTTCGCTCTCGGCGGCGCTGAGCCTGCCGCCTGAGTCCTTGCTGGGCTTCGAGGCGAGTCCCGTGCTGTGTCTCGACGACCTCGACGCCGTGGCCGGCAATCTCGCCTGGGAACGAGCCTTGTTCAGTCTTTTCAACGAGTCGGCTGAACTGCATACGCGCCTCTTGTTCGCGGCGAGCGCGGCGCCGCGCAGCCTCGCGTGGAGCCTCGAGGACTGGCGTTCGCGCGCGGTTGCGAGCGCGGTCTATCAGCTCCACGAACTCGACGAAGCCGGCCGCCTCGCGGCCCTCGAACGGCGCGCGCAGCAGCGCGGCTTGCACCTGCCGCTGGAAACCGCCGAGTACCTGCTGAAACGCGTCCCCCGCGACCTGCCGTCGCTGTTCGCGCTGCTCGACGCTCTGGACGGCGCGTCGCTGGCGGCGCGGCGCCGCCTCACGATTCCGTTCATCCGGGAGGCACTCGAGCGAACCTGAGGAAGGCCACCAGCGAGCAGAACCATGCGAATATGAGCAGCAGGCTCGCCCCGGTGGCCCAACGCGCGAGCGGATTGACGAGCAGTTCGGTCAACGCAATCATCAGATACGGAATTGCGACCAGGGTCGTCCACGCGTAGGTGTAGCGATTGCCCTGGATGAGGCCGCGCAGCGGCGTGAGCAGCAAGATCACGGCCGCGGCGCATAGTGGCCAGGAATACCCGACGAAAATCCACCCGAGCAGGCTGAGCGCGACGGCAAGCCAAAGGCCGAGTGTGATTCGATGCGCCGTCGTGCGGGCGCTCACGTGCAATACCGTGTCACGTGGCTTGCCCTAGGCGCTGTGCAAGGCTCGCGACGCGCCGGCCGAGGGCTTGGGCGAGTTCCCGCTCGACATCGAGGATTTCTCCGCGCGGGCCGGCGCTCGCCACGTGGCTCGCGCCGTAGGGCGTGCCGCCCCCATGCGTGTGCGCGAGGCCGCGTTCACTGAATGGGATGCCGACGATCAGCATGCCATGATGCAGCAGCGGCAGCATCATGCTGAGCAGCGTCGATTCCTGCCCGCCATGCGGGGTCTCGGTGGACGTAAACACCGCCGCCGGTTTGCCGGCGAGCGCACCCGACAGCCAGAGCGCGCTCGTGCCGTCCAGAAACATTTTGAGCGGGGCGGCCATGTTGCCGAATCGCGTCGGACTTCCGAGCAACAGACCCGTGCACTCCTCGAGGTCCGCGTGCGTGGCATAGGGCGGCCCCGACTCCGGTACCGACGGCAGGGGCGGCTCGGTCGCCGCCGCGACCGGGGGCACCGTGCGCAGTCGCGCCCGCATCCCCGCGACGCTTTCGACGCCGCGGCAGATCTGCCGGGCGAGCGCCGCCGTGCCGCCTTGGCGGGAATAATACAGAACCAGGATTTCATTCATCGTTATGTCCCGTGCCTTCGAGAGCTCGTGCGCGTGAGTATGCGGCGCCGGCGCAACGGATTCATCGCCGATTATTGTCGAATGCGCCGCCGCCGCCGGTTTGACGGCCTTGGCCGCTGTTGCTAGTGTCCGTGATCTTCATGGTGCGTCTCATTTCAGTCATCGTTCTACTCGCTGGACTCGTTGCTTGCGGCGGCGCTCCCGTGCAGGAAATGAGCGACGCGCGCCAGGCGATCGCGGCGGCACGCGTCGCGGGCGCCTCGGAGCGCGCGCCCGCGGATCTCGATGCGGCGCAAGCGGCCATCGCACGCGCCGAGGCACATCTTGAGGCGCAAGAATATACGCGAGCGCGGATCGCCGCACTCGAGGCCAAGCACCGTGCAGCGGCCGCACTCGCGAACTCCGAACACCCCGTCAGTCAATAGCGCCAGACGCGCTGCCAGCGCGACATGATTAATGCCGGATATTCGGTTCGGCCGATGCTGCCGTTGTAGCGCGCGAGCGCCCGCTTCCAGTCCTTGTGCTCGGCGCGCAGGTAATAGCGCAGGATCTCACACCCCATGCGGATGTTCGGCGCCGCGCGCACGAGCTGGTTCTGCATGCCGAGCTGAGTCGGCCAGAACGGCATGACCTGCATGAGGCCGACCGCGCCGGCGCGCGACACCGCCCAGGGATCGAACCGGCTTTCCACTTCGATGAGCGCCAGGATGAGGTCCGGCGGCATCTGCAGGGAGGGGTCGCGCTTCGCTTCGCAATAGACGTGGTCGAGCAGGTCGACACGGTCGGCATACTCGGCGATGAACGGCCGCAAACGCGGTTCCATGGCTTTGTGCCAAACCTCCGCCTCGTAGCGATCGCCGAAACAGTCCGCGCTGTCGATGATCTTTTGCAGCAGGTCGCGCAGTTCCGGTTCGTGCTGCGAGTCGCGCCGCCCCGTCTCACGCGCCGCCGGCGCTTGCGGAGTTGCGCCGGCGGGAGGCGCGTCGGATCCCGCAGCCCAGCCGAGGTTCGCGCCCATGCACAGCCAGGTGGCCGAGGCCAAAGCTGTGATGCGACCGCCGCGCCTCGGCATCCGATGCTCAGCCCGCCGCGCGGCTCTGAATGTGGGCGAGTACCGCGCCCAATGCGATATCGGTGGAAGCGGTGTCGGTGCGATGCCGATACTCGAGGAGCCCGGCCGCGAGGCCGCGCTCGCCGATGACGATGCGATGCGGGATACCCATCAGTTCCGAGTCGGCGAACTTGACGCCCGGCCGCGCATCGCGATCGTCGAGCAGCACGTCGATGCCGGCCGCCTGCAGCGTCGCGTAGAGCTCGTCCGCCGTAGAGCGCACGAGTGAGGATTTCTGGTAGGCGATCGGAACGAGGACCACGCGAAACGGAGCGATCGCTTCGGGCCAGACGATGCCATTGGCATCGTGGTTCTGTTCGATCGCCGCCGCCACCACGCGCGTGACGCCGATGCCATAGCAGCCCATCCACATCGACTGGCTCTTGCCCGCGTCGTCGAGGACCGTCGCATGCATCGAATCGCTGTATTTGCTGCCAAGTTGAAAAATGTGCCCGACTTCGATGCCTCGCGCGATCGCGAGCTTGCCTGCGCCCGTCGGGCTCGGATCTCCCGCGACGACGTTGCGGATGTCCTCATGGAGGGGTTCGGCGAGATCGCGTCCCCAGTTCGCGCCCGTGTAGTGCTGATCTTTTTCATTCGCGCCGCAGACGAAATCGGCCATCTGCGCCGCCGCGTGATCCGCGTAAATGCGGCCCTTGAAGCCGATCGGACCGATGAAACCGGCTTCTGACCCGGTGCTCTCGCGAATGCGCTGGGCGCTCGCCATGCGCAGCGGGCTCGCGACACCCGCCAACTTCTGCGCCTTCACGGCATTGAGTTCGTGATCGCCACGCAGCACCAAGGCGACCACGCCGCCGTCGCTGCCGTCGACGAGCAGGGTTTTCGCGCACCGAGTCGGCTCGATGGTGAGGAAGGCCGAGAGGTCCGCGATCGTGCGCACGCGCGGTGTCGCGACCATGGTCAATGCGGCGCCGGGCGCGGGGCGCGGCGCGGCGGGCGGCGCGGCAACGGCCTTCTCCAGGTTCGCCGCGTACGCGTCGCCGTCGGAGAACACGATCGCATCCTCGCCTGAATCCGCAAGCACGTGAAACTCCTGCGAGGCATTTCCGCCGATCGCCCCGCTGTCCGCCTGCACCGCACGGAATTTGAGCCCGAGCCGCGTGAAGATGCGCGTGTAGGCGTCGAACATGAGCTGATAGCCCTGTTCCAGACTCGCCTCGTCCGCATGGAAAGAATACGCATCCTTCATGAGGAATTCGCGCGCCCGCATGACGCCGAACCGCGGCCGAATTTCGTCGCGAAACTTCGTCTGGATCTGATAGAAATTCACTGGCAGCTGCTTGTAACTGCGCAATTCGCGGCGTGCAATGTCCGTGATGACCTCTTCGTGCGTGGGGCCATAGGCAAAGTCCCGGTCGTGCCGGTCCTTGAAGCGCAGCAATTCCGGACCGAACTCGCTCCAGCGGCCCGACTCCTGCCACAACTCGGCGGGCTGCACCGTGGGCATCGACAGCTCGAAAGCGCCGGCACGGTTCATTTCCTCGCGCACGATCTGTTCGACCTTGCGCAGCGTGCGCAGGCCCAGCGGCAGCCAGGTATAGAGCCCGGCCGCCAAACGCCGGATCATGCCGGTGCGCAGCATCAGCTGGTGGCTGACGATATCTGCGTCGGCGGGCACCTCTTTGTGGGTCGAGATCGGGTATTGAGATAAGCGCATAGCCGCCTATATTACATCAGGCCCCCTGGTATTATGGAGCCACATGATCGAAGAAGACGATTCACACGCGCGACCACGGGGGGTTTATTGGCTGCCGAACCTGCTGACGACCTCGGCGCTGTTCAGCGGTTTCTACGCCATCGTGGCCGCGATCGACTGGAGGTTCGATTACGCCGGCAGCGCGATTTTCATCGCGATGATTTTCGATGCGCTCGACGGCCGCGTTGCCCGCTGGACGCACACCGAAAGTGCCTTCGGCAAGGAGTACGACAGTCTCTCGGACATGGTGTCCTTCGGTCTCGCGCCGGCGATCGTGACGTATCAATGGGGTGTCGCCCGCATCGCCGAATACGGGCCGCTCTGGCGCCGGCTCGGCTGGCTCGTGTGCTTTTTCTATGCCGCGGCGGCGGCCTTGCGCCTCGCGCGCTTCAATTCCCGCATCGCCACCCAGGACAAGAACTACTTCGAAGGACTGCCGAGTCCCTCGGCCGCCGCGATCGTCGCGGCGTTCGTCTGGCTGGCGAGCGGCCAGCTCAACATCGGCCTGCCCGGACTGATACTCGCGTTTCTCGTGACCGCCTGCGCCGGCGGCCTCATGATCAGCCGGTTCGCGTTTCACAGTGGCAAACAGGTGAATTTCGGCGCGCGCGTGCGCTTCACCCACATCCTGCTCGTGCCGCTCGTATTCATGCTGATCGCTCTGCATCCGCCCTCGATGCTGCTGGCGATTTTCGGCTGCTACGCGCTCTCGGCACCGGCCGTATGGGCCTACCGTCGACTGTTCCGGCGAACGCGCGGAGTGTCGACCCATCCATGAACAAAGCTCTGCGCCGTCAATATCTCGAGGCTTTGGATCTGCAGCCCTGGGAACTGCGTGTGGCCGCGACTTGTGCCCCGGCCGAGGCGTCCGCGCCGGCCGAAGCGTCCGCGCCGGCCGAAGCGTCCGCGCCGCTAGAAGAATCCGATGGCGTACTCGACTGGGACGCACTGCGTGCCCGCGTGGCGGCCTGCACGCGTTGCGGACTTTGCGCAAGCCGCACCCAAACCGTATTCGGCGTCGGCGACCAACGGGCCGCGTGGCTCATCGTCGGAGAGGCGCCGGGCGCCGAGGAGGACCGTCGCGGTGAGCCCTTCGTGGGACGCGCCGGACAGTTGTTGAACGCCATGCTGCGGTCGATCGGACTCGCGCGGGAAGCGGTCTTCATCGCGAACGTCCTCAAATGCCGTCCGCCTAACAACCGCGATCCGTCCGCTGCCGAAGCGGCGTCCTGCCTGCCTTACCTCACGCGTCAGATCGCGCTGCTGCGCCCCAAGATCGTGCTGGTCGTCGGCCGGATTGCCGCGCAAAATCTGCTCACGACCGATGAGCCCTTGGCCAAGTTGCGGCAGCGCACACATCGCTTCGGTGCGGACCGGGTGCCCGTCGTCGTGACGTATCATCCGGCGTACTTGCTCCGCTCGCCCACCGAAAAGCGCAAAGCGTGGAGCGATCTGGTCTACGCGCGAGGAGTGGCCGCCGATGTCTAGCGTCAAACGCGATCCCGCGCCCGATACGGTCGAGGTGCGCCCCATGCACGAACTCGATGTCCCGACCGTCGTCGCGATCGAACGTGCCGGCTATGAGTTCCCTTGGAGCGAGGGCATCTTTCGCGATTGCCTGCGCGTCGGCTATGTTTGCCGCATCGTCGAGTGCGACGGCGAGATCGCGGGCTACGGCATCATGTCGATCGGGGCCGGCGAGGCGCACATCCTCAACGTGTGCATGCGCGAGGAGTATCGATGCCGCGGCTTGGCCCGCAAGCTGCTCGTGTATCTGCTCGAACGCGCACGCGCCGCGGGCATGTTCGAAGCCTTCCTCGAAGTTCGCCCGACGAACACCGTGGCCTCGCGCTTGTACCGCTCCTTGGGCTTCGAACAGGTCGGCGTGCGCCGCGCCTATTATCAGGCCACGGTGGGACGCGAAGACGCCTGCGTGCTGCGGCGCATACTGGCTGCAGATCCCTAGCCGCCCTTCTCGGGTGGGAGCGCCCGATGGCGGGGCGCGACTCTGTCAATACCGTCTCGTTGAATACGGATTCAAGGAATTCGCCGATGTCGAGTGATCTTCTGATCGAAAATATCTGCAAACGACGCACCTTCGCGATCATCTCCCATCCCGATGCGGGCAAGACCACGCTCACGGAAAAGCTGCTCCTGTTCGGGGGTGCGATTCAGATGGCCGGTACCGTCAAGGGCCGCAAGGCGACGCGCCACGCAACGTCGGACTGGATGCGGCTCGAGCAGCAGCGCGGCATCTCGGTGACGTCGTCCGTCATGCAGTTTCCGTTCGAGGACTGCATCGTGAACTTGCTCGATACGCCCGGCCACGAGGATTTCTCCGAGGACACCTATCGGACCCTTACCGCCGTCGATTCGGCGCTCATGGTCATCGACTGCGCCAAGGGCGTCGAGGATCGCACGATCAAGCTCATGGACGTTTGCCGCCTGCGCGACACACCGATCATGACGTTCGTGAACAAACTCGACCGCGACGGGCGTCCGCCGATCGAACTGCTCGATGAAATCGAAAGCGTCCTGAAGATCCAGTGCGCGCCCGTGACCTGGCCGATCGGCATGGGCCGCGACCTGCTCGGCGTCTACCATCTTCGGGACGACCGCATCCACGTCTATGTGCCCGTCGAGAAGGGGCGCGCCGGCAGTCACGAGACCATCGACGGGCTCGCCGGCCCCGAAGCGCGGGAATTCCTCGGTGATCGCTATGCGGCCTTCGTCGAGGAAGTCGAACTCGTGCGTGGCGCGAGTCCCGCCTTCGACCTCGAGAAATACCGTGCCGCGCGGCAAACGCCGGTGTTCTTCGGTTCGGCCGTCAACAACTTCGGTGTCCGCGAACTGCTGACCTCGTTCGTGCGCTATTCGCCGGGGCCGCTGCCGCGCCCGGCCCTGCAGCGCGAGGTCGCCGCGCTCGAGCCGAAGCTCACCGGGTTTGTCTTCAAGATCCAGGCAAACATGGACCCCGGTCATCGCGACCGCATCGCCTTCATGCGGCTGTGTTCCGGCCGCTACGTCAAGGGCATGCGGTTGCATCACGTACGCCTCGACAAGGACGTGCGCATTGCCGACGCGCTGACCTTCCTCGCCGCCGACCGCAGTCAGGCGGAGGAGGCCTATGCGGGCGACATCATCGGTCTGCACAATCACGGCACGATCAATATCGGCGACACCTTCACCGAGGGCGAGGAAGTCAACTTCACCGGCGTGCCGAATTTTGCGCCCGAGCTGTTTCGTCGCGCCGTGCTGAAGGATCCGCTGCGCATGAAGGCCCTGCAGAAGGGTTTATCGCAGCTCTGCGAGGAGGGCGCCACCCAGCTGTTCAAGCCGTTGCGCAACAATGACCTGATTCTGGGCGCGATCGGCCAGCTGCAATTCGAGGTCGTCGCCTTTCGGCTTGCCGACGAGTATAACGTTCAGTGCGTGTTCGAGCCCATCAACGTGGCAACGGCGCGTTGGATACGCCTCTCGGACGCGAAGCGCCTCGCCGAGTTTCGCGACAAGGCGCATGATCATCTCGCGCTCGACCATGCGGGCGAACTCGTCTACCTCGCGCCGACGCGCGTGAACCTCGGGCTCACCGAGGAGCGTTGGCCGGAGATCACGTTCATGAAGACACGCGAGAACCTGGCGGCCTGACCGGGCGTACCTGCGGCCTGAAGGCGCGTACCGCGTCCCTGAATGCCTTGATCTCTAAGGCGGTGGCGGTCGGACCGTAACGCAGCCGGCTGTAAAGCGAGACGAGTGCCAGCACCGGGGCCGCGAGATCGGGGCGCATCCGCGCGACACGGTCGCCGTAGGATTCGGCGCCCTCGTGCGCCGCGCGCGGTAGGCCGAGCTGGGCCAATCCGGCGCACAGCCTCGCGTAGGCGCGCGTCAGCGCATCCCCTGGGGTTTCCGCGAGGTCCCGCCGCACCTGCCACGTGAGCCAGCCGAGCGCCGCGGCGAGGGCGCCGGCGAGCACGAGCACGAGCTTTTCCACGTCGGGCGCGGGGATCCCGAGCTGCCGTAGCAGGGCGTTCTGCGCCTCGGGGTTGTAGTGCAGGATCCGGCCGCGCCACAGTTCGCGCAGCGCATCGACGCGCAGCCGCAGATCGGCGAGCCAGGGCAGATGCGCATTGACATCCACGCCCGCCGCGGCGTTCGCGCCGGCCTCGAGCAGCCGCTGATCGACGCGCAGCGGATCGATCGCCGACGTCGGGTCGACCCGGATCCAGCCGCGACCCGCAATCCAGATCTCGGTCCAGGCGTGTGCGTCGCTCTGGCGGAGGATCCAATCGCCGGCGTACGGATTGAACGTCCCGCCGTAGTAGCCGGTGACGACGTGGGCGGGCAGGCCCGCCGCGCGCATGAGGACCGCGAACGCCGAAGCGTAATGACCGCAGAAGCCGCTCTTGGTCGTGAACAGGAAGTCGTCGACCGCATCGCCGCCGAGCGGCGGCGGTGTGAGCGTGTAGTAGTAGGCCTGGGTGTGCAGCATATCGAGCACGCTCCGAACGAGATCGGCATCGTCGGGATGGGCGCGCCGCAGCTGCAGGGCGAGCGTTCGGGTGCGCGGATTTCGGGAGAGCGGCAGCCGCAGATCGAGGGCGATTTCGGCGGCGCCCAGGGGCGCGACGAAGCGTGCGCCGGGATAGGACGTCAGGCTGAACTCGGTGCGCTGTGCGGCGCGGGCGCGCAGTTCCAGCGTCGAATCGGCCGTGAGCATCAAATCGGCCGACTCCGGTTGGCTCGGCCACTCGAGCGCGAATACCCAGGCATGCGCCGAGGGTTCGAGTTCAATCGTGTAGCGATAGGCCGCGCCGGCCGGTTGGAATCTGGGGAGAGCTTCGATGGCGCCGGCGTTGCGGCGCCAGGTCCGGCCGTCGAACTCGTGGAGTACGGGTCCCCGCCAGTAGCGTAGGCGCGCCGGCGGCGACGGGCCCGCGAAGCGTGCGCGGAACGCCGGGTCGTCCGACAGCGCGAGATCGGTGATGTCGCCCGGACTCATGCTGTCGCCGAGTCCCGTGACCGCGGCCGGGCCCGTGTCGTTGATCTGCCAGAGCGGCGCGGCGAAGCGTGGGAAAAAAAGCCATAGCACGAGAGCGAGCGGGGCGGCCTGCAGCAGTAGTCGTGCGGAGGCGCCGAGCCCGGCACGCCAATCCGGACCAGGCTGCGTGCGCGTGAGCCGCAGAAACGTCGCGTTCGCGACCCAGCACACGCCGACCGCATAGCCGAACATGGCGAGCGACTCGCTGAGCAGCAGCGCCGCCAGGCACGAAAAATAGATCGTGAAGAGCAGCATCGAGAAGTCGCGCGTGCTGCGCGTCTCGAGCAGCTTGAGGCCGGACGTGAGCGCGAGGAAGGCGGTCCCGGCCGTGATGCCGTTGAACGTGTGGAATTGCAGGAACAGCAGGCAAGCCGCCAGGGCAACGAACAGCCAGCGCACGAACGGCGGCGGCACGTCCCGCCCCGCGAGCGCGAGCCCGAGGCGCAAGCTCGCCGCGCCGAATACGCCGACGAGGATCCAGAGCGGCAGGTTGCGCGCATGCGGCAGGAGCGCGAGGGCCATGCAGCCGGTGGCCCAGAGGATCGGTCGCGGCCCGAGCCGCGTGTTCATGCGCCGGGTCCGTTGCCGAACGTCGCCAGGGCGCGCAGACACGCGCGCCGATGGCCGGGTCCGGTATCCGGCGCGATTTCGACCTGCGGCAGCCGCAGGCCATAGACGCGCTGCGCCGCGGCCGCATCGAGCACCCACCGGCACAGTTGCGATAGGCGCGGCTCCGTCGCGAGGCCCTCGAGCCGAAACCAATCGAGCCACTGCGGTTGCATGCCGGCGGCGGTGTAATGGCGCACCGACGGCTCGCGGCCGCGCGCAAGCACTTTCCAGGCCATGTGCTTGAGCGACACGCCCGGCGCGTAGGCCCGCAGGCCCGCGAAATCCTCATCGCCCGTGAGCTCCGCGTTCGCCGCGTGTCCCGGGCGTGCGTCGGGACTCGCATCCAGCCGCACGCCGCGCGGCGCCGGCGCCACGAAAATCGTGAGCGGCGCCTGCACGTAGGTCCAGGCGCGAAACCAACCGAACGGATAGCGTGTCGCGAGTTCCAGATGGGGCAGGCTGTGCATGCCGCGCAGCGGCGTCGATAGCGACACCGTGATCGTCGACCTGGCGCGCGCCGGGACGCCGGCCGTCGCGCTGCCCGCGAGCGGCGCGGCCGTCTGGATTGCCTGCGCATCGCCGCAGCGGACCTCCAGGTCCCAGCGCGCGACGCCGGACTCGTTGCCGAGCGCGCACTCGAGCAGCGCCCGCTCGCCCGCGAACGCATCCACGGTCGTGGCCGCATCGAACTCGAGGCCGAGCAGATTTCGATGACAATGATGCATGCCGACGAGCGCCACGCTCGCCACCAGGAATGCGAAGCCGAGCGCGAGGTTGCTACCGTAGTTGAAGCCTGCGGCGAGCATGGCGACGACGAGCAGGGCGCATTGCAGGCCCGACCCGGAGGGCAGGATGTAGATGCGGCGCCGGTGTACCTTGTGGGGCAGGACATCGACGCCGAACCTGCGGGCCATCCATGCGCGCCACTTCCGCCTCGCAGCCTGGCGCAGACTGTTCAAGGGATCGGGACGGCCTCGAGCAACTCCGCGCCCGCCGCGGACGCGCCGTCGCGCGTGCTCAAGCGATGTTCGATGACGGCGGCGAGCACGGCTTGAACGTGCTCCGGGATCACCGCATCGCGATTCGCGATCAAGGCCCAGGCGCGCGCCGCGCGCAGCAAACCGATGCCGGCGCGCGGCGACAAGCCAATGCCCTCGCGCGGTCGGCTGCGGCTCCGAGCGACGAGCGCCTGGACGTAGTCGAGGAGTGCCGGTCCGACGTGAACGTCATGCACGCGTTTTTGCAGCTCCGCCAAGCCCGCTCCGTCGAGCAGCCGCGGCAGCGCCGCGACCAGATCGCGCCGATCCACGCCCGACAGCAACTCGCGCTCGGCGGCGGGCGGCGGATACCCGAGGCGCACGCGCATGAGGAAGCGATCGAGCTGCGATTCGGGCAGCGCGAACGTGCCCGCCTGATCCTGGGGATTCTGGGTCGCGATCACGAAGAACGGTTCCGGCAGCGGCATTGTATGGCCGTCGAGCGTGACCTGATGTTCCTCCATCGCCTCGAGCAAGGCGCTCTGGGCTTTCGGCGAGGCGCGATTGATCTCGTCGGCGAGCACGAGCTGCGCGAAGATCGGGCCCTGTTGAAAGCGAAACTTGCCGGATTCGCGATCGTAGATCGACACCCCGAGCACGTCCGCGGGCAGCAAATCGCTGGTGAATTGCACTCGCTGGAAACTCAGTCCCAAGGTCTTCGCCAGCGCGTGGGCGAGCGTCGTCTTGCCGACGCCGGGGATGTCCTCGATCAGCAGATGACCGCGCGCGAGCAGACAGGCAAGGCATAGGCGCAGCTGAGTGTCCTTGCCGAGGATCACGCGGCCGAGTTGCTCGAGTACCGCCCGCAGCGGCGCGTCGGTCATCGACCGAGCAGCGCGCGGACGCGCTTGATCTGGACGTCGAGCCGGTCGATCTCCTCGCGCAGTTCCCCGCGGCGCCGCTCGTCCTTGGCGACGACCTCCGCCGGGGCATTCCGGGCAAAGTCGCCGCTCGCCAGCTTCGCGCTGAGCTTGTCGAGTTCCGCCTGCGACTTGCGGCGGCGTTTGTCCAAGCGCTCGAGCTCGACGGCCGGATCGATCAAGCCCGCCATTGGAACGAGGATCTCCATCGCGCCGAGCAACGCAACCGCCGCGATCGGCGGCGCTTCGCCCGCTGCCAGCAGGCGCGGCGGTGTGATGCCCGCGAGCCGCGTCAGAAATCCGAGATTGCTCTCGAGATGGCCGAGGTCGATCGCGTCCGCGTGTTGAAGCACCACGTCGATCTTGCGGGACGGGGGAATATCCATTTCGCCTTTGATCTGGCGTATTCCCAAAATGAACTGCTGCACCCAGGCCATCTCGCGGTCCGCGGCGGCATCCGGCGCAAATGCCGCCGCCGTCGGAAACGGCGCGCGCATGATGGTCGTTCCGGGGACGCCGGCCGGGACGCGCACGCGCTGCCAGATCTCTTCGCTGATAAACGGTGCGAGCGGGTGCAGGGCGCGCAGCACGGCCTCGAGCGTATCGACGAGCGTGCGCCGCGTGCCGCGCTTTTGCGCCGCGGACGCATCGTCGGACTGCAGGACGGCCTTCGAGAGCTCCAGATACCAATCGCAGAATTCGTGCCAGATGAACTCGTACAGGGCGCTCGCCACGAGGTCGAGGCGGTAGTCCGCATACCCGGCTTCGATGCGTACGAGCGCCGCTCCCAGCCGGGAGCGGATCCAGCGATCGGCGAGCCCAGGTTCGGCGCCATCCGCTTTGAGGTCCGCGCCCTCCACGTTCATGAGCGCGAAACGCGCGGCATTCCAGAGTTTGTTGCAGAAGTTGCCGTAGTTCTCGACCCGTGTCATGTCGAAGCGCAGATCACGGCTTTGCGTCGCGAGCGACGCGAAGCACAGACGCAAGGCGTCGGTGCCGAAGGCGGCTATGCCGTCCGGAAACTGTTTGCGGGTCGCACGCTCGATCGCGGGTTTCATCTGAGGCTGCATGAGACCGCTCGTGCGCTTGGCGACGAGCGCATCCGCCGAGATGCCGTCGACGATGTCGAGCGGGTCGATGACGTTGCCCTTGGACTTGGACATTTTCTGGCCGTCGTTGTCGCGGATCAGGCCGTGCACGTACACCTCGCGAAACGGTACGGCATCGGTGAACTTCAGGCCCATCATGATCATGCGCGCAACCCAGAAAAAGATGATGTCGAAGCCCGTGACGAGCACCGACGTCGGGTAATAGGTCGACAATTCGCGCGTCGTCTCCGGCCAGCCCTGCGTCGAGAACGGCCAGAGCGCCGAGGAGAACCAGGTGTCGAGCACGTCCTCGTCCTGGCGCAAGGCGATTTCGGACCCGAGGCCGGCGGAGGTGCGCGCGTCGGCCTCCGAATGCCCGACATACCAGCGGCCGTCGGCGTCGTACCAAGCCGGGATCCGGTGACCCCACCACAGCTGGCGGCTGATGCACCAATCCTTGATGTTGCGCATCCAATCGAAGTACACGGCCGACCATTGCTCGGGTATGAAGCGGATCCGGCCGTCCTCCACGGCCGCGACCGCGGGTGCCGCGAGCGGCGCGATCTTCACGAACCATTGGTCGGTCAGCAGAGGTTCGAGGACCGCCCCGCTGCGGTCGCCGCGCGGCACGTTCAGGGTGTGCGGGTCGATGTGGTCGATGAGCCCGAGCGCCTCGAGATCGGCGAGCGCACGGATGCGCGCGACCTCGCGTTCGAGGCCCCGGTACGCGGCCGGCACGGCGTCGTTGAGCCGCGCCTCGGGCGTCATGATGTTGATCATCGCCAGGCCATGTCGGAGGCCCATCTCGTAGTCGTTGAAATCGTGCGCGGGCGTGATCTTGACGCAGCCGCTGCCGAACTGCGGGTCGACGTAGGCATCGGCGATGATCGGAATCTCGCGGTCGGTCAAGGGCAGACGCAGCCGCTGCCCGATCAGATGCCGATAGCGCTCGTCGTCCGGGTGTACGGCGACGGCCGTGTCGCCGAACAGCGTTTCCGGGCGAGTGGTCGCGACCACGAGATAAGCGCTGCGCGCCGACCCGGCCGGGTCCTCGCCGTGCGTGGCGAACGGATAGCGCAGGTGCCAGAGGCTGCCCGCCTCCTCCGAGGAGACGACCTCGAGATCCGACAACGCGGTCTTGAGCACGGGGTCCCAATTGACGAGGCGCTTGCCGCGATAGATGAGGTCCTCGCGGTAGAGTCTTACGAAGACTTCCGTGACGGCGGCCGACAGGCCCGCATCCATCGTGAAGCGGTCGCGCCGCCAATCCACCGATGCACCGAGGCGGCGCAATTGATTCGCGATCAGGCCGCCCGACTGCTCCTTCCATTGCCATACGCGCGCCACGAAGGCGTCGCGGCCGAGGTCGCGCCGGCTCGTGCCGGCGGCCGCGAGCTGTCGTTCGACGACCATTTGGGTGGCGATGCCGGCGTGATCCGTCCCCGGCTGCCACAGCGTGTCGAAGCCGCGCATGCGGTGGTAGCGCGTCAGGGCATCCATGATCGTGTCTTGAAACGCATGTCCCATGTGCAGGGTGCCGGTCACGTTCGGCGGCGGGATCACGATGGAGTAGGCAGGGCCGGTGCCGCTCGGCGCGAACGAGCCGGCCGCCTCCCATTGCGCGTAAAGCCGGCCTTCGATGGCCGCCGGCGTAAAGGCCTTATCCATGGGTTCGGTGTCGGTCATGTTCAGTACTTGGGCGGCGCGGCGGGCGGCGCGGCGGGCGGCGAGGTTATCTCGGCGGCGCTCTCGGCGCGCTCGGCAAGAATGCGATCGACGAGTTCGGGCAGTTCGGCGCGCAGCTGGTCGAACACGTGCTCGAACAAGGTCGCTTCGATGTCCTTGACTGCCTGGTGCAGCAGCGAGTCGGCAAGTTTCAGGGTCGCCGAGACGATGGCCGTCGATGCCTCCGTCGCGACGGCTTCGGGCGCCGGTTTGGCGGCGGCCGCCGACGCCGCGATGTCTGCGTTCAAGGCGCCGTGCTCGACCGCTTCGGTAAGCACGGGAATGTCGCGAGGGTCCTGCGGCGCGGTCATGGTTCGCTCGCAGGGTCGAGCTGATGGGTCTCGAGAGTCAACTGCAGCTCACGATAGGACTTGAACCGTTCGCGGCCCAGCCGCTTGCGCTCCTCGTCCGCGTCGATGATCTCGGCGATCCGCGCGAAGCGTGCGAGGTCGCCGGGCATGCGGTTGCTCAAGTTGACCAGCAAGTCGGCAGGCGGGCTCCGCTCGACATCGCTCGTGAGCCACACGGGAGTGGTGCCGGCCTCCGAAGGCGTGAGGGTGTGCGGCACAAACGAGCGGTCGCTGAAGGTCCACAGCAAATCGTCGAGGCCGCGGGCGTCGCCCTCGTTGGCGGCGAGCACCGCGACACGCAGGTCGCGCAGGTAGGCTTTTTCGGCCAGGCGGCAGGCGAAGACCCAGCCCTGTTTCGCGGACGCGTTCTTCAGGACGTAGAAATCGACGCGTTCGGTCATTGGCTCGCAGCGCGTTGCAGCAGGAAATCCACGAGGAGCGGGACCGGCCGTCCCGTGCTGCTCTTGTGAGATCCGCTGACCCAGGATGTGCCTGCGATGTCGAGATGCGCCCAGTGCAAGTCCTTTGCGAATTTCCACAGGAACGACGCGGCTGTCGAAGCGCCGCCCTCGCGGCCGCCGATGTTCGCCATGTCGGCAAAGTTGCTCTTGAGCTGGTCGGCATAGTCGTCTCCGACCGGCAGCCGCCAGGCGCGATCGTCGGACCGCTGGCCGGCCGCCTCGAGTTCGGCGGCGAGCGTCTCATCGTTGCTCATGAGGCCGGAGAGGTGATTGCCGAGGGCGATGATGCAGGCACCGGTCAAGGTCGCAACGTCGATCACGGCGGCCGGCTTGAAGCGGCGGCTGTAGGTGATCGCATCGCACAGGATCAGGCGGCCTTCCGCGTCCGTATTCAGGATCTCGACGGTCTGACCCGACATCGTCGTGACGACGTCCGCGGGCTTGACCGCAGTGCCGCTCGGCATGTTCTCGCAGCTCGCGACGACCACGACCAGGTTGATCGGCAACTTCAGTTCCGCGACCGCCCGCAGCGCACCGAGCACGCTCGCGGCGCCGCTCATGTCGTATTTCATCTCGTCCATCGCATGGGGGTCCTTGAGGGAAATGCCGCCCGAGTCGAACGTGATGCCCTTGCCGACGAGGCAGATCGGCGCGACGTCGCGGCCGGCACCCCGGTATTCGCAGACCACGAGCCGTGGCGGCTCCGCCGAGCCTTGCGTGACGGCGAGGAAAGCGCCCATCTTGAGCGCCCTGATCTCGCGTTCACGCAGCACGCGCGCCGATACGTTGCGCCACTGCTTGGCGAGTTTGAGCGCCTGATTGCCGATGTAAGTCGGCGTGCAGATGTTGGGCGGCAGATTCGCCATGTCGCGCATGAACGCCATGCCGCCGGCGACGGCGGCGCCGATCGTGAGGCCGCGCTCGGCGGCGCGCGCCGTCTTGGCGTCCGGACAGGCGATCGCCAGCTCCTCCAAGCGTGCCGGTCTGGGCTTTGGCGTCGTCTTGAGGTCCGGAATCCGGTATCGCTGGGACGCGAAGATCTCGGCCGCGCTGCGTGCGCGGTAGGTTTCGTCGAGATCGCTCTGTTCCTCGAGGGCGAGATACAAAATGGCGTCGGCGGCGCCGGTCTTCGCAACGGCCTGGGCCGCCGCCAGCACCGCCTTGCGGTAGGCCTTGCGCCCGAACTTCGCACGGGGTCCCAAGCCCACGACCAAGACCCGCGCGGCGCGCGCGCCAGGCGGTCGCGCCAGCAGCAGGGATTCGGAGAGTTTGCCGGCAAAATCCCCTCCGACATGCAGTTTGCGGATCGCGCCGCCGATTTGCCCGTCGATGAGGTCGGCGGCGACCCCGAGATCACCCTTCTCGTAGATCCCGACGATCGCGCAAGCGGTCGCGCTTCGTACCCTGGTGTCGACGATCGTCTTGAATTCCATGCCCGGTCCTTTTCATGGCGCGCGGCGCCGTAGGTTAATTGCGCCAAATAGTTTACTCGATAATCGATAAGGCTCTAAGCTCGCGGCCATGAAATGGACCGTGCAGCGCTACGTTTTGCGCGAAGTCGTACAGACCTGGGTCGCGGTGACCGGCGTGCTCGTCGCGATTTTGCTCGCGAATCAGCTCTCCCGGGTCCTCGGCCAGGCCGCCGACAATCAATATGGCCGGCACGTGGTGTTCGATCTGATCGCGCTCGGTGCGATCATGAACCTGTCGGTCATCGTGCCCGTTGGTTTGCTGCTCGCGATCGTCCTGACGCTCGGACGGCTCTATCACGACAGCGAAATGGCGGCCCTGCAGGCCTGCGGTTTCGGTCCCGCGCGGCTGCTCGCACCGCTGTTCCTGTTCGCCGCGCTGATCGCGATCGGCCTCGGCTGGCTCACGTTCTTCCAAGTCCCGGCAGCCGACAACGAGGTGCAGCTCTTGCGTCAGTCGGCACTCAAGGAAGCGCGCTTCGGCCAGCTCGATGCCGGCCGGTTCCGCAGCTTTGGTCTGGGCGATGCGGTGTTCTATGCGGAGCGCATCGGCGAGGACGGCGTGCTCCACAACGTGTTCGTCCAGCGCTCCGTGGGCGGTCGCATCGAGATTGCGCTCGCGGATTCGGCTACCTACTCGAAGGGCGCCGACGACGGCAGCCATCTCGTCACGCTCTACGACGGGCGGCGGTACGAGGGCATCCCGGGCCGGCGCGATTTTCGCATCATCGAATTCCACGAACACGGCATTCCGATCATGACGCCGACGACATTGCAGGGATCGTCGGATCCGGACACCAAACCGACGCTCGCGCTGCTGGGTTCGCTCGCGCCCTCGGACATCGCCCAGCTCCAATTTCGCAGCTCGGCGCCGCTCATGCTGGTGCTGCTGACCTTGATCGCCGTGCCCTTGAGCCGATTGCGGCCGCGCCAGGGACGGTATGCCCGGTTGGGCTTCGCGATTCTCGTCTATGTCGTCTACTCGAACCTTTTGTCGGCAGCGAAAGTGTGGGTCGAAAAGGGCACGCTACCGCCCGCGATCGGCGTGTGGTGGGTCCACTTGATCGCCCTCGGACTCGGGCTCTACCTCCTGCTGCGCGAATCGCGGCCGGCATTTTGGGTCAGGCGCGCGGTGCGGCAGGCGTGAATATCCTCGATCGCTATCTGTACCGCACGGTCATTGCGTATGCGCTCATGGCAATGGGGATCCTGCTGACCCTGGGCGGACTGTTTCTCTTCATCAGCGAACAGAGTGACATCGGCGTCGGCAACTATCACGCCGGTGACGCCGTGCTCTTCACGCTGCTGAACCTGCCGCAGCAGGCATTCGACATCCTGCCGATCGGCGCGATGATCGGCGCACTCATGGGCTTGGGAGCCTTGGCGTCGGGCAGCGAACTCGTCGTGACGCGCGCGTCCGGGGTTTCGATCTGGCGTGTCGCGTGGCCCGTGGGCTGCGCCGGGGCGACGCTCGCCATCGCGATGTTCGCCATCGGCGAGTATGCCGCGCCATCGATGGCGCAATACGCGAACCGCGAGAAGACAACGAGCAAACTCGCCGATGTGAGTTTTGCGGGCAAGAGCGCGGCCTGGGTCAAGGACGGCAACATGATCCTGCGCATCCAGACCGCCGAGGTCGGCGACGAGTTCGGCGGCGTCTCGCTGTTCTCGCTCGCCGGCGCCTCGCGCTTGCAGTCGATTCAACAGGCCGACCGTGTCTCGATCGGAGATCCGGGGCAATGGCATCTGCACAACGTCGCGACGACCCGCTTCGCCGCCGATCACATCGACGCGAGCGTCGAGTCCGAGTCGACCGTTCGCGCGACCATCAATCCAGCGTTTCTCGGTCTGGCCACCAACGATCCTGACTTGCTGACCTTGCGCGGTCTGGCGGGTTACATCGATCACTTGCGCCGCAACAAGCTCGAGACGGCGTCGTTCGAAATCGGCTACTGGTCGCGCATCGCCCGCATCTTCGCGGTCGTCGTGGTGACGCTGCTGGCGCTGCCGTTCGTATTCGGTCCGCTGCGCACGACCGGAGCGGGTACCCGGACTGTCGTCGGGATCCTGCTCGGAGTCGTGTTTTTCTTGATCACGCGCACGATCGAGAATGGCGGCCAGCTGTTCGGATTGAATCCGGCCGTGGTCGGCTGGGCGCCGACGACGATCATCGCCGTGTGTACGGCGGTTGCGATTTCGCGGACCCGGTGAGGTCCTGCCGAGACCTCAGCGACGCTCCGGCCGGATGCCCACGCGATGGATGAGCCTCGTCTTCGCGACCCGATCATGCAGAGCAAGCTGCTCGGGGTCGAGATAGAGCCACAACACGCCGAGGGCCGCCGGGGTCCAGGCCGCAACCGCACAGATGAAGCGCACGAGCGCGGGGACGGCACGGAGCAGCCGACCGTTCGCGTCCACCGCGTAGAGGTGCCACGCCCGCATGCCGAGCGTCTGCCCGCTGTGCATCCAGTTAATCACGAAATACCCGGCCACCATGGCACAGAGGCCGGCACGGTAAACGTAGACCCACGGCCCGGCATTTTCCGGCAGCACCGCAAGACCGTGCGTGAACATGAGTGCGCCGGCCGTGAAGATCATGAGCACCGCGGCGAGCAACAGGCCGTCGTAAACGAGTGCCGCGATCCGGCGCCCGAATCCGGCGCTCGGCGTGGTGTTCAAACCGGGGGCTTCGCCGGTAACGCCCTGGCGCCCGGCGAGGAGGCGGGTGCGTGCGTTGCATGCGGTGATGGGCCTGGCTTCGGCGGTGCCACCGGCTTGGCACCGGATTTCGGCGCGAGCAATTGCTCGAGGGGGCGAAAAATCTCATCGTAGCGATATTGAGGAATCGCATAGGCATGGCCCGCCGTCTTCGTTCCGAGCGCCGGATCCTTGGAGCGCGCGACCGTGATCCAGCGCTTGTCGCCGGCCGCCGCGCCCGCAAGCGACAGCGTGTCGCCGTCGTTCAGCGTGAACACCGCGGTCGACGCCGTGCCGAAATCGACGCTCGAAGCGGCCGCGACATCGTCGGCCGTGAGATTGGCGAGTGCCGTCGATGGCGGTGTAAGGCTTGCGGCATCGAGCGCGGCGCGGCCCTTGGGTGTGGCCGTCTCGAACACGAAGCCCGCCGCCGTCGTACGGTGCAAGCGGTATTCGTCGCCGCCGATCTTGACGGCCACGCTCGCAATCGCGGTCGCCGGGACGTCGACGAGCGTCGAGTCGATCCAGTAGCGCGGGTCGGTTTCGAACGACAGGGAGGGTTCGACCGTGTACGTCGTCGGACCGCTGCCGGGACGCACGAAATTGCCGCCCCCGATCGGTTTGCCGATGATCACGGTATCGGTCTCGTGCGGCGCCGTGACCGCGATGCGAGTGCCCGCACCCTCCGCTTGACCGGGGTCGGCGACCCCGATCGCGGGGTAGTTGGCCGCGATCGACGTCTTCTCCTCGACGATGCGCGCCTCGCTGAGCGCGAGCAGCAGCTTGCGCAGCTTCGCGACATCGGCGGGATAGTCCGCGCGTTCCGCGACGGTCCAACGATCGCCGGACCGGTGCACGGTGACCGACGGTGCCGGGGCGCCCTTCGTGATTGTCACCGCGCTCACGCCGTTCACGGCATCGGCGAGCGTCGGAAACAGCAGCATTCCCTGGGTGTCGCGTGCGAGGTGACGCCGGCTGCTGAAGAAAAACGCGAGCGCGACCGCGACGAGCGCGGCCGCGAGCAGCAGGATGAAACGGCGCTGGCTCATGGCGTCCCTGGAATCTCGACGACGGCGGCCCGCGTAGCGGGCGCTTTGCGGCGACGGCGCCAGGCCAGCGCGAACACACCCGCAAGCGCGACGGCGAGGGGCATGACGGCGATGTTCAACACCTTGAGCCAGGTGTCGAGGCGGTCGATCTCCACATCGAGTCCGCGCTGCGTTTCGCGCAATTCCTTGCGAATCCGCGCCTTCTCGGCCGTGAAGCGCTTGATCTCCTGTTCCTGCGCGGGCGAAAGCAGCTGCGCCTGGCTGTCGTCGCGCTTCGACTGCAGTTCGGTGATCTTGGTTTCGGTCTGCTTGAGTTCGTTTTGCAGTTCCTGGGCCTTGCCGCGCAGGCGGTCGTCGGCTTGGTGCCGAAGCGCTTCGACGCGCTCGAACGGCCGGCTGAAGCTCGCACGGCCGCGGATGCTGATGAGCGCGCTGCTGCCGCCGAGATTATCGAGCGCGTTCGCGACGAGGTCACCGTTGTTTGCGAACGGCTGCGCAAAGCGTTGACCGAAGATCTCGCGGGTTTGCACCCACATGAAATCGAGCAGCAGATCGGTGTCCGCAACGATGAGCAGGCTCGCCGGCGACGTCGATTTCGCGAGGTGCGCCGTCGGAGGCCCTGCGGCGGGTTTGGCATCGGCCGGCGGGCCGTTCGGATAGGCCGAATCGAGGTCGCCCGTGATCCGCGCCGCGAGCGTGTAGCGCGTGCCGGTCGGGCTGAACCCATCGCGCAGCGTCGATGGATCTAGCAGCATCGCGAAGCGCGAGGCCGGAATCGGCGCCGCTTGGTCGGACGTCATGAGCAGCGGCTCGAATTTCGTCTTCGCGCCGGCATGCGGCGACAGGAACCCCGCGGTCGCAAGATTGATCGACTCGAGCGAAGCGGTGACCACGTCCTTCGGTGCCATCTCGGCGTGGTGCAGGCCGAGGATACCGATGTGCCGCAACGGCGGCGCCTGCATGGACGTGCGAACTTCGAGGCCCAGCGTCAAATCGCCGACGACTTTGTTCCGATCGTAATCGACGCCCCAGGCGCCCAGCAGGGGCTCGAGGTCGGAGCTGCGATCCGCGGTTGCCGCGGCCATGGGGTTCGAGGGGTTCTGGCCGGCGGTGTCGGCGCCCGAGAACGGGTCGACGAACAACAGCAGCCGCCCGCCGCGCATCACGAACTGATCGATCGCGTAGAGGGTCTTCGGCGGCAGATGCTTCGGGTGCACCACCATGAGCACATCGACATCCGCGTCGATGCGGTCGGGTTCACCGCTCAAGCTGCGCAGCGTGAAGAGCTGTTCGATGTCGGCGATGATCGGCCACGGCTCGCCTGCCTGCCCGGTCATCGGGTTGAACTGGCCCTGCATGTCGAGCGAACTCAACAGCCCGATGACCGGTTTTTTGGGCGTGCCCAATTCATGGATGAGCTTGGCGACATCGTACTCGAGGAATTCTTCGCGATCCGCCTGGAAGCCGGGTATCACCGCGCGTCCATCGACGGAATTCGTGCCCGCCAGGCCGAAATAGAGCGGATCGGTACCGCCTGCGTGCAGCGACTGCACGCCATAACCGGCCGCGCGATCCTCGTCCTCGGAAAACGGCTGGGGATCGATGACCTGCAGGCGCACCTTGCCGCCGGAGCGTGCCGCGACTTCCTCGAGGAACTCGCGCACGCGATTGGCGTAAGGCAGCATCAGCGGCGCGCTCTTGCCGGCGACGTCGCGCGAAAAATAAAAATAGAGATTGACCGGCTCTTTGAGCTGTCCGAGCACTTCCTGCGTCCCCGGACTCAAGGTGTAGAGCCGGTTCTGCGTCAGATCGATGCGCAGGCCCCGCAAGACGAGATTCGACACCATCACGACGGCCAGAAACAATATCGCAAGCGCGACGAGTCCCCCTATGCCGAATCCGGCACGCTGCCAACGGGCCTCTTGCATGCTCACTCCGCCTTCTTCATGTCGAGGACGAGCGCGGTCGCCGTCAGCCAAAACCCGATCAGCGCCGCGAAATAGACGAGATCGCGCACATCGATGACGCCTTTGGAGATCGCGTCGAAATGCGTCAGGAAGCTCAGGGAGGCGATGCCGTCGACGAAGGCCGAAGGCAGCACGCCACGCACGAAGTCGAGAACGAACGGGAACCCGGCGAGCAGGAACAGCAGTCCGACGAGCGCCGCCGTGACGAAGGCGATGACCTGATTGCGCGTCGCCGCGGACAGGCAGGTGCCGATCGCGAGGTAGCCTCCCGCGAGCAGCCAGCTGCCGACGTACGCCGCGACGATCGTGCCGTTGTCCGGCGAGCCAAGGTAATTGACGGTGATCCAAATCGGAAACGTGAGGGCGAGTGCGATCGCGGCGAAACACCAGGCCGCCAGGAATTTGCCGACGACGGCCTGCCACAGCGTGATCGGCAGCGTCATGAGCAATTCGATGCTGCCGCTGTTGCGCTCCTCGGCCCAGAGGCGCATCGAGATTGCCGGGATCAGCACGAGATAAATCCAGGGATGCCAGCGAAAGAACGGCTGCAAGTCCGCCTGGCCCCGCTCGAAGAAGCCGCCGACCTGGAACGTGAACACCGAGGCCAGCACGAGAAAGATCACGATGAACACGTAGGCGAGCGGCGTCGCGAAATAACTGCGCAGCTCGCGCTTGAACAGGATCACGGCGGCATTCATGCGGCGACTCCCGGACGCGTACCCTGGGTCAGGCTCCGGAACACTTCGTCGAGGCGCCCGGCTTCGAGATGCAGTTCCGGCACGCGCCAGCCGCTCTCGACGATCAGTGCGCTGATCGCGGGAAGAATCCCGGCGCCCGGCGCCGGGATGGCGGTCAACCGCTGCTCGCGGTCGTCGATCTCGACGGCGGCGACGCCCGCGAGCCGCACGATCGCGGCTCGCGCTGCGCCCAGGTCCTGGTCCCCCTCGAAGCGCAAGCTCACGGCATTGTGGTACCGCGATTTCGCCTCGAGGTCGCTCGGCGCGGCGTCGGCGACGATGCGACCCTCCGCGATGATGATCGCGCGCGTGCAGACCTCGTGCACTTCCTCGAGGATGTGCGTCGAGACGATCACGAGCTTGTCCTTGCTGAGTTCGTTGATGAGGCGCCGCACCTCGTGTTTTTGGTTCGGGTCGAGACCGTCGGTCGGTTCGTCGAGGATCAGGACCTGAGGGTCGTGTATGAGCGCCTGCGCGAGCCCCACGCGGCGGCGAAAGCCCTTCGAGAGGGTCTCGACGACCTGATCGAGGACGTCCGCGAGCGCGAGGCGCTCGATCACGATGTCGCGCCGTTCGCGGCGCCGTGCGCCGGTGAGCCCGCGAACGTCGGCGATGAAGTCGAGGAACTCGGCGACCGTCATTTCGCCGTAGCTGGGCGCCCCTTCGGGCAGGTAGCCCATGCAGCGCTTCGCCGCGACGGGCGCGCGCTCGATGTCGTGACCGCACACGCTCACATCGCCGGCCGAGGGCGCGATGAAGCCCGCGATCATGCGCATCGTCGTGGACTTGCCGGCGCCGTTGGCGCCCAAGAAGCCGAGCACCTCGCCGGGCGCCACGCTGAAGCTCAAGTCGTCGACCGCTAACTTATCGCCGTAGCGTTTGCTCAGGTGGTTGATATTGATCATCGGCGCCTTGGATGAATAGACCCTTCGAAAGTTCCGCGAATTCTAAATTTTTTTCGCTGCCCGAAAAAATTTCCGCGGAAATTTAGCTGCGCCTAATTTTTTTATCAAGAGCCGCCCGGTTCTCGCGCAGTATACGACGAACCTCGATGAGCGGTGGCCGATCCGCCATCCGCGTGATGAGTTCGGGCAGTTCGAACCACCGGCGCCCCCATTGCAGCAATCGTTCGGCGTCGGCGAGAACCTGGATGCGCATCGCCTCGGTGACCGCCGCCGCCGCGGGCGGCGACGGGTCGGCCTTGTCGACGCGGCCGGAGAGCGCGGTCGCGCGCGCCGCCGGCGGGGGGTCGCGGTTGAATCCAAGCGACATGTCCAAGGAGAGAATCTCGGCCGCGTCCATCGCGGCCTGCTCGGAGAGCGGCGCAGGCTTGGCCGTTGTGGGAACGGGAGTTCGCACGACGGGGGCGGGAGGAATAGGCGCGCCCGCAGGCGACGGAGCCGGTGCTGCCGCAGGGGTAGGCGTTGCCGGGGCAGGCGGAGCTGTTGCCACGGGCGCCGTGCCGCTGTCGGCCGCCCGCGTGGCGCGCTCGACGGCGCGCAGCCGATCGGCGACGAACGGCGGCATTTCCCGGGTGCCCGTGACCGCGGTATCGGGCAGCGGCTCTTCGTCGTCGCTCGCAGGTACGGCGGCAGCAGCGTCGGCGGCCGGGGCCAGTTCACGCTCGCGTTCGGCAAGCGGTATGTAGCGCTCGATATGTTGAATGCCGACGAGGTTCGCCAGGAAGATCATCATCTCCAGCGAGTCCGCAAATTTTGAATCGCCCATGCGCACACGGTCCTCGACTTGCGTACGCAGCGCGACCGTGCGCTGGCGTGCGAGTTCGATGATCCAGCGGTTCGGTCGTTGATGCGCGGGCCAGTCCTGGATCTTCGCGTAGCTCGCTTCGTCGAGCGCCGAGTATTTGAGGTGCAAATCGAGGCTGCCCAACCATTTGTCCAATAGTTCGAGCATCCGCAGTTCGGCAGGTGTAGCCATAGTAGGGGTGACTCCGAATCGCACCCTAAACGATGCGTCGCCGAATGGCTAGCCGCCCGCCTGACTTGGCCGCGTCGCCCCCCGGGCGCTCGGCGGCGCGTTAGACTTGCCGCCATGTGTGGAATAGCCGGCATCATCGGTCCCGAGGCGGATCTCGACGCAGTCAGAAGGATGTCCCGACGCTTGGAGCACCGCGGCCCGGACGGTGAGGGTGTATGGAGCGGACCGTTCGCCGCGCTCGCGCACCGGCGCCTGTCGATCCTGGATTTGTCGGAGGCCGCGCACCAGCCGATGCAATGGGGAGCCAAGATCCTGACCTACAACGGCGAGCTGTACAACCATGCGTCGCTGCGCACGGGAAGGCCCGGCCCGTGGACTTCGACGGGCGACACGGAGGTACTCCTCAGGCTCCTGGCCGAGGACGGCCGCGCCTGCCTGGATCGTCTCGTCGGGATGTTCGCGTTTGCGCTTTGGGATGCAGATGCCCGCCGGCTGCTGCTCGTGCGCGACCGGCTGGGCATCAAGCCCCTCTATTATCGCGTGATGCCCGGCGGGATCGCGTTTGCCTCGGAATTGAAGGCCTTGCTCGAACTCGGCAAACCGCCGATCGATCGCTCCGCCGTGCGCGACTTTCTGTTTCACGGCTACGTTCCGGCGCCGAAGACCATCTATCGAGGCATCGCGAAGCTGCCCGCCGGGCATTCCCTCACCTGGGATAATGGCGGTATCAGCGTCGAGCGCTATTGGGATCCCTCGCCCGACCTGAGCGCACGCGGCGCGTCCGAAACGCTCGCAGATCTCGATGCCGTGCTGCGCACCGTGGTTCCGGAACACACGCTCTCCGACGTCCCGGTGGGAGTGTTTCTGAGCGCCGGAATTGATTCGGCCCTCACGACTCACTATCTCGAGCGACCCCGCACGTTCACGCTCGGCTTCGAGCGAGCGGCGCGCTCCGAGGCCGACGCTGCCCGTCAGGTTGCCGCGCACTTCGGCACCGTACACACGGAATTGACCGCCCAGGCGGCGGATTTCGGCGCAGCTCTCGAGACCATCCCCGGTTTGTTCGACGAACCGTTCGGCGACAGCGCCGCGTGGTCGAACTACCTGATTGCCGAGTGTGCGCGGCGCGAGGTCACGGTGGCGCTCTCGGGGGAGGGCGGCGATGAGATCTTTTGCGGCTATCCGCGCTACTGGTCGAACGTCGGTGCCCGCGCCAACGTCTTGAATCGGACGCTCGCCCGCTTGCTGCCGCCCCTGTCTCGATTGGGCGGCTCCATGCAGAGCCACGCCGCAGGCGGCCTTTCAGCCTATGCGGCCGCGCTCGGCGGCCTCACGGCCGCCCAGGTCGATTCGCTGCTGGGTTCCGAGTGGCACGAGGAAGGATACGATTACCTGTGGTTTTACCGGCAATTCTGGCGCGCCGACCTGGCGCCGCTCGTACAACTGCGATGGCTGGACTTGCACACCGACCTTGCCGAGGGGCTGCTCACGAAGGTCGATCGCACGAGCATGGCGCATTCGCTCGAGGTCCGACCGCCGCTCCTCGATCACCGCCTCGTCGAATTCATGTTGAGCGTCGACCCCGACTTGTTGGTCGACCGCCACGCGCGTCGCGGCAAGCTGCTCGTGCGCGAACTGCTGAAGCCGCATCTGCCCGAGGGGCATTTGCGCAGGGCGAAATCCGGCTTCGGCCTGCCGGTGCGCTCCTGGCTCAGGAAAAACCCCGGCATGCTGCGTGACGCCGTCGCGCGCTTGCGCGAACGCGGTGTGCTGCAGCGCTCGGTGAGCAGCGATTTCCGCCGCGCCTGGTTCCTGCTCGTGCTCGATCGCTGGTTCATCGCCTTCGACTGATATGGATGCCGAGCCGCTCGTACCGCGTATCCTGTGCGTCCCCGTGTCGGGTGCCTACGGCATGGGAGAATATGCGCGCTCGCTCGCGATCGCGCGTGCGGTGAGTGCACGCTGGCCCGATGCCGAAATCCATTTCGCGCTGAGCCGTGGCGCGCCGTATGCGGTCGATACACCCTATCCCTTCACCGTGTTGCCCGCGTCACCGACGTTTCACACGCCGGAGGTGGTTGCGCTGATCCGGGCGTTTGCCCCGACGCTCGTGCTGTTCGACAACGCCGGGCGCACCGCGCAGCTCGCCGCCGCGCGCGCGCACGGCGCGCGTGTCGTGTTCATCAGCGCGCGCCGCCGCCAGCGCCGCAAGGCGTTTCGCCTCAGCTGGATGCGCCTGCTCGACGAGCACTGGATCGCCTATCCGGCTCTCGTGGCGGGCGCGCTCGGCTGGAGCGAGCGGCTCAAGCTCTCACTTTGTGGGCGGCCGGTCGTGCGCTTTCTCGACGTCATTCTGCCGCCGCCCGATCCGAGCGCTGCCGCCGCGGTGCTCACGCGCTTCGGCCTCGCCGCCGGCGGTTTCGTCGTGGTCGTGCCCGGCGGCGGCACGGGTCACCCTCGCGCGCTGGACGCCGCGCAACGCTTCCAGGCGGCGGCCCTTGCCGTCGCGACGGCCGGGACGCCGACGCTCTTCGTCGGTCCCGGGACGTCCGGCGCCGGCCTGGAGCCGTCGGCACTGCGGCAATGCCGTTCCCTACCGCAGGCGGAATTGATCGAGCTCATGCGGTCGTCCGCCCTCGTCATCGCGAACGGCGGGTCGACCCTCCTTCAGGCGATCGCCTGCGGTCGGCCGACGCTCGCGATACCGATTGCCGACGACCAGCCGGCGCGCATCGAGCGCTGCGTCGCCGCCGGTGTGTGCGTCGCCGCGCCTCTCGATGCTCGCGCGATCGCGGCGCGCGCGGCAAGCCTCATCGCCGACGCCGCTCTGCGTGCTGCACTTGGCCGAAGCGCGGCGGCCTTGGGCCTCGCCGACGGTCTCGAGGTGGCCGTTCGCGCGATCGCGCGCTTGCACGATCTCAAGGGAGCCGCGGATATCGATCGGCGGGCGGTTGTCGGGGTGCATCCGGATGCCTAATGCCTTGCTGCTCGGCTACGGACTGCACCAGCCCTCGTTCCGGCACCGCATGCAGTCGCTCGTCGTGAGTCTTCAAGCGGCCGGATGGCAGGTTCATGCAGAGCAGTACCCGAGCGGCCGTTACGGCCTGCGCACGCTGGAGCGCCGCGCGCTGCTGCGCTGGGCCGACGTCGCCGTGCTCCATCAGATCAAGCTGAGCGGCCTCGAAGCGGCCCTGTTCGCGGCTTATTGCCGCAATCGCGTGTTCGACATCGACGACGCCATCTACGTGCGCAAGCCGCGCCGGCTCGGCGAACCCGCCGACGAATCGCGTTGGCGCCGCCGGAAGTTCGCCGCGACCTGCCGCCACGTCGATGTCGTCGCCGCCGGCAACGGCGTGCTTGCCGGGGTTGCGCGCCCATACGCGCGGCGTATCGCGATCCTGCCGACGTCGATCGCGGTCGCTGGCTACCGCAGGGCGCGTCCCGACGCCGATGCCCCGTCGACCGTCGTGTGGATCGGCAGTCCGGAGAATCTCCTCTATCTCGAGATGGTACGGCCGGCCTTCGCGCGTCTCGCTGTACGGTACCCTGCCCTGCGGCTGCGCGTGATCTGTTCGGCCTTTCCCGACTGGCCCGAAGTCCCGATCGAGCGCGTGCCGTGGAGCGCGGAGACCGAAGCCGACGAACTTGCGAGCGCCGCGATCGGCATCATGCCGCTCAGCGACGATACCTGGGCGCGCGGCAAGTGTGCGTTCAAGCTGTTGCAATACATGGCGGCCGGATTGCCGTGTGTCGCCTCGCCCGTGGGTGCGAACGCCGAGGCCGTGATCGACGGCCGCACCGGCTATCATGCGCGCGATGCCGGCGAGTGGGAGAGCCGCCTCGCCGCCTTGATCGAGTCGCCGTCGCTGCGTGCCGAATTCGGCGCCGCGGGCCATGCGCACGTGCAGGCGCGCTATTCGATGGCAAACTATCGAACGCACTACCTGGCGCTGCTCACCGAACTCGCCGCCCAGTGAGCCGCGCGCGGCGCGCGGCGCAGGGCAACGCTCGCCGCTCCGCGAGCAATTCGGTATCCTTGGGGCAGATGCCCGGCGCCTACATCCACCAGATCCTGACGCCCGCCACGCCGCGGGCACTGTTGGACCCGGGCTTTCACGTGCTCGACAACCTGGCGAATGAGCGCCCGGATTGGTTCGAGTATTGGCCGATGCGCAATTATTTGCTCGGTCGGACGCTCGACGAGGACGCCTTCTACGGATTTCTCTCGCCGCGCTTCAAGGCGAAGACCAATCTCGACGCCGCCGCGGTGCATGCGTTCATCCGCGCGGAGGGCGCGGCGGCCGACGTGATCCTGTTTAGTCCCAGCATTCACAATAGTTCCTACCATCTGAACGTATTCGCGCACGGCGAATCGGAGCATCCCGGCCTGCTGGCGCTCTCCGAGCGATTCCTGGCGCGCGTCGGGCGTCCGACCGACCTTGGGCGGTTGGTCTCGGATTCCCGTAATACGGTGAACTCGAATTATTTCGTGGCGAGACCGCGTTTCTGGCGCGAATGGCTCGCGCTCACCGAGACGCTGTTCGCGATCGCCGAGAACGCCGACGACGCGATGGGCGAGGAGTTTCGTACCCCCACGGCGTACCGCGGCGCGCATCAGGTGCACATGAAGGTCTTCGTGCTGGAGCGTCTTGCGACCTGGCTGCTCGTCACGCAGCCGGGGTTCGTCACGCGGGTGTCGGATCCCTTCGCGGCCCGCTCTCGGATTTACAAGCTGCCCGTGGCGATCGTCTGTGACGCGCTCAAGATTGCCTACGCAACGCAAGGGCGGCCCCAGTACCGGGATCTTTTTTTCATGGTTCAGGGCATGCGCAAGACCTTGAATTGGCAAGTTCGCGCGGCTGCCTTCTTGCGCACGAAACCGGTGGGTCCCGCGCTCGAAGCTCTCGCCGCGTATTGGACGAAGGCGGCCCGGTGACGCCCTGGCATCCCATGATCGTGCATTTCCCGCTGGCCCTCGCCCTCACGGCCGCGCTTGCCTTGTATGCCGCGCGAATCCTCCCCGACGCGCAGCTTGCGGCGCGACTGGCAAGCGTGGGGACCTGGAATCTTTGTGCGGCCGCGGTCGCTGCGTTGGCGGCGCTCGGGTCGGGGCTCGCTGCGGCCCTCGGTCAGGAGTTGAGTGTCGCCGCGCGCCAGGCCGTTTCGCTGCACCTAAAATGGGCGGTCTGCGCGGCATTCGGCCTGCTGCTGCTCGCGGTATGGCGTGGTGCCGGCAACGATCAGGACGCACGGCCGTCGGCACCCTTCCTCGTGATCTTGGGTCTGAGCGTCGCGGCGCTCATCGAGACCGGCTATCGCGGCGGCCTGAATGTCTACCTCTACGGCATCGGCGTCGCACGCTGAGCGGGCCTCGCGAGGTCACCCAGCGCGGCGACGAGCGGCCCCAGGTGGCCTCGCACCGCGGCCGCGCGCGAAAGGCTCGTGTGGTAGATCGGCCGGCGCACCTCGGCCACGCTCGACGTCCTCACAGGTCTGCTGGTGGCGAAGAAACGCAGGCAATCGTCGCTCCAGTCCAGCCCGAGAAACGTGAGCAGGCGCTGAGTTTCACGCTGCGGCTCGGCAACGAGCGATTCGTAATCGACTTCGTAGAAAACCTGCTGCGGCAACAGCTGCCGCCATTGTGCCATCAACGCGTGATAGGCGCGGTAATACCGGCCCAACTCGTCCATGCGATACGCGAAATCGAACGCGCCGACGAACAGTTTCGTGTACGCCGAGAAACACGTCTCGAGCGGATCACGCCGGCAATGGATGATGCGCGCCCGCGGAAAGGTCGCATGGATGCGCCCAAGATGCAGGAAATTCAACAGGTCCTTGTCGATGATGCGGTCCGCTTGGGGCGCGGCGCGGCGCAGCCGAGCGAGAGCCGCCGTCGCCGTCGCGAGCGGTTCGCCGGCGGCGGACTCGAACAAGGGCCGCAACTGCAGTAGTTCACCGCCGCCATGAACGGCTGGGTGGGATGCGAGGATTTGCTCGACGAGCGTCGAACCCGAACGCGGCATACCGACGATGAACACCGGAATTTCGGATGACCGCGGATCGTCGGGCCGCAGAGGGCTCGGGACTGCGGCCCCGTCGTGCCGCGAACCCGCCTCGATGGCATCCGCGCCGATCGCGGCCATCCGTCGCGTCGTCGCCGCGGCGTCATACTCGATGCTGAGGCGCTTCATGCGATTGCCCTCGTGCCAATGCGAAAATGCCGGCGTGAGGTCTTCGGCGTCGAAATGCGCTTTGCCGAGCGCGAAATGCAGCAGTAACCGATCGCGCTGAACGCCGGCTCGTTCGAGCAAGGATTCCATGGCGGCAAGGTCGGGGTCGCCCGCGACGTGGCGCTTGGCGTTGGCGCGGTTGTACCAGGCGTCCGCCAGCGCGGCATCCTCGCGGAGCGCGGCGTCGAAAGCCGCGACTGCCGCCTCCGGGCGGCCGAGTTGGTCGAGCAGGACGCCCTTGTCCGACAGCGCGAGTGCCACCGAGGCGGCGGTCGCGCCAGGCGATCGCGCCGCCCGGTCGAACGCCGTGAGAGCCAATTCTTCGGCGCCGTCGCCTTGCAATGCCAGCGCGCTGGCGCGCAGCAGTTCTGCGGACTCGATGCCACGCTCGAGCGCGGCGCTGCACATGGTGACCGCCTCGCCGGGTCGATCGAGCTCGCGCAACAGATGCGCCTGCAGCGCGATACGCGCGGCGTCGTCCGGCGTGCGCTCCCCGATCGCCTCAACGCGGGCGAGGGCCGCGGCGTAGCGCCCCAAGCGCATTTCGATCTCGGCTGCGCGCAGCGCATGGAGCATCACGTCGGGCTGGGAGCGCCGGGCCAGCTCCGCGTGCGCAAGCGCACGCTCCCCGAACCCCAACTCCTCCAGCAGCGCGGCGAAGTTGCCATGCAATTCTCCGTTGTCCGGCTGCTGCGCCAGCAGGCGTTCGAATTGCGCCACGGCTTCGGTGCCGTCTCCTTGCCGCGCGGCGAGGATCGCGAGGTTGGCGCGGGCTTGCCAAAAACCGGCGTCGCCCGCGAGGACGCGTTCGAAACACGCGCGGCTCTGCGCGTAGTCCTTTGTGACCAGGAGCAGGTTGCCCAGACAGAATCGGGCGAGCAGGGAATTCTCGTCGAGTGCGACCGCGCGGCGCGTTGCGGCGAGCGCTTTGTTGCGGTCGCTGCCGCTGCAAACGAGTTCTGCGTAACTGAGCAGGTAGAGGGCCGTGGTGTCCGGGGCCTCCGCGGCACGGCGCAGCAGTTCGGCGGCCTGGGCCGTGCGCCCTTCCCGATGGGCGATGAGTCCGAGCAAATGCAGCGCGCCCGGATCATCGGGCGCGAGGGCGAGCAGCGCGCGACAACCGCGGTTGGCCGCGTCGACCCTTCCCGCCGAGAAGTCCAAAATCGCTTGCCGCAGCGGCTTGCTCGTCACCGAACTACTATACCGCGGCGCCGGCCGAGCTGTCGCGCCGCTGGGATCGTTCTCCCGCCTATCGATCCGTGGCGCGGCGGCCGCTTTGTCTCTGACGTTGCTCCTGGCCGTTGAAGGGACGGGGGAAGTGCTCGCGATCGCTCTTGCGACGCGCCTTCGAGCGGCGATCTTGAAAATGCCGATACCGGCAATCGCAACTCTCTGCGGCACAATTGGCGAGGGGCAGGCGAGGTGCTTCGGCGGAGAGCCAGCGAATGCGCGCGCAATCGCGTGCCGCGCGGCAGGCCTGAGGTCCGCACACGATCCCTACCGCACGAAACGCCGTGGCCGCGCTTGCGCCGACCGAAGCCGCGCCAGCCGAACTCGCGCCAGCCGAACTCGCACGGGACGCGGGCCGGTTGGCGGGTCGAACCGGGGCCGCGTTCGGCCGTTTGTCGGCTTTGAAGGCCCTGAGCAATGAGGTCAGCAGTCCCACGAATCTCCGTCTCTGCGCAGTCCGTCCTTGAGTCTCGCGATTTGGAACCGCGCGCCCTCCTTGAAGAAGGCGTCAAAAGTTGCCGCTTCGTGTCATCGAGCGCCGAAGCCGGTTTCCCGGCCGGTTTTAGGCAGGTCCGCCAGCGAAGTCAACAAATTCCGGGGCCGCCGCGCTGCCCTGCATCAATTTCCCGCGCGATCGCGGGAGATCACAGCATTTTCAGCGACAAATTGCGGCAATGCAAGAATCAGCGAGCTGCGGTTACGCCAACCAGAAACGTTTGATCGCCGAATACCGCGCATCCGTTCCAGCCGCTCGGGAAGTTCTCGACGAAAACTTGGAATCCCCCGGGCGTTGCGAAGTCCGCGGCGCGGAGCGGTACGGTCAAGGTCTCCGCATCGATGAAATGCACCGTGCGATAGGTTCCGTTCGCGGCTACGAGCGAGGAGGGCGTGAAGCCCGTGCCCGTGAGCGTCAACACCAAGCCCGGACCGCCGGCGGCGGCGCTGCTGGGGCTGAGCTTGGCGAGCGTCAACGGCGTTGAAGTCGTATTGAAATTGGCAACGACGAGGGTTTCGTCGTCGGCCGTCAAGCTGGCCGGGTTGGCGTTTCCCGTCACATCGTAACTCCACCCGGCGAAGGTCCAGCCGCTGTCCGGCGTTGCGCTGAACGACAGCGATCGGCCCGCCGGGTAGAAGCCGTCGTGGGTTGGTGAGGCGGGCGCAATACTCGAGCTGCCTCCGCAAGGCGCAAAATCCACGGTGGTTGCGGGGCGATATTCGGGCGTTACCGTCGCTACGTAGTTCGTCGCCACGGCCGGCAGCGAAGCGATCGAATGCACGATGGCGCCGCCGTCGCTCCAATGCGCGAACGCATAGCGCGTGTTCACACTCGCCGGTGCGTTCAAAGCCGGCACGCCGAGCGTGTGCGAACTCTTGGCCACCCAAGCGTGATCGTAGCGGCTCGAAAACCTCTTCGGCACGGGGAAACTCACCGCATCGACTGTGACGTAGAGACCCGAACTAAAACCCGCTGGACGAACGTCGACCAAATAGACGGGCGAATCCGAGAACTCAACCGTGACCGCGGCGGGATTGCCCGAGTCAGGCACGTAAAACGTCTTCGGATTCGCACCGAGGCCGCCGGGGAGCCAAAAGGGGGCGTTCAGGAACTCGTAAAAACTCCAGCCGGCCGCCGCAGAGGCGGTGAGCGTCACTTGCTGCCGTGCGACGAGAAACTTTCCCGCCGCGCCCGAATAAGCCCGAGGCGCCGGAGACACGGCGATGCTGCCCGCGCCGCTCGGCGCGACGACGGCCGCGTACGGTACGAGTTGGATGAAATTCGCGGCGTACGTCGCAACCTGCGGAGCCGAAGCCGGAAACATCGGACTGCCGCTGCCGGAAGCGACCGTGATCGTATGGCTCTCGGCGCCGTTGTCGCTCCACCGCCCGAACGTGTAGTGAAAATTCGCCTTGACCGGCGGATCGCTATCGAGAATCACGCCGGCAAGCTGCTGCGCGCTGGTCGCGACGTCCAGCGTATGCGTCGACTCGAGCGTCCATGTGTAGGTTTGCGGCGTCTTCACGGTCTTGCCGTCGACGATGACGTCGAGGCCTACCGGGTTCGACGTGACCGTCACCTCGGTCGGCGCCGCGCCGTACAGGCGGCGGATCGTTTCCTTGTCGCCCGCCGAATAGTCGAAAGTCGGTTGTGCCGGAGAGCCCTTGGCGGCGGCGTGAGCCGGCACGCCCTCGTAGCCTGCGAGCGGAATGCCGGCGGGTATCGTCTCGATCACCGGACCGCCGTTGCGGGAGAATGCGGGCGAAATATATTGCATCACGGACGCATAGTCGTAGGGCGACAGGATCTGCTCGTCGTCCGAGCGGATCTCGAAGTTGCCCCAGGAGCCCTTGATCACGTTGCCGTAGTCGACCACGACATACTCGTCGCGATCGCTGCGAGTCTGCTCGTGCCACAGTCCGATGACATGGCCCATTTCGTGGAGCAGCGTGCCGATCGTACAGTTCGCCGCGCCGGCCATCGGCTGCGCGGGGACCGCTTGGTACCCGACATCCGCTTCGCATATGCCGTTCAAGTTCGCGGCGTTCAAGTTGATGTCGACAAAATTCGGCCCGAGCGCCGGCTGCCAGGGCACCCATTGAACGACGTTCTTGAAGTCCGCATTGAAAATGCCGATCGCGGCATCGATGTTTGGCGTCGCGTTCGGATCGGATCCCTTATCGATGGCGTAGTAAACCGTCGCGACGCCGCCCACCTTTGGCCAGAGATACTGCGGGTAGGCGATCGAGAGCGAGTCGGGGTTGATCGAATTCCGACCGGCCATGGCCGGGCAGATCGCGGCGCTGAGAATGCAGCCGGCGGTGAACGAGGCGAGCTTTTTTCGGCACGAATGGAGCATGAACGACTCTTGGAGATGACGGCACCGAGCGAGTTTCATTTGACACCCAAGCCCGAACGCGAGTCAACGCGATGCTCGTCGTCCGGTCTGAGGATTGCATTACACTCGACCGCATAAGTGCGTTTCGGGGGTGAAAAATCCATGATTTTCAATAGACTGCTTGGCGCCCTCGCGGTGCTCGTTCTGCCCCTGCTGAGCCTGGCGGCGGCTCCCGGCGTGATCGAGTTGCCCGAGGCCCGGTTCGCGACGGGAGATGATCCGGCGCGCGCAAATCCGGCCTTCGACGACAGCGGCTGGGTCGTGTTGTCCACGCTCGCGAACTATGAAAAGCAGGGATTTCCCGACTACGACGGGTATTCGTGGTACCGATTCCACGTGCGGATCCCGTCGAGCCTCAAAGCTGGCGTGCGCTGGCCGCAGCGACTGCATCTGTATCTCTCGAGCGTCGACGACGTCGACGAGACCTTCTTGAACGGGGTCAAGATCGGTGCCATGGGCCAGACGCCCGAAGACCCACGCGGTTATGCGACGCGCTGGAACGGCCTGCGCAATTATTATGTCGATGTCGCTACGGGCCTCGTGCATTGGGATGAGGACAACGTCATTGCGGTCCGCGTTTACGACGGGTCGGGCGGCGGGGGATTCTATCGCGACATGCCAAGCGTGAGTCTCGCCGAGATCACGGATGGACTCGATCTCGATCTCGGCCGCACGACGTTCGAATACGAAGCTGCAACTACTCATGCGACGGTGTACTGGGCCAACGATTTCCCGGTGGTGCTCGACGGCCGCATGGAATATGACGTCTACGACGCAGCTACCGCCAGGATCCTGCGCCATGCGGCGGGCCCGTTTCATGTCGACGCCGATGGCCACGCGCTCTTGGCGGTCGAGGCTCCACAGCGCGCCGGTATCGAAGTGCGGTTCAAGTTCACCGAAGCCGGCACGGGTGCGGTCGGCTCCGCGACCCTGCACGCACCTTACCTGCAGACTCCCGCAGAGTCGCCACGACCGCGGCTCAATGGGGCAAGCGTGCTCGGCGCGCGGGCCGGCTCGCCGATCATCTATCGCATTGCCGCCACCGGTGCCGCGCCGCTGACGCTGCGGGTGCGCGGCTTGCCGGACGGT